>ENA-ORBV01007971-ORBV01007971.1-microbial-mat-metagenome-genome-assembly--contig:-NODE-7971-length-17986-cov-5.230499_pt1 | contig 17986 bp, 9 predicted proteins | sample MGYA00237777_ERZ505514 | MGnify/ENA primary metagenome ERZ505514 (study PRJEB26160, sample SAMN06269048) | microbial mat metagenome | isolation source: Oligotrophic lake microbial mat | place...
CTACACCTCTCTATTCGTCGGCAGCGTCAGATGTGTATAAGAGACAGCACCCAGCGTGTAGACATCGCTGCGTGTGTCGAGCTCCGCGGGATCACCGGCGGCCTGTTCGGGGCTCATGTAGGGGAGCGTGCCGAGCAACTGGCCGATGTCGGTGCGGAGCGTGGCGGTGGCGACGCCGGCGCTGTCGGAAAGGCGGGCGATGCCGAAGTCGAGGATCTTGGGCTGGCCGTCGGCGGTGACGAGGATGTTGGCGGGCTTGAGGTCGCGGTGGATGACGCCCTTCTGGTGGGCGTGTTGCACACCCTCGCAGATCTTGATGAGCATGCGCAGGCGGTCGCGGGTGCCGAGGTTGCGTCGGCTGGCGTAGTCGGTGAGCGACTCGCCGCGGATGAGCTCCATGGCGAAGTAGGGCGTGCTGTCAACGACCCCGCCGGGGCTGGTGACTTGGTGGACGCCGGCCTCGTAGACCTGGGCGATGCCGGGGTGTTGCAGGCGTGCGAGCACGTCGGCTTCGAGTTCGAAGCGGCGCAGGAGCGATGCGGTGGCGAGCCCTTGACGGAGGATCTTGAGCGCGACGGAGCGGCGCGGCTTGCTCTGCTCGGCCTCGTAGACCGCGCCCATGCCGCCGGTGCCCAGCAAGCGGACGATGCGGTATGGCCCGATCATCTGGAGGCCGGGGGGCAGCGGGCCAGCGGCGCTATCGGTACCGATCTGCGTGGGCGCGGTGCCGACGGTGAGGTCGGGGTCTGTGGGTTGGTGGCTGGGACCGGCCATGGTGCAAGTGTACTCGCCGCGGGGCGAGGGCCGATATTGATTAACCGCGTGTCGCGGCTCGGGGCGAAGGCTGGCGCGGGTCGCCGGCGGCAACTGCTGTGATGATCATGCGCTCGAAGCACCATCAGCTTCATTTATGAAAAACGCCCCAGGGCTTGCCCCGGGGCGTTGGTTCACGCACTCGATCTCAACCCACCGTATGCGATCCGGCCATCATGAGACCCGGCCAACATCACGCCCGGCGGCGGCGAGCCGCGAAGAGGCCCGCGAGGGCCAGCACGCCCGCGGCGCTGGGGACGGGGATGGCGATGGCGATGCCGTAGGACACGAGGCCGCCGTTGTTAGAGAAGTTGGCGACTTGCAGATAGAAATGCCCGCCCTGGCCCACATTGTTGTTGATGTTGAGCGGGATGACGAAGTCGATGATCTTCACGTTGCCGCTGACTTGTGTGGTCTGGGCGATGAGGATGTCCTCCTGATCGCTGTTGGGGTTGGGGACGAAGCCGGGGGTGTTGAAGTCGCTGAAGCCTTCGCCGTAGAGGAGCATCTCGAGGTTGGGGAGGAAGTTATCGACGGTATTGAAGAACCAGGTGACGGTGGCGCGGAAGCGGGCGCCGGGGGTGAGGCTGCCGAGGATGTAGTCGACGGTGCCGGCGTTGTTGATGCCCGCGCCGGTGGCCTTGGCGACCTGTTCCATGTCCCACGTCAGGCCCGTGGGGGCGGAGACGGTGTTTACGCCCTGCTGGTACGACTGCGTGTCGATCTGGAAGTTCTGAGCCGTGTTGTCGTCGGCGCGGCGGGTTTCGCGCTGGTTGAAGGTGAAGAGCGAGTCATACGTGTTGAGCATGCCGGCGCCGAGCTCGCGGTCGAGCGACTCGGTGACGACGAGGTTCTGGCTGGCGACCGTGCCGGTGGTGACCTGACGCCACGCGGTGGCGGTGTCCTTGTGCTTGATGATGCCGGTGGCGGCGCTGTTGAGCAGGATGGCCTTGACCACGCGGGCGTCGTCGGCGTTGACGTCGTGGTCGAGCGGGCCGGCTCCTTGCTTCTTGTCGCGGAGATTGAGCATGAGTGCGGCGGCACCGGAGACGTGGGGGGCGGCGAAGGATGTGCCGTTGACAGGGCCCGAGGTGGAGCCGGAGGTGGCGCGGTGGGCGTAGTCGGAGGCGGTGAAGCGGTTGTCGTAGTCGTTGAGGAGGCCGCCGGCGTTCAGATCGGCACCCACGGCGGAAGTCACGTACTCGCCCGGCGCGACCAAATCGGGTTTCGCGGGGGCCCCGGCCAGGCCGTTGTTAAACGAGGAGAAATCGGCGCGGCGTGTGAAGTCACGGTTGAGTGCGCCGACGGCGATGATGTTGTACGCCAGGCCTGGGTCGGTGACGTTGTTGGCTCCATTGGCCGGGTCATTGGGGTTGTTGTTCTGTCCGCTGTTGTTGCCGGCGGACTTGACGAACGTCACCCGTGTGTTGGCGGTGGCAATGGCTTCGAAGGTGGCCACGGGGGGGTTGCCGCCGAAGCTCATGTTGACGACGCGTGCGCCGGCGGCGACGGCGTCGTTGATGCCCGCTGCCGCGCCGCCCACGGCGAAGGTCGGCGAGGAGATCAACGTTGCGCCCGGCGCGACGCCCTTCTGCTGGTCGTTGGCGGTGATGTCGTTGCCGGCGATGATCGAGGCGACGGCGGTGGTGTGCTCGCTGAAAGTGTTGTCGCCCCCCACTAGCGGGCGCTGTGTGAGCTTGCCCACGCTGGCGAAGGCCTCGTGGGTACTGAGGACGCGGCCTGGTTCGACGACGCCCACGGCGACGCCGGTGCCGTCGACCCCGAAGCCGTTGCGGGCTTCGATGGCGCGGACGGCGGTGCGGCTGTCGCTATTGAAGCCCGCAGGACGTGTGCCGATGCTGGTCACCAGACCCCGAGCGGCGGTGCTGGCGAAGTCGTTGTCAACCTGCGAGTTGTTGGCCGAGTTGCGGGCGAAGTTTGCATCGGCCTCGCCGTCGATCAGGAGTTGGACAGTCAGGCGATAGGTGATCGTGTTCAACAGACCGTCACGGAACGGCGAGTTGTTGGCTTGATAGAAGTGGAAGTCACCGACGTTGGACCCGCCCGGCGTGGCCTGCGCGGTGGTCGGGCCCAGACGCAGACGGTCGCCCGCGTTCGTGTTGGAGTCGAAGACGACGGTGTTGAATATGCCCGACCCGCCAGCGCCCTCACGCTCCAGCAACACCCGTCCCTCGGTCCGTGAGACGGCGAAGTTGGTGTTCACCGGGGCTGCGGGGTTGTTGAGGTTGTTGGTGAAGAAGATCCGGCCGTTGAAAAACGTCGGAAGCGAGATGTCGGCGTTGGCGTTGAGCGTGAATGTGTTCCGCGTGGTGATGCCCACGGTGACGAACCGGTCACGCACGGCGTTGCCGTCCTCGCGCGCGAAGTGCCGGAGGTTGAGGATGACGGCCCGATCGGCGTCGAGATCAGTGATGCCCGAGCCGAGCAGCGGGACGTTGGACGTGCCCTGCACAGCGCTGCCGGCGTCAAACGCTGGCACACCCGTGTTCGTCCAACCGGTCGGAAAGTGCCCGACCATGACGTTCTGGGCGAGGGCCGCCACGGGTGTCATCGAGCCAGCGGCCAGGATCAGACACACAGACATCGCGCGATTCTTCATGATTCTCTCCTCTTTGTCGACCCGCCGATCCATGGGCGTGGATTGCGGGCCTTCGGGGGAAGTATGACCGATAAAACCAATGTTGGCAACCAATCTCGTCGGGGTGCAGAACGCTGAAAGCGGCCATCATTGACGAACCAATACCAAATCCGGTCGCCACTTTGACCCTTCAGGCCGGTTCCACCTACCGTCCCCTCCCATGCCGATCCTTATTGACGCCAGCACCAAAGTCATCTGTCAGGGAATCACCGGGGCCTTCGGGGCCCAACACACCCGCGGTTGCCTGCACTACGGCTCCAAGATCGTCGGCGGCGTCACGCCCGGCAAGGGCGGCAGCAAGGACGACAACAACCTCCCCATTTTCGACACCGTCCATCGAGCCGTGAAGACCACCGGGGCGACAGCGACCATGATCTTCGTGCCGCCGGCCTTCGCGGCCGACGCCATGCTCGAGGCCGCCGCTGCGGGGATCAAGGTCATCTGCTGCATCACCGAGGGCGTCCCCGTTCAGGACATGATCCGCGTCCGGGCTGTGCTCGATGAGATGAACGGCACCATCGCCACGCCCGCCGGTCCGACCAACGCCTGGGACAAGATCGCCCTCATCGGGCCCAACTGCCCGGGCGTCATCACCCCCGGCCCCAAGACCGGCGGCGGCACCGGGCCCGGCGACCCGTACACCAACGCCGGCTGCAAGATTGGGATCATGCCCGGCTACATCCACACGCACATCAGCGAGGCCAAGCTGGGCAAGGCCGTGGGCATCGTCTCGCGGTCGGGCACGCTGACGTATGAGGCCGTGTGGCAGACCAGCCAGCGCGGGCTGGCGCAGTCGACGTGCGTGGGCATCGGCGGCGACCCGGTGCGCGGGGTCTCGCACATCGACGTGCTGCGGATGATGGCCGCCGACCCGCACACGCACGGGCTTTTGATGATCGGCGAGATCGGCGGTAGCGACGAGGAAGCCGCAGCGGCGTTCATCTCGGAAGAGAAGAAGGCCGGCCGCCTCACCAAGCCTGTGGCGGCGTTCATCGCCGGCATCACGGCCCCCCCGGGCCGCCGCATGGGTCACGCGGGCGCGATCATCGAAGCAGGCGGACAAGGGACGGCGGACTCCAAGATCAAGGCCCTGCAAGCCGCGGGCGTCGAGGTCGCGCTGTCGCCGGCGGATATGGGTGCGGCGATGATGAAGGCGATGGGGCTGGGGTGAGCGAGTTTCGATCCCGCGGATCGAGTTTGCTGTGCGTGTCCGTGAAGATCGCTTTCGAGCTTGCGAACATCCTCTACATCGAGGCCCCGCGCGGCGGCCTCACCGGTGCCGAAGCTGGTGTCGTACTCGCCACCCGGTGATCGGAAACCTTCATCGACCTGGTCGGCACGATAGCGGCTGCTCACGTCCCCGCTGGGTGATAGTCCTGGAGCGCGGCGACGGTCCAGTCAGCAACGCGGAGCGCGCGGATGGCGCGGACGGCGGCCTGAGCGCCCGTGTACGTCGTGATCATCGGGATGCCCAGGCGCACGGCGGCGGAGCGGATCTTGCCCTCGTCGGTCTTCCAGCCGGTGCGCGTGGGGGTGTTGATGACGAGCTGGATGGTGCCGTCGGACATGGCGTCGATGACGTGTGGGCGGACGCCGGCGTCGAGCTTGGGGAGGATCTTGCAGGGGAGGCCGTGCTGGGCGAGGTGGCCTCCGGTGCCTCCGGAGGCGAAGATGGCGAAGCCCATATCGATAAGCTCGCGGGCCATCTCGAGGGCGTGGGGCCGATCGGCCTTACGGACGGAGATGTAGACGTTGCCCTTAGTGGGGAGGACGACGCCGCCAGCCATCTGGCCCTTGGCGAAGGCGATGGGGTATTCGCGATCGAGGCCCATGACCTCGCCGGTGGAGCGCATCTCGGGGCCCAGGACGACGTCGACGCCGGGGAACTTGGCGAAGGGGAAGACGCTGACCTTGACGGCGTAGGCCCCGCTGTCGGTGGGCTCCTTGACGGCGAGGTCGTCGAGCGTGCGGCCGATCATCACCTTGGCGGCCAGGCGCGGGTATTGGCGATGACGGGCCTTGCCCACAAACGGGATGGTGCGGGAGGCACGCGGGTTGACCTCGAGGATGTAGATCTCGCCGTCCTTGATGGCGATCTGGAGGTTCATGAGCCCGCTGACGCGGAGGGCGGCGGCCAGGTCCTGCCCGATCTTCTTGATGCGCGCGACCATATCGGGCGCGAGCGACCACGGCGGGATGGTGCAGGAGGAGTCGCCCGAGTGAATGCCGGCTTGTTCAATGTGCTCCATGACGCCGCAGATGACGGAGCGACGGCGCGAGCCGTCGGCGAAGCGGCTGGGGTCGTCGTAGGTGGGGATGTAGTCGGCGAGCACGTCGACATCGACCTCGATGGCGTCGTTGAGGAAGCGGTCGATGAGGACGGGGGCGTCTTCAAGCTCGCTGACGATCGCGGCGGAGGTCATGAAGTTGGTGAGGACGCGCTCGTCCTGACAGATCTCCATGCCGCGGCCGCCGAGGACGTAGCTGGGGCGGACGAGCACGGGGTAGCCGATGCGTCCGGCGATCTCGATGGCCTGCGGGAGCGTGCGGGCGATCCCGCTGGACGGCTTTTTGAGGCCCAGGCGTGAGAGGAGGGCGTCGAATCTGTTGCGGTCCTCGGCGAGGTCGATGGAGTCGAGGCTGGTGCCGATGAGCGGGACGCCAGCCTTGACGAGCCCCGCGGCGAGATTGAGCGGGGTTTGGCCCCCGAACTGGACGATGACGCCGTGGACGAGGCCGGAGCGTGCGCCGTTGGACCCGTCGGGCAGCGTTTTGAGCGGGAGGCGGTTGAGGCGCTCGACGATGTTGAGCACGTCCTCGAGCGTGAGCGGCTCGAAGAAGAGCAGGTCGCTAGTGTCGTAGTCGGTGCTGACGGTCTCGGGGTTAGAGTTGACCATCACCGACTCGAAGCCTTCTTCTCGCGCGGCGAAGGCGGCGTGGCAGCAGCAGTAGTCGAACTCGATGCCCTGGCCGATGCGGTTGGGCCCGCCGCCGAGGATGATGACCTTGTTGCGGCTGGTGACGCGGATCTCGTCATCGGTCCTGGTGCCGGGCTCGCCCACGACGCGGAAGGGGGTCTCGTACGTCGAGTAGTAGTACGGCGTGACGGCGGCGAACTCGGCGGCGCAGGTGTCGACGAGCTTGTAAACGGGCTCGACGCCGAGCTTCTTGCGGTGGGCGCGGACCTGGAGCGTGGTGTCGGGGTTGATGGTGCCCAGGAAGAGGTTGGCGATCTGGGCGTCTGAGAAGCCCAGCCGCTTGGCCCGCAACATGGTGGCGGCGTTGATGCCGTTGAGGTCGCCGCAGTCGATGAGGACGTCCTCGAACTCGACGATGCGGGAGATCTGATCGATGAACCAAGGGTCGATGCGGGTCAGCTCGGCGATCCGCTGGGCGGTGTAGCCCAGCTTGAGCGCGTAGCGGATGTAATAAAGGCGGCCCTGTGACGGGACGCTGAGCTTGCGGTTGAGCTTGTCCTCGGGGATGGGCCACTCGAGGACCTCGCCGTCGGCGGTGCGGAGGTCGGGCATGCCGGCCTCGCGGCCTTCAGGGTCGTCGCGGTCGGTCGCTTGGCCCTCGGCGACGGGCGCGAGGATCTCGCCCGAGGGATCCCAGGGGTTGTCAACCAAGGCCGACGCGCCGAAGGCGCGGAGAGCGGCGAGCCACTTGTCGTTGCGGTCGAGGCCCAGGCCGAAGCGCTTGACTTCCATCGAACGGATGGCTTTTTGCAGCGACTCGGCGAAGGTGCGGCCGATGGCCATGGCCTCGCCGACGGACTTCATCTGCGTGGTGAGGGTCTCGTCGGCCTCGGGGAACTTCTCGAAGGTCCAGCGTGGGATCTTGGTGACGACGTAGTCGATGGCGGGTTCGAAGCAGGCCGAGGTGGTGCCGGTGATGTCGTTCTTGAGTTCGTCGAGGGTGTAGCCGACGGCGAGCTTGGCGGCGATCTTGGCGATGGGGAAGCCGGTGGCCTTGGAGGCGAGGGCCGAGGAGCGCGAGACGCGCGGGTTCATCTCGACGACGACCATCTCGAAGGGCTTGGAGCCGTCGGAGTTGGGCTTGGGATTGGGGTTGACGGCGAACTGGACGTTGGAGCCACCGGTCTCGACGCCCACGGCCCGCATGATTTCGAAGGCCGCATCGCGCATGGCCTGGTATTCCTTGTCCGTGAGCGTCTGGATCGGCGCGACGGTGATGGAATCACCGGTGTGAACTCCCATCGGGTCGATGTTCTCGATGGAGCAGACGATGACGCAGTTGTCCTTGCGGTCTCGGACGACTTCGAGCTCGAACTCTTTCCAGCCGATGACGGACTGGTCGACGAGGACCTGTCCGATCATGGAGGCGCGGAGGCCGCGGGTGATGATGTCGTCGAACTCTTCGCGGTTGTAGGCGATGCCGCCGCCGGTGCCGCCGAGGGTGAAGGCGGGGCGGATGATGGCGGGCAGGCCGATTTCCTTGAGGAACTCCTGAGCCTGGGCGAGCGTCTGGACGGTGCGGGCCCGGGGCATCTTGAGGCCCAGCTTCTCGACGATCTTCTTAAAGAGCTCGCGGTCCTCGGCGCGGTGGATGACTTCGCGGTTGGCGCCGATCATCTCGATGTTGTGTTCGTTGAGCACGCCGCGGTCGAAGAGGGCGCAGGCGCAGTTGAGGGCCGTCTGGCCGCCGAGCGTGGGGAGCAGCGCGTGGATGGGGTCGCCCATCGCCTTCTGCTTCTCGATGATCTTGGTGACGGCCTCTGGAGTGATGGGCTCGATGTACGTCCGATCCGAGAACTCCGGATCAGTCATGATCGTGGCGGGGTTCGAGTTCACCAGCACCACGCGGTAACCCTCGGCTCGCAGCGCCTTGCATGCCTGCGTGCCCGAGTAATCAAACTCGCATCCCTGGCCGATGACGATGGGCCCGGACCCAATGATGAGGATGGTGCGGATATCGGTGCGTTTGGGCAAAGTACGGTCCTCTCGCGGAGTCACAGAAGATCGGCGAGCGAGGGTACGCGGGATGGAGCGGCGGAGATGGTTACCGCAGATCGCGCCCGCGCACGCCGTCAATTGTGTGTAGCGGCGAGGGGCCGACGTGGAGGATGGGGTTGGTCCACCAGCCGTCGCCGCGTGGGTAACCGCCGTTAAGGGTCTCGATACGTCGCGAGACGGCCCCGCCGTCCACCAGCGCGATGACGCGCTCGGGCAGAGCGATTCGCCATTGGAATGGCGGCGGCCGAGGAAGCGCAGGATCGTCAATCGGCGGTGCTTGGTTCGGGTCGCGCCGCCCTCGATACCCGTCGATGAGCAGGAGCTTCTGGGCGGGAAAAAGCACGCTGGCCACGCGCGTCGGTGCCCACTGGGTGGGCCCTGTGCGCGTGGAAGGGTTCCAGAACTCGGGGTGGGCTACGAAGACGCAGGCATAGTGGAAGGGCGTGAGCGGGGAGGGCGGTTGACCTCCGGGGAAGCCGAAGGATGGGTGATAGGCTTGGCCTTGGTAGTAGCCGTCGGCGAGAGCGAGGGGCCAGAAGGCGTGCGCATCCCAATGGGAAAGGCTGGCGTCTTCGCCGCCACCGCGGACGACGGTTTCAGGCCGAGTGGGGCTGATGAAGTAGGGCCACTGGTCCTTGTAGTCTTGGGCATAGAGATGGAAGACCTGGCCATGCCCGCGGATCAGCGCAAGGGTGGCAGCTTGCGTCGCGCCCATCCGCAGCTTGCCGATCTGGGGGATGGTTAACGCGATCAGGAGCGCGAGGATGACGATGGCGAGCAGGACCTCAATCAACGTAAAGGCCGGGTTGTTGGACCGAGTCGGGCGAGAGGTTGACGACAGGAACCGTTGGCCTTTGGCAAGCGTCGGCGGCGGAGTGCCGACCGCAGGCCAGGCCGCCGCGAGACCGGCGATCATGAGCGCGTCGCGGACGAAGAGCCACTCGAAGCCACGGAACTGATCGACATAGGCGGCAAGGCGACCCAGGCATTGGCAGTCTGGCGGGCCAGCGAGCCAGACTCGTATAGCAAGTGCGGCGCTGTAGAGCACCAGCATCGCGATACCTAATGCGAGGGTGACTCGGCGTTGAACGCCGGTCAACCAGAGCAACACCACTAGACACTCAGCCGCTGGCACGGCAAAGACAAGCATGCTCCGTAGCAAAGACGGCAGGATTATCCAAGTTTCGAGGCCCTGTTCCCACCGCGGAACATCGAGAAGCTTGCTGGCAGCAGCCCAGAAGATGAGCGCCCAGACAGCGTGCCCGATCCACATTCCAGACCGCATGAACCGTCCCAATGGGCACCTCGCGGTTTACGGCTGGCCGCCGGGGCCGGGCGTAGGAGGCGGGGGACAAGCTGCCCCAAAAGCAATCGTATAATTAACAGCGATCGGAGTCGCCGCACCGGGCACGCAGTAAAGCACACCGTTGATCATTACCGGCGCGGTGGGGTACACCAAACATGAGGATGACACAGGCGTAGCTGTGTCAAACCCGTTATCCGAAGATGCGGCGTCTTTATAAGAAATACCTACATAGATCCATTTGCAAACCCCCGTAGATGCTGGCGAAATCCCCTCGCAAGTGCGCGTTGTGAAGAGTGACAACTCAAAGCACCGCCCGATCACGCCGACCGCGGCGGCGTTCACAGCGCCCACGGCACTCGCCACGGCCAGCCGCCGAAGTACATGCCCATTCTTTGAATACCTCATAGAGATGTCCCAAAACAGACTTGTCAAACATAAGTTTGTCTGGCACGGAACCACCGAAAAGCAAATAACGCGGCAATCGAGGCGCCGAACCCGCTCAGCACGATCCAACCAACAGCGCGTGACGTTCCAGACGCAGGTTCCGGTGGCTGCGTTGACGGAATTGGCACATAGGTGCCTTGAGGCAGTCGCTGCACGGTCCCCCCGCCCGCCGCACGGCGATCGTCAAGATTGTTGAACTTGACTTCGCCCCGAAACGCGTCTGGCTCGCTGATGCTCGGGACGCGGGTGACTGCGGCAAACTCCGTGCCATCAACGGCGGTTACCGATCGAAGACGGGTCACTGATCGATTGTGGACAGGCCGAGAGTTCTCGGTCTGCGACATCCATGGATAGCTTCCGGAACGCCCCGGTACGGGCCGGAAATCGCTCAGCGTGGTGACGCCCAGCAAAAGATCACGGCCTGAGCGTTCTCTGCCCTCGCGGCGCAGTATGGTGATCCGCTCGATCAATCGCTCGTTAGGGGAATCAGACCACCGGCCATTGAGCTCGTAGTACCAATCTTTGCCGTCTGGTTCAAGTCGCGCGGACCAACGACGATCGCCATCCGCCGAGAGCACGGCAATCCGTGCCGATGGGATAGCGGCGTCGGCAGCCGGATCAAGAGTAGTTGCGTCTAGCGATGCTACTCTGGACAGTACAGTTCTAACATACATCCACGCCACGGGTCGATTTACTGCCAATACGGCGTGCTGCGAAGCCGGCCCAGGCTTGCTACTAGAGTCCCAGATAATTCATAGCCCGGAGGTCAGCAGCCAAATCGCGTCACCGTCGCGGCCGACGTCGTCGAACTGCTCGGCTTTGGTCGGGGGAGTCCGGCTCACGCGCCACTGGTCGTGGTCGTCATCCCAAAGCGCGTATCTGGTCACGCTCGGCTCGATCGTGTCGCCCGCCTCCATCCCGATGATCTTCATCCGGTCCGGATGATCCGGCTTGCCCTGAATGTTAGCACGGAGCGTCGCCAACTCGGCGCGCTGGCGTTCCAACTCCGCCGGCTCAACGATCGTCCTGGACTCGACTTCAAACTCCCAGCGATAGACAGCGAGCTGGATCGGCTTGAATCCATCGGCCCACGCTTCCTCGAGCCATTTCTGCAACGCCGCTCGGGTCTGGTCTGACGGGGTCGTGGCCGATTGCCCGAAAGTCGCGACCGCCGCGGCCAGCAAGACCATCGGGGCGAGAAGGCGTGAGTGACCTAGTTTGCCCATGATGGACTAACTATACCGCAGGGGGGCAAGAGCAATTTACATTTTTTTATAGATCGTCGCGGCGCGTGTAGAGCGAGGCGCCAAACGCCGCAAGAGGGTTGAGGCAAGCAGCCAGTGACAAGCAGCCCGACTGTCAATGAGGGCTTGGCCTGTACCGACTCGCGCGCAGAGAAGCCTTACTGACGGGCGGACCACTTGCTGGCCGGTAGCCGCTCATGAGCGCTTGCCGAGGACCATGCCGATGACGGCAAGGGCCACGGCGACGTCGGCGAAGATGCCGACGTACATCTAGACGTCGCTGGCGAAGAGGGCACCGCGGCCCGCGCACGGGACGCCGATGATCGCGGGTAGGCCGACACCGACCCTTATTGATCCCGAGCGCGATCCGTCGGCTTTGTCTTCTCCGCAATCCGCGCCGCTCCGAGTCCAATTCCCCCTCGGCGGTGTTCCGCCGTTTCCAACAGGGGAGGCCCGACACCAGCGTCCGAAAACTGCGCAGACCGCGGCCTGCGCTCGGGTCGATCCGCCGATCTTCACCCAACCCGCCAAGGCGGAGCGACGATGTAGCCGCGGTGAGCGGTATGTGCTCGACGGTTGGGCGGCGTGTGGTAGGCTTCTTCTGGATCGGGATCGGTGTTCGCGTCTGCAAGGGGCGGAACTATGCGGAGTGATTGGGCATCTTGGAGCCTGCTCGTCGCGTGTGGCGCGGCGGCGGTCGCGGCCGGGTCGGCGCGGGCCGATCGTGTGTGGGGATCGGCGTTGGCATTGCCGATGGACATGACGCGCGTGGCCGTGCGGTCGGCGACGGCTCCGGCGGATGGAGCCCAGTGGCTGGTGCGCGATTGGTGGCTGGTGGGCGTGGGCCCGGGCGGTGCCGGCGTCGCGAGCGTCGATGAGTTGCGCGGGTCGATCGACGCTTTGATCGCCGGGGGCGCGGCGTTTGCCGCGCCTGTGCTCATCGGCGCGCACGGCGGGCTCGTGATCCCGACGCCGGTGGTGCTGGCGGGGGTAGATGCCTCGGCGAATGGCTGGTCGCTCGCGCTCGACGCGGGTTGGGCCGTCGACCGGCCGTGGACGAGCTTTCCCGATCTGGTGCGACTGTCGGCACCTCAAGACATGCGCAACGGGCTCGATGTCCTCGCGGCGGCCGAGCGGCTCGCCGCGGCGACCGGCGTGCGCTTCGCCGAGGCGAACATGCTCCAGCAGGCGACGGCCGACTTTGTGCCCAGCGACCCGAACTTCAATCAATCGTGGGCCCTCCGCAACACCGGCCAGAACGGCGGGCTGATCGGCTTCGATCTCAACACTACGCGCGCGTGGGATTGGACACTGGGCGACCCGAACATCACGGCCATCATCATCGACGACGGCGTCGAGCGGCTGCACCCCGACCTGGTCGTCGGCCCCGGGATCGACGTGACCGGCGATAACGGCGACGGCGGCGTGGTCACCGAATGCGACTGGCACGCGACGTGGTGCGCCGGCATGTTCGCCGCGCGAGTAAACAACGCACGCGGATCGAGCGGCGTAGCTCCGCGCGTCACGCTGGGGAGCGCCCGGGCGCTCATCGGCGGCTGCGGTTCGCGCTTCACAGAGGCCGACTGGACGGTCTTCGCGCTGGACTGGGTCGTCTCCATCGGCGCGCGGGTCACCAGCAACAGCAGCAGCTACCCGTTCCAGTCGCAGGCGGTGGTGGCGGCGTATCAATCGAGCCGGGCGCTGGGGGTGGTGCACTTCGCATCGGCGGGCAACAACAGCGCGGGCTCCGTGAACTTCCCGGGCATTATCCCCGGCGTGAACGCCGTGGCCGCGGTGAACCGGTTCGGGCTGTTTTCGGAGTTCTCCAACGCCGGCGACGGGCTGAGCTTCGTCGCGCCCGGCGAATCGATCTTCTCAACCGACCCGATCGGCGCGCAAGGCTTCAACAGCGGCGACTACGCGACCGTCGGCGGCACGTCGATGTCGAGCCCGGCCGCGGCGGGCGTCGCCGCGCTGGTGCTTTCGCTCTATCCGCACCTGAGCGCCGCGCAGGTTGAATCGATCATGCAGCGATCCGCGCGCGACCTGGGCCCCGAGGGCTACGACTTGACCTTCGGCTGGGGCATGCCCGATGCTCGGAACGCGCTCTTCACCGCGTGCCCGCCGGATTTCAATCGCGACGGCTTCCTCAATCAGGAAGATCTCGCCGGGTTCCTGACGGCGTGGCTCAACGAGCCCGCGGCGGTGCCGGGGCCAGGCGGCTACTCGACCGGCCCGTGCACCGGATCGGTGGCCGGCTTCGTCGCAGACTTCGACGGCGACTGCATCGTGAACCAGGAAGATCTCTCCGGCTTCATCACAAGCTACTTCGATGAAGTCGAGCGGCCCGATGGCTGCACGGCAGGGTGATCGGCCGAGCATGTGACGAAAGGCGTGGCGTGTCTGCGGCTCGGCATAGGAATGAGGTCATCTGTGCACCCTCGACCCCGATCGGATAGACGCCTTGAGCCGCGGGCATACACCCTGCCTGCGAAGCACAGGCATGACATGGCGGTTTGCCCATATTCACAGACTAACAAATCCCTTCTTCGAATTATATCGATTTTCACGGGTCGTTGCGTTTCTTGGGACTTGTGGTAGAGTTATTGACCCGGCTATGGAATGCGGCCTGGCACACTCACCGCCTCCATCACAGCGCCCGCCGCGGGGATGGATCAGGAGTTCCCTCGATGCTCACCCGACATGCTGCCGCGCTGATTGCGCGCCATTCTTTCCGAAACATCGCGATGCGCGGTGGCCTCGCCAAGGCATCACAAACGATTCGCGCGTGCTTCGCCGCGGCCTTGGCCGTCGCCATCAGCCAAGCGGCGACGTTCGCCCAACCGGTTCTGATCACCAACCCACAGACACTCAACCCCGGCGCGACGTCGATCACCCCGACGGCGGGCGGCCCGGCCGTAAACCTGGCCACGGCGGACATCACAGTGAGCGGGACGACGCTGACAGTGAACGGCCGGCACACCATCCGCGATCTGGTCGTGCAGAACAACGGCACCGTGACCCACGCCGCGGGGTTCATGTTCGATTACTCGGGCGGCGCAGGGACGGATGTGGTGAATGGGCTGTGGCTCAACGTGCAGGCGAACCCGACGGGGGGCACCGTCACGGTGCAAGGTGGGAGTTTGTTCAACGTCACCGGCAAGGGGTTCGCGGGGGGCCAGGGCCCCGGCGCGGGCACAGCGTCTTCCAACGGCTCATTGGGCGGGGCGGGCGGCGGTCATGGCGGCGACGGAGGGAACTCGGGCACGTTCGCGGGCGGCCTCAGCTACGGCTCGGTCACCCAGCCCATCACGCTGGGCAGCGGCGGCGGTTCGTGGTTTTCTAACCCCGGCGGTGCCGGTGGCGGCGCGGTCCGGCTGATCGTCTCGGGAGCATTGACCCTTAACGGCTCAGTGGTGGCCGCGGGGATCCCTGATGTCTTCGCTGGGGGCGCAGGCGCGGGCGGTAGCATCTGGATCACGGCGGGCTCGCTCAGCGGCACCGGCAACTTGCAGGCCATCGGTGGTGCCGGTGGGAGTGGCCTTTGGGGCGGCGGCGGTGGTGGACGCATCGCCGTCGATTCGTGTGTTCGTTCGCTTCCCACAGCCAACTTCTTTGTTTTCGGCGGAACCGCGAGCCAAGGTAACGGAAGCACAGGTACGGTCTTCGTTGACCCGCTCGGCATGGCGATCATCGACCAACCCGCTTCGAACATAAATACTTGCCTGGGACGTTCGATCGCGTTGACCTATCGAGTGCTCAACGCCAACTCGATCCGCTGGCAGCGGCGCACGGGCCCGGGGCCCAATGACTTCGAAGACCTCAGCGACGGCCAGACGGTTTGCGGCGGCGTGCTGAGCGGCACCCAGACCAGTACCTTGAGCATCGCGGAGTTCGCGACCTCGTGCTCGGACTTCTTCCGCGCCCTCGCCACCAACGATTGCGGTTCGGTCGCCAGCATCGAGGCCCAGACGGGAGTCTGCTCCGTTGAGTTCAACTGTGACGGGGCGCTCAACCAGGAAGACCTCTCCGGCTTCCTCACCGCGTTCCTGGATGAATCCATCCCCGCCGGGCCCTTCGGCTTCGCCAAGGCACCGTGCCCTGGCGAGCCCGCGCCCTACGACACACTCGGCTATCAAACCGACTACAACCGAGATTGCTCGTTCAACCAGGAAGACCTCTCGGCGTTCATCACCGACTACTTAACGCAAGTGGAGCAGCCGAACGGCTGCGTGCCGGGGTGAGATGACGAGGCGGTGCGGCGCGGCGGGGCGCATGCGCGGCACGGCCGCGGTACGCTGTCGGCATGAGCATTGATCTTCGGCGTGCTTTAACCGTCTTCGGGTTCGTTTTCGCATTGTGCCTCGCGGCGCGGGCACCGGCGCAAAGTGACAAGGGCGGCAAGGGTGACGCTCCGGCCAAGCCCGACGCTCCGGTCAAGGCGGACGCGAAAACCGCTGCGGAGCCGTCGGTCACCGAGCACAGCGTGACTATCGGCGGGAAGGTCATCCGCTATCGGGCCACAGCGGGGCTCCTCCCGCTGCTCGACGATGGCAAGAAGGCCAAGGCGAACGTCTTCCATGTCGCGTATGAGCGGCTGCCGGATGAGAAGCCGACGGCGGAGGGGACCAAGGACGAGCTGTCGCGCGCGGAGAAGGCCAAGCGGCCCATCACCTTCGCGTTCAACGGCGGGCCGGGCTCGTCGAGCGTGTGGCTGCACATGGGGGCGCTGGGCCCGCGGCGCGTCCGCTTCGGAGACGAAGGCGAGATGCTCGCCGTGCCGGCGGAGCTCGTCGACAACGACCAGTCGTGGCTCGACTTCACCGACCTGGTCTTCATCGATCCGGTGAGCACGGGTTATAGCCGGCCGGCCGACGGCGAGGACGCCAAGCAGTTCCACGGGCTCGAAGAGGACATCCGCGCGGTGGCCGAGTTCATCCGGCTCTATCTGGTGCGGAGCGAACGCTGGGAGAGCCCCAAGTATCTCTCGGGTGAGAGCTATGGCACCACGCGGGCCAGCGGGTTGGCGGCTGAGTTGCAGGGACGGATGGGGATCTACCTGTCGGGCATCACGCTGGTCTCGCCGGTGTTGAACTTCCAGACGCTGCGCTTCGACGCGGGCAACGACTTGCCGTATTGGCTCTTTCTGCCTACTTACGCGGCGACGGCGTGGCACCACAAGAAGCTGGCCCCGCCGCTGGACGCGGACCTCGAGAAGACGCTGGCCGAGGTCGAGCAGTGGTCGCAGACGGAGTATGTGGTGGCGCTAGCGGCGGGCGATCGCTTGACGCCGCAGCGGCGTCAGGCGGTGGCGGAGCAGCTGTCGCGTTATACGGGGCTGAGCGCGGCGTATTGGCTGCGGAACGACCTGCGCGTGCCGCAGCCGGGTTTCTGCAAGGAGATCCTGCGGGATCAGCAGCGGACGGTGGGCCGGTTCGATAGCCGCTACAAGGGGATCGACTCGCGCGATGTCGGCGAGCGGACGGACTACGACCCGAGCTACGCGGTGATCCAGGGGCCGTTCACGGCGGCGCTCAACGCGTATGTGCGGACGGAGCTCAAGTTCATAAGCGACGTGCCCTATGAGATTTTGACGGGGCGTGTGCAGCCGTGGAACTACGACACATTCACCAACCGCTACGTGACAGTGGCGGACTCGCTGCGAGCGGGAATGACGCAGAACCCGAATCTGCGGGTGCTGGTGATGAGCGGGTATTACGACTTGGCGACGCCGCACTTTGCCATAGCGCACACGATCGCGCACCTGGACCTGGACAAGTCGGTGCGCGGGAACATCTCGCAGACGTTCTACAAGGCGGGGCACATGATGTACCTGCGCAAGGACGACCTAGTCAAGTTTCGCAGCGACGCGGCGGCGTGGTACGCCGGCGGGCGCTGAGGCGGAGCCCGTCCGGCTATTGCGGCTCGCTCGGGCCCGCCCGGCACGCGGCAGTGCGTTCACGCGGCATGGCCCGATCACGGCAATCACCTCTGTGGGGGTGGTCGTTTTTGTGGCGTGCTCATCTTCCTCATTTTCATACCGCGTCACCCCCCAAACGCGGCAGAACAGTAGGGAAAAGGCTGCAAAGTTATCGACTGTGCCCTTCGCGTTGGCGTTTTGTCGCATCTGCGTTCAGAACCGATCTCAAGCCCACAGGAATCGGAAAGAGGGACCACGCCATGCGATTCAAGAAGTTCGGACGATTATGTATCGGTCTGGGCGGGGCCGCATTGGCGGCGGCGCTGAGCGGCGCTACCGCGCTGGCGCAGCTGGCCAACCCGCCTGTCAAGATCCCGTCGGCCGATCCGGTCTCGAAGGTGATCGAGCGGAACCCTATGTTCCGCGACGGACAAGACGCCGCGCCGGGGCCGATCCACCCACCGCTGGACCAGATCCAGGCGATGCCCATGCCGCAGCCGCCTGCGGAGCCGCAGGCGGAGTCTTTGGACCGGACGATGTCGCTGTATGACGCGACGACGGGCGAGTGGGTGACGACGCCGACGGTGCTGGTGAATACGCCGCCGGGCGGCGGGGGTGTTGGGG
>ENA-ORBV01007973-ORBV01007973.1-microbial-mat-metagenome-genome-assembly--contig:-NODE-7973-length-17985-cov-6.014407_pt1 | contig 17985 bp, 15 predicted proteins | sample MGYA00237777_ERZ505514 | MGnify/ENA primary metagenome ERZ505514 (study PRJEB26160, sample SAMN06269048) | microbial mat metagenome | isolation source: Oligotrophic lake microbial mat | place...
ATACGGCGACCACCGAGATCTACACCTCTCTATTCGTCGGCAGCGTCAGATGTGTATAAGAGACAGGTATTGGTTCGCCTGCTCGGGCACGATGATCGACCCGGGCGTGGTGATGACGGCGGGTCATTGTGTCTACACGCGGAACTTTACCGATAACAACGGCAACAACGTCAACGTCTTCAACTGGGCCGACATCATCTATGTCTATCCGGGCTGGGACGGCAACGCCGCGCCAGTCTTCGGCCCACCCGCGAGCGTCACGGTCGCGCAGAACTTCGGCTACTCGAGCGGGACGTTCTACATGGCCGGGACGGACTGGATCCAGAACGGCAACTTCGCGCGAGACCAGGGCTATGTGCGGCTCAACAACCGCCACCCGGGCCAGCTCACCGGCTGGATGGGCTGGTGGTTCGACACCGACTGCGCCGTCAACTTCGACACCGCGTGCGGTCGCAACTTCACCAACTACTCCTATCCCGCCCAAAACTGCGGCGGCGGGCTGCACACCGGGGCGACGATGTACGTCTGGGCGGGGTGCTTCGACTCTTGCAACAACAACCAGGGCGTGATCAACACCAGCGGCGGGTGCTTCAACGCCGGCTGGGGCGGCATGAGCGGCTCGAGCGCATACTTCACCAACAATGGAACGCAGTACGTCCGCGGCGTCTCCTCTAACTCCGACCGCAGCACGCGGGCCAGCTACACCATGACGTGGACGCAGCTCGGGCAGACAGACATTCCCAACTTCATCACCGGCACGCGCGGGACCAACTTCGACCTGCAGGCCCTCCGTTACCGCACCGCCGGCTCCAGCATTCAGGCCGGTGCCTTCGGCCCCACGGCCACATTCCTCGCGGGCAACATCTCCAACGCCTCGCGCGGCGTCACACCAACCACCGTCCGAATCTACCTCTCCAATAACAGCGTCATCTCCACCGGCGACACGCTGCTGGCCACTTATACCTACAACCTCTCCTTCGCCGCGCTGGGCACGGTGAACATGAACATCCCGTCGTTCCAGATCCCGGCGAGCATCACGCCGGGGGCGTTCTGGATCGGCGCGATCTTCGACAGCGCCACCGACGGCAACTCGGAGAACAACGCCACAAGCTACTGGGACGCCCAGGCCGTGACCATCACTCAGGCCGCGCCCTTCAACGACACTTGCGCCAATGCCACGCCCATCGTCACGGGAACCCCGCTCAACGGCTCGACTCTGCTCGCGACCTTGGACGGCGGCGCGAGCTGTGGCCTTTCGAGCACCAGCGCCGATGTCTACTACCGATTCACAGCGCCGTGCAACTCCACCTACGCCTTCTACACCTGCAGCCCCAGCGGCTTCGACTCAGTTCTCTCGCTCCACGCCGGGTGCCCGGGCAACCGCGCCAACCAGCTTGGCTGCGACGACGACTCCTTGTGCTTCTCCAGCGTTGACTCGCGGCTCGAACGCACCATGAACGCCGGCGACTCCTTCATCATCCGCGTCGCTGGTTACAACAGTGCCCGCGGAGACTTCACGATCAATGTCCTCAACTTCTTCACGCCCATTGACAGCACCTGCGCCTCCGCTACAAGCGTCGCCGAAGGCACGTCGCTCTTCGACACCTGCGGCGCCGAAACCGAACAAGGCGCCCCCGGCGGGTGCTTTGATCGTCAGATCTACAACGACGTCTGGTATACCTACACCGCGCCCGTTGATGGCCCGCGCACCGTGACCGTCAGCACCTGCGGCGGGAGCACCGGCGACACCATGCTCGCCATCTATCGCGCGGCCGAATGCCCCGTCGAAGGATCCGCGATCGCCTGCAACGACGACAGTTGCGACTTCCAATCCCTGGTCTCGTTCGATGCGCATCCGGGGGAATCGTTCATGATCCGCCTGGGCAACTACGAGGTCAACGGCGGTTCGTCCGGGTCGTTCACCATCGAGTCCACGCTCCTCCCCATCCCCTGCTTCATCGACTTCAACAGCGACGGCGTGCTCAATCAGGAAGACCTCGGCGGGTACCTGACGGCGTTCCTCGACGAATCGATCCCGCCCGGCCCTTCGGGCACCAGCACGGCCCCGTGCCTGGGCGAGCCCCAGCCCTATGACGAGCTCGGCTACGCCGCCGACTACAACCGCGACTGCACCGTGAATCAGGAAGACCTCGGCGGGTACCTCACCGAGTTTCTGGGCGAGTCCGAGACGCCCACTAACTGCATTCCCGGCTGATCCTCGACTCGTGGGCACCTGCCCGCCACGTCCGACAGCCAAGTTCAACAACCTACCGATATCTCCCAAAGCCCCGAGCCCGCCGCTCGGGGCTTTTCATTTGGTCCTCAGCGGAACCGACGCGACGCGGCCGCGAATACCATCGGACATGCTTCTCTACGTTCTCGCGTCCGCATTGACCATGGTCGAGCCTGCCGAAGGCTCGGCAGCGCGTCTCGATGCCACCCCGACCATCGAGCGCGGCGTCTCGATCCACGCGGCCGAACTCAACGCGCATCGAGGCACCCCGCCCAACCCGGCGCTCATAGATGGGCCAGTATCCGTGGGTCAGGCGGCGGCCGACAACCGTCCATGTCGCACCGTCTTCGGCTTCCTGCCGTATTGGGTCTCGCCTTCGAGCGTGCGCTGGGATCAGATGACCCATGTCGCCGCGTTCAATGTCGAGGTCAACGGCACCGGCGTCGCCATCGCGACCAACGGCTGGCCATGGACCAGCACCATCAACGCGGCCCGAGCTAACGGCGTCAAGATCCTCATCACCATGACCAACTTTTCCGACAGCCAACTGGCACAGCTTGTCGGGAGCAGCATCAACCGCCAGAACTTCTACACCACCGTCGTCAACCAGGTGCGCAACGACCGGGCCGACGGCGTGGTGCTCGACTTTGAAGGGACCAACTCCACCGGCTGGGCCGCGTCGATGCCGACGGTCGTCTCGGAGCTGCGGACGCGCTTGAACGCGCTCAGCCCGCCGCGTGACTACCAGATCTTCGTCGCCACGCCCGCGGTGAACTGGACAAGCGGCTGGAACTTCGCCGCCGTCGCCGCGCAGGCGGACGGCCTGTTCATCATGGGTTACGACTTCTATGGCTCGTTCAGCAGCACCTCCGGCCCCTCGGCCCCGCTCGCGGGCGGCTCGTTCAACATCAACAATACGGTGCTGACGCAGTACGCCGCCGCGCGATCGCAGGACCCGCGGAAGCTCATCCTCGGCGTGCCGTACTACGGCAATCAGTGGCGCACGACCGGCTCCGCCGCGTATTCCTCGGCGTCGTCGTGGGTCGGCTCGGTCACATTCTCGGGTGCCGCTTCACAGGTGCAGACCTTCGGCCGGCAGTTCGACTCCGCCTCGCAGACGCCGTGGTATCGCTGGCAGAACGCGGGTCAATGGAACCAGACTTGGTTCGACGACGCCGCGAGCCTGGGCGCGAAGTTCGATCTCGCCGCGGCTCAGGGGTTCGCCGGAGTCGGCATGTGGGCGCTCACGTATGACGGCTCGCGCAACGAGTTGTGGGATCTCCTCCGCCAGCGCTTCATCACAAGCTGCCCCTGCCCGCTCGACTTCAATGCCGACGGCTTCCTCAACCAAGAGGATCTGTCAGGGTTCCTCACCGCCTTTCTCGCCGAGCCTGCGCCCGCGGGCCCGAGCGGCTTCGGCCAGCGCTGTGGGACCGTCGCCGCGCCGTACGTAAACGGTTATCAGGCCGACTACAACCGCGACTGCGGGCTCGATCAGGAAGACCTCGGCGGGTTCATCACCGAGTACCTGCTTCAATCTGAAACCCCCGGCTCGCGTTGCAAGCCCGGCTGAGCCTTTAAGATTTGGGGGGTATCGGCGCGATCTGAATGGAGTCACCGGCGGCACAACGACTCCATGAAAGCGATTTCATGCCATGTTCTGCGCCGCGGAATCGCGCGCGGGTCGATTTCTGAGGCATGATTGTCAACAATCGCGGTACCTTTGGTGAGGGGTGATCGTCAGGCTCATGTTTGAGTCGGGCGCAATGAGATCTTGGAGTTTGTCATGAAGATGATTTTCGCTTTCGCGACGGCGATCGTGGCCTTGGCCGTCGGCGGGGTGCAGGCCCAGAACCTGGACTTCAACCCCAGCAGCCCCATCCCAACGACCAACCTGGGCAACCTTGCCAACGGCGGATTCCTGGGTGCCACGACGCAGCGCGTCCCGTTGACCCCGCGCGAGGATGAGACCACCGTCTTCTACTTCCGCGTCTGTTGCCAGTTCAACTACGACCGCGTTGCCGTGTACTTCACCACCGACGGCAGCGACCCCAACGGCACCGTCGGCATCCCCGGTGGCTCCACCCAGGTGCTCACCAACAACGCCGGCGGGATCGCCTTCGTCGCCAACGAGTTCAACCAGCCCGGCGGCACCCGCGATTGGTGGCGTGCCACCCTCCCGGCTAACACCCGCGAGTACAACCAACAGATCCGATACAAGCTCTCGCGCTGGAACAGCAACAACCCGCAGACCGAGGCCTTCAACGGCGGGGCCTTCAACTCCGCTACCGCCCCGGTTATCAGCCACGCCAACAAGCTCGCCTGGCCCGGCCAGGGCTCCAACTTCCCAGGGGCCGAGGTCCTGGGCTACCCGCCCTTCCACCCGTGGAAGGAAGAAGGCGTCGTCGGGAACAACTACATCAACGCGATGCTCGATCAGAACGGCAACGTCTTCGACATGTACTTCCCGGGGGCCGGCGGAGTGCAGGGCGTCGGCACCAAGAACGAAGGCTACGTCGACGGGCTCGACACCTTCCCCGCCGGCCTGCCCAGCGATAACCGCGGGCAGATGCACCTCAACCAGATCATCACCGGCCTGCGCGTCAACGACGTTACAAGCTGGCTCTCCAACCAGAACGGCACCGACTTCGTCAACATCTCCCAGCGCTACGACGGCGACACCCAAACCCTGCTCACCTCGCAACGGCTCGCCCGCGGCGGGGCCAATATCGACGTCGTGCAGTACGACTTCGCGCCCAAGGGCGTGGGCTACGCCGCCAACGGCAACAAGATGGTCGCCATCAAGCGCATGCTGTTAACCAACCGCGACGCTGCGCCGCAGACCATCAACGTCTACCTCTACATGGACCCGGCCCTCAACGGCGGGAACAGCTTCGACGCTATGTTTACCGACGGCTTACGCGGCTCGATGGTCGCCTTTGACAATACCTTCCGCGTCGCCACCAGCACCGGCTCGATCGGCTTCGGGCAGGAGTACAACCCCACCACCTTCCCAGGCTACGAGAAGAACGTCTCGGTCTATCTCGGCGCAGCCATGAAGACCCTCGCCGTCCCCGCGGCCGGCGGCGGGGCCCGCGCTACCGACTCCTGGCGCGACACCAGCACCGACAACGGCCAAGGCTGGATCGGCCAGCAGGTCGTCCTTCCCCCCAACGTCACCGTCGAAGTGAACTTCGCGTTCGTGGGAGGGTTCGACCAGTTCGCCGGGGCCACCGGCACCTACGACTCACAGATCGGCCCCGTCCTCGACTGGTTCTTCGCCTCCAGCACCAGCGGTCTGCAACTCCAGACCGACAACTTCTGGCGCAACTTCCTCGCCGCTGGCGTGACGGTTGACCTCCCCGACGAACGGCTCGAGACGCTCTTCAAGCGCGGCATACTCGGCACCATGCTCCACTTCGATGAAGCCAGGGGCGGGCTCATCGCTGGCTTCCGCAACGGGGCCTATCCCTACGTCTGGCCGCGCGACATGGCCTGGGCCGCCGTCACCCTGGCGCGCGTCGGGCAGACCGACACCGTCCGTTCCATGACGCGCTACCTCCGCGACATCACCTTCCGCGAGTTCGAGAACTGGAACCCCGGCAACACGCCCGGCTTCGCCGCAGCCGGCGGATCGCCGTTCTATGGCACCCGCAAAGGCTTCTGGAAACAGAAGTACACCACCGACGGCTTCGTCGTGTGGGGCGCGCCGCAGGTCGACGAGACCGCCGTCATCCCCTGGATGGTCTATTACCAGTACCTGCTCACCGGCGACCTGGCGTATCTCAACGAATCGACGCCCGGCAACCCGGCCAATACCACCTACGCAATCGTCAAGGACGCCGCCATTGCCATGAGCCAGACTTCGGTCATCGACGGCGGGCGCCTCAACCACCGCGCCGCGTTCCCCGGTTCGCCTACCTTCCTGATGTACTCAAACAACGTCTGGGAAGACAGTTACGACACGTTCATCTTCTCCAACGCCAGTATCGTTCGTGGCCTGCGCGACGCGGCCACCCTGGCCAACCTGGTGGGCCAGCCCGGCGACGCCGCCGATTTCAACCACCGCGCCAGCGGCGTGACGGCGGGCCTCGACGCCAAGCTCGACTGGAACCGCGAGAACACCGACGTCTCGCTCCTGGGCATCGTCTATCCGTTCTACATCTACGCCCCCAATGACCCCCGCGCCGCTCGCATCATCGACCGCATCAACGGCGTCGCCGCCAACGGCAATGGACAGGTCCAGCCGCTCGTCCGCTTCGCCAACGAGTACATCAACAACACGTCGGACTACGTCGGGCTCGTCGACCGATACTGGGGCGATTCCTACTGGGGCAACAACGCTCTGGGCCCCACCCCCGCCGGGCCCTGGTTCCTCACCACCCTCTGGTACGGCTCCTATTACGCCCTCCGCCAGAACCACACGCCCGGCACCGGCGACATCGACAACCATCTCTACCGCGTCAACCGCGCCGCCGACCACAACGGGCCCGTCGGCTTCGGGGCCGAGCAGATGGCCCCCAGCAACTCGCTCCTCTACCCCGGCCAAAGCGACTTTTCGCTCCAGACGGCCTGGCCCAACGCGTGGGAGTCGATGTCGTTCTACGTCGACTCGCTCATGCTCTTCCTCGACTTCACCCCCAACGCGCCCGGCAACGAACTGGTCGTTCGCCCCAAGCTCCCCTCGGCCTGGCCCACGATGACCTTTAACGGCCTCAAGCTCGGCGACGATCCAACCCAGCCCAGCCGTAACCACCGCTTCAACGTCACCGTCAGCCCCGGCGACTTCCCCGGCGGCCAGCACATCATCACCAACGTCACCGGCCACGCCGGCGCCCGCTTCGACACCGTGATCCGCATCCCGGCGAACGCCCAGTTCTGCCGAGTGTTGGTCAACGGCGAGACGGTCACGCCGACCTCGGTTGACGCCGCCCTCGGTGCCGTTCGCGTCCGTGGCGACATCGCGGCGGGCGTTAACTCGCTGACCGTGATCCGCGTCGATATCGCCTGCCCGTTGCTCTGCTTCGTCGACTTCAACAAGGACGGCTTCCTCAACCAGGAAGACCTCAGCGGCTTCCTCACCACATTCCTCGATGAGTCCGTCCCTGCGGGACCGACGGGGACCAACGCCGCCCCATGCCCGGGCGAGCCTGCACCCTACGACCAGCTCGGTTACGCCGCCGACTACAACCGCGATTGCACGTTCAACCAGGAAGATCTCGCGGGCTACATCACCGAGTACTTCCTCGAGTCCGAGATGCCCACCAACTGCATCCCGGGCTGATCCAGCTCTGCGGTTCGATCTACTCGCTCAACACCAGCCCCGGGGTCCGCGCACCGGGGCTTTTTCTTGCGCGGGCTCGGTCCTCTCGCCACCCGACGGGCTTAACGGAAGATCAGCAGCGCAAGAAATCCCAGGAGTGCGACGCTGCCCGTGATCATCACCCAGACCGGCATCTTGCCGGTGCCAGCGGCGGTGCCTTCCACGGCCGCGCCGCAGTGATAGCACAACTCGGCGTCGTCGAAGATTTCTTTCTTGCACGCGGGGCAGGTGCGCGTGACGCCGCTGAAGCGCTCGATGTCCTCTTGACTCGGTTCTTCGTGTTCGTGCATGGGGCCGAGGTCCTTGCCGCAGCAGCGATTGACGACCTCGCCCTCTCTGGGCGCGGTGCTGAGGCGGCGGTCTGGGGCGTCGCCGGGCATGGGGAACTCTAGAACCCCCGGGGCCCGGGCCGCGTTCTACTATCGGGGGATGCCCCAACGTCGCCCACCGCGTCTGAGCGTGATCCTGGCTATCGCCGCGGCGGTGGCATTGGGGGGGTGGTTCTTCCGCTATCACATCCGCGATGACCTCTTCGCCCGCAACTTCGGCGTCGTCGAGGCGGGGCAGATCTATCGCTCGGGCCGCCAGACACCCGCCATGATGGAGCAGATCGTCAGGGCGAACGGGATCAGGACGATCATCGATCTGGGCGCGTTTGCACCCGGCTCGCGAGAGGAGGCCATTGCCGACCAGACGGCCAAGGCCCTGGGCGTGACCCGATTCCGCTTTGGGCTCTACGGCGACGGCACCGGCGATCCCAACGAGTACGTCGCCGCACTCCGCTTGATGACCGACCCCGCGCTTCGCCCGGTGCTGGTTCACTGTGCCGCCGGGGCGCAGCGCACAAGCGGGTGTGTGGTGCTCTATCGCCACCATGTCCAAGGGCAGCCGCTAGCGGGGGCTTTCCCAGAGTCGTTCGCGTTCAAGCACGACCCCGGGCGAAACCCCAACTTGGCACCCTATCTGAACCGATGGTCAACGGAGATCGGGTCCGCGTTGAAGGATGGGACACGCATCGACTACCGCGAACCCGGCTCGCCGCACGCGCAATTGGAATAATACCGATTTTTGGGGCGCGTCACGGCGTGTTGGAAGGCAGCCCGCGCGCACGGGATTCGATCAGCCGCTGGCGCTTCTCGCGGTACATCAGCCCGATCATGTACTCATAGCACGCGTTGAGCGCCGCCAGGCGCAGGCCCGCCCGCCCATCGAGGATCCCCATCCGCGCCGCGTACATATATGCAAAGCGCAACAGCGGGCGGAAGGGCATCCGCGGCCAGACCTCGCGTCGGAGGTACCAGCGGTACTTGAGCACGTCGCGGAAGAGCCGCTCGGGGGCCGCGCCCTGCTGGCCCAGCATCCGCATCTTGAGCCACTCGGTTGATTCAAGGTCGGCGTAGCGCACATGCTTCCGCACCCACTCGTGCAGCGGCTCGCGGCGGATGTGCAGCATCTCGTCCTTGAGGTAATCCGCCGAACCCTCGCAGAGCATGTGCTCGTGGACGGCACGGTCCTCGTAGCGGGCCTTGCCTCGGCGGAAGAAGCGCAGGTTCCACGACGGATAGAGCCCGCCGTGACGCACCGCGTGGCCCATGTAGAGCACCACGCGGTTGACGTAGTAGCCGTTGTGCCCCGCCCCCGAGGCGGCCACGCGGAACAACTCCTCGCGCAGCCCCGGCGTGAACCGCTCGTCGGCGTCCAGAATAAACACCCACTCGCCCGTGAATGGCAGGTTCTCCAGCCCCCAGTTCTTCTGCTTGGCGTAATCGACGAACTTGTGCTCGACCACGTGGGCCCCGGCCTTGCGGGCGATCTCCTGCGTCCCGTCGGTCGAGAGCGAATCGAGCACGAACACATTCCCCACAGTGCGGGCGTTGAGCACCGCTTCCTCGATGTGCAACTTCTCATTAAGCGTGGGGATCAGCACGTCGATCCCGTGCCCGCGCTGGAACAACTCCATCGGGCTGGGCACGGCGGGCAAAGCGGGGGCCGCTTGGCCGTTGGTCGAAGGAACACTCATGACCGCGCCTCCTGCGGCGCGGTGCCGGTCGGCTGCTGCGCCGGGGGCATCATCACCGCCGGCTTGGGCGTGCTCAGCATGCGGACCACCAGCGCGTCGGTCTCGGCCGTCCAGCGCTGTTGCGCCTCGCGGATCTTCAGCTCGATCCAGTACTCGTACATGGAGATCATGGCGCAATAGTGGAACCCGGCCAGGCCATCAAGGAAGCCCAGGCGCAGGATGAAGTTGTACAGGAACCGCCACACGGCCCGAAAACGCAGGAAGTAGGCGAAGTTCTTGGCCGCCCGACGCCGCCGCGTCGCGTCGGCCGTCAGCATCGCGCCCCAGCTCATCCGGTGTTCGGCCCGTATGAGCAACCCTTCTTCCGCCTCGCGGCCCGAGTAGTGATTGTGCTTGTAGAGCCAGTCCGCCAGGCCTTTGCTGAAGCCGTAGTGCCGATACGGCTCCACCATCGTCCCCACGCTGCCCTGCGGCACCTCGCGCTGGCCGTGCCCAAAGTCCATGAACCGGCACACACCGAACTTGAACAGCCGCACCTGATAGTTCGGGTAGCCGGCACTCCGCTTGATCCAGCGCCCCAGGAAGATCATCTTGCTCGGACTCAAGAAACAGACGTGCGGCGTGGTCGCGCCGCCGGGCCCCAGGATCGTCGCCATCTCCGCCACGACCTCCGGCGTAAACCGCTCGTCGGCGTCCAGATGGAAGTGCCACGGGTGCTTGCAGGGGATGTGATCAATCGCCCAGTTACGCTGGTCGCCGAAGGACTTGAACTTGTTGGTGTGAACCGTGGCCCCAAGGGCCAGCGCGATCGGCACCGTCTGATCCGACGAGCCCGAGTCGAGCACCTGAATGTCATCGCACCACGCGCACGACTTGATGCAGTCGGCGATATTGGCCTCCTCGTTGAACGTGAGGATCACCACCGATACCGGCGGACGCTGCCCGCGGTATCGATCGCGGTCAAGCTCGACCTCGATAATCGGCCCAACTTGGCTCATTCGTGCCGCCCCTGCGTCGCGAAGCTCGGCATCACCGCCTCGCTGGTCTTCTTCGCCACCACAAAGAACGACTTCCACACCGGCCAAGGACGCCCGTAGCCGGACCACACCTGCGGCTCAAACCCGAACAGCTCCAGGCAGCCGCCCAGGTTGGCCCGATTAAAGAAACGGATGTGCTGGCCCAGCGGGTCGTAGTGCTTGGCGTAGTTCCGCAGATCGATCAGTACGTTCTTCACCAATCCGTGGTATGGCGTCGTCAGCACCAGAAGCCCGCCCGGCTTGAGCAGATGATTGATCGCATACAAGTACGTCCCCACGTCGAACAGGTGCTCGATCACCTCGCTCGAAAAGACCACGTCAAACTCGTGACGACGCGCCGGCAACGCCGCCTCGATCGGGATTGCGTGAAACTGGCATTGAGGGTGCTGCTTCCGCGCATAGGCGATGCAGTTGGCGGAAATGTCTATCCCCTCCGCGTCACAACCCTTGGACGCGAAGTACGAGCAGAACTCGCCCCGCCCGCAACCGGCATCCAGAACCCGCGTCCCGGGCTTGAGCAGGTGCCCGATGTGCCGCTCGATCAGAGCCGTCCGCATCGGCGTGGTAGGGTCTGAGTACTCCTCCGGCTTCTCCCAGTACTGCTCGTAATACTGGTTGATATCGGGCATAGATCCCTCCGGGCGTGGTTCGGACAGGCGGGCCGTGCGGAGAGTTGAATGGGTCGCCAACCGCTCCGTCCGCTTGTTCTCGGCCCCAAGGGGCACCCCATTTTCACTATCATACCACCACCGTCCCCGACCACCCGGCAAGGCGTGCGCCCGGCTCGACGGGCTTACCGTTGGTCGGTCCTTCCCGGAGGCGAGTCGAGCGAACCGGCCCGCCGCAAAAAGAGTCCACGACGGTTTTAGTCGATAGACCATCGAACTTGAGCATGCTCCGCGTTCTGCACATGACCGAGTCCCTCCCGGCCGCCGCCGGAGGCACCACGGCCGCGTTTTTGGGGCTCATGGAAGCCCTGGGCACCCAGCGCGGAGGCCTCGCCTTCCGGGCCGTATCTCAGAAGCTCGACCCCGCCGATGACACCCTCCGCCTGATCGACCCCCGCGACGAGCGCTGGGTGTTCACCGACCCGCGCGGCCGCTTCCGTGCCGGGGGGCTGGCTCGGGGGGCCATCGAGCAGATCCGGACCTTCAACCCGCACGTGGTCCATGTCCACGGGCTGTGGTGTCCGGACGTGGTGGCCGCCGCCTTGGCCGCGATGGACGCCGGCTGCAAAGTCGTCTGGCAGCCCCACGGCATGCTCGTCGAAGCCGCCTTGAACCGCTCGGCGTGGAAGAAGCGGCTGTTCCTCGCGCTCGGCCTGCGCACAGCCCTCGCCCGCGCCGACGCCGTCCTCTTCACCAGCACCACCGAGCACGACACCAGCCGCCTGCTGATGCTCGGCCCGTCGACGCGTCCGGCCATCGTGCCCCTGCCGGTCAAGATCGAGCCGCCCGAGGCCGACCTGCCGCGCCTGCACGCCGAGGGCCGGGCCAAGTGGAACCTAGGCGACGTGCCCGTGATCGTCTTCGTCGGTCGCTTGCACCCCGTCAAGCGCGTCCACCTCTCTATCGCGGCCCTGGCCGAAGCTCGCACGGCCCACCCCGGCACCAAGCTCCTGCTCGTGGGCGATGGCGAGCCGGCGTACGCCAACATGCTTCGCCAGAAGGCCGCCAAGCTGGGTGTCGCCGACGGCCTGGTCTTCGCCGGCTGGCTCAGGGGCGACGACAAGTACCGCGCCCTGGCCGCCGCCGACGCTCTGGTCTTCAACAGCGAGTTCGAGAACTTTGGCTTCGCTGCGGTCGAGGCGATGCTCTGCCACACGCCCACGGTCATGACCGACAACCTTTCGCTGGCTCGCCCGTCGGAGGCCGCTGGCGCGGGGCTCGTCGCTTCGTCCGATCCTGTCCAGATCGGAAGCCAACTAGCCCGCCTCATCACCGATCCGCAGCGCCGCGTCATGGGCCGCCGGGGGCGCGCTTGGGTCGAGGCCAGTTTCTCGGCCCACGCCGTTGGCGCACAACTCGCAGACCTCTACGAATCACTCGCGGGCATTCAACCGACGGCCAGCCGGCCCCCCACTCCTCTGGCGGCCGCTACATGAACGCCGCCGGCGCACCCCAAGTCGCCGCGCGCGACGTCGTCATGATCGCCAACGTCATGACGCCTTATCGCCTCGCGCTGCACCGCCGCATCGACCGCGAGCTGCCCGCGCTCCGCCTCCTTACGATCTACACCCACGATGTCGGCGACCAAGCCTGGTCGCTCGCCGGCGACGACCTTGACCGCGTCTTTCGCTTGGGCCAAGGCGATCAGATCGCCAACGCCTCTCGGCCCAAGTTCGCGCTCCACGAATGGCGCAAGGGCGGGCGCATCATCGAGTTTCTCAAGGCCCGCCGCCCCGCCGCCGCGTTCATCTGTGGCTACAACGACCCGGGCCGCCTCCGAGTCATCCGCTGGTGCGCCGCCCACAAGCTGCCACTGTTCCTCATCGGCGATTCCAACGTCCGCACCGACACCGCCACCGGCCTCAAGCGCCTCGTTAAGAACGCCGTCGTCGGCTCCGTCGTCCGCGCTTGCCGCGGCGTCATGCCCTTCGGCTCCAGCGGTGCCGCCTACTTCGCCCGCTACGGCGGCACGCCCGCCACCACGTTCTACGTCCCATGCGAGCCCGATTACGAGCTCATCACCAACCTGCCACAAACCGCCATTGACGCGGCCCGCGCCCGCTTCAAGCTCGACCCCGCGCGCCGCCGCGCTGTCTTCTGCGGCCGAATGATCCCCGAGAAGCGCCCGCACATGGCTCTCGCGGCGTTCCTCGCTATCGCCGACCAACGCCCCGACCTTGATCTCATCATGATCGGCGACGGACCGCGCAAGGCCGAACTCGCCGCCAGCGTCCCGCCAAATCTTGCGAACCGCGTCCTCTTTACCGGCTTCATCGGCCAGCAAGAGCTCATCTCCGCCCTCTACCGCACCAGCGAACTGCTCATCATGCCCAGCTACTACGAGCCGTGGGGCCTGGTCGTCAACGAAGCCCTCGCCGGCGGCATGGCCATCGTCGCGTCCGACCTCGTCGGGGCCGTCCCCGAGCTGGTCAAAGACCGCGTCAACGGCCGGATCTTCCCCGCCGACGACCAACCTGCCCTCAACGCTGCCGTGCTCGAAGCGACCGACCCAGAGCGCCTCCGCGCTTACCGCGCCGCGTCAGCATCGGTGCTGGCCGCGTGGCGACGCGAAGGCAACCCGATCGATGGCCTCCGCCGCGCACTCCGCACCGTCGGCGTGGAGGCCTGAGCCAATCCGCTGGTCAGCGATCGCGCTACTCCCCGTGCCACCGACATTTGGCCTGCGCCGCTTGGCAAAGTTCGTGCGCCCTGTTGGGCGAAGAATCTCCGCGGTCGCTCCCAAAGACGCCGCACGCTGTTTTGGCCGCGAGCAGCATCGAGACGTCTCGCGGCGCGTCGGCTTTCCGCCGTGGGCGGCAGGCCCTTACCATCGGCCCGTGCTGATCCGTGCTCATGCCAAGGTAAATCTCGCGTTGGCCGTTGCGCCGCCGCTGTCGAAAGAGCTGGGGGGGTATCACCCCATCGCCTCGTGGATGGCGGCCATCGACCTGGCCGACGAGATCGAGCTGGAGCAGACGGGCGGGCCGCGGAGCGTGTATCGGGTGGAGTGGGCGGCGGACGCGCCGCGGGCGACGCCGATTGATTGGCCGATCGAGAAGGATCTGGCCGCGCGGGCGCATCAGTTGCTCGAGGCGCTCGTCGGGCGCGCGTTGCCGGTACATCTGCTGGTGCGCAAGCGGACGCCCGTCGGCGGTGGGCTCGGCGGCGGGTCGGCCGATGCGGCGGCGGTGCTGTGCGGCGTAAACCAACTGTTTCAACTGGGCCTGAGCGGCTCATCGCTGATCGCGCTCTCGGCCAGGCTGGGATCGGACATCGGGTTCTTCATTGATGACGGGCGGGCGATCGACGCGCCGCCACGGCCGGCGCTGGTGAGCGGGCTGGGGCAGGAGATCGCGCGCGTGCCGACTGCGGGTGGCGGGGAACACGCGGCGTCGTTGGTACTGCTGCTCCCGGCGTTTGGGTGCCCGACGGGGCCGGTGTATCGCGCGTTCGACGCGCTGGGGCCGGGGCCGCTGCGGGCCGCTCAGGTCCGCAGCTTGATTGATCACGCGGCGGCGGCGGGAGCAATCGACTCGGCGGCGCTGTTCAACGACCTGGCCACGCCGGCGGAGGCCGTGGCCCCAGCGCTTGGACCGATTCGTCGGCACGCGGCGGCGGTGCTGGGTGTGCCGGTGCATGTGACCGGCTCGGGAAGCACCCTCTTTGCGATCGCGCCCAGCGCGGCCGCCGCGCAGCAGTGGGCGGAAGACCTGACGCGATCTGCAGTCGATGCGACGGCGGTCGTTACGCGGCTTGCATAAGTGCCGACCCAAAGCATCTACCCGATCGCTAGGCGACGTTCCAGCGCTTGCCCAGCATGCGGAGGGCGACTCCGGCCTTGACGAGAGCGAAGGCGGCCAGGTCGGACCAGGCGCGGCGTTCCTTCATGACGGTGATCGAGAAGACGCCAAAGACGGTGAGGGTGATCGCTTCTTGGAAGATCTTGAGCGGCGGGAGCGTGAACGGCCCGCCGTGGCTGGCGTCGCCCAGCCGGTTGGCGGGGACCATGAGCGTGTATTCGAGGAAGACGATGAGCCAGGAGATGAGCACGACCTGCCAGAGCGACCAGCCTTTGTCCTAAAGGCGGTAGTACTAGGCGTAAGTCATGAAGATGTTCGAGCCGCGAAGCAAGAGGGTGGTGCTGAGCCAGAGGGGCATGACGGATAGTAATTGGTTGGAAGCGAGGGCGTGCTACGACGGCAAAACAACAACCGGCCGGGCATCCGTGTGCCCGGCCGGTCGCTTATGTCGAAGGGTGTGAGAAACCACACGGTCAACAGTTTTCAAAGCGGAGATTTAGCGGCGACGGCGGCAGACGGCGAGAGCGCCCAAGCCCATGAGTGCGGCCGCGCCCGGGGTTGGGACGGCGAACTGGAAGTTGAAGTTAGGGAGGCGGAAGCCGGTGCTGCTGGAGCCAAGATTGCCGGTGGAGGCGAAGAGGTAGGTAGCGGTCTGGTTGACGGAGCTGCCGTTGATCAGACGGGCGGCTTCAATCGTGTTGTTGGGGACATAGTCGGCGGCGTAATAGCTGGCGAAGGGGGTGTTGACGATGGAGCCGTCAATAGAGACGCCGGCGGAGCCGACGGCGAAGGCCGCGCCACCGAAGGCGCCTTCATAGAAGCCGCGGCTGCCCGTGAGGCCGGAGAGGACGAGGGCACCATTGGCGGGGTTGGTGAATATGCCGTTGTTGGTGTCGCTGTTGCGACCAACGTTGTTCGCGTCCGGTTGACCACCGTTCACGAAGGCGGAGCGGAAGGGTGAGAAGTTACCAGCGAGGGCGTTGCCGGTGTTGTCGTCGCCTTCACCGGTCAGGCCGCGACCGATGGAGCCCTGACGCAGGGCGAAAGACGCGGCAACGATATCGGTTAAGCTGAGGCGGAACAGCGGGTTGGTGCCGACGTTGGGGCCACCGATGCGGCTGATGCCGAGGTTGACGGAGCTAAACGTGGCACCGGCGGCGCGGGCAATGCCAATGCGGGCCTGGAGGGTGATGTTGACGCGGCCCACGGCGACGTTGGTCGAGTAGCCGACGCCCGTGCCAGCGTCGATCAACCCGCCGCCCGGGTTGGCCGCGGAAGCGAACGAGGTGGTGAGAAGCTCATCGCCCAGGCCGAAGCGCTGGATCTGGTAACGCATTTCCCAGTTCTGCGCCGAGCTGGGGGCGGCCTGACCAAAGGCGATAGACGACAGGCCGGAAACGGCCACGAGGCTACCAATAACGATATTCTTCTTCATGACTCTCTCTCCTCAAACAACACGCCCGCGAAACGACGCAGGCAGGACGGGATGTATGAAGAGACTCTACCTGTCAAATGCTTATCCGGCCAACGACAAGTGCGAGCTTCACGAAAGCATGGCGCAGCGTTTGCAAATGGCCGGGAAGCGGGCGTTCATTGTTAAGATCGCGCACTGTTTCGGTTAAACCGCGCCTGCCGCCAAGCGCGGGCTGGCGCTGATCATGGGAGATTGCCCGCCCCCGCTTTCGTTGGGTTGAGCGCCGGCGCTGTACGCTCGCTCGACTTTGGGCGCGATCCGGCACAACATCTCATGCGTGATCGTGCCCGCGGCTTTGGCGAGCGTCGGTAGATGGTTGGGGGCCTGCGGGTCTTTGCCTATCAGCTCAACCTCGGCCCCGATGCGGGCGAGATTGTCGGGCAGGCCCGTGACATCGATCGTGATCTGGTCCATGCTCACGCGGCCGATGACGGGCGCGAAGGCCGGGCGCTCCAGGATCTCGACGCGCGAGCCGCCAGCGAGGAGGCCCTCGCGGGAGCGGTCCCACTGTTGACCGGTAATATTGACCTTCCCTGTGTTCGAGAGACCGATCGGGTAGCCGTCGGCATAGCCCACGGGGACGAGCGCGACGCGAGTGGGGCGTTGCGCTTTGAACGTGCGGTTGTAGCCGACGGCGGAGCCCTTGGGGACCTCGTGGATATGCACGATCTTGGAGAGCCAACGCACGGCGGGCTGGAGCTGCTTGCCAAAGCTGGCGAACTCTACGGCGAGTGGGTCGGTGAAGCTCTCGAACCCGTAGCCATAGAGCCCTTGGCCGACGCGGACCATGGAGCCGTGAAGCCCGCGGGCGCGGAGCATGGCGACGGTGTTGGCCGCGTGCATGTGCGGGTGGACCACCGGCCCGCCGACGATGGGCGTGAGGGCCGCAGGATGCGCCTGCAGGATCGGCTTGAGCGACTGCACCCAAGCCTTGAAGAGCTTGGCCTGCTCGCGCGTGAACGGCTCGTCGCTGGCGGGCGCCGAGAAATGCGTCATCAGACCGGCCAGCAGCAGGCGCGGATGGGCGGCCACGGTCTCGACGATTTGACGGGCCTCGGCATCCAAGGCCCCGCCGCGGCCCAGGCCGCTGTCGAGTTGAACATGCAGAGGAAGGCGCACACCCAGGCGCGAGGCGATGTTGGCCAGATCGGCGATCTGGGGGAGATCGTGAGCGACCAAGTGCAGCCGACCGCGGACGGCGAGGCGATAGACCGGGTCTTGTCGCTCGATCGTGCGGATGGGGCTGAGTATCAGTATCGGCGTTTGGATGGGGGCCTCGGTGAGGGCGCGGGCCTCATCGAGGTCGTAGACGGCGAGCATCTCGACGCCGAGGGCGGCGAGCTTCTTAGCGATGCGGGGGGCTGTCTCTTATACACATCTGACGCTGCCGACGAATAGAGAGGTGTAGATCTCGGTGGTCGCCGTATCAT
>ENA-ORBV01007974-ORBV01007974.1-microbial-mat-metagenome-genome-assembly--contig:-NODE-7974-length-17984-cov-6.203217_pt1 | contig 17984 bp, 10 predicted proteins | sample MGYA00237777_ERZ505514 | MGnify/ENA primary metagenome ERZ505514 (study PRJEB26160, sample SAMN06269048) | microbial mat metagenome | isolation source: Oligotrophic lake microbial mat | place...
GACGGTTTTGGTACCAGTACGTACCGGGCAACACGCGCTAGTAAAAGGCAGGGAGAGTCAGTAGCTAGCTACTACTAGCTAGCTAGAGTAGAGTTGTCAACAGGCGGGCTGCTCTACTTCTAGCTCTAGCTAGCCCAATAGTAGAGTTCTTCTCGGACTGTCCCGGGGGAGATGCCGTGTACGGAAACGGCCTAGACTCAATGGTCTCGGCCGGCTAGTCTAGTAGTGATGTGGGTAACGACTGATATCAGTACGTAGCAGCTTAACGTCAAGCAAGTTAGTGTACTTACAGTTACAATTATGTATGCAAAAAGACAACATGTGCAGTTCTATTTGGCCTGCAAGTTCAATTCTGCGCCAATCCATGCAGTCACCAGCCCAAGTACAGAAAAATAGCACAAGGATAGTTTCAAATGTAGACAGAGGGGGTAGCGTTATTCACGCGATTGTTGCTTCTCGTGCCCCCTGTTGATTACTCGTAATTTCCATAGCTAGACATCGCTCCAGTACTAGCCATCGCACGCTTCAGAGAGAACATCGTATTGTCTTCTTCCCGGATCCTACGTTGCCGTGTTTTGTACTCGATCCGGCGACTGAATTCTGTCGTCAAAATGTTATGAGTTTTCTGATCAATCAGTCTTCTTGCCTCCGCCCAGTCCAGCAAATTCGCCATTTCTGTTTCAACTCCATTCTGGTCGGCTGATTTGTGCAGCATGATAGCCCTATCGGCCTTTCGTTTCACCTTTAATGTGCAGACATTTTGGCGCCAAGGCTCCCCGTCAATCTGAACAGCGACTTTCCGCTTAATGTGGATCGTCGCTTCTCGACATTGACACAGACGCTGAGCATTGGAGAGGCCAACACGAATCTGGCCCAAATGAAAGGCACCCCGAATAGACACCACATCGAGAATTCCATCCTGGCAACTACTGGGACCGTCGCAGGCTGTGACTTTTTCGTAGCGCTGATCGTCTGTGAGTAGTTGAGAGAGATCCTCGCTACTGTCAATCCGGTCCAAAGGGCGGTAGCCAGGATCCTGGCGCCGAGCTCCCAAGTCCCTTTTCAATATGAGGCATGTACACGTGAGTACAGTATATAATCGTCATCCAAAGTCAACCTTCAAGACATCTGAAAAAGTAAGAAACTTACTCTAGACTCCTTGTTCGGCGCAGGAAATGAGGTCGGTACACGTTATCATCGCTTGCGGCCCCGTACGACGATGCATGCTCGTACCCGTTCATCAGCCCTCTTGCGGCCTTCGATCCTTTGGCCCACATCGCAGCACCGCCAGAGTAGGAGTCAATATTCAACAAAATGATTCCTTGCGAATCCGCGGGCAAAGGTACTTCGACGCCGTCAGCAATAAGAGTAATTTCGTTTGGTAAATTTAGACAAGTAGCCTGAACAGAACGTGTGTGGGTGAGAAAAATGAAGTTGTTCGGGTCCCCTTAGCCGCCAGTTGCCATCAACACTACTAACCTTAATGATATCCTCAGCACCAAAAACTCCATACCATGCCTTATTCACAACTCTCGAGAAGAATAATTGCGGCCTACTTTCTCTTAGCTGGAGGCGTTTAATAGCAGATAGGCGGGTGAGGAGGCAAGTTGAGAACAATGCATTTATTATTGCTTGTGGCTGCATCGAGACAGGACCTACCATGTGAACTTGAAGGGCGGCTTGAGCGTCCGCACCGACTCCCAGATAGTTGAAAAATGATTTGACATCCTTGACTTTGCCCTTTCGAGTCTCAATTGTCATTTCCCATCGATCCAAAAGAGATATGTAAGAATCAGCCACATGCTCCAATATCCCAATGAGGGATTCGTTGGTGTATCCGCCACCCCACCCATGAATCCGAGCCAAGTCGTTGCCGGTACCCAGGGGCAATATCGCAATGGGTGGCCATTTGCTATTTAGGTTGAGTTTTTCTAGAGTAGCTATGATCCAGCTGACGGTCCCATCCCCGCCGCACACCAAAATTCTCAAGTTTTTAAAAGCGGAAAATGATTCCAGTACGAAGGTAGGATCGCCATCTTCTCCTAAATCCCACACTTGGATAGGGTTGAGCAATCGCCTTAGTTGTGTAATGAGCAAATGCCCTTGCTGCGGGCCAGACCTAGAATTTACAAATACCAACAGCGGAGTGTAAATGGAAGGATCCGGCAAGAACTCGTCACCCACAATGTAACCATTTTTATCCGGTAGAGCTGCTTCTCTGGACATTTGATGTATCGATTCCTGTGTATTGGCAGTGTCGAAGAAGAAACCCGACAAATCAGAGTCAAACCTTGGTCTATCCCCACGGTGACGATGATGATCATTGTCAGGATCACCTATGGATTCTTCTTCGTCGGTCAAATTGCCATGATCGTCCTCGTTGCCTCCAATATGGTCGCGTTGGTGGTTGCTGTGTACCGTAGTCAATTCTCCGGAACTGGAGTGCTGTAGTAAGACACTACTTGTTGTAGAGCCTGTCGAAGAAGTTGCATATTTATCTGTTGTTGCTGTTGAGAGTGTTTGGATGCTACGATTTGTCGATGAACGGTAATTCTACAGGAAGGATAGCAGGTGTAAAGATAAATTGTGTAAGCCCTCAAAAACAAAAGTGGCGGCATAATTTTCTAACACAAGACGTACCGACAAAAGATCTTTCTTTTTGCCTCCAGTAACGGAGGGCCTCAGCTTCGCTGTGCTTCCTTGTGCCTTTGATGACATTGATAAGGGTAATCGAAGGGAGGTCGAGTTGCCCTCATCCGCTTCCCCTATCGAGATTGCATCGGTAGACTGTTGTGATGGAGTCGAAAAAAGACTGGAGTCGCTCCCTCGTCGTTTTGTGTCCTCCGATCCTGTACTGGAAGATTGATCAAGTTTCAAGGGAGGTGGCGTTCTGGCCATATTTCCATTCATATTTATACTCGAGGCCACGGGAGATTCTTTCTTTTCTTCGCCCTCTGACATCATCATGTTTGTTGACTGGAAGGAACCGTCCAAATAAAGCTGTGACGACGCATCAGGCCGATCAATCCGATCGGGGGTATGAGGTACGGAGTGGAGACTGTTGATTGGGAAGTTGTTATTGTTATTGGTTCGAGTGGCACTTGCACTTGTCGCAACACTAAGGCTTGCTTTACTCTCGTCGTCATCATCTTCATCATCCTCGGCGGGCTCCGGGTGACTGTTGGTGCGACGATATTTTCGCAGATCTATTACAGCTTTCAACCAAAAAAACATCGACCGAAATGCCCCCAGCAGGTCCAACATCACAAAGGACCAGAAAACGTGTTTGACATTTTCGAAATAGTAACTCAGTCTCTTTAGCGGGTTTTCTTCGAAGTCTTCCTCTTTTTGTCTTTTCCCGCGCCTCTTCTTTTTCTTCTTTTCTTCTTCCTTTTTCTTTTTCTCTTCTTCCTTTTTCAACTCAATTCGTCTGGGTTTTTCCACGAGCTTGCATTCCGGCGGCAATACTAATCGACAATAGCTCGATCTTTGAATGGAGCGATACGATTTCTCAAATCGTTCTTGGTCAGTCTCATCTCTTTCTCCTTCGTCTAGAATGACACGTCCGGAGCAAATGGATGAGGCTGGAGGACGAAAGTTTGGAGCCCCAGTTGCCGCAGGTCTCAATCCCGAAGATCTTCCAATGGTATGACGGGTGGACATCATTTGCAGGTTGTCTCCAATCGCGGTCAAATCTACACAGGAATATCGTCGACTGTCAGAGTCCTTTCTTTGCAGAAATTTGGGCAGTCTGAAGCTGTGTCTACCCATCATGTCTTCTAACGTGGCACGGCGATTGTTGCGTCTTCTTCTTCGTCTCTGGGTTTCAGCATAGGGCGATAGCAATAAGACAGAAATGGCTAGCAGTACTGCCGAGAGAACCAATCTTTGAAGATCCTGCCAAAACAGGGAAGGATCTTCTCGGTACGTAATCCAAAGGGGAAACAGCCATTCCAACCACTCCACAATGGACTCCCATGTCTCTTGCAAACTTAATATGATTTGCTCTTTCGACCACGTCAACCCTGTCTCAACGAACTGCTCCAAGGCTTCGATTACTTCTTCGTCTTCTTGAATGGATTCCGCCGTCGAGTCCACGTCTACAAAGCTCATCTTTCTTTGCCTTTCCTTTTCTTTCTATCGTGCTACAATTGGATAGGTCCCCCTCTACACTTCTGTAGATGACCTAGAGAGAACGAGACGTACTGGAGGAGGAGGATTGTCGTGCCTATGTTCAAGTTGAAGACGAGATGAATGAAGGGACTTCGTCTTCGTCGTGTCTTGTGTCGTGTCTTGTTTAGGCTTTCTATTAGGTAGCACTGGCAGCCATTTTTCTCTTGGCTGTTTCTCTTTTGGAACGTGTCGTTCGACAACTATAATTACTACTAGTACCTACTGCAAGAATGCTACGTCTGTCCAAAAGCAAAGATACCTGTCGTTTGAAATCAATGTGTGCTGATGTAGTACTGCTACTCTCATCAATCAATGCGGGAACCAGCGACAGCAGGTGAGCGACACGAAAACGTAACAACAATTCGGGTGGACGCTTGCCAAATTCTCACCCGCCGGTAACAAAAGCCAGTAACCAAGCCGTTCAAAATACGCGCGAAGATGCCCGAGCTCCCCCGCTTGAGTCTTGCGTGACTGCGCGAATTGCACTACTTTGCAATGCAGCAAAGAATTGCTGACATTCTCCAACACTCTTCTGCAGCAAGGTTTGAAATCTGGTCAATTTCCTTTTCTCATGGGTTGATTGACACCACATCTTTGTAGCCACCACACTTGTCTCCAAAGCGGTTCATTTGGCAACATGTTTTTGCAAAACCTCCTTGTTTGCTTCACATGGCGGTTTGCATGGCAAACGGGCTACTGCAGTCTTCACAATTTCCAAAAGATGAAACCAAAATGATCCAACTCAAGACATAAAACACTAAGCACAATCCATGTAATAAAAATGTTTCTTTTGTGAAATAGGCACAATTGCTTTTGATGGAAATGTCATCAAAAGGCAATTGAACAAAACAGTTTCAAACCAACTCGTCCGTGCAAACATTGACACATGCATCAACTGATAAGATGTGTGCCAAGAAGCATGTTGTGCTCCTCTTCAGTTGTTGTTCTTTGTCAATGACAATACAAGATTACAAGTGGTATGTGGTTGAGAATGGCATGTGTCAATGCCATTGGAATCACATTGCTCACTCATGGTTCTTTTCGGCTGTTATTCCCTAATTTGGTGATGCATTTGCTTTTTTTTTATCAATCAATCGCTTAGTTCTCAAGAAAACTGGCAGGTGATTTGGCTTATTACTTTCCAGGCTTATCTCCAAAGAGATCCACAAGAAAGCATTTATTAGAAGCTTTGCCTTGTTTGGATTTGTTTGGATGTTTGTTGGGCAGAAAGGTAATGAGTGCCTCAGAAATTCAATCAAATGGAGAATTCAACACAATCATGGTCACAAGGTCTAAGACACTAAGAGCAACAAGGGCCCTCCTTCTTTCAGCAACATTTCTTATTGCTGCCATGAAAGTGTGCAGTTGCACAGTTTTCTGGTGTGTGATCCAGGAAGCACTTTTCGCTCACCAACCACCAGTTGCCAGCTGAGTGTGGTTGCAAGAGGATTCTTACTCCATTGCAGTCAGTGTTACAGGAATGCGGCATTCATGGCCAAAGAGTTGTCACTTGCATCGTGTTTCAAAAGCACCAATGATCCTCTTTCATGCCTTGTAGCATTTACAGTAAAAAGTACCTCATGATGGCCAAGGTTGCCAAGTATGAATTTTGTTGCTCCAGCATTTGTTTGTCCAAAGGGTGCTGCCTGGTTTTTGCTTTTTGGGGAGCCACAATAGCTTTTGCTCTAGCAAGTAGTAGGTACTGCAACTTTCACTTCACTGAATGTTGATGAATGTGTTTGGGAGCTACGAGTATGCAGCATTTTGCCTCCCTCAGCATCAATGCAGTGGCTGCTTGCAAGGAAAATGCGAAAATGATGATGTTTTATCACCGGTCCATCCATAACGCACAGTAGTAAGTGAATAGTACTGTACCAGACGAGCAATACATGAAGCGTGTAGGATATGTGTGCTGACATGAGGACCTATGGATAGTAATGCAGATGAGGTTTTCGTATTATAATACTACTGGTAATGTGATGAATGAGAGTTATGATGATCCTTGGCCAATACGGTATTGTGTGTGTGCGTGTTTCTTTGTGCTGAAAAAATGGTGCGTGATGACATGTAGTTTGTGTTGCTTTTGCTGCGCGGGCTACAAACTAGCTACTAGCTACGTATTACAGTAATGCTGCTGCTGCTAGACCAGTAATAGTACGTAGTCGTAGATAGTCGTGTATGCAAGTACAGTTTGTTTGTTTGCTTATGAGTCATCTTGACTGGGGGTGCGTGATGGAGGATCGTAGGAATCGGCTGGTCGATTATTGATGGCCACAGCCCCCGCGTCTTGGTCGCCGTACGTGTGTGGTTTGTCGAGGATTTCCGATCGGTGAGCTCCCAAAATGGCGGCAAAGGATCCAAGTAATATGGATTGGATCAAACATAGCAAACTCATGACGGATTCTCCCTTGTAGGACTTTCCCTGTTCGGATTGATCTTTTCCATATCCAATGTATCTGTACAGCAGTAGTATATTGTGTTGTGGTGGTGTATAGTGGGTTTGGGTACAGTATTGTTGAACGTGCCAGACAAAGAGACGAAAAGGTTGTGGAACGAATCAAGATGAGATATGGTTTTTCGGACCGGTGTTTAAAACGCAAGGACCAGACCATCAGACAAGACAAACCCATCTTTCTTTCCCCGGATAAATATGATATAAACAGTAGGATACGTACATTAGAAATAATAAAAAGAACATTTGTGACATGGCCACGACCGAACCCATGAAGAAACCAACGGCCATAGAATTGTGAAATTTGCGCATAATCATGGTCCCACCAATGCTCAGCATGAGCAACATGAGCGCACTCCATATGGAAGCAAACCCTTCCGCCAAGGATCGTGTGCCCATGACAAAAATGGACATGAGCATGAGACTGCCGGTAATGGCGAGAATGGAGTACCTATTTATGGAATGAAGCAAAATGGAGGTGTAGGTGTGAGCAAGTCAGTAGTGTACCGGTAGCTTTCGCAAACGCGTCTAGATGGGTGTCCCTTGATGGAAAGGTGCGGGCACACAAAAACAACACAAAACAACACACAATTAGCACGTACCACCAACCGGCAATCAGTTTTCTAGACGATCCGCCACAAAGCGAATTCGCCAGCATTGTTGTGTAATTTGACAATGCAGCACCCATGGTTGCTTGCTTGCTATTTGTGTGTTGTGTTTTGGTTACTACTGTAGGGGTTCGTTGCGTTGCGTTACGTTGCGTTGCGTTACGTTCTTGCCGTTGTTGCAATGCCGTCTAACAAATGGAGGTATCTTCTTCCCACCAATGATTCACTACTACGTCTTGCTCAACTAAGTTGATTGATTGATGCAGCAAAGTTCTGCCTGTTGGGTTAGCGACTTGATCGAGGGCTGCGACGGGGCTATCAACTAAGTATCTGCTGCTATAGCTGAAGATGTCTAGTCTGTTAGTGAAGTGATAGCGTAACGGGTTCTGTTGTACTACTTAACTAGCTGTTTACGACATACCGGTATCGCGAGAATCAATCAATCGGTGCAGATAGTAGTTGTGTTGAGGTGCGTCTTTGGTCCCACCAACAACATAGAAAGTACAGAAAGACTATAGCGACGCCAGCTGAGCTATCATTCGTTCACATTGTGTGTATAATAGAAGTGACTGTCAACTTCCTTGTAACCCCCATTTTTCGCGCCATTTGGCGCAGTTTCTGCTCGAACAAGAACGGAAAGGATTGGCTTTGGCGTCCGGGCGAGGCTGGAGTAAATCAAACGGTCATTTTCCTCCTCCATCCCAATAATTTTGCGTTGGGTTGGCTTCTTCGGCTACATAGCCAGGAGTAGCTATCTAGCTACTCTGGAGTAGCTATTAGGTCTAGTTCTGTAATTGGTCGGGGAAAATAGTTGGGCAACTAGCTAGGTAAGACTATCTGCTACTACGATGTATGTTTAGTTCCAGACAAGCTCGCTCTGGCTCCTTTGGTAATGTAAAATAGACAGGGCGAATACAGAGTAGACGGTCGCTTTTCTCTGTTCTGTGGCGCCGTGGAGGCACAGCTAGCTAGTTCGTTTGCCCAGTACAGTTCCTGCTAAAAGTACTAGCTAGCACGGTTCAGTTCCAGCACACTGACTGGCTGGTTCCTTGAGTAGATAGGGCGGCTACGTTAGAATAGATTATAACTAGAGCTCCAGCCCGCACAATACCACACCAAGGTATTTGTACTCCTGTTCTTTGAATCCTGGTTCAGGTCGCTATCTGAACTGGGCCACATTCAATTCAAGCCCCCTAGTCAAAGTAGTAAATGCATAAAAACAGTGAAAACTAGAACGAGTAGTGATGAAAATAATTCAATTGAAACTGGATCTATCATTGTATATACAATGAAGGAATCGTTACCAGCACCACGAGAGTTCCGTCCTATAACATGGAACTTGGTGCAGATCCATCTGCCGCCTTTGTGGATGTTGCAGCTTGCTTCTGCGCATCTTCTGTTTCTTCTTCACCGGAAGGCTTGGGTTCCACACCAAACACCGACCAAGATGGCAAGTAGGCGGCAATGAACTCTGTATGTTTTCCCCAATCCGTTTGTTCCAACTTTGTTTGCTGATGTTGTGCAGTTCGTTTCGCCACGGCTGCCATGTCAGCATCTGCTTGCTCTTGTGCCTGTTTCTCTTCCAATGAAACCAGGGGAATTTCCCGGTCTGACTGTGGCGTCTCAAAGGCATGACAGGAATCGTCCTTGGCCTTGAGATACGAATCGGCAATCCAAAAGTAAATGACATTCAAAAAGCCTGGGAAAAAGATCATGACAAAGAGCAACTCAAAGCGAATGTTGATTTGAAGGGGTGCAAAAAGGATGCTGCCAAAGAAGGCCAGAGCATCCGAAAAGATCACCATGAAATAGTAAATCAGGATTTTGACCACGGTCAGAATGAACACCCAGGCAATGCTTTGATGCAGCCAGTGCTTCCAAGCATCTTTCCCGTGGTAGACCCCAGTGTGCAAAATCGAAGTAATGTTGTATTTCTCTGCAATCCAATCTTGTATTCGGAGACACCAGATTGCGAGTACAAGTCCCAATGTAGTGTCAATCAAATAGCTGAGTCCATACCAGGCACATTCGTCTTCCAAGTTTGTTTCGCCGTCTAGTTGTTTGGACAGAATTGCTGCAATAGCCTATCCTTCGAATCATTGTTGCCATGACAATCAATCCGTAAGTAGTGGTGGACAGTTAGAAGAGAGGCACACAATACGGTTAGTAAGTTTGATAGATGATCGTACAACGAAGAGAGGAGAAAATAAACAAAGCAAAAGGACAAGAGTATACACCACCAACACGCACCATATTACAAACATGTGCGTAGCAAGCCCCCACCCCTTGTTTCGAGACATCCATAGCCCACGTAGAGAATGTTCGACGGGGAACTTCTTTCATGCGTTTCAGATACAGCGACAACAGAGCAGCGATTGCTAGTAATATCTGAACAAAGACGGTGAAGAAATCATTGCCGTCGTAGACTTTACAGGCTCGTTCGTCTTTTTGATTAAACAAGGCCCACACGTCGTCATTTTCTTCTCCATCGTTATAGTATGCGTTATTGTTGTTATTGTTGTTATTATCGTCGTCCGCCATTTTGTATTGTGTTGTGTAGAACTATCTACAGCGCACAGTTGTTGTGGTGGCGCAAGTCTAAAATGTGACAACTTGTGTCACGTGGTGAAAAGGTCGGTGCAAAAAGGATGACACACCGAAACTGATAGATCAATCAAGAGCAAAAGGCTGAAATCAAGAGCATCAACAGCTACTAGCAACAACAACGAAAGATGAAGAGATGAGAGCCTCGGGGCATTCGAAATGTCAACACGGATGATGGTACGGTAAGAGCTAGCAGCTGGAGCAGTAACACCAGTGAGTACCACAGCCCTTCTTGTTATTTACTGCTTCGACGATATTAATTGGTTGTTTTTGATTGTTGGTCAAGGGTCCCGATAGAGTTTCGTTGAGAAAGGGTTTACTTAGGTTTAAAACGAGAGTGCCGATTTACTGTCTATTTTTAGTACTTCCCTCTCTTCCAAGACTATCCTAACACACCGGGTGACATGCTCTTCCATTGCCGTTGGGTGGAGGAAGGAGGAAGTGTGCAGACATGGGAAACAACATCGAAATGAGTCTTGGTTCAGTTTCGAATGTTACTATAGCCGGCCCAGTCCCGCAGGAAGCAAGACGCACTGCAATTCGGAATACATTATGCTTTATTCATCGATGTATACAGCATAAGCTCTCGCTTATTCGTTATGTTTCGTTTGGTGTTCTGTAAGCTTTGGGTACCAAAATAATTGTTTTATTAAGTCTTCCATTCTTGCTTTTTCATTGAGTCTTTCTTCGTGCCATCCCCGCTCGCTTGCTCACGCTTCCTCGCATAACAGCTGTGAGACTTCAACACGCCGACCATGGCCCACATCTAAAAAACTTATCATCGGATAAAACGACACATTCATTAGCGGCCTACAATTCTGCTATTAGTAGATAGCTATAGAGATCAAGCTACATAACTATACGTCATTGCTTTCAAAGGCTGCTGTAGTGTGTGCTTGACATCAATTCCTTTCTTCAGATTCCGTACATTTTTGACCACTCGGAATCTTGCATTGCACGTTAACCGGTACGGCAGTTTCTAATTTTGGCGTGCCCTTGGACACTAGTAATTTGTGTCTGGACCTTGCTCACAATACTATTGTTGCGTATTCTACAACGTGTACCAAATTTGTTCGCAGGCCTAGAAGGTTTTCGTCCAATACTCGTTCACTTTGAGTTCAATAAAAAGTCCCTGTGTTCCTCTTCCCCTGGCATTGCTGACAGACATTTGATTACTCATGACAAACTCAGCAACGATGATGAAGGCTGTCCGCCGTGACAACAACTCCTCCCCCAATAATGAAACCTTGCCAAAGGAAAGGCGACGACGTCGCCGACAAGGTGCCCAATCCAAACGCAAATTATTTACACTTCCTTCCATGAACGAATATCTTTTGCTGGTACTTTTATTGGCCACGAATAGCAACTGTGGCTCAAGTCTGGTTACAACTGGTGAGTTGCCTACTGCGCGGTTGCAATCTTGTTGTGGTGTATAATGAAATAGTTTCTCCTGTTTCTCACAATGACTGACACTCGCATCATACTATTGGTTTTTACAGAGGCGCCTGGAACAATTGTCCCTTCCTCAGAGTCCACTCTGAAAGGAACTTTTGAATCCACCTTGGGTGCGACACCAGGCAAGGCTGACTTTCTTCATACAGAATCCACCGCTACCTTTGATCCAACAGCAACAGTCAGCGATGCCATTTCATATGTGCCGACACGACAACCGACTCGCAAACCAACGGCAGAACCCACAAGCATGAATTCAAAAGAGGCAGATAGTGAGGGGCCTCTTGTCTCACTCACTGGAGAACCCACATCTATGCCTTCCGAGGTAGACAGATCCGATGTAGATGAAGGGCCGCATATTACACTCTTTTCCCCTACTGTAGCACCTACTGGCTTCTCATTGACGGGAGGAGATCTAGACACAATCATGGACGTGAAAGTGAACACGACAATACCTACCATGGCACCATTGTTGTACAATAAAACAGCAATTCCGACATTCATTCCTGAAAGTAACAGTACTCCTGTTCCTACCCAGGTAGACGGTAGCATTCGACAGGACCCGCCTGGCCATGGCATTGTCACGGTGGGCACAACCGAAGCACCAACTTTTGAATTTCCAACAACAAACTCCTCCTTCACAAATAGCACCAACAATTCTACAATTGGTACTCTAGAGCCAGTTCCAGCTCCCGTCCCGATACCCGATCCAGTTCCAGCGCCTGTGGCGTCGGATCCAAACCCAGCACCTGTGCCGGCACCTGAACCAACTCCAGCGCCTGTGGCGTCGGATCCAGAGCCAGCGCCCCTGCCGGCACCTGCACCCGAGCCCCAGCCTGAACCTGATCCGCCTCTTTTGGCGACAGAGGCGCCGACCTTTAAGCCAACAACAGCGAAACCTACTCCTGATCCTACCGAGAGCCCAACAGAGTCCCCTACACGCAAGCCGACCAGAAGGCCAACTCGAGCACCTACAGAATCGCCAACAGAATCAACCGAAGAGCCAACAACATCTGCACCTACAGAGCCGCCAACACTCTATCCAACACCCAATCCTACTCGGTACCCCACCATCCAACCTGCTCCAGTTGTTGGCCCTACCACATCGTTTCCGACAAGTCATGCTTCGGAACCTCCTACGGCTGAGCCAACAACCTGCCCATCTACAACACCGACAATTGCAGAAACAATTGAAACAATGCCCCCCACCACGTCCGCACCGTCTGATCAGCCATCGAATGTCCCAACGTGGTTCCCGACCCTGTCCACAGCTCCCACGACAGAAACACAGTCGCCCACGTTTTCTCCGGCACCATCGGATATGCCGTCGCTCACTCCTACGGATATGCCGTCGCCTATGCCTTCCGAACTACCCACTTCCAGTCCATCTATTATGCCCACCATGGGGCCTTCGGAGAGCCCGTCTCAAGCTCCGTCCTTATCTCTTCAAAGTGAAGGAGAAAGTGTCGTCATGACGTTGCGATACAGTTCGGTACTGGAAGGCTTGTCAATTATCACTTGGGAACAAATCACGGCAACGCACATTCTCAATTCCATGGTTGCCGCGGGCATTGATCCTCCCATGGACGATCTTCGTGTGGCGACCAACATTGTCGGACAAACTCCAGAGCTGGATTTAGATGAGCCCGATGCCCCGGTTGCAGCAGCGCTTCTCGGGCCAGCGGTGGAATCATCGCAAGCGCCAGCGGTTGCTCCCAAATCCGCACCTACTGTTCGCCGACGTCGTTCCTTGCAACAGGCGACGACCAGCACTTTAACGCCACTTAAGATTAAGTTTGATACGGCCGTGTCATATCGGTCAAGTGGAGAGGATCACAACATCCAACAATTGATTTCAGATGCATTCAACACTGACGAGGATCGAGAGACATACATAAACAGTCTGAAGCGTACCAATGATGCGGCATTTCAGTATTTGGAAGACATTGTATCAGTTTCGGTTGGAGGAAAAGTGATTCCAGAAGTTGAAACTGGAGAGGGTACAACGGGCCGTGATATGACAATTTTTATTATTATCGGTAGCTGTGCTGGAGGCGGAGCACTCCTCCTGCTTATCCTTTTTTTCGTATGGAGAAGACACGTTAGCAAAAAACAAGCATCTGCTGGTGGGAGAACGGAAGTCGCGTCTACTGCCATGAATGCATCCTCGAATGCTAATGGAGTCACAACGTAAGTTTTGGCCTCGCATTGCTGTAACACTGTGAGAAAGCATCCGACAAGACACTCAGTTGTTTTCTTTTTATTGTGACAGGGAAATCTTTGTGGAGAATCAAGGAGACGACGTGAGTACTCTCGGAGAGCCGTTGTATGCTGGTAATCAAGGTGGAGGGATGATGCTGAACACCATGGAAAGGGACGAGCAAACGGCAAGGTAAGCCCATCCACTGTGCATCTGTGCTATTTTCAACGCACCTTGATACCTGCTTGTCTTCTCACCAAAATGACTCCTTTTATTGTGGCGTAGCGTTGGAGACGATTATGACTACAAGTATCTAAAGCACCACAACTTTAATAATGCCGACGACCCAACGAGACCTCGAATGATGTCGGAAGACACACGATCTCGGATGATGTCGGAAGAAGGGAGGTCTGAATCAGATCAAGACCTCACCCGCGGATCGTCAAGCAAAACAGGGATGAAATCCGCTCTTGGCTTGTCGCAGATGGGCGAGTCCATCTTTTCGGATGATGCTTCCTTCGAGGAACAATTCTCGGAAACTGAAGACCAGGTCCCATTTGAGATCACCGTTCCAGCCGGCAAGCTAGGTATGGTCATTGATACACCGAATGGCGGATTCCCGGTGGTGCACGCTATTAAAGACACGTCAATACTGGCCGATAAAGTCCGCGTCGGAGACCGGCTTGTTTCCGTAGATGGGCAAGACTGCACGACGATGACCGCGGTGCAGGTTTCCAAGCTGATCAGCCTAAAGTCAGAACAGGAAAAAAGAGTTCTCGTATTTGTGAGATCGAAAACAAGGCCCAACAAGAAAGGCTCATGAAAGTACATTGCAGGCCAGCATATGTAGATATCTTCATCTGTGTGTAGAAGTAAATTGAATACTGTAGCTGTCAACATACGCGCGAGGCCTCTTTACACTGTATTGGTTAGCAAGCGAAATCAGGCTGTACAGGAAGAAATTCAAAATCTAGTTTTATTAGTTCTATAGAAGCCACATTGTTGAGGCTGCCCTACTAGAGGAGCGTGGCGGCACCAATGTTGGCCCTTTTTTATTGGTTTCCCTGTCTTTGCCCACGTCCTATTATCGTTGGTTGTGCATTTTTCAAGCCACATTGTGCAAATTAGCAGCATGCAAGAGATGCTGCTATCATGCAGGCCCAGTCTATCTAGATTACAACCCCCTCAGGGCTGTCTGGCTGCTGATGACGTTATCCGATGCAGGTTCTGCGAGATAAGCCTACAAAGGCGCTACACAGCGCAAATGGATAGCGACAAAAGACTCGCATGGCAAAATGTGGACTCTCTTCAGTACAATCTAGTCGTCATGCTGTCGCCATCATATGCATGGAGCATCGAGGCATAGGTTTCGCCGTAGTCCACGATGCTGATGTCGTCGTCAAGAGATAGTATGTTCAATAATGAAAAACGACATGGGAAAGGAAATGAGGAGTGTAAGCTGATTTCCCGAAATATCCCATCGACGATGTCCGTGCCCATATCGTGGTCTGGCAACCAACCCAAACGAAATCTCAGGGGCGTGATCGGGAAGTCGAATTCGCGTACATTTTTCCGGAATGAACTATACCCTGGTCTCGGCAAAAGAATGAAAAAGTCGTTTTTCCACTTTGAAGTCTTTAGCTCTCACTTTCGGGGGTTTATTCCTTTCAATCCAAGCCCTTAGGTGAAAACAATCGAACTGCTCTTTCCTTCGGGGTAACTCTGTCTCCACAAGAAAGCAAACCATGATAGGCATCCCCGCTGCCCAATGGATTTGAAAAGCGTGCAACTTACACACATTTGACACCACCAAAGCACCATCTAGACGGTCCAACCCAAGATGTTCTAAATCTGTTGCTGGATTATACTTGCCGAAGTCAAGTGCCTCAACCTGGACTAGGTATTTCTCCGTTTTCATTACCTCTTCTCTTTGCTGCCGCGCGACGCGGTCAAGGTGTCAACAACCTTCGTGTTGTCCCCACTCAATTCTGCATTCTTACCAGCTTGCGCTGGTTTGCCACATCTTCGAGACCACTTTTCGGGCATCTGCTTGGGAAGTTTCTTGTACAGGAGCGGTGAGCAAAACCTGAGATTCTTCAAAACCAACGCGTTCAACCATCCCTCAGAGCAGCATTTCTCAAAAATAACTGAGGCCAACTTCTCCCGCTTCTGAGGATCCTCGACGCTGCGCTGGGCAGTCTGGAGAGCCAGGGAATAAACAGCAGGTGATGGATCCACGCCATGAGATTCGATGTCAAGCATAGTTTGAAGAGCAATTCGGACTGCTTCTTCGTGGCAATGCGCGTCAGCTGAGGCTTCTCGGGTAATGGCGCAGCAGCTCAGTACCGTGTGATACGCCTGAGCTTCGGGCTTAAGACTGATATCGCCTTGGTTCTCAAACCTGTCATACATCTCTTTCAAGAGACGATATGCATGGCTTGCTTTATCAGCACGGGCACCTCTCCCATATGCTTGCATGACAATGGTGTACACACCCGCATTAGGCTTAGCATCAAGATCGCCCTCAGTGTTGAAAGCTTCCTGCATTTGATTGAGGACTGCCTCCGCTTTTTCACCGCAATCCGGAGTGCCCGAAAGTCGATGTGCATGCATGACATGAGAGAAAACGGAACTGTTGGGATGCTCTGCTTCTCCGACGGCCGCCTTTGTTTGCATGCGTCGGAGTACCTCGTCTGCCCGATTTCCCATATCACTGTCACCGCTAGCAATAATAGATCTGAGCCATGCGTAGTACAAAATATTGCTTGGAAGTAGTGACGGGTCATTTTGAGACGCCTCAAAGTTGGCCTCAAGTCGATTCAAGAGCTGTTCGATCATCATGTGAGCATCCTTGGCTTCCCCCTTCTCTGCTGCGCGACACCATGCAAAGAAGCAGTTGCCATAATGATATACATTCGGTTGGAGACGATAACTCGTCGTCGAAGATTGATCGTCCATTGCATCCAGTAAACGTTGCGCAAGTCGAGCAGCTTCAAGACTTCCAGCTTTTGATAAAGCGTTCAAAGATGTAGTATACAATACAGCAGTATCATCAAACCGAATCAAAAGGTTGTTCATCATTTCTTCGACCACTTCAATAGTTTTGGAGTCAATTTCTCTACTTCGATCTCTGCATCTAAAAAGTGTTGTCAAGAGCGCCGAGTAATGATAACTGCTTGGTTTGAGTGTTTCATCGTTCCCGCCACTGTCAGCGTAATCTCTCTGCAACTGGTCGAAGAGTGAGATCGCCTCTTGCGCAGCCTTACCGCTTCGATCAGTATTTCTGGACCACGCAAGGATGACAGATGCGTAATGATCAGCAGTTGGTCGGCAATACATGGTGGGATCCGGGAATTTATCCCATAGAGACTTCATTTTTCTCAAGATTTTGTGGGCGATTGGGGCAGCGTCGAGTCGCTTGCTTTCAGCCAAGGCTAGAAATACAATATCATAACTAGCCTTATCGGGGACGACGCGGCACTGGCCGAACAATTTCCAGAGTTGATGTACTTCATCAACATGACCCGCGTAATACACGGCTCTCATGAGAAAATTGAGCGAGAGCAAATTCATGCGTGAGTAGACTTGGCTCTTTTCTTCCGCGGCAAAAAGATCGTGGTGGTTGGTCTTCATGCGCTGCAATACCCCGTCGCGTATTTGAACTCCCATTGCGCTATCGTCCATGCGTGGGATTTCTGCCTTCCAGGCTCGAATGGTCAAGAGATAACTACGCAACAAGGCAATACTCACGTGGTGCCTTTCCTTGTCGGTGGTAGCGTATCGTTTTCCCAAGTCCTCGAGTTGTTCCAAAATTGCATTGATATGAAAGGCGACAGTTCCGGGAGAATGTTGTTGTAGTTGCTGTGAATCGTCGTCTTCATAACGTTGATGATCGTAAATAGAGCGTCGCAACAAGTACTGTATCGCACCACTACCTTCCACTAGCATGCGATACACGGACGGAAGGGGACTAGGGATAAGACTTCCATCGCGCGGTTCATAAGGTAAGCATTTCTTTTCTCCATACTCCAGAGTGTCCTGAATGCCCTCAGAGGATTTATTTAGCATGCTTCCCATGGATGCACCCCACTGTTGCCAGCATATCAAATTTTCCAAGCCAACGGGGCGATCATTGTTGTCACGAGAGGACAAGAACACTTTGCCTGCCGACAAGGCATCGCAGAGTGCTTGTAGCAAAAAGTAATTCTCCATCGAATGTTTCTCTTTCAGTGGATTGGAATCAAAAATCATAATTGGGCGGCGAACGTCGGAACCTGATTGTGTTTTGTTCAATTTTTCCTCCAGTGGTTGAATGCCTTCTTTCATGATGATTTTCAGTCGATTCCAAGCTGTAGCGGCATTGTTATTGACATCCTCTTCGCTAGCATCCACTTTGGCAGCAGTTGAGGGGTGCAACAACAATGACGACGCCATGGATGAATCTTTCAAGTGCGTGGTAGTAATAACATTGGACAAGCAACGAATGACATGAGCG
>ENA-ORBV01007977-ORBV01007977.1-microbial-mat-metagenome-genome-assembly--contig:-NODE-7977-length-17981-cov-4.439902_pt1 | contig 17981 bp, 15 predicted proteins | sample MGYA00237777_ERZ505514 | MGnify/ENA primary metagenome ERZ505514 (study PRJEB26160, sample SAMN06269048) | microbial mat metagenome | isolation source: Oligotrophic lake microbial mat | place...
GCAATGGCGATCCAGACTCAGTGGACAAGCAGAACATCCGCAAATTTTTACCAACAGCTAAAACGAGATTCAAGCATTGGAGGATCGGTTGGATTGTCAATCGGAACTAACCATTGTTAAAAATCAAAAACAAATTGGGCAAACACATGTTCAAGGGCAACCCTATGTCTGCAAAGACATTGAGAAAACTGATTCTTGGCGCTGCTGTAGAAACCATGAAGCCCCTCATGATTGTTGAAGAAATTCGCAGTGTCGGTCGATTCACCATCATCATGGGCAGATAGAATTGTGGTGCAACAGGCACTCATTGCATTGCCATCTGAGCTTGTCAATCTTAAAACAACAAAGCATTTAACATCAATGTCACAGCTTCACTCTGTGTGTTGACACTTGTGTCAGACAAATGATGGACCACAGACAGGCGGGTCACACGCTAGGAGTCATGCACCAAGGCACAACCTCAATGACAGCACCAGCCAGATGAATGACAAGGGATCCTCCCACTCTTTCCTTCAATTCAAAACTTGTTGTCACACAGCAAGGAATTGCTTTAGCAAGCCAGACAGGAAGGCTTGCCCAACAGCTTGCTGCTCATGATGAGCTAAGAAGCAGAACAAAACATGTTAGAAGTCGCAGTTCAACATGGTCCCATGCTGTTTCAGGACATGCGAGGAGCCAGTGTGGAAACATGCTAATGACTTGAAGAGTTTGATTTGTCAAAGCAGGAGCATAATGTCCTCAAGTTCATGGAAGCTGCTTTTGAACTGTTCAGTGGCATGATGATCGCTTTGCAGGACAAAAAGCACCCTCTTCCCTTGTGTCGAGAACAAGTTGATGTCACTCTTGTGCAGGACAGACATGGGTGCATGGTTGAGCGTGTTGGCAAAGACCCTCACATTGCTGTTTCTCTTTGCTTTTGATCTGGTGTCTGCAAGATTAGCAAGGGCCATTAGCCATTTGAATGGTGATGAAACAATTTGAAGTTCAAGATTGTCTGGTCAGAGGCGCATGCCATGTCTGCTCCTCCCAATCACTGTGCTTCAAAGCATGGCAAGCGTGAAGACGAGGATGCTCGATGAAGTTTTGGAGCAGCTAGTTCTCTCCACACAGGAATGCAAAAAAAATTGATGTTGAAAAGCTCATTTGCTGTGCTTCCAAATCTTGTGATTTTTTTGATCAGAGGCCAAGCACACCATTGTGCCTCACACCAGCCCAACACACCAAATTGTCACAGATTTTGCCACGTGCAATGTTTGTCCAGCTGATGTCTGACTGGAAGCAAGGACCAACAAAAAAGAAATTATTTTCCACTTGTTTCAAGAGCACTAGTCTTAGAAACAATTTCAACAATTTGCCACAAATCAGTCACTCTTTCCTGTTAGCATAACAGAGAAAAATGTCTTCAGCTGTGTTTGAAACTCTTCTCTTCTTGAAAAAGAAATGTGGGAGTTGCTATGAGAAAGATTAACAGCTCTGACACTCATTGTTTGCAGGTTGAACGCGACGATGATCTCCATTGTGATGAAGACGTGGAAGAAACTGAGAGAACTGTCACAGTGGCATCATGTTGTGAGATCTCCCACAACATGGACTCAACAACGACCACAGCAAGCCCTCTGGCTGTTCAACATTTTGCTACTCTGCCATTTTGTTACAGTCTGAATAGGAAGCATTGCAATGTCTTGATTAGCAATTGCAGCATTTAGAATGTTAGAAAACCATGTGTTTTTCCCTACTCCTGCAGCTAGCTAGCTGCAGTGCAGCATTGCATGAGCTTTGCAACCCACTGTTGGAAGACATGGCTATTTGTATGAGCAAATGTGCACCTAATGTGGCAAATGGGACTGGTGTCAAGTCTGGTGTCAGTTGGATGCCAGATGGTGTCAGTTTGATCCATTTGATCCATCAAGAGCAGAGTCCAATGGTCACTTTGTTTAGCAAACTGCTTTTCTGCTGCATGGTTTTTTACCAGTGGCTGGTTCTTTGTGTTTTGATCCAACAGCAGGGGCTTCAAAGTTTGTCGTGGACAGGAAGAAGCAGAAACCCCGAGGCAATCCATTGAGGGGTCAAATGTTCAGGGGGAAGAGAGCCAGCCAGCTCTGTCTCAGTGGGACCAAAGGGAGAATCAAGAGACACTTTTCCCAGGTTGGGAAAAGTGCAGTTTTTCCAGTGCAAGAATTCTTGGTGTGGGAAAAGCAGCAACATTTGACACCAGTGACAACACGAAGCATGGGAAAATTGTCACTTCTCCCAGTCTTGTTTTCCTCATGTGGGAAAACTGTTTTTTCTTTTCCCAACCTGGGAAAAGTGCCCTCAATTGGCGACACTCATGAGCCAGCAGAGCTTTCCTTACCCCCTAAAAAATGTCAACTTCCCCCAACTGCTTTGGGGTTTCTGGTTCTTCCTGCAGAAAAGAAGAAGGATGAGAGTGGCAGTGCGTTTTTCATAATTTTTGTGGAACCCATGACAAAATTCAGGTTGCTGAGGTGCTGACATCACCAGGCCTTGGAACCGGAACGATTGATTCCAAACCGAACCGAACCGGTCAGAACCGATTGGTTCGGTTTGGTTTGCTAAACCAAACAATGATTCAAACCGATCAATGACTGCATGTGACTGACAGTGTGCATCCAGCCAAAATTTTCAAGTGAGGACAGAAACTGCACTGCAGAAGGAAGTCAAATTTGCACACACAGTCACCCACTGACCCTTCTTTCAGGTCAGAGTTCATAACAGTTCACAGTTGGCACATGTGGAAAGGACAATTTGACATTGGCAACATTGTTTCTGTGCAGATGTTGGTTCACAACTTGATGGAGACTGCAGTTCAGATGTGGGGAAATCTGGCCACACAGTGGTGAAAACAGGCCAAAACTGAGGACAGGACACCCTTCTAACCCTTCTTTCAGGTCAGAGTTGACAACAGTTCATAGTTGGTGCTTGCAGAAAGGACAATGTGATGTTGGCAATGTTGTTTCTGACTTTCTATGCAGATGTTTGAGTGTGCAAGCCAGTTCTGCTGCATCGGAGAGAGTTTTCGGCAGAACTTCTGGAATCATCTCCGCCAAGAGAGCAAGCTTGGACTCCAAGATGGCTGGAAAGTTGCTCTTTGTCTCTGAAAATTGGAATTGGCATGCAAACAAGATGGACATGAATGAAATTGTTGATGGTGTGGATTCTTAGGACGACATTGATGAGTGAAGGAAGTGATGAAAGATGAGACATGTGATGTGAAAATTTCATGTGATGACAAGAAGCAGATGAGATGGATGGAACTTGAAGATGTGAAATGTGAACACAATGTGAAATGAGATCTTTGAATCAATTGCCAATGAAAAAAAACAGCTCCAATCTTTTTTCAATGTGGAAGTGCCTGGAAACAAACAAAAAATTCACTTCGGTGGGTGGCCGGGCTTTGTGCGCTCCATGCTGTTGTCAGCGCTTTGAATTAGCGGTTGTTCGGCTAATCGGTTCCCTTGGCCGGAGGCCAACCGATCATTGGAAACGCATTGATCATCTCAGATAATCCACACTGCTAGAGGTTTTTTTTCGAATGAAATTTTAACGTGTCGCCCAGCCCACACTCCAATAGTCCATTGCGGCGTATGGATGTCTCACTTGATAAATTACACGTGGACTGGGAAATAGGAAGGAATCGAATCGAAGGAATAATTTCCGGCACCTGACGTGGTGCAATCCCAAATTCTGCAATTCTTACTGTTGACACACCGGTCCAAGTTAGCGCGGTTTTGCCCCATTTGTAAAACCAGGTGTAAGTGCCAACTGCCCGAGGGGCAATTGTGCCCTGAGGTGGTGGGTCTTTTGGTGATGCTCGGAGTGCGTTTGTTAATAGTGTTGCTTGGGCCATTACAATATTTCGAATCGCTTGAAGGTTGTAAAGTGTACAAAAAGAAGCATATTTAAGGAAAGTAACCGCTGTGACAAATTCCAAGGTGAGGTGGCAAGTCATTATTGTTCTCACGCTACATGGTTTCAAATCCAAACGATCAAGCAAGACTCTCTTTCTCACAAAATGAGGAATAACAAACTGCATAGCCAAACACTAATATCACGCTATTTTGTTATTACTTACGAGCACCACTTTCACAATATACATCACCCATAAACACTACAACTGTTGATGACAATCTCTACCTCTAAAATGGACCCAGCCTCTACCTTGTATCCCAACAAGGACGGTGCCAAAAAAGCTGCATCCGAAACCGACGGAAGCATGAGCACTCTGGAAACAGAGCAGGAAGAGGATGACTACAGCGACTTGTCGGATTCGGACTACGATTCCGACTCGGATGCCGAATTTGGCGACTTGGAGCATGAACTCCTTTGCTACGACCTCCAGCGCCAACGCCAACGTCGGGCGTCCCACAATGATGCCTTTGCGACACTCCTACAGAAAAGCAGCGATGGCGGTCTGGCCACGGACAACTTTCGTTGCAATCAAAAAAATGCGGCGCAACCTCCAGCTGTTGCGGAAGCCACCAAGAAACAACAACAATCCCGCAGCAAGAGCATGCCCAACTTGGGCGCGGCCGACTTGTTTCGTCGCATGGAAGCCGCCAACAATAACAACTCGTATTTTCAAGATCCCAACCAAATTTTAGAAGTCCAACAACCACCCACGGCGCCACGTCCCGATCAAGTCTTGAAAGACAAGCTGAGCATTTCCTCGTATCTCACGCCATCGACCTTTGAAAGTTCGACCTGGGAATCTTACTTTAGTCGTGTCACGGCCAAACGAGTTGCCGCCCACAGTTTGACGGTGCACAATGCCATTCGCAATGCCGATTTGGACGCCCTGAAAACCTTGTTGGAATGTGGTGCCATTTTGGATGGCTGCAATCCCCAAGGCGAATCGTCGGTGCATTTGGCGTGTCGATTAGGTAATCTGGAGGTCCTCAAATTCCTAGTCGAAGAAGGACAAGTCAACGTCCGCGTCCGGGACGATCAAGGCAAGACCGCTTTGCACGATGCTTGTTGGACACACTCTCCCAACATGGAACTGGTCCAGTACGTCGTCGACAAGGCTCCCGAACTCTTGTTTCTTGCGGACAATCGACAGTATGCACCCCTCCATTATGTGCCTCTGAGTGATACGTGCGAGGCCGCTGCCACATGGATTTCCTGGATTGACACCCACCAGGAATGGTTGCGCAACAAGGTTCATCATAGTACGTGGCTCAAGGCCTTGCATCAATTGGACGATGCCCAAGAACGATTGAGAGTTCTGGCGGCCAAAGCTGCCGCTTATTCATAAATCTAGTGTATATCAATCTTATAATGTAAATAGGAAACTGTACATAAGCTTCTTTTTTTATTTGTACTACATTATGCCACCCGGTAGAACGATAAGCAATACATATGCTTTGTGTTACCATGAGTGAATCCTTGGATCCATACGGAATATAAGAGCACGAGGGACAGGAGCCGTCATCGACTTCACAGGCGGAGCGATTTCCTCTCCCCGCAAAGCAGCAACCTGGCACGGTATTCCAACCAAAACGATACGTTTGAAGAAGGACGGCTTCACCTTGGGTTACGAGATTATCTCCAAGAAGTGTTCCACTAAAGGCGCCGTGAAGCGGTTTATTGTTGACAGTGCAGTGAGTGCGCACCTATACCGAACTTGTTGCAAACAGTGAGCAGCTTCATGAGGCGATCGTGAGCACCTGCTGCTATACGTTCCTCCTTGGTTTTCAGACAAAACCCAGCAACGTTGCAGGTAAGCCGTGCGATAACAAGAAGAGCACGATACTGACTTCAACTGATTCTGGATGGTACGGCCTGTCATATTGTCGTGGACGGGGTTCCGTGATTTTTGGGGAGCGGGCCTATGACAAAGCTTTTGTTATCCATTTGCGACTCCCAAACCCAAAATGACAAATCCATAAAAGATAAGGCTCCATTCCAGCTTATAATAGAGCTGCTGCCTGTATCGTATTGTGACGCTGGATGGTTGTCGCCATAATTTCTTTCCTCAGAGCCACCAGCGTGTCACCATCCGTCTTTGTTGTTGGAGGACTTGCAGCGCGGCTGTTGTTCAAATGACTGAGGTACCCCGACCATCCCACGAGCATGGTGTTTTGGACTAGTACTCGATGTTGAAAGGGAATAAAATAAAAGTTCAGCGAATGTACCATGGGCCAAATCTTCCAATGAGTCATCATGGTGGGCCACAACATTTGTCTGGATCTTGCCTCTGTCTCTTTCAAAATACCCGAGACACTTTTGTTGTTGCTGTTGTTTTGGCCCAAGACTTTTTGAAGGGTGCACGTAATGATGTAATAGGAATAAATGTAGAGTGGTGCACCGACGCCTTGATCAATGGCAACTTTGGTCAAGGTATTGGCGAGACGATGGCGTGCAGCGGGAATTTGGGCTCCAATCACTGTCTCTAGAAATCCCCACCAAACATGAAGCCAGCACGTGGCCAAGACACCAAAGGCTGCCCCTGAGGATGCCCGAGATAAATCGTATTCGTCATCCCGCGCTGTTAATGCTTGAGTGGCCGAATCACTCGAAAAGAAGATAAGACCTGCCGCTGTCGTTTTGGTCCATAGGGGGTGATGCTCCAGAGCAGACGTATAACTGGTCCATAATCGTCGGCTCAATGGCACTGATTGGATGATGCCGACGGCCTGAGTGGCTTTAAATCTCCTTGTAGTAGTAATTGTTGTAGTAGACAAGAGATGGAAACGTTTTCGGGAGGCAAGACGCGAGGAAGAAAGGCTGACGGCACCCACCACTTGCCGTGGTGCTTGTTGTAAGGGAATCATTATTGTCGAGTTGGAATGGATTGCAATGGGAGATAGATAGGAAGAGAGTTTCTGGCTTTCAGCTTGGTTGATTCTTGACCTGTTGCTGTTGTTGTTACTGTGAAACAGGAAAGCAAAGCCACAAAAACAAAAAAAGTCGTCTTCATCGGCAGTTTCGTTGGGCAGTTCTTGTTGCAAAAGCAAAATGTCCTTCGGATTGGGCCTTGGTTCGAGTCCTTGACTACTCTAATGCTTATAGTGCGCCGGGGGGCAAGCAAAATCTTCCACTCCAAGAGCACAAAATGAGAACTGCCTCGCCCGTCATGAAAATGCCAAACAGTTGGAACGAATCTCCATGCATCTGTGTTGAACACGACACACAAGTGTGCGTCCTTTCAACGTGAAATAAATCCGTAGTCACTTTTTGCTTTTTTCTGCGCACAACTCGAACCTGAGTGCGGTATTTTTATTTTGGAGTGGATGCACTTTTCACCTTTGGGCTGTCCATCCGCAAGTGTTGCATGGACAATCTACCCCTGCATCCAGCGTTCGATCAGTCAGTTCCTCCCGAAATGGAGTGCACAAAGACAGGGGGGGGCACAAGTTCAACTACGACAACTGATGTATCAGCACGCACAAGGAAAAAGAAACCCATTGTTTGTGGGTCTTGGGACAAGATGCAATTACGAATTCCTCTGCCATTAGATCCAGCGTTTAGTTGGCTCATGTCCACCTTTTTTGGGCAAGAAGTTCACCCCCACTGCTGCCGCCCTGACGCATCATTGACCCAGTCATCATTGGACACAGGCACTGGTTGCCAGAGAACAATTCATAACGATGAAACAAGCAGCCCCACCGCCCCGTCTACCCGTTGCCGCCTGCGATGATGTTCCACATATGAGGGCATCCTACAGAGCTAGGTGATGCACGGGCTACCTCCGTGGAGGGCACTGTCTTGTGGATCCGGAGCTACCTACCTCCAAAATCTGGAGAGACATGCCTAAGACAAGTTCGGGATGCTGCATATCAAGATGGATGATCTCTACTTAGCTTGGATGAACACTTGCTGCTCTCAAGCCCCGCGTCCAAGGAAAGACAGATGGGAGCCCTAAGCTGTGGAATAATCTACCAGCCATTTTTGGGGATAGTTCCTCTCTCCTAACCTAACCTACTCGAACCTTGACCAAATTAAATCTTGTGGTAAAATACAAAAATGTACTATGTATTATTTTTATTGGTCTAGGCTTCTTCGTCAATGGTCATATCCTTGTTGGTAGAGGCATCAAAATTTAAGTTAGTAGAAGAGCCAAAAGCCCTGTTTGCAGAGGCATCAAAATTGATGTTTGTAGAATCAAACGCAGCGTTTGTCACAGAGGCGTCGAAAGCACCGTCAGTGTTGTCTCGTCCCTTACTGTCCCGTTTGGCAAAGCCCTTGATCGCTGAAGCCAGGACACTGCTGGGAGCATCCGTGGCTGTCGTTTCATTACGAGATTGCCGTTGACTCCTTCGTTCTTTTAACTTGTCGGAAATGGCCTTGCGTTTAAAGATAAACACATTAAGAACTCCCTGAATGGGAAGCATAAAATGGGACAAAAACAAGAGGATATAAAAGGGACCTCCTGCTTGACTCATACGAACATTGTCCTTGGCAATAAAGGCCACGAACATTGGCCAAATAAACGAATTCAAAAAGGACGCCATGTAGAGGATGGATTGAATCATGACGCGCCGGTTTCGTCGTTCAGCATTGGATCCTTGAGATCCGGCCACGCGAGCTTGTGTCGTGGATTGTGTGACGGCTCGGTACACTACTATAGTGTTCCATATACCCACCAAGGTGGGCAATACTCCCAGTGCCGTTTGTGCCAAAGACAGTGCATCGTTGTGCTGGCCTCGAGTACATTCTATCGAGTCTTCCCATTGACATTCGAGGGGATAATGTTCTAGACCGCAGCCTCGTAACAAGGACCGTGGATTGTAGCCATCCAGCACAAGGCAGGCAATCATCATGATGGCGGAAATGATGAATGGAAAGCTATGCAAATACGGCTCGTACCTGGCAATCTGAGCCTCTTTCCATCCCTTTTTGACGGTCCACACAAAATAAAAACTCAAATTGCAATTGGCAAAGACGACCGCCGTCATGAAATTGGCAAACATACCGGCCGATTCACACGACATGGTAGTGCCATAGGCATAAGGCAAACCTGTTGAGGAGGGCATGAAAAAGACACCTTGAATATGGCCCAGAGTGGACAGCATATCGGCTGTACTGAGCGTGACGAGAAATCGATTGCTAGGTAATTTCCATTTGGCAGGGCTGGAGAGAACGTCGTAGATAACATAAAAAGATCCCAACAGTGACAACGAGCCAGTTATTGTTGTTGCCAGGCACAACGCCAAGGCTTGGCCGTCCGACATGCCCGTTTCCATCATGGCCATGGTACTATGGTGGAATAGGATTTTGTTTGCCTAAAGGCAGGGTCACGCTGAATTAAAGGAATGCTTTTCAGGCTCTTAAAGTTGCGTACACCTACCTCCCCTTGAATGCTTGAATTGTCTCGCCAGTGAACCTCACCGCTGTCGGCCCGCTGAGTTGGCGCATTCTTCCTGACGATGCAATCTACTGTACACAACAAGCTAAAGAACTTCTCTCTCTAGCTAGCTAGTAGAGTAGGTTGGAATGATGCATGTCTCATTTGTTGATGCATGAATGGTTTTTGCCACGTCAGGCGAAAGACGAAACATAAATCGGTACAACGTACGTACGACGTACGGTAATACTAAAATCGAGTTATGAGTGATTCGCTTGAATCAAGTGTGCGTCTCTAATTTCCACAGATTTCTTCAACGTTTTTGATCGACGCATGGTGGCAGGTTTTTCCTTTAGTTAGCCAATCTCCATCTCCACTTGAACAGGCCCGTAATTACTAATGTGGATAGGGAATTTTATCTCCACCGAAAATACTCTTGGGAGGTGGTACGTATTTGGGGCAAAACAGAAACTACCAATGCCATTGCATCGCTCGTGTCGCCTATGTAGCTTATTTTTTCCCCTGGGTCATTCTACTGTATAGCGCACATAGGATGCGGTGATTCGCTCTGCTTTCATCCAAGCTAAGAAAAAACATTCAATTCATGTTCGTAGGCGCATTGCTGGTGATATTTCCCGGACTTGACTGTCCCATAGGTCATGCTCAAGGTGGTGCCCCCGCGTCCATACAATCCTGGAGCCAATCCCCCGCCACTCCATGGCAATACCTTCTTGCAGACACTGGTCCATTGCGGAAAAGGCACGTCGTTCTTTATTTTGATACGTCATCATGCTTGCGCTTTCCCGTGGCCGTAGTAGACGCCATGTCTTCTCCGCAATGGCAAAGCAAGGGATGCGACTGGAGCACAAAGTAGAGCCAGTCATGACTGTTACTTTGGTGTGCCAATTCCATCACCCACTGTTGCCGGGTCATCGCATGCCCATTCTCAATGACTCTCTTTCGTCCACACCGATTGAGATGCAGATAGTAGTCTATCATTGGAGATAGCTTCCGTGGTAATTCTAAATGAATCAGTGTCGTATTCTCGTGGAGAGTTTCCACGAAGGCAGCTGTGATTTGTTCGCGAATGGGTACGTCCATCAGATCCGCATACCGACGCAGACGCAGACGCCGATGAGGGGGTTTTGGGTAGCAAAAGAATTTGCAAAGAGATTTGTTTGTCTTTAGGGCATCCGCGACAGTCAAATACATCTGATTAATAACGTTTTGCGTTTCTGTTTTCGTTTCGTCATCTTGTATTGTAGCAAAGTAGAATTGAATTTCCAAAGAATTTAGTTGCTTGTTGCAGCTTTTCAAGATGTTGACAAACTCTCTTGCCAAGGAGATATTTAGGTAATGTCTACAGCATGCAGGTGGCAATCCTCCCTAGATAAGAACTTTGATAAGACTTTGACCACACGGTGGCTGCCAAGCCTTTTCAAGACCAAATCTTCCAGTGTGGTCTTGCAACGGACCAACAGATGCTGCAGTAAGGATGCCATTGGACACGAGAACAAAACTAGAGTTTTCAAAACTGCTCCAGATTCCAGGATCGCTCGCACAATGGCGTCCACACTGAAGTCCACACTGAAGTCCACAATCGTACGATTCCTGTCATGTTGTCGCATGTTGGTGTTGTCCAAGTCTAAAATTGTGTAATAGATAGATGTCTGCCAGTGAAAATATTCAAGGTTCGGCAGTTTCCGGATCGCTTCGAGCAAACGAAGATAATCTTGATAGTCTTCCGGCAAATTTCCGGGGCAGGGTCCCATCAATTTCACTAAGTGTTTGCCAGAATGAATGAGGACCCTCGCCAACCCATTCATTCGCACAGTATCTAAAGTAGCATTTAAAACCCGAAGTGGCGGAAGATTTTCTAGGATGACTTCCGAATCAGTGGTAGCCCCAACAGCGCCATAATTTCCTTTGCTAGGACCGGGACGAAGGATCTCGATGTATTGCTGCTTAATCGCCTGTTGCTCAGCGTCGTCATCGCAATCGAATTCCAAAGATATGCTCATCTTTTTGCACCTTGATTTTTTTTATGCCTGCGAGTTTTGTATCACTGCCTATTTAGCTAGCTCAAGGGTTCGGCATCTGGAACAGGTAGTAGCAATATTGTTCAGATGTTACTGTATAAGTTAAACAGAATAATGATGTTATTCTCAAGGCAACATCACACATCATGCAGATGCATGGTCGAGGTCCAGAAGACCTCCAGAAGTGAAGTCATAGATATACCATGCAGTATGAATCGATAAATAGTGCGCGAGACTTACATACGAACGAGCAAATTCTGGCTCCCAATCCCGTGAGATCCGTGAATCAACAATAAAACATAATAACAAGCAGTAATAACACGAGGATTTTTTTGTTTTCATACTGTCTTCTCTACACAATTAGCCAGCTGTTAGTATCAAACTGACAAGCGACGGCCTGTCAGCCATTGTGGTAGGCTTAACAGTGAGTTTGTTAGCAGACAGAGATTGGTTTTTGGTCAGAGCTGAATTTGAGCTGCGCAGGCGACAATCAACAAGCAACAACACGCTTGCGGCCGATCGATCAATCTCCCAAATCAAACGTCGCATTCGACTGTTTCTTGAAGTGTTGTTTTCCTTGCTCAGCGGCTTGATCTTCATCCATTCCTCCTTCTGTCAAGCGCTGTGTTTCTAAATCCTGGAGCGTCTTCTTTCGGTTTGGCACACTCTTGGGAATTGCCACCACGGAACAGCAACTCTTCCTCAAGATCCAACATGTTTCTTGCTTGGACAAGTTTTGAAAATGCAATCAATCCAGTCAGTGCAGGCATTGGTTTTTGCCTGGCCTCTTTCTGTTGTGTGACATTCGGTCGCTTGAATTTGGAGCCTTGAGTGTCAACCTTTGATTTCTTGGCATCGATCCTCTCCATTTTGAAATGTCCTTCCTGTGACAACAAGTGCACCACCGTGTCCAATCGCTGGCTGCACTCACAATCAAGTTCTTGGTGTCTCCACACAGTGTGAGGTCTGGCTCTCTCTTCCGCTGATTTGATCAGAGCTGTCATCTTGTTGGTGTTGAAACTCAGCTCTTCGTCTTCTTCAATCTTTCTGAGAGGGGAAGCAGATCTGATTGTAGCCATGCATGACCGGTGTTGCTCAGATCTACAGCATCTGTCAATGACACCTCCTTTGCATCCTTGACTCCCCGTTTCACAAACGATGTTTGGCTTGGCAACGACAGGTGAGCAACATGCATGCAGCATCGAAACTGACCAATGTCTCCATCATGATTCATGCTGCAAAGATCTATGCCGTCAAGGACGCTTCTTGCTGCGCGCAGGGCTTGTGGTGCACAATGAAGCATGCCATCTTCATCCTCGGCGCTGACAAGGCCCATTTGTTGTCGTAAAAACTTGTTGAAACCACTGAGCTCAATCTTTCTGCCATGTGCTGTTGATTCAAAGCAAGCAAATCCAGACAACGGACTGTGAAGCGATGGGAACTCTGACATTGGTTCGTTAAGCATGGCCGCTGCAACTGCTTTTGCTAGTGGGCCTTCACTCATTAGGGCAGCTGGTAGCATCTTGTGGGACACCCATCGAATGAAGTGCTTGCAGAGAGACGCGTGTGCGGCTGTGACAAATACAATCAGTTTGTCTAAATGTTTCTTGTTCTGATGCTTGTGGGTGTCTGGCGGGCAGCACTTATTTACGGCTTCGCGACACTCCGGAAACGATCTTCGTGATTCAAGGTCTCTTATGTCACACTTCATAATGCAGAATCGACCAAGAATGTTATGAGATTGGAACGCTTGCTCGCCTGAAAGATCATCAGCACTTTGAAACCAATCCATGTGGGGATTGACACATGCTTTGTGAAACGATCTTATTAGCATCATATCGAGGAAGTTTTCTTGGTTCGACATCAAGGCAAAGAGTGACAAAGCAATCTTGTAGGGTGCAGTGACAGAGTCATATGTGTTAATGACTTGTTGGCATACATGATAGATGTAAAGATAATAATCAAATGCATATGATGCGCCAGCACCCACAGTCCACCATCGTGGCAAGATAGGAGCAAGCATCTTCATACATGTCGTCATCTTGTAGGTCGTTGCAGCGGATGATGGATCGGGTAGAGCATTCTTCTTGAACTTACTATGGAACTTGTATGTCTTCAAAAATTCTTGGCGAAAAGCGTCTTGGTTTCGTTGCTGAGCAGTCGAACGCTTGGGAAGTACAATAACCTCGGTGTCATCATAAGAGGAAACACATTGACCTGCACGGTGAAGAATGTGCCTCCATTCATTCAAATCCGACAGTAACTCTTGTAGGCGATAAACAGAATGAAGCAACTGCATGGTGTTTGCCTTCTCTGGATCTCCTTCGCCAAACGTGGTTCGAATTGCATTGGAGATTTGCAATTGGAGTGCATGGATGGTGCAGTTTGCCACCAAGTGATCTTTGAGCGGCACACACAGATGATAAATCACGCGCAACTTCTTGGCAAGATCCACTAGCAAACCACCACCACCATCAGTGGTTTGACCGGCCAAAAGATGAATGTCAATGTTGTCTTGTGCTTTTAGCTTGTTCATGGAACTGCGAAGGGCTTGGGCACATTTGACGCTGCATCCGCCAGATGCGTCGATGTCTAGAACTTGCATTTGTGCTTTCTTTAGCACTCAATCCCACCAGCAAAGGATCTTGACAAAATGCCCCATTCCTTTTTTGTTCCGTTTGTCGCACGCAAGGCATGCAAAACGTCTTGCCAGTGCAACGTGCGACGTGTGGTGCTATGATCATCAGTGCTTGTCGAGTGAGTTATGGTGATTCGCTTGAATCAAGTGTGCGTCTCTAATTTCTAGCGTTTTTGATCGATGCATGGAGATTTGTTTGTCTTTAGGGCAAAAGCAACTCCAAAGACCATTTGCTGGGACTGTTCCTTGGACAACCCCTTGTTCCAACTCAGTGAACAACCTCATTAGCAACAGGCGTAGCCACAAATCTGTTCTCGTGAGAGCGGACAAACGCTCTGCAACTTCCCTGAGTGACAAGAAGCAATGCCGGCCTTGAAGTGGAGACTCGCTACAGGGCTGCTAGAAAGCTCTCCCCGTAGCTATCCATTTCAAGAGCTTGGACCTAGATCTGGAGTCAGCTGCTTGAGCTGTGTCTAAGTTGTGGCGCCTTTCATGTCGTTGTCGGGCAGCGTGCACATTAAGGAATTTTCCATGTTAGGGGCATTTTGCAATCCAACAGTCTAAATGAAGTGATCCACAATGTCAGAATTAGCAGGAGGACATTTTTTTTATGCTCTGTCTGCACTTGGAATGGACTTACCAGTGGAAAAGGAAATGGAGTTTTTGAACATTCCCCCCTGGTGAAATGCAGGGGAACAAGTCGAAATTGGACCAGCGTCCTTGCAGGAGACCTGCCAGGGTCCCTTTGGTTCTGAGAGTAGCCTCCACGGCCTCCACCTCTCCCTCCACTGTTTCTTCCTCCATTGGAGCAGCATGCATTGCCGTTGGTAACCATGCTTGCAGTGGGTGGTTTTCTTCTTGCTAGGTCTGGGCACTAGATCCGGTGGGGTTGGTGCTGCAGCAAGTGCCCCTGATGTGGAATGTGTTCTTCCAAATGCAGTGATCCAGTGGATTCTAGCTGCAAAACTTGACAGGGACCTGTGGCTTGTGCATGCAAGTAGGTTTCCTATTGGACTTTTGTGCTGAACTTCGACATTCGGCCGAACGTGTTGATCGATCGCACCGATTTTGAGTTCTGTGCTTTGTGTAAGAGTTGGGGGAGACAGGTCTGCTGTCGATCCTCGCATCTTTTCTTCTGATTCTTGGATTCTTCTACTTCCTGGGTCAACATTGTCAAGCTGATCAAAAACTTTAATTTGATGCCCAGTTTGCCTATGTCGGATGGATGTTGGAGAAGTTGTGCAGTTCTTCCCTGTGCTTTGGAAAGTCTTGCCCGATTCTTGCGCAAAATGCCGACATCAAAAACGGTAAAAAACGCGCTATGACTGCAATAAAAGCAGCGCGTTGACACTGTGTTGGTCTATGCTGCCACACTGCAGGTCTTCTTATCCTCTTGCAACCCTTCTCGTGAAGGACAGGAATCACTTAATTGCCACAATGTTGGATTGGTAAGAGAACCAGTGTTTGGTGTAAAAGTTCAGTGATGTCAATTGAGTGAGTGTTTCACTGGGAGACTGGTTGTCTACTGTGTTGTTGCTTGTGGTGTTTTCTGGGATTGCTGTCACAGAATTATGTCAAGTGGTGGCGTGGCGTTCTGTGCCGGACACACAACTGACAGACTGTCTGGGGACCATGTGGGCCCTGTGTGATCTGGAGCTCTGCTTGGATTTCTGGGGTTCCAACATGTTTCAGAGGGGGTTCTGTTGTTGTTGTTGTTGTTCATTTTGACAACAATGAGCACTGTGGTTCATTTTACGAACGCAAAGGATTGAGTGCCGATGATCAACTCTCTCACATGGCAGGACACCTCTTCAGAAGAAAACTCTGATTGAGGGCTTGGAGGTGCATTCTGCCTCATGATTTCCTTGTGTTGCAATGTTTTATTAAATGTTTTTTCAGATTTTATTGTGCAAGGACGAGGGGACAATGTGGGTCTTAATGGTTTTTTGTGACAGGGATCAGGGTTGCATTTCATTGTTGCAAAGACTCGATCAACGATCGATCGACACTGTTTCATGTGCACCATGCTCTTTGTGCATGCAATGCCTGCATGGTGTTGGCTTCTGTCTGTTAGCTACAACAGCTAACAGCAGCTCTGTCTAGCAGAGCAGTTAGGCATCAACGTGAAAACTTGGTTTTGTGGCAGCTACATTTTAGTCACACTGCCATGTGCTTTCTAAAAGTCCATGCCTGTTTCTTGTTCAGCACGCCATGACCGTGGCCGAAGAGCTTTTTGAACATTGACCCACGGTGCTCACTTGTCTTCACAACGTTGTTTCTCATCTGCGCTTTGACGAGTTGAGATTCCTTCCATTGAACCCAAAAAAAATCAAACAATGGCTGATTACCACGTCGCATTTCTGCTATGCCTTCTGCTTGAAGCAAAAGTTTCGGTGGCAGTGTCCAGTGCCCAACCGAAACATTTCTTTGACAAGAAAAAGATCCGCTTCCTCCAAGATTGGCATGTGTTGCTACCTAAGCGCAAGAAGTTGATGCGAGCCAAAGAGGCCTTTGCAAGCGCAGATGATCCATCCTGGGACACCAATGTTTCGGATGATGAGTTGCTAGAAATCATGACCAAAGCCGTTTTGGGAACAGAGACAGTGGCGGGTGAACCCTTCTTCAAATGGACACTTGGATTCAAATCCATAGTTGCCCGCAGTGACATCGTAGGTTTGCAGTCGAAGCGTGTGAGCTACTTTTTCCAGAATTTTGTTAACTTGTTCTTCCTTAGGAACACTTTGGCTCTCACAGCAATCGCGTGACCTGGAGGCGAAGAGTCTGTGGACCATTGATGGCGCAGGAGTAAATTCCACCACCAGAGCTGGTGGTGATGTAAGGGAAAGCAGCAAGGCAATCTGAAGGAAGAGCTTCATTGTCGAGAACTCTGTTGTGGCAGCAGTTGATGTCTTTTTTCTTTGCTTCTTGTTCATGAAAGCTTTTGTTGGGATTGCTTTGTGACCTCATTCCATTCGATGTCTTTCCCAAATCGAGAGGGTCAAAAAAGATTTGCCTGTTCTCGATCTCTTTGCAAACTGCGCGTGCAGGGCCCACTGCAGCCACATGAATGAGATGACAACGCCTGCAGGCAAAACTGCTTCATTGGAGCACATGACATCAGAGTTCTCATGGAACAGAACCAACCACAGAACACCCAAATGCATGCAAACAGCACTGAGGTGCTGTCAGTGAAGCCACCCATTGGCACTGAAAAGAGCAGCAGCTGGAGCGGCGTGGCTGGAGACATGTCAGAAGCTGTCAAGCAGAGCATTGCCAAAAGCCATCATTTTCATTCTCTTTTTGTTCCAATTGAGTTTCATTCACAGGTCCACTGACGGACATCTTTAGTCAATGGTTGGCTTTCACCACCACTGCCACCACCACCGTCATCCTCATCATCACCAAGGAGGGTGGCGTGCAACACTTTGTAGCCTTTTTTCAGTTGGCTGTGGCGCGACAAGCATCAGACCTGACGTTCACCACCTCAGCAACAAGTCGCAACCAACCCTCTTCCAACTGACTCAAATGAGCAGCTTTTGCAGCTGACCAAGCTCATTTGCTTGCTTACTTCTGTTGACTTGGGGCAAATCTTCAGGCAAAGTCATCTGATTGCATGGGCTTCTCTTTTTTCAAACAGATGCACTTAGCAAGAACAGTGAAGAAGCCACTGCTCCAGGACTGAATTTCCCTCAGCACTTTTTGCCACCCACTCTGCAAGAAGAAGAAAAAAAACATAGGCTATCCGCAGTGTCTTGCTGGTGCGAGTTGAATCATGTGTCTGCCACGCCTTGCCACCGTGCCTGCCTAAAATTGAGCATCGCAAACAGAGGCCCTTTTGCTTGTTCTTCAAGAAAAAATTTCGATTGCAGTTTTAATTTCTTGCGAATGTCTTGCTAACATTGTCAAAAGAGGAAGGGCTTGTTCAGAAATGCTGATTGTGAAGACGGTGGAGACCCTCTTCATCCCAAAGGTAGCGACGATCATCAAGGGTGTGGTT
>ENA-ORBV01007978-ORBV01007978.1-microbial-mat-metagenome-genome-assembly--contig:-NODE-7978-length-17976-cov-11.727974_pt1 | contig 17976 bp, 8 predicted proteins | sample MGYA00237777_ERZ505514 | MGnify/ENA primary metagenome ERZ505514 (study PRJEB26160, sample SAMN06269048) | microbial mat metagenome | isolation source: Oligotrophic lake microbial mat | place...
AACCGAAGGGAGAGATGACTCTCCACTCAATTTGTGATGGTTATTTAACCATCTAACACGCGACTTCTACATCGCACCTGACTGTAGTAGTCTGGATTTTCCCGCAGTTCAGGCAAGTAGCAAACTAGCGGACACGCATTGATGGGAGAACGGTTTTGTTCGTACCAATTGAATCGAACTGCCAACAAATAGTTGTACTGTGCACACAACATTGACAACCATCTGTCAATCTCAATGGCTTGCAACTTTGTTGGACGTAATCGATACTGGTAAGAAGTTCTCATTAATCGGTAAATATTTGATTGCAGTCGCTACTTATCAATTAGTGTTAATGTACTCGAATAAGTTACTTGATGTCAAGTGGGTAAGTGAACATTTTATTCGTAGAATCAGAAAGGTTTTGAACTTCAAGTGTCAGTGTTTACCTCCAATCATTAACCCATCGAATAAAGAGTTTGTTTATCTCGTCATCCACAGCGAAACCGCGTCTTTCATCCCACACTATACCGCTTCGGTTAGTGTGGGGATTCCCGTCTGGGCAAGCTAAGGAATGAGAATTAAATAACTTCCACAAGTTTGTGGGATGGGCGTCCCGCCCGTCCTTTTTGGACGGGCGGGACGCCCATCCCACAAACTTGTGGAAGTTATTTAATTCTTATTCCTAAGAAGGCGATCGCGGTTGGCGACACTTTCTTGGTAAAGCGCAGCGCCAGGGTTCAACAAAGCCAGAAGAGCAAATATGATGTGATATTATGTCAGGTCAATTACCACCAATAAAATAGGTTTGTAGTGACGACTGCAAGTTCTGATAAAAATCAGAGGACTTGGATTCATCACTACAAACGTGAAATCGGTTATTTTACAGGACTAGATATGAGAAACCGGATCGGTTCAAAAACAAGCAAGTCAGAACATGGGCCAGCTATTGTTTAAGAAACCTGGTTTTTCTCAAAAACCAAAACGGTTAAACCTTAGCAATATCCCCCGCTAAATCCATCAACGAACCCGCGCCTTCCACCTTAGCAACATCTAACAAAGTCTTCAAAACAGAATCGGGATTCAAACTAATCGAATCAATTCCCAACTCAACTAAGAAACGAGCAAACTCAGGATAATCGCTGGGCGCTTGACCGCAAATCCCAATCTTGCGATCGTACTTCTTGGCGGCTTTAATGGCAATTGCTACCATGCGCTTGACAGCTTCATTCCGTTCGTCAAAAATGTGCGCGACTAAAGCAGAATCCCGGTCTAATCCTAATGTTAGCTGAGTTAAATCGTTAGAGCCGATCGAGAATCCGTCAAAAACCTGGGCAAATTCATCAGCAAATATGACATTGCTCGGCAATTCGCACATCACATACACCTGCAAGCCGTTCTCGCCCTTAACTAAACCGTGTTTCGCCATCTCGGCCAACACTTTTCGCCCTTCATCCGGGGTGCGACAAAATGGAATCATCGGAATCACATTTGTCAAGCCCATTTCGTCGCGAACTCGCTTTAATGCTTTGCATTCCAAAGCGTAAGCTTCGCGGTAATTTGGGTCGTAATAGCGAGAGGCGCCGCGCCACCCAATCATCGGGTTTTCTTCCTTGGGTTCAAACTGCCGCCCTCCCAAAAGATTAGCATATTCGTTGCTCTTGAAATCGCTCATCCGCACGATGACTGGATTTGGATAAAATGCGGCGGCAATTGTGGCAATTCCGTGGGCGAGTTTGTCGGTGAAGAAATCGGGTTTGTTTTGGTAAAGCGCTGTGAGTTCGGCAATTTCTTCCTTGACTGATTCATCGACCAATTCGTCAAAGTGAATCAGTGCCAGTGGGTGTGCTTTAATGTGGTTGGCAATGATAAATTCTAGCCGCGCTAAGCCTACGCCGTCGCAAGGAATTGCTGATAAACCAAAGGCTTCTTCTGGGTTCCCGACATTCATTAAAATTTGAGTGCGGGTGCGGGGTAAATTCTCGATCGCAGTTTCTTGAATTTCAAAAGGAAGCAAACCGGCATAAACTTTGCCTTCGTCTCCTTCGGAACAAGAAACAGTGATTTCTTGATAGTTTTTCAAGATTTGGGTGGCGTCGCCGGTGCCGACAATGGCGGGAATTCCCATTTCTCGGGCGATGATCGCGGCGTGACAAGTGCGGCCGCCGGAATTGGTCACTATGGCACTTGCTTTTTTCATAATCGGTTCCCAATCCGGGTCTGTTTTGTTGGTAACTAAAACTTCTCCTGATTGAAATTCAGCGATTTTGTGTACATCTAAAATCACGCGGGCTTTTCCTTGTCCGATTGATTCGCCAACGGCGCGTCCTTTTGCTAAAACAGCACTGCTACCTTGCAATTTGTAGTTTCGCAAAACTGTAGCCGACTTTTGAGATTGTACTGTTTCTGGTCGTGCTTGGACAATAAACAATTCGCCCGTATTGCCGTCTTTTGCCCACTCAATGTCCATCGGGGTATAAGTCCCGCGCACTTTAGAGTAGTGTTCTTCGATGACTACGGCCCATTTTGCTAGTTGCAGAATTTCCTCATCTTGTATGGCAAATTTATTTTTTTCTGCTGCGATCACGGAGACGTTTTTGGTGTATTTAGAACCGCCGATATCGTACACCATTTTGAGTGTTTTGCTGCCGAGGCGTTTGTCTAAAATCGGGCGAAAACCTTGTTTTAATGTTGGTTTAAAGACGAAGTATTCGTCGGGGTTGACGGTGCCTTGGACGACGTTTTCGCCTAATCCGTAGGCGGCGGTTACTAATACGGCGTTTTTGAATCCGGTTTCGGTGTCGATGCTGAACATGACGCCGGAGGATGCTAAGTCCGATCGCACCATTTTTTGGACGCCGACTGATAGGGCAACTTCAAAGTGGTCGAATCCTCGCTGTTGGCGGTAGGAAATCGCGCGATCGGTGAATATGGAAGCAAAGCATTTGTGAGAGCATTCGAGGACGCCAGCGCAAGCTTGGACGTTGAGGTAGGTTTCTTGCTGTCCGGCGAAACTGGCGTCTGGTAAGTCTTCGGCGGTGGCGGAGGAACGCACTGCTACGTCTGTACTGTCGCCGTAGCGATCGCACAATTTTTCGTAAGCATCCGCGATCGCCGCTTGTAGTTCTTGCGGAAATGGTGTGTCCAGAATCAGTGCCCGCGCTTGCTTGCCTTTTTGTCGCAGGTTCTGCAGATCTTCTACGTCTAAATCGGCGAAAATTTCGCGCAATTTAGGTTCTAAACCCCCCGACTCGATGAAGTAGCGATAAGCGTGTGCTGTAGTTGCAAATCCGTTGGGGACGCTGACTCCTTTTGGGGTTAACTGTTGAATCATTTCCCCCAAAGAAGCATTTTTCCCGCCTACTAATGGGATGTCGGCGATGCCGACTTCATCAAACCACAATACTAAGGCTTTTTCTTTGGGAAGTACAACTGGTTTTTGTTGAATTGCTAATTTTTCGAGCATTGCTTTTTTCCTCTCAACTTCAGCTCATTTCTGTCAAAGGACAGTAAACAAAAGACAGTTTCTTGGGAATTGTAATTTTGTTACAAAAATCCTCAATTTTTTTCCTAGGCTGTATCAACCGAGTTTTCGATTGCCTCTATTTCAAGATTATCACTTTTTGGCTAAATAGCAAGGCCTGTGGAGATATTTTCTTTGATTGCAAAAAGTAAACAAATCGCAGTAATGAGTTTATGTAAGGTATCATAAAAGAACTGGTAAAAATATGAATAGCGAAGATAGTTCCCACCGCTTTTTTTGCGTTGAGCGCTCATTGGTGCGGGGATATCGCTTGGATGGTGTTGCTAGCGGAATTGAAGGACAACAAAGGGTGGGGTTCGATCGCGCGATCGGCTGAACTCGCCCAAAAACGGATACTTACTTTCCGACAGGAGTCGTGAGTCGCCCAAAATTTTAGATTCTAGTTCAACCTCCCCGATTCATCTGTGGACTAAATCTCAAGTATAAAATCTAAAATCTGGTCACAGGGGCGATCGCCAAAAAAAATACTCAGCAGCTTAGTTTCCTCTTGAAACCGAGCTTCTAAAAACCCTAAAAATTTTTCCTCTGATTGCGTTGACCTACTTAGAGCAAAAACACAGTCGCATAGAGTGCATTGTAATTGTTGAACCAAAGAGTTTTTAAGTGGAAACGGCGGGATTTGTGGCTATACAATTCTTTATATGCTATAATAGTGTGCTAGACTGCCTTATGACAAAAAACAAGGTATATGATATCAGTTTTGAGCCCACCCGCAAAGCGAAACGGCTTTAAAGTTCTTCTGGTCGAAGACAATCAAGCAGAAGCCGAGCTGATCGAAGAATTATTATTAGAAACAAATGTCAACCGAGCTGAGTCCCAAAGGCTATCAGTAAGTTGTACAGACCGTCTCAGCAAAGCGCAGGAACTTTTGGTCGGTGAACATTTTGATGTGATTTTACTAGACCTTTCGCTGCCCGACAGCCAAGACTTAAGTACAATTGTCAAAATACAAGAATACAGCCTAAATACTCCGATTGTCGTACTGACTGCCCGCAACGATGAAGAACTTGCCGTGCAGTCAATTCAAGCCGGAGCTCAGGATTATCTAGTCAAGCGAAAAATTGACAGCGAAGTGTTAATTAGATCGCTCCGCTACGCAGTCGAGCGGCAGCACAACCAAGAAGCTTTGCAAAAAAGCGAAGAAAAATATCGCTCGGTGGTTGAAAATTCCCTCGTCGGAATTGCGATTATTGCTCCTCCAATTTCCACCGATTTAGTCGGAAAATGCGAGTGGTTGGAAGTTAACGATGCTTTGTGCGATTTGCTGGGATACAACCGCCAAGAACTTCTGCAGGGAAATTGGGAAAATTGGAGTTTTTCTGAAGATTTGCCGGCCAGTTTAGAGCAGTTAAAGAAAATTTTGGCTGGGAAAAGTGAAGGCTATGTTTTAGATAAAAGGTGGCGCAAAAAAGACGGAAAAATTGTTTATACGAGAGTTTCGATGCGCTGTATTCGCGGTCGGGACGGTTCGATCGACCGGATGATTAAAATAATTTTGGACGTGAGCGATCGCTACCGCTACGAAGATGAATTAAAAGCATCAAAAGAGTTTTTGCATCACACGATCGATGCTACTCCCGATCCAATTTTTGTCAAAGACGAGCAGCACAGGTGGGTTGTATTAAACGACGCTTTTTGCGAGTTGATGGGCAAAGGGCGATCGGAACTGATTGGGAAGTCTGGATACGAATTTTTACCCGCAGCACAAGCCGATTTTTTTGAACAGCAAGACCGGGAAGTTTTCAAAAGAAGTCAGCCTCAAGAAACAGAAGAAATTTTTACAGATTCCGCAGGCAAAAAACGCATTATATCTACAAAAAAGACAGTTTTCAATAAAGCCGACGGTACTAAAATGTTGGTCGGAACAATGCGAGATGTGACAGAGTACAAGCGCCAGCAAATAGCGCTACAGGAAAGCGAATCTCGATTTCAAAAAATGGCCGCCAACGTGCCGGGAATGATTTATCAATTTCGGCTATCTGTTGATGGAAAAACATTTTTTCCCTATGTTTCTTCGGGCAGTATGCAGCTCTACAATTTAAGACCGGAAGAAATCGAAGAAAATGCGGATTTGCCTTTTGCAACGGTTTATCCCGACGACATCCCAGACTTGCAGCGATCGATCGCAACCTCAGCGGCAACCCAGCAAGCTTGGCAACACCAGTGGCGGCAAGTTGTGTCCGAGCGAGTGAAATGGCTGCAAGGCGCGTCGAAACCGGAAAAACAAGCCAACGGCGATATAATTTGGGACGGTTTGGTGATGGATATCACTGAATTAAAACAAACCCAGCAAGAGCGCGATCGCTTTTTTAATCTATCGCTGGATTTACTTTGTATTTCAGGTTTTGACGGCTATTTCAAACGCTTAAACCCCGCTTGGTCAAATCTATTAGGTTACAGCAGAGCCGAACTTCTGGCCAAACCTTTTCTAGAATTCTTGCATCCCGAAGACCGAGCAATAACTATAGCCGCAGTAGAAACACTAAAAAACGGCAACCCCGTTATTAACTTAGAAAACCGCTATATTTGCCGTGATGGTAGTTATAAATGGCTGTCGTGGACGGCATCGCCCTTTGCCGAAGAAGGTTTAATTTATGCAGGGGGCCGCGATGTGACATTGAACAAACAAGCTGAAGCTGAATTACGCAAGAGCGAAGCCACCAACCGCGCTCTTTTAAACGCGATACCCGACATGATTTTTCGCTGTCGCGCCGACGGTACTTTGGTAGACTTTAAAGCCGCAAAAGACCTCCAGACTCTAGTACCGGCAAACATATTTATTGGCCAAAAAGCACAAGACATATTGCCGCCTGCTTTTGCTGAAAAAATCTTGTCCGGCAACCAACAAGCGATCGACACCGGCGAGATTCAAGTTGTAGAATATCAACTGCCAATTAATGAGGTAATGTGCGATTTTGAAGCGAGAATTGTGTTCTGCACGGATAACGAAATTATCGGGATCGTCCGCGACATCACCCGCCGCAAACGTTTCGAGTCAAAACTCCAGCGACAAGCCGCAGCAATGGAAGCGGCTTCCGAAGGCATCGGTATTATCAATGCCAGCGGAGAGGTGATTTATGCCAACGCAGCTAAACTCAAAATGTATGGTTACAATTCCCTCGAAGAAATGTTGGGCAAAAGTTGGCAAATGTTTTATGTAGGTGCAGAACTTGCAAGGTTTGAGGGGGAAATTATGCCGGCTTTAGCGCGCCAAGGTTATTGCAGCACTGAAGCTGTAGGCTGCCGCCGCGACGGCTCTCAATTCCCTCAAGAAATCTCGCTGACAGCCCTGCCAGACGGCGAATTAATTTGCCTTGTTCGCGATATTGCTGCGAAAAAGAAAGCTGAAGCAGAGTTACAAGATAGCAAGCGGTTCGGTGCTCGAATTGCTGAGGCAAGTCCTAATATTTTGTATGTTTGTGACTTAATAGAACAAAAAAATATCTATGCAAATGCTTCTATTTACAACGTTCTAGGCTATAAGGTAGAGGAGATTTTGGCGATCGGGCCGTGGATGCTGTCAAGTTTAATCCACCCGGAAGATGCTATCAAAATGCCTGATTATTTACAGCAAGTCGAAACGGGCAGCGAAGGGGATATATTTGAAATTGAATACCGCGTCAGGCACAAGGATGGTTCTTGGCGCTGGATTGTCAGCCGAGATACTGTATTTGCTAAAACAGCAGAGGGTAAGTTAAAACAAATTCTCGGTACGGGAACTGATATTACTGAAAGCAAGCAAGCAGAAGATGAAATTAAGCTGTTGCTGGCGGCAACTCAAGCCATTAGTCAGTCTGCAGATTTTCACAGCGCCCTCCCAGATATCCTGCGGTTGCTGTGCAATGCGATCGGCTGGAATTTTGCGGAAGCTTGGATACCGGCTGCTAACGGTACTTTTTTGGAACACAGCGAAACTTGGTACGCTAGCGATCGCGATTTAGATATGTTCGGCCGTGAAAGTAAAAAAATTAGATTCGCCGCCGGAGTGGGAGTACCCGGACGGATTTGGTCAAGCCGAAAAGTAGAATGGATTGAAGATATTTCTCTAGCCAAAAATCATCTTTTTGCCCGATCGCAAATGGCGGCATCAGTCAGATTGAAAGGTTGTTTCGGAGTGCCAATTCACGCTAGCTCAAAGGTGCTGGCAGTTTTAGTATTCTGCAAGTGCGACCGCTCGATTATGGAACCGCGCATAGTAGAGTTGGTGAAGGCGGTAGCGACTCAGTTAGCTTCTCACATTCAGCGCAAACAAGCCGAAGAAGAATTGCGTAAAAGCGAAGAACGTTGGCAGTTGGTTCTCAAAGCCAATCAAGACGGAATTTGGGACTTGAATCTTCAAACAAATCAAGCTTTTCGATCCGCCCGCTGGCAAGAAATTCTCGGTTACGCAGACGGCGAAATCGACAGTTGCAACAGCGAATGGATCGATCGCATCCATCCAGACGATCGCTCACGAGTGCAAGCAGCGATCCAAGGTTATCTCGATCGCCAAATCCCGAATTACGCCGCCGAATACCGCTTGCAGTGCAAAGACGGCAGCTATAAGTGGGTACTCGCCCGCGCTCAAGCAGTCTGGGACGAAGCCGGAAACCCTCTGCGGATGGTGGGTTCGATGACGGATATTAGCGATCGCAAAGCAGCAGAATTAGCTTTACTGCAGGTCACTCAAGCCGTCGAAAGTACCAGCGATGCGATCGTGATCGCCGACTTGAAAGGGCGATCTATTTACCACAATCAAGCCTTCATTCAGCGCTACGGCTACACGGTGGAAGAACTCAATGATATTGGCGATATGGCAGCGCTTTACGTCCGGCATAAAAATTACAAACAAATTTATAAAAGCCTTCGCAAAGGTCGCTCTTGGTGTGGCGAACTTGCACTGCAAACTAAGAGCGACGAAGCAGTAACTGCTCTGGTGCGAGCCGACAGTATTCAAGATGTTAATGGAAATTACATCGGCTTAATAGGAGTAATTACCGACATCACAAAACGCAAAGAATCAGAACTAATTTTGTGGCAAAAGTTAAAGCGTGAACAGTTGGCAGTAGCCATGCTGGAACGCATTAGATCTTCTCTCAATCTTGAAGAAATTCTTACCAAAAGTGTCGAAGAAGTGCGGCATTTTTTGCAAGTAGATCGCACTATTATTTACCAATTCAAGCCGGATTGGAGCGGATTTATCGCTGTCGAGTCGGTTGCCGAAAATTTCCTACCAATTGTAGGAATGGAAATTTATGACCCCTGTTTCGGGGCAGCCTACGTTCCTCTTTACCAAGACGGTAGAATTAGAGCCATAGAAGATGTTTACAATGCCGGCATCGCCGAATGCCACTTGACTTTGTTGACTCGGCTGGAGGTGAGAGCGAATTTGGTAGTGCCGATTTTGCAAGGCGAAAACTTGTGGGGGCTGTTAATTGCCCACCATTGCACGGGCCCGCGTCCCTGGCAGCAATTCGAGGGAGAGTGCCTAAAGCAATTGGGGGTGCAGTTGGCGATCGCCATTCAGCAATCAATGCTATTTGAACAAGCACAAACCGAAATTGCCGATCGCAAACTTGCAGAAGCCGCCCTGCAATTAGCTAAAGAATCCGCCGAATCCGCCAACCGCGCTAAAAGCGACTTTCTCGCCAACATGAGCCACGAATTGCGGACACCTTTGAACGGGATTTTAGGATACATTCAACTGCTCAAACCGGATAAAAATTTAACTGCGGATCAGCAGGAAAGTCTCCACAATGTTCATCAGTGTGGCAACCACCTGCTGACGCTGATTAATGACGTTTTAGACCTCTCGAAAATCGAAGCTAGTAAAATGGAACTTTCACCGGCAAACCTGCATTTTCCCAGCTTTGTTAAAAGTATTGTTGATTTGTTCCAGATGCGATCGGCTCAAAAAGTAATTGCCTTTAATTACGAGCAGGTTTCCGCGCTTCCAGACGGTATTTTGGCAGACGAAAAAAGGTTGCGTCAAGTTTTGATTAATTTGCTCAGTAATGCCGTTAAATTTACGAACAGCGGCAGCGTTACATTCAAAGTCGGTTATGCAGAAAATTTTCCCGATAATTATCCTCAAACCAACTGCGAAAATTCTAGTTTGACAGCGGAAATTGCCACTCAAACGATCAATTTGACCGCGAATTTAGACGCGCAGGCAACACAAGAAGCGCGCGAAGCGATAATCCCAGCAGCAAATAAAGAGCAATTACCAGTTGCTAAAATTCGCTTTCAAATCGAAGATACTGGCATTGGCATCGGGCAGGATAAATTAGAAGAAATATTTTTGCCTTTTCATCAAGTGGGCGATCGTAACAATTTCGTCGAAGGTACCGGACTGGGGCTTTCCATCAGTCAAAAATTAGTCAACATGATGGGCAGCCAAATTCGCGTCCAAAGTACCTCCGGCAAAGGCAGCATATTTTGGGTGGATCTAGACTTGCCCGCAATCGCCGAGTGTTCTGAACTCCCCTCCACGCAAGAAAAAAGGCGGCTTGTCGGTTTTACCGGCCCGCAGCGGAAAGTGCTAATCGTGGATGATCACGAAGTAAATCGCGCCATGCTGCACAGGCTGCTTTTTCGTTTGGGCTTTGAAATTGCAGAAGCTACAGACGGTGAAGACTGCTTGCACAAAGCACAGGAATTTCGACCGGATATAATTTTAATGGATTTGCTGATGCCCGTAATGAACGGTTGGGAAGCTACCAGGCGGCTGCGACAGTTGCCGGAATTAAAAGATCCGGTTATCCTTGCTTTGTCCGCTAACGTTTACGAGACTAGCAGGCAAGAGAGCATACTTGCAGGTTGTAATAATTTTCTCACCAAGCCGATTCAAACTAACGAGCTTTTAGAATTATTGCGCCTGCATTTGAGACTAGAATGGGTTTACGAAGAAAGATCACAAACCAAAAAGCGGAAAGCTCAAACTGCAAAAGCATCCTCTGAGATTGCTGCTACTGACTCAACGATGGTTTCTCCTGCCTCAGAGTCAGTGTTGGCATTGTTAAGATTTGCTGCAATAGGGGATATTGAAGCTATTCTAGAAGAAACTGCTAAACTAGAAAATTCTGATCCGAAATTAGTGCCTTTCGTTCATCACCTGCGCCAACTTACTAAAGGATTTCAGCTCAAGCAAATTCGAGATTTTTTGAAGCAACATTTGTCTTAAAATTGACGGTAGCTAACAGACAACTTAAAACCAGTTAAATCTCACATCTTGCACTTGTGTCAGCAACAGGCAAGATGCCTGTTCCACAGAGACTGAAATGTTGGTGGGGTGGGCATCCTACCCGCCCCTAAAAGAAAGAGTGATTGCAAATAAAGGGATCTACGAAGCAACCGGGTTTCGAGATCCGCAGAAAATCACTTGAATCCGATTTAAACTCACAACCGACAACTCAAAAATCAAAAATTTAAATTTTTCCCTTGAATATGAACGATAAGAATTCCGAAAGAAGCATCATACTAATTGTCGATGACAACCAAACAAATCTTGACGTACTTTTCGAGTTGTTAAGGAATTACGGATTTAAAGTATTAGTGGCTCTAGACGGCGAAAGTGCGATCGAGCAAATTGACTACATCCATCCAGACTTGATTCTTTTGGATATCATGATGCCAGGAATTGACGGTTTTGAAACTTGCCAACGTTTGAAAGCAGACCCGTCAACGCAAGATATTCCCATCATATTCATGAGCGCCCTTTCGGATACGCCTGATAAAGTCAAAGGCTTTCAGACAGGAGCCGTTGACTACATCACTAAGCCTTTCCAGCACGAAGAAGTTTTGAGCCGCATTCAAACCCACTTGACAATCCGCAGCTTGCAAAAAAAACTCGAAGAAAAAAACCTCGAACTTGCCCACCTCAACCAAAACCTGGAAAGACTTGTTGAACAAAAAACCAAGCAATTAATAAACCAGGAAAAAACAGCCATCATCGGACGTTTGACTCAGGGAATGGTTCATAACCTCAAAAGTCCGCTGCAAGTGATCCAGACTAGCGTCGATTTGATTGAAACAAAAGCCACACAAATTCAAGAAGACTCTCTGTTTAATTATACTAAGTATATTTTTCAAGCTGTCACAAAAATCAATCAGATCATGGATACTCTGATGATGAAAAGCCGAAACGAGCAAAAGCAAGATTTGCACCCGGTGAATATCAACGATTTAGTGCAGCGAGAAATTCAGCTATTGGAAGGCAACCTGTATTTTAAAAATAAGATTAGAAAAAAATATTTTTATGACGAAGAAATTGCCAGCATTCCATTAATTTATTCCTATATATCTCAAGTATTTTATAATTTAATCAATAATGCAATGGATGCTATGTGGGAAAAGAAAAGCAGAGAAATAACTATCGTGACTCGGCAAGACGACTCGAACATATACATGGATATTGCAGATACGGGATGCGGCATATCCTCTGAAGATTTGCCAAAACTTTTTGACCCTTTTTACACCTCCAAGCCGCCTAAAGGCGAGGAAAAAACCGAAGGGGAACCGACAGGAACTGGCCTAGGACTTTATACTTGTATTGAACTTTTAAAACCTTTTAACGGTGAGATTGCTATTAGCAGCAATGTCGGTCAAGGCAGCGTGTTTACAGTTGTGCTGCCCAAACCGCAGAAAAATTGAGCGACTCAACTGAGTTAAATTGTGTCCGGTTATACAACCGTAATTAAGTTGGTAATTAGGTTGGTAGCAAGGCATGAAGTCTTGGTTCCTTGATCAAGAGAGGACTTGCATTGCTCAATACAAATAGGCGCTAATTTCGGGTCATTAACCGAACACAATCTCAGAGCGTATTTTGTAAATCAACGGTAATTCTCGTAGCTTAGTAGTAATACCACTTAAATAAAAAATAATGCAACTTTAGACAAACTTTAAACGGCTATTTAAAATCTAAAGTTTCAAAGGCTATCAGCCATGCAAATTCTGATTACTCCGCGCTCTTTTGACTTGCCTCTTGCTATTCCCCTGCCAAAGGTTGTAAATTAAAACAGAGTTGAGTTGCAATATTGGTAAGAGTATAATAGTTTTGGGCCACTAGGTTTGGGGCGAGGCGGAAAACTTGCAGCGAACAACTCAATTCTACAAATAAATCTGCGGGGTCTGCAAGCACACAGCGCACTCTCAAGCGTGCGGTTCAAGTTCCCCAATCATGAGCTAGGTAGCTGCATCCGCTGCTGAGATTTTATAATTACTAAAAAATAGCAAAAGGATAGCAGTAAAAAAAAATGCCACTGCACGCAAGAACCAAACTGCGATAGTCATCAGTCATTCCAAATCTCAAATCAAAAATATAAAATATAAAATGGTATGACATCTGTTTTTGAGTCAACTTTAACGCCTGCTTGTTTGAAAATTCTTTTAGTAGAAGACTGTGCAGAAGATGCAGAACTCATTCAAGAACTGCTGTCTGAGCCCCAACTAGGACAATCAATTGATCTGACCAATGTAGTTCGCCTCCGGGAAGCTATAGAAATTTTAAGCGACAAAATTTTTGATGTAATTTTATTAGATCTTTCACTTCCTGACAGCCGAAAATTTAATACTTTTTTCCGACTTCAAAATTGCGGTATAAATATTCCGATCGTCATTCTGACAGCGGCCGAGGACGAAGAACTGGCTGTCGAGTTAATTGCCGCCGGCGCCCAAGATTATCTGGTGAAAAGACAGGTAGACAGCCGGCTGCTGGTACGGACGCTCAGGTGCGCGATCGCCCGCCAGAAACGGCAAGCAGAATGGCAAAAAAGTCAAGAAAAATACCAGCAGGTTGTTGGCAATATCAAAGAAGTCGTTTTTGAAACAAATACTGCTGGCAATTGGACTTTTCTCAATCCGGCTTGGACGGAAATTACCGGATTTACCGTTGATGAAAGCTTAGGAACTTCCTGTTTGAGTTACATTCATTCTGAGGATCAATACCAATATTTAAATTCGCTTAGAGGTCGGAGACTAAATCAAGAAACATCCTGCTGCTATCAAATTCGATATCTTACCAAAAATGGCAAAATTCGGTGGGTGGAAGTGCAAGAATTTTTTATTTTTAGCTGGAACGGCGAGGCGCAGGGGACGACAGGAACTATCAATGATATTACAGATAAAATTTTAGCACTTTCCGAACTAGAAGCTAGTAAAAAGTTTTTGAATTATACAATCGATGCAGTTGCAGATCACTTTTTGTTAAGGATGAACAGCACCGTTGGATACTGTTAAATGATGCTTTTTGCAAGCTGATCGGGAAGCAGCGCGAGGAACTGCTGGGCAAATCGGATTACGATTTTTTTCCCCAACAAGAAGCTGAGATTTTTTGGCATACTGACCAACAAGTGTTTAGGACTGGGAAAGAAAACGAGAGTGAGGAAATATTTACGGACGCCCACGGTACAAAGCACATTCTATCTACTAAAAAAACTGTCTTTGAAAATACCGATGGCAGTAAAATTCTCGTCGGGATAATTCGAGATATCACTGAGGATAGGCGCAAACAATTAGCGCAGCAAGAAAGCGAAGCTAGACTGCGGCAACTTGCTGCCAATTTACCGGGAATAATTTATCAATTTCGTCTCTCAAACGACGGGAAAAAAAGTTTTCCTTATATTTCTTCTGGTAGCCGTGATTTATATGAATTGGAACCAGAAAATATTCAGCAGAATGCCCAACTTGTTCTTAGTTGTATTCATCCAGATGACCGTCAAAAATTTGAAGAATCTATTGCTGTTTCTGCGGCAAATATGCAGCCATGGCAGCAGGAATGGCGCACGATAGTACCGTCGGGAAAACTAAAGTGGATGCAAGGGGGTTCGTCGAGACCGGAACGAGTTGATTATGCGACTGAAATAGGGCAGGAAGGGGATATAGTTTGGGAAGGCATGGTGCTGGATATTACTGATTTAAAACAGGCAGAAGCAGCTTTGCGGGAGAGTGAAGCCAGATTTCGATCGCTCGTTGAGAATATCCCAGGCGCTATCTGCCGCAGCTTGTATGATGCTGAGTGGACGATGGTATTTATTAGCGATGAAATTGAGGTAATTAGTGGGTATCCTGCTGGGGATTTTATTCGCAACAACCGCTTGAGTTTTGCGAGCATTGTCCACGAGGCAGACAAGGAAATGGTCGATCGACAAATCAGCGCAGCAGTAGAGTCGAAACAGCCGTACAATCTAGAATACCGGATTGTTCGCGATGACGGGGCGGTGCGGTGGATGTCGGAAAGAGGTCGGCCAACTTACAATCTAGAAGGGCTGGTTTTGTGGCTCGACAGAGCGATTTTTGACATTACCGATCGCAAACAAGCCGAACTGACTCTGTGCCTGGTAACTCAAGCTGTAGACAGCGCTAGTGATGCGATCGCGATCGCAGATTTGGACGGTTATTCCGTTTATCACAATCAAGCATTTATTCAGCGCTACGGCTATACAGTTGAAGAACTAAATAATGCCGGAGGCCCAGCAGTAATGTACGCCAAATCTCAAGATTTGAAAAAGTTATTTAGGGTGCTGCGGAAAGGTTTTTCCTGGGAGACTGAAATTGAAATCAAGACTAAAAATGGCGACATTATAGAAACTTCATTGCGAGCTGACAGCATTAAAGATAGCGCCAGTCAACCAATAGGAATGATAGCCATAATTGCCGATTTCACAGAAATAAAACGCACCGAATCGGCATTAAAACTCAGTCAAGAGCGCTTGCAGTTGGCGGTTTCAGGCAGCTCTTTGGGGCTGTGGGATTGGAATATAGCTACTGGCGAAACTTATTTCGACTCCCATTGGAAATCAATGCTAGGTTACGCAGAAACTGAAATTGAAAATAACTTCCAAGGTTGGGAAAGTTTGTTGCATCCCGAAGACCGACTGAAGGTAAGAGAATCTTTAAATTCCTATTTTGAAGGTGGCACAGGTATCTATGAATTTGAATTTCGGCTGCTCAACAAAGCGGGCAATTGGCAGTGGACTATGGCGATGGGCAAGATAGTCGAGTACGACGAATGGGGCGGGCCGTTGCGGATGACAGGCACTCACAAAAATATCAGTGCCCGGGTTGCAGCAGAAGCAGAAAAAACGCAGTTGATCGCATCTTTGCAACAACTTGCCGAACAGTTGCAAGCAGCGCAAAAAATTGCCCGCATCGGCAATTGGGAATTTGATCTGCAGGCAGGAATTATTAGTTGGTCGGAAGAACTGTTTCGAGTTTACGGTAGAGAATTGAATCAGCCGCCGACAATGGAAGAACTTTTAGAGCAAATTCATCCCGATGACAAAGAAAGGTTTACACAAGTTGTGCAAAAGGCAGTGACTGAAGGGACAGCTTACGACATCGACCACCGCATCTATTTTCCATCAGGAGAAATCAAGCACGTTAACGGTAAAGGACAAGCTGTTAAAAATGAGTTTGGTCAGGTGGTGCGGCTGTTTGGCACGGCAATGGACATTACCCATCGCAAAAAAGCAGAAATTGCTTTGCAAGAAAGTGAACAGCGATTTCGAGCTGTATTTGAACAAGCAGCGATCGGCATTGTGAAAGTGTGGCCAGACGGTCAATTTTTGAATGCCAATCAAGGGTTTTGCAATATTGTCGGATACTCAGAATTGGAGCTGAAATCACGAAATGTTGGGGATATTTCTCACCCAGAAGATGTAGCAGCCGATGTCGAGTCGCGCGACAGACTGTTAGCTGGGGAAATTTTTAATTATTCCATTGAGAAACGCTTTATTCGCAAAGATGGTTCATTTGTTTGGACTAATATGACGGTATCTTTAGTGCGGGATGGGTTTGGGGAACCTAGCTATGTAATTGGTGTGATTGAAGATATTAGCGCTCGCAAACTTGCCGAGGCTATCTTGCGCCAGCAATTAAAGCGAGAACGCCTGGTGGTAGGAATGCTGGAACGCATTCGCTCTTCTCTCAATTTAGAAGAAATTTTGACAAAAACTGTTGCTGAAGTACGGCAATTTTTACAAACAGACAGGACAGTTATTTATCAGTTTAATCCTGATTGGAGCGGTTTTGTAAATGTCGAGTCGGTGGGCAAAAATTGGCTGGCTATTCAGGGAATAACTATTAACGATTCCTGCTTTAAAGACAGCTATGCTTCTGCTTACGAACATGGTCGTGCTGTAGCTGTCGATGATATTTACCAAGCTGATCTTTCCGAGTGCTACATTAATTTATTAAGTCAATTTCAGGTGCGAGCTAATTTGGTAGTGCCAGTTTTGCAAGGCGAGAAGTTGTGGGGGCTATTGATTGCCCACGAGTGCGCGGGCCACCGTCACTGGCTGGAAATTGAGGTCGAGTGTCTCAAACAAATTAGCGTGCAGTTGGCGATCGCGATCCAGCAATCGACACTGTTTGAGCAAGCACAAACAGAAATTGCCGATCGCAAACAAGCCGAGTCAGCTTTGCAGGAATCGGAAGCGCGAGAACGTTCAAAAGCGCTAGAGTTAGAAGCAGCTATTAACAAACTCCGAACGACTCAAGCTCAGCTCGTTCAAAATGAAAAAATGGTGAGTTTGGGTCAGTTAGTTGCTGGTGTTGCTCACGAAATTAATAACCCTGTTAGCTTTATTCACTGCAATCTCAATCCGGCTCGCAATTACACTTTAGATTTGCTGGAATTGATTAAAATTTACCAGCATTACTGTCCTAATCCTCCAGCCCAAGTCTTGGATAAAATTAATGAAATAGACTTGGATTATATTGCTGAGGATTTCCCGAGATTGTTTAATTCGATGCAAGTAGGAACCGAGCGAATTGTCGAGATTGTGAAATCGTTGCGTAATTTTTCCCGATTGGACGAGTCTGCTGGCAAGTCGGTTAACATTCACGAGGGAATTGATAGCACTTTGATGATTTTGCAAAATCGGTTAAAATCTCACAGCAGTCCTGGAGAAATTCAGATAGTTAAAGATTACCAACTATTGCCCCAAATTGAATGTTTTCCAGGCGAGTTGAATCAGGTATTTATGAATATTTTAATTAATGCGATCGATGCTTTGGAAGAACGGGACAAGCAGCGTTCGATCGAGGAGTGCGATCGACATCCCAGCACGATCGCTATTCGCAGTTATCAGGCTGGTGCGGGCTTCGTAGCAGTATCGATTGCGGACAACGGGTGGGGGATACCGGACTCGGTGCGATCGAGGCTGTTTGACCCGTTTTTCACGACTAAACCTGTGGGCAAGGGCACGGGTTTGGGATTGTCGATTTCTCACTCGATTATCGTCGATCGCCACGGCGGCAGATTGAGCTGTATTTCAACACCGGGAGAGGGAGCGGAGTTTTTGATTGAAATTCCAGTGCGGCCGAATTTAACTGGTAGGAATTCAAATTTGGGGCAATAAATTAGGAATTTGTAATTAGGGCTTGCTGAATAATCGAGCGCATATTGCGTCGCGAAAGGTTTCGATGGCGTGATCGAGAATAAAGTGCAAGATAAACAGGTAAAATAGGTCAAAACC
>ENA-ORBV01007979-ORBV01007979.1-microbial-mat-metagenome-genome-assembly--contig:-NODE-7979-length-17975-cov-50.258297_pt1 | contig 17975 bp, 6 predicted proteins | sample MGYA00237777_ERZ505514 | MGnify/ENA primary metagenome ERZ505514 (study PRJEB26160, sample SAMN06269048) | microbial mat metagenome | isolation source: Oligotrophic lake microbial mat | place...
GAATGACATCATCACTCTTTTTCACCTCCATAATTTTGTAGGAAAATATTTTTATCTTATTTCATAGAAACAGATGCGGGATAAACAGTGCGCATATTTCCTTTGTAATCATATACATCTACACTTACTGTATTTGCTGTTACGCGCACAAACTTCGCACTTTGACTTAGATATCCGTTTCCGCTATACAATTCCGCTTTTGATTTTTTACCATCCTTCATAGTAATAATTGCATACGCATCGTTGGTTGCGAGTTCTATGATCTTAGTTGTGTTTATCAGACCATATGATTCCATTTTGCCGTTGCTGTTTGCAAGTAAATACACGGGTTGTTTAGTTTTACTGTCGAGCACGCAAGCGAGTCCTTTTGCATCAGCATCACTCTTGAAGCCGGATAAATAACCTCGTTGAGGCGCAAACGTTCCATCACCCTTGCCGTATAATACTAATCCATTTCCGGCATCATGACGTGTTATTTCTATTTCTGTATTATAGAAATTACCATGCATTAATATATCTGAAAATCCATCTTCATTAAAGTCGTCGGTTACCAATCCAAACATAGAGGAAATTTGAGCGTCGTTTGGCAAAAATTTCATGGTGAATTTGCCATTACCATTATTTACCAATACGGAAGAATGAAAAATATAAGCAGTGCGGTGTATTGCTTTTTTAAGGTCATCTCCAAAAATATCCTGAACAGTTGCCTTGCCGTATGCATCCCAGGTTGGGAATTGTTCTTCAATTCCCGGCATCTGTTCAACTAATCTTTCTCTGGTTTTAACCGGGAATAATTTATCGTGCTGATAATAACTCAGAATAAAATCTTCATTTCCATTTTTATCAAAATCATATAAATATCCTTCGAGAGGCAATGCATGCCCGTCAGATACTGCTGTAGTATTTTTATATCTCCTGTTAGTGCCGAAATTACCTACTATATAATCAGTATCACCATCATTATCTACATCAGTTCCGGTAATGCTTTGCCACCATCCGGTTGCATTTGCAAGTCCGGTATTCGATGTTACATCATTAAATTTTCCGCCTGAATTTTTGAGAAAGGTAATTGCCATCCAATCGCCGGTAAGAATAAGATCTAAAGTATTATCGTTATCAAAATCAGTCCAAATTGCCGATGTTATCATTCCAATATCTTTTAAATTTGGAGCAACTTTTTCAGAAATATCGGTGAATTTACCTCCGTCGTTCTGCAAAATATAACTGCTGGCAGGTGCAAGAAATCTTCCGGGAATTTGTCTTCCTCCAACAAAAAGATCCATATCGCCATCCTTATCATAATCGGCACCGGTTACAACCGAACTGCTGGAATTAATTGCAGGAATTGCAGATTTTGCAATGCTGAAAACACCTTTACCATCGTTGATATATAATCTGTCGGCATACTTCGGATCGTTGGCTGCAAATTCATTACTACCTGAAGCAACATACAGATCCATATCACCATCATTATCAGCATCAAAAAATAATGCACCTTGATCTTCAGAAGCAGCTCCATCGGATGCAGATTGTTGCCATGCAGATTTTACAAATTTACCATCAGCACTTTGTGTATAAAGTGCACCTGATTGGCCTGCGCCACCGCCTACATAAAAATCATCGGTGCCATCGCCATTCACATCAGCTACAGCAATGCCGGGTCCTAAAGTGCTCATTTTATGCGGCAATAAGAACTCGCGTAAATAATCGTCATATTCCGCTTCTTTATGTGTGTAATCGATCTGCATAACATCTGTATTTTTTACAAATGTTTTTTCAGTATTAATGTGGTTGTCAAATTTCACTGCTTTTGATGCATTTGCATGATCAAGTATAACTATTTGATTAGCCGGCACATTGCGCATAATTTGTTTCGAACCATCTAACCATTCCACTTCTACGAGATCAACCTTAGTGGCTGCACCCAATCCAAAATGACAATCGTCCTGCATGGTTGTGATATAACCACGAGATGAACTGTGCTGGATATATTGCATCTGATCGCCACAATAAATTTTCACTTTTGTTCCGTAACCGGGAGAGTTTTTTGCATATCCTTTAAACTTAAATTGTACCCAACTATTTGTAGAACCTAATTTTTCGCTGTTGTTTCTATACACCCAAGGTGATTGATTTACATTACTCACCACCATATCCATATCGCCATCATTATCAAGATCGGCATAACCACCACCATAGGTAATGGAAGGATAATAAATACCCCAATCATCGCGCATATCAGTAAAAGTAAGATCTCCGTTATTTTTAAAAATATAGTTTGGATGATCTAAAACATAAGTTGGTAATTCTTTGCGTACTTCATAATAAACAGTACTGTCTTCAATTCGCACTGCGCGACGCAATTTGTGGTATGTTTCTGATTCGTCAACATGGAAATCGCGTAAAAATCCATTGGCAATATAAAGATCTTTCCATCCATCGTTATCGAAATCGGTAAAGAAAGTTGTCCAGCTCCAATCAGTTGTAGAAATATTTGCTGTTCTTGAAATTTCAGAAAAACTTCCGTCACCATTATTCATTTGCAATGAATTAGAACGATTTTGATATCCGTAACCTGCATTTAATAAAATGCGCATTACTTCAACCTGACTTGACAACATAAATGTTTTATAAGTGTAGTTGTCTTCCATATCCATATCTACAACAAACATGTCGAGGAAACCATCATTATTAAAATCAGATATATCAGCACCCATTGAATTAATGGATGTTTTTTTAATGGCTTTTAATGATTCATCGCGGAAGGTTCCGTCGCCATTGTTGATATAAACAAAATCGTACATCGCATAGTCGTTCGCAACAAATACATCTAAAAATCCATCGTCATTAATATCTCCAACAGTTGCGCTTAATCCGTACCCATGATTATTAATTCCAACTTTTAAATGCGATTCGGTAAAAGTATTATCTCCATTATTTACATAAAAGAGATTACTCATATTTTTACCTTGTTCGATCTTCTGAAAATATTTTGTTTTGTTCTTATCTATAAAGTCAACAGGGTGCGTTGCAAGATACATATCAAGATCTCCATCGTTATCGTAATCAAAGAAGTTTGCATGTGTGCTGTACACATTTGCATTTAATCCGAATTCTTTTGCTTTTTCCGTAAACGTTGCATCACCATTATTTATCCATAATTCGTTTTCGCGTTTAAGCGGATCGTCCCAACGACTCATACAAACGTATATATCAAGATCCTCATCACCGTCAATATCAACCATGGCAGCACCATATGGCCATTTATCCGGATTTTTTATTAGTCCTGCTTTTTCAGTATAGTTTTCAAACTTCATATTGCCTTTATTAATATAAAGACTGTTTGGAACCAGACTTCCGGTAAAGAAAAGATCGGGAAGGCCATCTTTATTTACATCGCCGATACAAACTCCTCCACCGTTATAGATATAAGAATACCTCCACCAATTTACGGTATAATTTTCTGAAAGGTCATTGATAAAATCAATACCGGTGGTTTTATCAGTAAGTATATCAAAAAGTTTACCTGAATTGCCATCAAGCGTCGCCTCTCTGGCTTTGTCGATGATCGCACCTCCACGGGTATCTGTATCTCCATCTGAAAAAAGTTTACAGGATGAAATAGAAATAACTGTTGCGACCAATGTTATGTAAATTAATTGTTTTGCTTTCATAATGCTTTTTTGGTTTGTGTGTAGTGTAATAATTTATTTTCCTGAAACTAAATTTCCAAATATATTTCTACTGTTTCCCTTATTGTCGAAAACGGTAATATCAGTTACCTGATCAGTAACAACTATTGAAGCTGTATTCTGACTTAAATATCCCGATCCACAATAAAATTCCTGACGGCGTTTTTTCCCATCAGCATAGGTTATCATTGCATAAGAATCTGTACTTTTTAATGGAATGGTATTTGTCGCTTTTGTTGCTTTAAAAGCATTAACCGGACCATTGCTGTTAGTTGTTAACAACACAGTAGATTTTGTTTTACCAATGTTGATGACAGCAAGAGCCTTTGCATTCATTGCAGAATAAAAACCGGAGAATCTTGCATGAAGATCTTTGAAGGTGCCATCTCCATTACCAAGCAACACATTTCCAATACCACCATCTTGCGTGTTTGTTTCTATTTCAGTTTCAAACCAATTACCATGACTAACTATGTCGAGGTTACCATCGTTATTTACATCCAACGCAATAATACCTAAGGTGCATGAAATTTGTGCTTCGTTTGGTAATTTGCGCAAAACAAATTTATTGTTTCCAAGATTTTCGATATAAGAGGTATAAAAAGTATTTGCCTTATAATGCAATTTGGAATTTTCCATTCTTTTCTTACCATAAAAATCCCATATTTCTGCACGGCCATAACTATCCCAATTCGGAAAAATTGTTTCAATATCTTTAATTTGTTCAATCATTCGCTCACGCGTTTTTTGAGGATACAATTTATCATGTTGCCAATAACACATTATGATATCGTTAGTACCATTATTATCATAATCATCATAAAATAATTCGATTGGTTTTTCGTTAGGTCGGTACTTTAAATTAGTTCCGAAATTTCCGGCTATGTAATCAATATCACCATCATTATCAAAATCGCCTGCTGATAAACTGTTCCACCAACCTGTTGATTCCGCTAATCCTGATGTGGCAGTAATATTTTTGAATTTGCCATTATTATTTTCAAAAACTGTTATAGGCATCCATTCACCGGATATGATAAGGTCAAAATCTCCGTCATTATTATAATCAGTCCATAATCCGGCACAAACTAACCCGATATTTTCCAGATCTGGGGCAATAGTTTTTGTTACATCAGTGAATTTTCCTTTATTGTTTTGTAAAATATAACTTTTAGTAGGGAAGGGGTAATTGCCAGGAATTATTCTACCACCCACAAAAAGATCCATATCGCCATCTTTATCGTAATCCTGAGCAGCAACACATGAACCGCTGGAAATCATCTGAGGTAAAGCGTCTTTGGCTAAATTGAAATTACCATTACCGCTATTAATATATAATCTATCCTGAAAATGAAGATCATCTTTAGGGAAATCGCTACCACCACTAACAACATAAAGATCCATATCTCCATCGCTATCGGCATCAAAGAAAATGGAACCGAGATCTTCACTAATAATTTCTTCTGCTCCTTCATTGAAAATACCTTTAGAAAAAGACCCATCTGCAGTTTGCAAATAAATTGCTCCGCTTTGTTTGCTTGCGCCTCCAACAAAGAAGTCGTCTAAACCATCTCCATTTACATCACCAACAGCAAGACCTGGTCCTAAATTACTTAGCTCATGTGGAATTAAAAATTCCCTGTCAAAATCGTCAAACTCATTTTCTTTATGTATAAAATCTATTTTAAGATCAGCAGAAACATCCGTGAATAAATAATCGGCTTGTGGAACTGCACTTTTTGCTGCTTTAACAGCATTTTTGTATTCAATAACAAGTGTTTGATTCGCTGCAACATTTGTCATTACATTTTCTTTGCCATCTAACCATAAAACAACTACTTTGTCTGCTTTTTCAATTGCACCCATTCCAAAGTGTGCTATAGGTTCTGAACATGACATATATCCCTTCACCGTTTCCATTTGAATATATTGCGTTGTGGAACCGGTGGTTACATAAATTTTTGCTCCTAATCCTTCATGATTTGCTTTTTCGCCTTTGAGATCAACTTTCAGGTATTTGTTTGTGCTTAATTTAGATGCATTATTGCGTGCAATATGTGATTCAAGGTTTGCATTATTTATAACAATGTCAACATCTCCGTCGTTATCAAAATCTGCATAAGCAGCCCCGTAAGATGTTGATGGAAAATATAATCCCCAATCTTCCCGAACATCGTCAAATGTAAGGTCGCCTTTATTTTTAAACATTGCATTTGGCCATTCCAAAACTGAACTTTCCGGAATTTGTTTTCTTAATTCATAATACTCTGTTGAGTCAGATAAACGATTGGAACGCGTTAATTTTATATACACCTCCATAATATCCATGTGGCTATCTTTCAAAAAGCCATTTGATACATATAAATCCTTATTTCCATCATTATCATAATCGGCAAAAAGGGGACTCCAGCTCCAACCGGTAGTGCTCACTCCGGCAAAGTTGGCAACTTCAGAAAATTTACCAACACCATTATTTAATTGTAATGCGTTGCGGCCATATTGTTGTAGATAACCACCATTAACTAATGTTCTTAAAAATGTTTGTTTATTGGATTGCATGAAAGTTTTAGTTCCATAATTTCCTTCAATATCCATGTCAACAGTAAACATGTCCAATAATCCATCATTATTATAGTCAGCAATATCGGTACCCATGCCGAAATAAGCAGTTTTATGTAAAATTTCACGGCTGCTTTCTTTAAAAGTTCCATCTCCCTGGTTAATGTAGGTGTAATCATGCATGATATAATCGTTACCTACAAACAGATCCATCCATCCATCATTATTGATATCACCGGCAGTAACAGATAAACCAAAACCGTGGTTGTTGATTCCAACCTCTTTGTGACATTCTGTAAATTTACCGTTGCCTTCGTTGCGGTAATATCTGTTGCTTTGATTGGTTCCTTCCTCTATTTTCTGATAATTCTTTTGTTTGTTTTTATCCTTAAAGTCGGTTGGATGCGTTAACACATAAAGGTCAAGGTCACCATCGTTATCTGCATCAAAAAAGTTAGCATGAGTAGAATAACTATCATCGTCAATTCCGAATTCCTTGGCTTTTTCAGTAAAAGTGTTATCACCATTATTGATGTAAAGTAAATTGCGGCGTCGTTCCGCATCCTCATATCGCGCACGGCAAACATAAATATCCAGAAGGCCATCCTCATTGATGTCGACTACAGTTACTCCTGTACTCCAACCTGGTTTTCCGTTAATGCCACTTTTTGCAGTAATATCCTCAAATTGTAAATTCCCTTTATTCAGGTAAATACGGTCGGGAACTACATTTCCGCAATAATAAAGATCTTGAAGTCCATCGTTGTTGAAATCGCCAACACCAACACCAGCTCCATTGTAGGAGTAACCGTATCGGTAATAATTAAGATCGAAGGTTTCAATAAGTTCATTGTTAAAATCAATGCCGGTAGTTTTACTGGTCAGTATGTCGAACATTTTGCCTGATTCCTGATCTGTAGTCACAATTTTGGCTTTGTCGATATTCTCTGTAAATTTCCATTCATTGAGATATTCCTTGCCATTTTTGTTTGAGCTGCATCCATTAATCACAAAGGTTAATACAATTACAAACGATAATACTTTGATAGATTTCATTCCTTTTTATTATTTAAGCGGCAAAGTTAACTTCATTCTAAAGGTGGGTCAGGGTTAGCTCTGTAAATGTTTTGTTAACGAATTATTCATGCGGTATTTTGATTAATTTTGCGCTGTTTAATTTGCAATAGAATTATTGTTATATCTAATCTAAAATCATACAAGTCATGAGATTAAAAAACTTACCTGTTATCCTACTTTCAGGCATTATTCTTTTTGCCGGAGGTTGCGGAACAAAATCATCCGAAGGAGATAACCCACTTTTTAATGACGTTTCTAAAAAATCTAGCGATGAAAGTGCCCAATTCCTTCTGGAATGGTGGGATGCATTGTTTGCATTTGTAGAAACTGAACGTCTTTCACCGCCTGATGCTGCCCGCATGTTCGCCTATATTTCCGTAGGCGTTTACGAAGCTCAAATTGCGGGAACGCCCGATTATTTGACTATGGAAGGCCAATTGAATGGTTTACAAGATCTTCCCAGACCTGAAGAAGGCCAAATTTATGACTGGAAGATATGCGCTACTGAAACCATGTATTTGGTTCAGGATGCCATGATGGCTCGCTATTTTCCTGCAGGTGTAGGTGTATTCAACCAACTACATGACAAACAGATGGACCAAGTTGTTGCTTCGGGAGTTCCTGAAGATGTAATTGCACGGTCACAACAATATGGTAAAGAACTTGCAGATGCAATTTATGAATGGAGCGAATTAGATGTATATACTGAAACCCGTTATATGCAATACAAAGCACCTACAAGAGAAGGTTATCCTTCACTTTGGGAGCCAACAGATTTTAACCAAACAGCTTTAGAACCATTTTGGGGCACACATCGCACCTTCTTTGTAAAAGATGGAACACAGTGTGATATTGATAAAGCTCCAAAATACAACGGTATTGGTGATACAACCAGTGAATTATATAAGCAAGCAGTGGAAGTTTATAATTATGATGCTACTTTAACGGAAGAGCAAAGAACCATTGCGCAATATTGGGCTGATGATCCAAGTGAAACCTCAACTCCTCCGGGGCATTGGATGGAAATTTTGGGTGGATTTGTTAAAAAGGAGGACATGAAACTGGATCGCGCTTCTGAATTGTATGCCATGATGGCAACTGCAATGAGTGATGCATGTGTTACTTGCTGGACTACAAAGTATCGGGTGAATCTTGTTCGCCCTAAAACAGTAATCCGTGAAAATATTGATGCAGGCTGGGAACCTTATGTTGAAACGCCGCCATTTGCCGGTTATACCTCCGGTCACTCCAATTTTAGTAGCTCCGCTGCGGTAATTCTTACCTCTTTAATTGGGGATAATTTATCATTTACAGATAGTACACATGTAAGTATTGGTCTGCGACCACGAACATTCCCTTCGTTTTTAGCTGCTGCTGAGGAAGCAGGATTTAGTCGTATGTATGGCGGCATACATTTTATGTGTGATATTGATGATGGTGCTGAAACTGGGGCCTGTGTTGGAAATTATTATTTAGATAATCTTAAAACACATCCTAAACGCACAGGTAAAAAAGCAGATGCCGGCGAGGGTAAAAAAGCAGAATAACTTAAAATTTCTAAAATTACACTATGAAAAAAATACTGAATATAAGTTTATTTGTTGCCTTCCTCAGCTTATTTGCTGTTAATGGTAACAGTCAGGTAGTTATGAAAGATTACCTCACACAAAACCACCAGGGTCAAGTTGCAAAAGCAGCGAATAATAATGGTGGTGCAATGTATTACAAATTTGAATATGTTAGCACTGAAGGCGCGCGTATCAATTATAAACTGCATTTATATAAAGATAAAGGCATGAGTAAACCATGGATGAGTTTTAATGTTTTGATGCGCAATTTAAACTGGACATATTATGTAGATATTACCATGAGTAAAGATGGAGCCGATAAAGTTGCTGCCATGATCTTCAAAAAAGATCTTCGTTGGAGCCGTGTGAAATATTCACCGCACGCGGGTTGCATACGCACTACCCCTCCGGTTTATGAACGTTATACTATCGGTGCTGAAACTGAATCGTCAGACGTATTATTTTACGGTTTGTTGAATAATTTCATCACACAGTTGGATAAAAACGTTGATTTTAATTGTTACGCAGGTCAATAATTGATCAGTAAATTAATTACATAGGGCGTTGTTCATGAACAACGCCCTTTTTTATTATTATAATTAGTATTACATTTATTGAAATATGCTGGAACAATTTATTGCCAAAACATTACAGGGATTTGAACCCATACTTGCAAAAGAATTAATGGATTTGGGTGCAAGTGATGTGGAAATATTAAAACGCGCGGTTTCTTTTTCCGGCGATAAAACAATGTTGTACGCCGCAAATATTTATTTGCGAACTGCTATAAAAATATTAAAACCAATTACTTCTTTTATCGCCAACAACGAACATGAATTATATGATAAAGTGATGGCGATCGATTGGAGTGAGATCATGAATGTGGATGATACATTTGCAATCGATAATACTATTTTTTCAACCGTATTTACACATTCCAATTATCCTGCATTAAAAATGAAGGATGCAATTGTTGATCAGTTCCGGAATAAATACGACAAACGTCCAAGTATCGAAAAAATAAATCCGACCTATAGATTTAATTTACGCGTAAAAGAAAATGAAGTAAGTATTTCACTGGATAGTTCGGGAGAATCGCTCCATAAACGAGGATACCGCACGGAGCAACACGCTGCACCAATCAGTGAAGTGCAGGCTGCAGGTTTGATATTGATAAGTGGATGGAATTATAATATACCATTATATGATCCAATGTGCGGCAGCGGAACAATTTTAATTGAAGCTGCATTAATTGCAAATAATATTGCTCCCGGATTAATAAGAAAACATTTTGGATTTCAATTGTGGAAGGATTATGATGTTACTTTATTTCGACAGTTAATGGTGCAAGCAGCCAGTGAAGTTAAAAATAATAAATTGTTGATACGGGGTTCTGATATTTCGCAGCGAAATCTCGATATGGCACAAATACATATTAATAATGCAGTTCCTGATGCGGGTATACAATTATTCGCTGCCTCTTTCGAAGATACTGACGCACCTAACTACAAAGGAATTCTAATTATGAATCCGCCTTATGGCGAACGCATGCAACAGGAACGTATTATCGAATTTTATCAGATGATAGGCAATACACTCAAAAGAAAATATGCAGGTTGTATAGCATGGGTTTTCAGCGGAAATCTCGACGCCGCAAAATTTATTGGATTAAAACCCTCCGAAAAAATTAAATTAAAAAACGGACCCATTGATTGCGTTTTTTTGAAATTTGAAATCCGCGAAGGAAAATTCCAGAAAACAATGGAGGATTGAGATTTGAGAATGCCAAAAGAGATTTGGTAATTTTCAGTTTTCAATTTAATAAATTAAACAGCCGGGGATAATTAGCAAATTGTCTAATTAGCAGATTAGCAATTGGACGAGCCGGAGATAACACGCATTGATCGGGCTTAAAGGTGTCCACTCATCACTCATTACTCATCACTCATCACTCATCACTCATCACTCATCACTCATCACTCATCACTCATCACTCATTACTCATTACTCATCACTCATTACTCATCACTCATTACTCATCACTCATTACTCATCACTCATTACTCATCACTCATTACTCATCACTCATCACTCATTACTCATTACTCATCTCTCATCACTCATCACTCATTACTCATTACTCATTACTCATTACTCATCACTCATCACTCATTACTCACGCTGACAATCTTTTCAAAAGCCCCCCATACTGCGCCATGGTTCCACGTTGCATGGCGTCGAACATTAATTTATTTTCATCATCAAGGGAAGTGTTTTTGAGTTTTTGTTTAAGGATTGATTTTATGAGGCGACTGTGGAATGTATATTCCGGAATGGAAAGATGTATTTTTTTTGTGCGCATGAATTTAAGATTCTTTTCTGCCATTAATAATGCTTCCGGATAATTTCCTGTAAGATAATGATATGCCACGGTGAGCTCTCTTAATGCTAATTGAAATTGCAGAGAGGCAGCTTTTTTCATATTTTTATGCAGTGCAGCAAGTTTATTTTTAGCTTCTTCATATTGTTCGGTGTGTAATAAATATTTTACATATTGAATGATGGATGATAAATAGAATCTTCCGTTCTTGTCGTCAAAAAATTTAGCAAAAAATGTTAAACAAATTTCCTTTGCAATAGTATAGTTTTTGGTAATCAGGCATACCTGAAAATATTCAGCTGTATAGATATACCATTTTGCGTTATCTGTTTTATTTATTTTACCATATAATTTTATATAAATCTTAAAACTTTCGTCGAATTCGCTGGAATAATATAAGATCTGTGCATAATGCCACTTTACAATTAGATGGTCATTTTCATTAAAATCACCCTTGTGCGCAGTAATCAAATCGTTGATCTCTGATAAGTATTTTCTGCTTTCCGCAAAACGATGTATCATATTATTTAATACTACCGCGTTGAGTTTTGTTTTATAAATACAAACAGGTAAATGTTGTGTTTCCGATTCTTGAATAAGCTCAAACAACTTGTTAAATAATAAATTTTGTTTTTGAGGATCGGTAAATACAGCCTTTAATCCTGAATCGTTGATCTCCTTGCGCAATAAAATACTGCGAATTAATAATACATTTTCCCGGTAATTTATTTTTGTACAATTCTCTAATATTCGTTCGGCATAATATTCCACATTTTTATCTGCCTGTGCACTTGTGGAACTGCTGAGTAACCATTCAAAACAAAATTTATAAAATATATATTTTTCATTCCGCTTCCCCGATGGAATTATTTTTTTCTGTTCATATTGTTTTAATAGTCTTTCCGATGCATTGGACAAACCGTTTTTACTGTCAAAATAATTTATCTGGTCGTAAATATTTGTTCCGCTTAAATTTTTAAGTATTTTTTTTAAGAGGTGGGAATTTATTTTGTCTAAATGCGAAGCCTGTATCTTTAAATTTTTACAAACGGTGGAAGATGGAAAAACAGCATTATTTAACAGCCGTATTTTTTCAAATACCGCCCTTTCCCGCTCCTGAAATGGCAAACGGGAAATTTGCTCAAGTTCTGATGGGGTCAGCGTTTTTACCAATTGATATACTATCGGCATAATTACTCTCCTCTTAGATTGTGTGTGATTACATCAAATTTACAATATTTATTTAAACCTTTTTGTTATGGGTGCAGTCCGAATGGACAATTTTTTTACCTGACAAAAACTGCCTTTCCGTTTTTATTGCCCCCAAATTGTAAAAAGTAAGGAAATAGGACTTTACGGCAATTTGCGCAATTACTTAATTATCAATCAATTATACAAAACGAAATCATTAATAAAAACACTTCCAACCCTAAATCAAAAAAATACAATGTTTTACTTGTTTAAGAATTAAAGGCCTCCTACTTTTGATAGCTTTATAATTGCGAATCGTCCACTTGGTACAATCTCTTTGCCTGTGATATTCCTCTTTCACACACAAACTGCAAATATCACCGGCTGCATGGTTCTCGATCCACATTAACTTTAAAATTTGTACTAATTTATGAGAAACCTACACCTATTTATCGCAAAGCTATCCGGCTATGCAAGAATTGTTTCTATCGTTTTTATGATTGCACTTACAAGTGTTACTCAAAATCTGTTAGCGGAGGCCAATTATGTTTACCATGAGCAAACAACCAATAATCCCGGTTGTGGGCCCAATTATATGAGTACCACTACTCCTAACAATGCTGCTTCTGTAGCTATTGCATGGAAAGTGGAGTTTGTTGGTTTCACCAATCAAATTAGACTCTATTATACCACGGATGGTTCAACACCTTCCGGAGCTTTTGGAACAGGATCAGGTACTACACAGGTTGTGGTTGGATCTTACAATTGTTCTTTTTCAGGCGTGGATGTTGCAACTGCAACAATTCCTGTTCAACCTGCAGGAACTGTAGTAAAATATATAGTAAGCGGCTGGCATAGTGGTGGTGGTTTCGAAATATTCGCAAATGGCCCCGGTACACCTTGTGCCTGTGGAACTCCAACCAGTAATTCGGGTTTGGCTACTGTGTTTACCTACACAGTTGCTTCATCAAACAATGTGGAAGTAACCGCAACAGGCGGAACTGCACTCGCCTCCTACGCAACTTTAACAGCAGCTTTTGCAGCTGTTAATGCCGGAACACATACAGGAACTATTAGTGTAAGGATCTGGGGAAATACAACAGAAATTGCAACTGCAGTATTAAACGGTTCAGGTGCCGGTGCTGCTTCCTATACTTCCATTTCAATTCAACCAAAAGGCGGCGCTGCACGAACAATTTCCGGTAGCCTGGCTTTGCCATTAATTGATATTAATGGTGCTGATAATGTAACTATTGATGGTTTAAATACAGGAAGTAATTCCTTGACAATATCAAATACCAGTACGAGCATCGTTTCGGGTACTAGCACAATTCGTTTCCAAACAGATGCTACTTCGAATACAATTACGAGATGTTCAATTTTAGGTTCTGCTACAATGGCTCTTGCAACTAACGGCGGAAATATCTGGTTCGGGTCTGCTGCAGTTACAACAGGAAATGATAATAATACAGTTTCATTTTGCGATATCGGACCGGCAGGCGTAAATCTCCCTTCAAAATGTGTTTATTTCAGCGGAACCTCAAATACAGATCCCGGCACAGCAAATAGCGGCAATGTAATTACAAATAATAATATATTCGATTATTTTAGTGCAACGCTTGCCTCAGCAGCTATTGATTTGAACACCGGTTCAGTGAGTACCACAATTTCAAATAATAAATTTTATCAATCAGCTACAAGAACACAAACTACAGGCGCAACACACCGAGCAATAAGTATAAATAATAGCAGTGGTAATGGTTATCAAATAACAGGTAATACTATAGGATTTGCAAATTCATCGGGAACAGGTACTTACAGTTTTGTAGGTATTGCTTCTTCAGTGTTTATTCCAATTTTTTTAAGTGTTGGAACAACAACAACTTCTAGCGTTCAAGGCAATACTATTGCAGGTATTGCAATGTCAGGAGCTGTAAGTGGAACAAGTTCATCTGCTCCTTTTAGAGGCATTTATGTTTCCGCTGGTTTAACTAATATAGGTGACGTAACTGGCAATACTATCGGAAGTATGTCTGCAACTGGAAGCATAACGTTTACTTCCTCTTCTACAAGCGCGTCTGATGTAATAGCCATGTTTAATTTCGGTTCAAGCAACTGGACAACAAATAATAATAATATCGGCGGTATTACAGCATCTAATTCAAGTACAGGTGCGAGCAATATTTATGGTATCAGGTGTTTTACCAGCTCCGGTGTAACCTGGACTTGTAACTCAAATACCATTGGAGGAACTGTATCAAATTCAATCAACTCAACCTCTACAGCAACAGGTACTATTGTCTGCGGTATTTTTAATAGCGCACCAGCTTGCACGGCTACTAGCAATACAATCAGAAATATGACTGTAGCAGGTGGAACTGGTACAGCAACTGCCGCATCAATGATGGGTATTTGTATGAATGCAAGTTCTGCAAACCACACAGTTTCTCAAAATACAATTTTCAGTTTATCCAACACAAATACAACAGCAGCTACAGTTGTAACCGGTATTCAATATACAGGTACAACCGGAGCGAATACTGTTTCAAGAAATAATATTCATTCCCTGTCAGTAGCAAGTGCAACTGCTACAATCAATGGTATCAATATTAATGGAGGAACTACTACCTACCAAAATAATATGATTCGTTTGGGAATTGATGCAACCGGAACTTCCATATCTACTGGTTGTATTATTAATGGTATTGCAGAAATAGTTGCCGGAACAGATAATTTTTACCATAATAGTATTTACATTGGTGGAACTTCAGTTTCCGGAACAAATAATACATTTGCTTTACAAAGTTCTATTACAACAAACACCAGAAATTATAGAAATAATATTCTTGTAAACGCGCGAGCAAACGGCGCAGGAACAGGAAAACATTATGCCATACGTTTGGGCGGAACAGGTGTAAATCCAACCGGACTTTCTTCTAATTATAATGATCTGTATGCTCCGAATACTGGAGGCGTTTTAGGATTATATAATGCAGTTGATTATGCAAGTCTTGCAACATGGTCTGCTGCTAACGGACAGGATATTAATAGTATTAGCAGTGATCCATTATATCTGACACCAACAGGAACTTCAACTACTGTTGACCTGCATGTAAGTAATATTTCCCCTGTAGATTTTAGCGGAACATTAATAGCTACTGTTATCGATGATTTTGATGGTCAAACCCGATCTACATTATCGCCTACAGATTTAGGTGCTGATGCATTTTTAGGACCAACTTGCGCTGCTGCAGTTGGTGGTACAATAACGCCTTCTACAGCAACTGCCTGTGCAGGATTAACCTATAATATGATTTCAACCGGTGCTACAGCAGGTGCCGGAATCACCTATCAGTGGGAGATTTCTTCAACCGGTGGCGGTGTGGGTTTTGCCAACGTTTCAGGTGGAACAGGTGCAACTACCGCAAATTATACCACAGGCGCACTTGCTATCGGAACCTATTATTACAGGTTAAATGTAACGTGTAATACAGGTCCTGTAACCGGTTATTCAAACGAATTAACCCTAACTGTAAATCCAACTCCAACGGCTTCTGCTTCAAGTAATAGCCCTGTGTGCGAAGGAACTGCCATAAACCTTTTAGGAACCACAGATATAGGAACAACTTTTGCCTGGACGGGTCCATTGGCTTATGGTTCCGCTTCTGAAGATCCTTCTATTGCATCAGCAATTCTTGGGAATGCAGGAACATACACATTTACTTCGTCTGTAGGTGGTTGTACATCAACTCCGGCAAACACAGTGGTAGTTGTTAATCCAAAACCTACAGGAGTTATTGCAAACGCTTCTCCTTTATCACTTTGCGAAGGCGCTGCAATTACACTCACCTCTTCAAATAATCCGGTGGGTTATGTAATGAATCCTGCAGGATCGGAAACATTTATTGATATTAGTGTAACAGGAACCAGTGTTGGAATTTTAGCGGATGATTCAGAACACAATATCACAATCCCGTCGTTTAGTTTTAATGGCGTAGTTTACACTACCGCAAGAATTGGTAATAATGGTGCCATGGCTTTTGGTTCTGCAGCCGGAGAAATAACGCATATTAATGCAGCATTGCCATCAACAGCAAATACTGCAGGAAATATATTGTTATATCCATATTGGGACGATCTTGATATTCAGATGGGTGCTACTATTACGCAACAAACTATAGGATCAAAACATATAATACAGTATACAAATTCTGCACATGATGCTTTTATAACAGGTGCAATAACTTTCCAGATGCAATTGGATGTTGTTACCGGTGCAATACATTTTGTGTATAGTGATGTAATTTTCGGAAGTGCTACTTACGACAGTGGAATTAATGCTACTGTTGGAATTCAATTCAGCTCTTCCAGTGCAATTCAATACTCTAATCTTACTGCAAGTTTAACAGCAGGACAGTGTATTTCATTCTTACCTTCTTCCGTAGGTTATTCATGGGCAGGGCCTAATGCATTTACCGCCGGTACACAGAATACGTCTGTTGCTTCTGCGGTAGTTGCTTCGTCCGGTATTTATACTGTAACTGTTACTAATGTTGCAACGGGTTGTTCAACTCTTGCTTCTACTTCGGCAGTCACAGTAAATGCAAACGTAACTTATTATGCTGATACCGATGGCGATTCCTATGGTGATGTTGCATCTACTTCAGTTAGTTGTACAGGTGCTCCGGGAGGATTTGTTGCAGACGCTACGGATTGTAATGATGGTAATTCCGCTATAAATCCGGGTGCAACAGAAGTATGTAATGGTATAGATGATAATTGCGTTGGCGGAATTGATGAAGGTGTACTTATTACTTTTTATGCAGATACAGATGGTGATACTTATGGCGATGTAGGAAGTTCAACGCTTGCCTGTTCACCACCGGGCGGTTATGTTGCGAACAGCACAGATTGTAACGATGCAAATGCAGCGATCAATCCTGCTGCAACAGAAGTTTGCGATGGCCTTGATAATGATTGCGACGGATTAACTGATGATGCAGATCCCGGAATTACAGGTCAGCCTACCTGGTATGCAGATGCCGATGGTGATACTTATGGAAATCTGTTTGTAACATTAGCTTCCTGTACAATGCCAGTAGGATATGTTGCAAATGCAACAGATTGTAACGATGGTAACGCAGCAATTAATCCTGGTGCAACAGAAATATGTAATGGTTTAGATGATGATTGTGTTGGCGGAATTGATAATGGATTAATCTTCCTTGATTATTATACTGATGCAGATTCTGATGGTTATGGAGATAGCGGCGCATCACCGGTAAATTCATGTTCTGCTGTTATAGGTTCTGTTACAAATAATACAGATTGTAACGATGGTAACGCAGCAATTAATCCTGCAGCAACAGAAGTTTGTAACGGTATTGATGATGATTGTGCCGGTGGAATTGATAATGGATTAATTTTCTTAGATTATTATACTGATGCAGATTCTGATGGTTATGGAGATAGCGGCGCATCACCGGTAAATTCATGTTCTGCTGTTAT
>ENA-ORBV01007980-ORBV01007980.1-microbial-mat-metagenome-genome-assembly--contig:-NODE-7980-length-17975-cov-4.865572_pt1 | contig 17975 bp, 1 predicted proteins | sample MGYA00237777_ERZ505514 | MGnify/ENA primary metagenome ERZ505514 (study PRJEB26160, sample SAMN06269048) | microbial mat metagenome | isolation source: Oligotrophic lake microbial mat | place...
GGTCGGACTCGTCGTCGTGCTCGTGGTTGACGCGAGGGTGGTCGGCGTGACGGTGGTGGGCGCGAGGGGCGTGGACGTCGTTGTTGGCGTGGTGCTCGTCGTCGATGTCGTTGGCGTCGTGGTGGTCGACGTCGATGCCGTTGGGGTCGTTGGGGTCGTGGTGGTCGATGTGAGCAGCGTGATGGTGGCGGTTGCGGCTGTGCCGACCGAGTAAGCGGGATCGGCAGCGAGCGTGAACGTGGCCGTGGGGTTCGTGACGTTGCCCGCGTTGTTGTAGGCTTGGATCGTCATCGTGGCGGTGCTCGCTCCGGCGGGGATCGTGATGTCGATGGGCATGTCGCCTTCCGGAATGCGGCGGTAATCGATCCATTTCACCGCGGTGCCGCCCAAAGCGAAATTCACGGTGAGGTTCGCCGTCGTGCTGCCCGTGCGCGTGAAGGTGAGCAGAGCGGTATCGGTGCTGCTCCCAATGGTGGCAGTCGCATCCGTGGCGACGATGGCGACGGCGGCTAGGCCGATCGGGTCGGCGGTCGTCGTCGACGTGGCGGTTTCCGGCAGGCCCTTGCCCGTGTAGTCCCAGCTCGCGGAGCCGTCGAAGAGACTGAAGGCCATGCCTTGAATGGAGGCGCCTTCCAGCTCGATAGCTTTGGCCGGGATCTCGAGGCGTACCCATTTGCCGGTTACGGGCAACGGTCCCATGTAGTAGCGACTCGCGGTTTTATCGGTGCCGTACGAGATGGCGTTGGCGCCCCAGTAGGCGCGATGCTCCCAATTCGCCGAGGCGAAGCTCAGCATGATCTCACTCGGAGGGGAGGCGGGATCGAGGTAAACGTAGGTGAACAAGACTTCGCCCGGACCCGCGATGAGCGGAGTGGCCCAGTTGAACGAGTGCTCGTGCAGGCCGGCTTTGAGGTCGGACTTGTGCGCGCGTGTGCCGGAGAACGGAGCGGGATTGGCGGTGATCCAATTCCACGTGTCGCCATTGCCCGAACCGGTGGCGCCGGCCGGCAGCGCGTCATCAATCCACACGATGTTGGTCGGAGACGAGACGGTTGCGGTTGTCGTGCTGGTGGTCGTGGGCGTGGCGGTCGTGGAGCCGGACGTCACGGTGGACGGGGTGGTCGTCGTTCCGCTCGGAGTCGTGCTCGTCGAGGAAACGGTCGTCGTGGTTGGCGTCGACGTGGTGGTGGCTGTGGTGCTGCCGCCGCTGGCCGACCAGAAGATGCCTTGCGAGGCGTTGTGGTAGCTGCCGCTCGTGGTGCTCTCGAGCTTGATGGCGCGGACCATGTAGGTTGCACCGGAGACGGCGGCGTTGTCGGTGAAATTGGTCGTGGACACCGGCGTGCTCGTGAGTCGCGTGAACGGACCCGCGGCATTGGTGCTGCGATAGAGATGGTAGCCGACCAGGTCGGAATCGGTGGACGCGGACCAAGTGAGAGCCACGGAGCTGCCGCTGGCGGCGCCGTTCAAGTTGGCGACGGGCACCACCGGATGGAGGCGGAGCGTCGGGTCACCCATCAGGGCAATGTGGATACGGTTCTGCGAGCTGTTGATCTGGGTCTGGTAATCGCCCGTGTTGTTCATCGCCAGGCGCGCGGTGTGGCCGATGGTTTCACCAGCGCCGAGTTGGTGCCAGAACCAGTGCGGACGGCCGGACCAGACGGAGACCAGGCCTTGGGTGGTCGCGAGGGGCGAGCGGAGGAAGTTGTCTTCGTGGTCCCAATCGCCGAGCCAGGAGCCGAACAGCATGTTGAACACGCCGCGGACATTCTTGCTCACCATCTCCGTGGTGGTGCCGTCGTTGTAGAGACCGGTCGAGCCCAGGCCGCCCATGGTGGCGTAGCTGCCCGCGCCGCAACCGTAAGCGAGGAGGTAGTCATTGGCGGCAACCTGCGGAATCCAGACGCCCTTCTGGTCGTTGAACTCGACGTTGAGGTTGCGGATGTTGCCGGCACCGACGAGCGGAGCGAAGCTGCGGAAGCCGGAAGCCGCGAAGGCTTCGCCGCCGCGTTGACCAAAATAGTCACCCACGATGGCACGACGCGGAGCCGTGACTTTCCGGTGACGGAAATTGTGATCCTTGTTCAGGTAATTGCGGAGCAGTTCGAGCTCGTTCGGGAAAGTCGCGGGGCCGCCCCACGTGGTGCGACCGGGCATCTTGGAGAGATCGACTCGACCCACTTGCAGCTCGATGGCCGAGGGCAAAGTGGTTTGGTCGAATTTGCCGTCGCCGGGGAGGTTGCTCATCCGCGCGGCGTCCACCGGATCGGTGTTCATCGTCTGCGTGTAGTTGACGGTGCTGTCGGTCCAGTTGCCGTCCATATCACCGTAGAACGCGTCCGCCGGCCAGGCGCCGACGTGGTCCGGGTGACCGTCGGGATTGAGCTGGCCGGAGTAGGGGACGGGGATGTTGCCGAAGAGGAAGAGCGATTTGACGTTGGCGGGATCCGAGTCGTAGACCGACTTGATCACGGCCTTGACGCTCGCCACCGAGTCGGTGCGGGCGACATCGCGGCGGATCACGGTCCAGCCGTCGCCAGCCATGTCCGCCTGCAGTCGCGCCAGCTCCGAGGCAAGGCTGGAGCTAAACGTGGTGTCGACGACCAGAATTACTTTTCCGCGCGTGTCGGTGAGCGGCGCCTGCACGCCGACCTGGATGTATCCATAACCTGTGTACGAGCCCGCGACCTTGACGAGGCGGTACTCGTAGGCGTTGCCCGCAGCGACGTTCGTGTCGCTGTAAGTGGTGGTGGATCCGGACAGCGTGGTCCCGGCGCCCCACGACGTGGAGTTGGGGGCGCGACGATAAACCGTGTAACTGGACGGAACACCGTTGGTGTCCTGAGGCCAGGTCAACGTGACCTTGGCGGGTGCCGCTTGTACGGTTGAACTCACCTGAACACTGTATTCCCAAGTGTTCTCCACTGCATGGATGGTGGTGAGGCTAAGGGTGAAGGCGACTAGCAGGGCTAGTGCGGCACTAATGGTTCTTGTCATAGCGACCCACAGCATGCCGATGTTTTCCTTTCCTCATCAGCGGCACGGGTCTGATTGCGTTGTCAGTCTAGACGCCGGGTCGTTGTCAGTGTTTGTCTGACAGGCGGAGGCGCTCAGAGGAGAGTGCGCGGCGACTTGTAACACCGTTGTAAACGAGAGTGATAAAATTGAACGGCGCGGCCTAAGCGCAGCGCCCGCAGTGGCCGCCGTTTTTGAGTTCGAGAGCGGGAAGCGGGATCGCCGCTCCGGCCGCTCAGAAAATGTGACTGCCAACGGCCCGCCAGGTCGGGCCCTACCCTCGGGAAAGTCCAAATCTCATGGGCGATTGGTATCAGTAGTCGCGGCGAGCTCGATCTGCGTCTACCGGGATTTGGGGTATTAACGGAGTGGAGTTGCGCGCGGAGAGCGCATGAAGCTCTCCCCATCGACCTCTGACTCACCGACGCGCGTTGCAACGTGTCGACGCGCGCGCCGCTCCGGCACGCGCGGTCTCCCTTCTCCTCAAAAAATTTCGCGAGCGCATGCGGCGCTCGGGCCGCTCTGCGCGTCCTCAGCATTCCCGTCTCCATGAAATCCGTTCACCTTCTCCTGCGCCTCGTTGTCCTCGCCTCGTTCGTGACGAATTGCGCCCGCGCCAATGCGGGCGCGGGAGTGGCGTTGGTGCGGCACGCGCCGACGATCAACTCCGGCACGGTCGACGGCTCATTGCAGCAAATGCTCGGTGAGCCGCTGACGCTGAGTGGAGGCACCGTGATCACCGGCGACGCGTTGGTGCCGGGTACCCCGCTGGTCCGCGTCAATGGCCAAACCGCAGCCATCCCGATTGTCGACGGCGCGGGCAGTAGTCTTCCGGCGAATTATCAAGTGACCCTTAACGGGCGGGCGCGCGTGCGTAGCATCCTGCGGCGCACGGATCCCGTCGCGCTGCCGGCCTTGCCTGCGCCGCCGTCACCGGTGGGCGCACGCCGGGTGCGGATTTCCGCGGCGAATGAAACTCCTGGCGATTTTAGCACGCTCCGCGATCTGACGCTGCAGGGCGGTGTTGGCCAGGTTGCCGTACCCCCGGGTACCTACGGTGACTTCGCCGCTGAAGGTGGGAGTGGTTTCACGCTCGGCGTGGTTGGATCGACCTCGCCGACACTCTATCATTTCCAGCGCCTCACGCTTAATGGTCCGGCGCGCGTGCAGGTGGTCGGACCGGTCATTCTGAATGTCGCTTACGGATTCTTTGCCAACGGAGTCATCGGCAACGCCGAACGCCCCGACTGGTTAACTCTCCATATCTATTCGGGTGGTCTCACCCTTGACGGGCGCGGCGCGCTTCATGGATTTGTCAACGTCCCCAACGGCACGGTGATTGTCGGCGGTAATTCCGAGCTCGTGGGCGGCGTGGCTTGTGATCGACTGACTTTGAACGGTGACGGCGTGCTGCGGCTCATCCGGGGCGAGTCGTCGAACCGTGCACCGGTGGCGGTTCCGAGTGCGGCTCTCGTCATCGAAGACACGGCAACCACGCTGGTTCTTACGGCGGATGATTCGGACGGTGACGCGCTGAGGTACGCGATTGTGAGCCCGCCGGCTCATGGAACGCTCGGGCCAATCGTTCCGAGACCGAATCGAACCGCAACCGTTGCGTATACGCCGGGTTTGAATCTGACGTCGCCCACGGTTTTCACGTTCAAGGCAAGCGATGGTGCGCAGGATTCGAACGTTGCCGCATTCAGCCTCTCCATCGTTCCAGTAAACGATGGTCCGGTGGCTGGCGCCAAGCGGGTCGCGGCCGTCGAAGACGTATCCGCGGAGATTGTACTCTCGGGGGAAGACGCGGATGGCGACGTGCTCACCTTCGACGTGGTGGCGCCGCCGCTCTACGGCATTCTCAGCGGCACCGGTCCCACGCGCACGTATACGCCGCGAGTCGATTTCAACGGGACGGACGTATTTACCTACGTGGCGCGGGATGGCGCGCTGACTTCGGCGGCAGCGACGGTTACGATCACCGTTGAGCCGGTCAACGACGCGCCCGTCGCGCTCGAGTCCAGTCACTCGGTGAATGAGGGCGCGGTGGTTGCGTTCACGCTGGCGGCGATTGATCCAGAGGGAGACACGCTGACCTTTGAGCGTCTTTCCGAGCCGGCGCACGGCACGATCAGCGGCAGCGGTACTCAGTTCGCGTACGCGCCCCAGGCGAATTTCAGCGGAGTCGACCACATCACCTTTCGCGCCTTCGACGGGCAACTCCAATCGGCCGCCGCCGCGGTTACGTTTAAGGTCACTGACTTGAATTTTGCGCCGGTCGCTTACGCCCGCACGCTGACGTCTTCCGAAGACGGCAGCGTGGCAATTCCCCTCGTAGCGACCGATCAGGACGGACACGCGGTCACGTATGTCATTGTCGTTCCCCCGAGCAATGGCTCGCTCGGACTTGTGACCACGGGCGCGGACGCCACGGCGTGGGTTGTTTATTCCCCGTCAGAGAACTTCAGCGGCGTTGATACGTTTACGTTCAAGGCCCGCGATGTTCTGGCCGCTGACTCGAACACCGCGACGATCACCGTGAACGTTCTGCCGGTCAACGACGCTCCCGTGGCGCCGGATCAGACCGTGCAAACGGATGAGGACACGAGTGTGTCCATCGCGCTGACGGCGTCAGATGTGGAGCAGAGTCCCTTGCAGTTTGCGGTGTCGATTGCTCCGCAGCACGGCACGTTGAGCGCGATCGTGCTCGGTGGCAGTAGCAGCGCGACCGTCGTCTACACTCCGCGCGAGAACTATCACGGCGTTGATACGTTCACCTTCGTCGCCCATGACGGTGACGCTGTGTCGGTCGCCGCTACCGTCACGCTGAACGTGCGCGCAGTAAACGATGCGCCCGTGGCCGTGGCGCAGAACCAGAGTACGGCGGAGGAGCAATCGCGGGTGCTGACGTTGACCGGACTCGATGTAGAAAACGGTGCGCTGACCTTTGCGATTGTGGCGCCGCCCCGGCATGGAACCCTTGGTCCCGTTGAGGTCGGACTGAACCAAACGGCATCGGTGACGTATACGCCGGCATTGGATTATTTCGGATTGGATAGCTTCACGTTCAAGACTCACGACGGAGAACGGGAATCCGAGCCAGCGCAGGTGAGCGTGGCCGTCACGCCCGTCAACGACGCGCCGGTCGCGACCAACCAGAGCTTGGTTCAGGTGCAGGACACGCCGTTCGACTTCACGCTGTCGGCTTACGATGTGGACGGAGACGCGTTGACGTATGCCGTCACGCCTCCGTCCCGGGGGATGATCACCGGCACATTGCCCAACCTGCACTACACGCCCGTGCCGGGCGAGACGGGTACGCTTTCGCTTCGGTTCACGGCCAGCGACGGTCTCGTCGCGTCCAACGAAGGCACCATAACCTTTACTCTGACCGCTCCGCCCAATCGGCCACCGGTGTTTGCGAGCGCTCCAGTGACCACCTTCGAACTACGCGGCGAGAGCGGTGGCTCCGGGATGCTCCGCGGCACGATTCGTGATTTTTCGAAACAGCATCCCAACTTCGAGCACTACAATGCTAGCTCGACGCAGGTGTCGACCAATGTAGTGGGCGTTTGGCTGGGCGACGACCGCAAGCCGGTACCTGGAATGTTAGGTGGTCTGAGCAGCACCGATACGGCGGCGAATTTCAACCAGTGGTATCGGGATGTTCCTGGGATCAACTACTCGCGATCGATTGATTTGCCGGTGAGCGAGACAGCCCCGGGGTCAGGCCGGTTTGCGTTCCGCTCCGATACGTTTTTTCCGATCGATAACGAGTTCTTCGGCAGCGAAGGACTCACGGACGGAGTTGCGCCGCACAATTTCAACTTCACGTGCGAGTTTCACTCGCAGTTCATCTATCAGCCGGGACAGACGATCATGTTCGGTGGCGACGACTCGATCTGGGTATTCGTCGCCGACCGACGGGTCATCGATCTGGGCGGCGTGCACCTTCCGGTCGAGCAGACCACGAGCCTCGATCACCTCGGGCTGATTCCGGGGAAAGTTTATCCTATCGATATCTTCTACGCCGAGCAGCACACCGGTGGAGCCTCCTTCCGGTTCACGACGAACTTCGGTTTCGCGACGCAGCAGGCGTATGAGTACAAAGCGGTGGCAACGGATCCGGATGGCGAGGTAGTTGTTTACTCGTTGTTACAGGGTCCGCCGGGAATGACCGTCGATGCCCAGACCGGAGCGATAACGTGGCTCGTTGGCGGCACCGACGTGGGAGCGTATCCCATCGTGCTACAAGCGCGCGATGCCGCCGGTCTGACGGCTGAGCAGTCGTTCACCGTTAACGTTTTCACGAACCGCCCTCCCGTCCTGGCCGTGGAGAATCGCTTCCTCTCCGGCACCGTAGGTCTGCCGATTCCATTGGTGGGCCAAGTGACCGATGATGGACAGCCGAGCGGAACGACGTTGACGACGTCATGGACCGTGGTGTCGGGACCAGGGACAGCGCAGTTCCAGAATGCGGCGGCGGTCTCGACGACCGCAACCTTTGCGCTGTCCGGACTGTATGTGCTGCAGCTGGACGCTTCCGATGGGAGGCGTGACACCGCAACGACACTCGAGGTTCGGGTGGATCAAATCACTTCTCTCTCGCGCGAACCGAGTTTGGTGTCGTGGTGGCCTGCCAATCGCAGTGCGGAAGACTTCGTGGGGCAGCACCACGCCGCGCTCTATTTTGGCGCGAATTACGAGCCGGGCAAAGTAGGTGAGGCCTTCCGCTTCGACGGCGTCGATGATGTCGCGCGCGTGTCAGCGACACCGGATCTGAACGTTGGCGCCGCGAGCGAGGGATTCACGATTGAGTTTTGGGTTCGCTGCGATGAGCCCAATCCGCAGGCGATCCTCCTCGCGTGGCAGTCGAAAGCTGGGGAGCTCGGACTCAGGCTGACGTTCGATTACTATTACTCTCCCCGACTCGTGTTGGACATTCCGACCACGAGTGGCGCGTCGGTTGGCTTCCAGTTCAACGACATGTGGGCCGCGGGGCAGTGGTCCCATGTGGCTGTCAGCTATGATCGAGTGGCTGGGCTCATTCGGGTTTACCGCGATGGAATTATCAAAGGCGAAGAACGCGTTGGCCAGATCATCGCGAAGACGACCGATGATCTCTGGTGGGGAACGGTGCACCGCCAGAACGGTCCGCCGTTCCGTGGGGCAATGGATGAAATCGCCATCCACCGCGCGCCGGTATCGCCGCAACGGATATACGCGACCTACGCCGCCGGAGCGGTAGGGCGTCAGCCGCCGGACGGGAATCGAGCACCGGTGGTATCCGCGGGTCCCGATTTGATTCTGGCCGAAAACGCGGCGGCTACATTGACCGGAAGCGTAGTCGACGACGGCACGCCGTCCGGACTGCCACTGCGTGCGCGATGGCGAATGCTGGACGGGCCCGGCGTCGTCGATTTCACATCGGCCACCTTAGCCACGACGAGCGCGTCCTTTCCGGCGGCCGGCACTTACGTCCTGCAGCTGACGGCAAACGACGGAGCGGCCTCCGCCGAGGACACGGTCGTAGCGCGGGTAGGCGTGACCACGGGTTTTGCGCCAGCTGACCTGGCCGCGTGGTGGCCGGGCAACGGCGACGGTCGCGAAGTCATCCGCGGGAGTCATGACCTCGAGCTGATCAATGGGGCGGGTTACGCTGCAGGGAAGGTCGCGCAAGGATTCACGTTCGATGGGATCAACGGGTACGGGCGCGTTGCCGCGCACCCCGACCTTGACGTGGGCGCTTCGGCTAAGGGCATGAGTGTTGAGTTTTGGGTGAAGAATGACGGCGCCAGCGGCGCGCAGGATCTTGTGCAATGGCGCAGCGGGACCCAACGCGGAGTCACGCTGGGAACGAGCATGTACTTTGGCGTGCCCCGGCTCTCGGCGATGTTTTACGACACGGCGGGCAACTCGCATCGGCTGCAGACCCACACCGCTCCGCTGCAAGTGGGCGGGTGGGAGCATGTGGTCTTTACCTATGAGAAATCCACGGGAGAGGCGTATGTGTACCGCAATGGCCTCATTGAGGGCGCAGAGGTAGTCGACCTTGGCGTATTCATCCCAGGAACCCATTTGGATTTGATCATTGGGCAGGCGCATCCGTTGACGCCGTTTCGGACGACGCTCGACGAACTCACCTTGTATTCGCGAGCGCTAAGGGCGCCGGAAGTGCAGGCGCTTTTCACGGCGGGTGCTGCCGGAAAGCATCCGCCCAGCGGCAACACTCCGCCGGTCGTATCGGCGGGCGCGGATCTTGTGTTCCCCGGGGCAAGTGCATCGGCAACTCTCAACGGATCGGTCACGGATGATCAACTGCCCTTCGGAGCGCCGGCCGTTCAGTGGAGCGTCGTGTCGGGACCAGGGGCAGTCACCTTCAACAGTCCAACGACTCCCACGACGACAGCTACGTTCGCGAGTCCGGGACTCTACGTGCTAAGTCTGTCCGCGAGCGACGCCTTCACGCCTCCGGTAGCCGATCTGGTTCAAGTGCGCGTAGGCTCGACGCCGATTCCGGCAGCTCCAGGACTCTCGGCGTGGTGGCCGCTAAATGGAGACAGCAACGAGGCACTCCAAGGGATCAGTTCGTTCGAGCTCATTAACGGACCAACGTTCGTCAACGGTACCGTGGCGCAGGCGCTCAGTCTCGACGGAAGCGATGACGCCGCGCGAACGCGGGCTCATCCGAGCTTGGATCTCGGAAGCTCGGTTCTTGGATTTACCATCGAGTTTTGGGTGAGACCAGGTGGGCCGTTGGAAGCAGATTGGCCGCTGCTCGCGTGGGACGGGTCGGGTAAGCGCGGCGTCGAAGTCGTCGTGGGCGCGTTCTTCAGCGATCGGAGGGCAGACTTGGTCATTCGCGATGTGGCCGACGGCGCTCGAACGCTCAATGGCCCAACGCTCAATGGCCGCGAAGGGCAGTGGTCGCACCTGGCGTACACGTACGATCGTCTCACGGGAACCGCCCGCGCGTATCTTAACGGCGGAATTGTCACTGAGACCAACCTGGGCATCAGCTGGACCGCCCGGACCAACGTAGATTTGTGGTTGGGCTCCCGGCGCGACAACCGAAAGTTCAAAGGGGTCTTCGATGAGATCTCGCTTTACGGACGCCCGCTGACGATCGAGGACGTTCGGGCGATTCACGCCGCAGGAGCTGACGGAAAATCATCCGCGAGTGAAAACATGGCACCGACCGTCAATGCTGGGCCTGATGTCGCGCTTGCGGCGCCGGGTAACTCCGCCGATCTGAACGGTTCGGCCACCGACGACGGGAAACCGTTTGGTGCGCTTTCGCTGCAATGGACGACCGTGTTTGGACCTGGCACGGTGCTATGGGGAACGCCCACTGCCAGCGCCACCACGGCGCTGTTTGACACGCCTGGAACCTATTTGCTCAAGCTGACCGCCGCGGACGGTTTTGCGCCGGCGGTATTCGATCTGACGGAAGTAAGAGTGGCGGCCGCGAGTACCGTCACGCCTGGCGGACAAACCGCCTGGTGGTCGGCGAACGGTCATGGCCGCGAATTGATCAAGGGAAACCACGATATCGAGTTGGGCAATGGAGCGGGTTATGCGCCCGGCAAGGTGCTACTCGGAGTTGCGCTGGACGGCGTCGACGACTTCGCGCGTGTGCCGCGTCATGCCGATTTGGATATAGGCGCGTCACCCGGCGGATTCACCATCGAGTTCTGGGTCAAGGCCGACAGTTATATCCAAGGCTCGGCGCTGCTGGCATGGAACGATTCGGCCGTGTCGGGGTTGGAGGTCGGCCTGCAATCCTATTTCGGGACGCGGAGGATAGATTGGGCAATTCACGATCTCGGGGGTGGCGTTCGCCAGTTGGCTGGGGCGACGATGAATGGCCGGGAAGGACAGTGGATTCATCTCGCCTGCACTTATGATCGGATCACCGGAATCGCCCGAGCGTACGACAACGGGTTGATCGTCACGGAATCGAATCTTGGCAACAACTGGGTCGCCCGCACGAATCTCGATCTTTGGTTCGGATCGCGCTTCAGCAATCGACAGTTCAAGGGCACGCTCGACGAGGTCTCGCTGTACAGCCGTCCGCTGGCGTATTCAGAGATTGGTGACATCTATCGCGCTGGAGCGGACGGAAAAACCAATTCCGCCGACAATCGTCCACCCACCGTTGACGCTGGGCCCGATCAAGTGATCGGCAGCATCACGACGGCAGCTGCGCTCACGGGCATCGTGGCCGATGATAACAAGCCCTTCGGTGCCGCGGTGGCGCAGTGGTCAAAGGTGGAGGGGCCGGGTTCCGTGGCGTTTCTCGATCCCATGGCGCCGAACACCGCGGCTACTTTCGGCAGTCCCGGGCTGTATTTGCTCCAGTTGAGTGCCACCGACCGAATCACCGCTGCGGTTTCCGATTTGATGGAAGTACACGTCGCCAATTCGAGTATAACCGCGCCAAGTGGAGTCGTTGCGTGGTGGACGGGAAACGGTCACGCTCGTGATCGTATCGGCGGGCACGATCTTAGGTTTCTCAATCATCCTGGATTCGCAGCGGGTCGGGTGCTGCAGGCGTTGGATTTTGACGGCAAAGCGTATGCCAGCGCGGCCGCAAGTCCGTCGCTTGATGTAGGCCAGTCCTCCGCTGGATTCTCCATCGAGTTCTGGATCAAGAACCGCTTGCTCGGTAATAATCATCCGCTGGTCGGGTGGGCTGCCAATGGGACAGTGGGTGTTCAGGTTGTTACAGCGAACGGATTTGGAACGACCTATCTGCAGGCTAACATCCGCGATACCATCGGCGGTGATCACATCGTGAACGGGCCGGCTATTGCGGCGAGTTTGGGACAATGGCTGCACATCGGGCTATCGTTCGAGCGCAGCACGGGCACAGCTCGCCTCTACTACAATGGCGTGCTGGTCACATCTGCGAATCTCGGGGCGGGATGGGCGCCGCAAACCAGTCACGACCTGTGGCTAGGATCGTTGCCGGACAATCGGCAATTCAACGGCGCGCTGGATGAGGTTACGCTGTATAATCGACCGCTGAGCGGCGTCGAGATGGCCGCGATTCATGCGGCGGCGGCCGATGGCAAACGACCGCCAGCGGTTAACCAGAGCCCGATTGCAAATGCCGGTGCCGATCAAACCACCGAGGTTCAGGTACCGGCCGTACTCGCCGGAACGGCAACGGACGATGGCCTGCCGAATCCACCCGCGGCGCTGACGTATCAGTGGGCGAAGGTCAGCGGCCCCGGTCTCTTGACCCTGGCCAACGCGACCGCAGCAACCACCACTGCGACGTTTAGCTTGGCCGGCTCGTATGTCGTGAGCCTGACAGTGAACGATTCGGAAAAAACCCATCGCGACGAGGTTTCTGTCCGGGTGCTGTCCGCTCCATGGGTTGCGATCACCTCGCCTGTAAACAACTCGATTCACCCCACGGGTGCGGAATTGGCCGTCGTGGCCGAAGCTACCGACACCGACGGAACCGTCGCGAAAGTGGAGTTCTACCGGGACGGATTAAGGTTGGGGGAGGCGCTCACGGCGCCGTATCGCTTCGTAGTCAACGCCGGCTTGCCGGTGGGTTCGACCGTTCTGACCGCCAAGGCGACGGACAATTCCGGCTTAATTACAACGTCGGCGCCCGTGACTGTAACCATCACGGCCGGCGGGGTGGGACCATTCGCCCAGATCGCCTCCCCGAGTGAAGATGCGCGGATCACCCAACCCGCTGCACTCACTGGAATCGTCGCGAGTTCGTCGCTCGCCAGTTGGTCTGCTCAGTATCGACTGAAATCCGCAGACCTTGCGCCGGTCGAGCCGTGGACCCAGTTCGCAATGGGAACCACGGCGGTCGGTACACCGCCCGCAGGCTCCAACCCTGGTTTACCGGGCGCGCTGGGGACATTCGATCCCACGCAACTGCTTAACGGGATCTATGAGCTTCAGCTTCGTGTCACCGATACCGGTGGAATGACCGCAATCGCAGGACCAATTCCCCTGGTCATCGAAGGCAATATGAAAATCGGGGCCTTCACTCTGGCCTTCGAAGATCTCAAGGTGCCGATCGCCGGAATTCCGATCACGCTTACTCGGACCTACGACAGCCGGGATACTCGCGTTGGGGATTTTGGTCCTGGTTGGCGCCTCGCGTTGAATAACATCCGCGTGCAGAAGAATCGCCAGCTCGGAAACGACTGGTGGCAAACGCCGCAATCGGGATCCGGTATTCAATTCTATGACGTGCTGCCGCAGCGCGATCGGATTGTGACCGTAGTTTTGCCCGATGGTGAGACCCATCGCTTCAAAGCGGGTGCGCTCGTCAAAAACCGCATCGGGGATCCGGACTACCGCTCGTTCGCGGTGGTGGTGACGCGCGGAAAATATCGATTCTACCCGATTGGCGATACCACCGCCACCTTGGAACCGCTAAACGTGGCGAACCAACTCGCGGACGATTTCTACATCGGTGGAACCAACCAACAGGACCTGACTTTTGATCCGTTCGGCTTTGAGCCGTTTACGACTTCGCGCTATCGGCTCACAACCACGGATGGGACGAGCCTTGTGCTCGATGAAGCCCTCGGACTGCTCGAGATGCGCGACCTGAATGGTAACTTGCTCGTATTAAATCGGGACGCGGCGAATCGAGTCACGGGAGTGACTTCGACTCAGAACACGGTTGGCGGCAGCACGACGACTCGCGTTTCGATTCTGCGCGATGCGGCGGGGCGGATTGATGCGATTCAGGACCCGAACGGGAAGGAATTGGACTATGTCTACGACGATCAGGGGCGCTTGTCGGCGTCGGTAAACCGCGAGGGCAACGTGACGCAATTCCGCTATGAAAACACGGCGTTCCCCCGTTACCTTACTCGGATCATCGATCCTCGCGGCGTCAGCGCGCTGCGGAGTGAATACGATGCAGCTGGAAAGCTCGTCAAACAGATCGACGCAGACGGCAAAGAGACCGTTTTCGATCGTGGGATCGAATCGAACGGCCGCTTCGAGAGGATCACGAATCGGTTGGGCCAGGCGACGACCTTCTATTATGATGAACGGGGCAACGTCACCCTCAAGGTCGACCCAATGGGAGCGCAGACCCGGTATCAATACTGGGCCGACAGCGATCGGGTTAAGTTCCAAACCGACCATTACGGGACCGTCACCTCCACCGCGTATGATGTGCAGGGCAACGCGACTGTACACACGGTCGGAGCGAGTTCGACGGAAGCTCCGGAGAATCCGAGCTCGGGCTATATTTCCCGCACGAGCTACAGCGCCCGCGGAGGACCAACCCAGACCATCGACCCTGACGGGCGGGTGCAGACATTTATCTATGATGCAGCAACAAATAACGTCCTGACGCATACCGCTGGAGCAGATGTGGGGAACGCAGCGGTCGGCGATCGAACCACGTACACGTATCACGCCGACGGAACGATCAACACCATCACCGATGCATTGGGCAATGTGACCAGCCACACCTATGCCTACGGGTTTGCGAATCCCGCCTATCTGAATGCGATCAAGAGCACGATTGTGACGGTGACGGACCCAGCGGGATCGGCCGGCTCGAATCGAACCAATCCTGCGCCGATCATCGTGCGGTCCACCCGCAGTCTCTTTGACTCGCAGGAGAATCAAGTTGCTCAGATTACCCCGCGGTATCTGCCCGACGGCAGCAGTGAGGACGTTATCACGCGCTTCGTTTATGACGCCGAAAATCGGCGGCGTGCCACTCTCTTTCCAGACGGCCAGGTTCGCGAGATCCGATACAATGCTTTCGGCAAGGAAGAAAAGGCGCTGCAGTGGAAAACGACGGCTGAGTACCAGGCGATGCCGCAGGATGAATCCAAAGCGCGCGTTACCACGTATGCGTACGACGCGCGCGGTAACCAGGTTTTGGTTACGCAAGCTGACGGCACGAGTGAGGGGGCGGGGTATGATGCCGAGAATCGTCGAGTGTGGTCACAGGATCGGCGGGGGCATCGCACGTTTAACGTGTATGATGCGGTCGGGCGCCAGCGATTCACGATTCATCCGGACACCAACGACGGCCAGGCCGCAGCGGCGCCGTCGACCGTGACGGATGCGCGGCTGGCCGATAATCCGCGAAGTGAGACCCAGTACGATTTGCTCGGACGGGTTCGCTTTCAGATCGATCCGCGCGGCGCCAAGACGGAATTTGTCTATGAGAATGGCGTCGGCAGTTCCAGTTGGCGGAAACAAAGTATTCAGCATCATGCCAGCGGAAATCTGATTTCTCTGTTTCAGTATGATCGCACCGGGAACGTCCGCTTCGTGACGGATCCGCGCGGCTACACGACGGAAACAATCTACGACGTCCAAGGCCGGCCAGCGCGTATTATTCATCCCTCAACGGACGAGCATCCGGCGACTGAAAGTGAAACCCGTTACGATGGACTCGGTCGCCGCATCGCGCTTGTCGATCAGGAAGGCAAGATTACGCGGTATGGCTACGATGCCGTCGGACGCTTGACGGAAGTTCGGCAGTACCTCGATGGGGGACTCGCGGCGTCGGATGCAGACCTGACTCTTTCGCCGAATTCCCCGGGAGTAGCGTCAACCCGGTATAGCTACGATGCGCTCGGTCACCAGCAGCAGCAGGTCGACGCTCTGGGCCGCGCTACGACTTACTGGACCGACTCATCCGGACGGAGGACCAGGCGTATTTTGCCGAAGGATACGGCGGAGCCGGTGGCGCTCGTCGAGACGCTGATATATGATGGCTGGGGAAACTTAACCCAGCGGACCGACTTCGCGGGACGGAGCACCACTTACACGTACGACGTGCTCAACCGGCTGACGTCGAAATCCGCGGATCCCGGCCACCCGTCACTCGCGTACTCGCACGCCGTGGCGCGAGTGGAGTTCGATTACGATGCAAATGGATCCCGGCAGGCGGCGCGCACCTATCGCGCCGGTGGCGGGATGCTTTACTCGGAGGCGACGCCGCGGGACGAACGGGGGCGTCTGGCGCGGAAGGATACGGCGGCAGGCCGACTCGACTACCGCTATTACTCGAATGGGTTGCTCCGGGATGTGGTGTCATCGAATTCGAGCGGAGTAAATCTGGGTTACCGTTACGACGACTTGAATCGGCTGGCGGGGGTTGACGACGCTTCGACCAGCCTGCCGACCCGCACGACGAGTTACGCCTATAATGCTAACGGCTCGCTCGCCACCGTCACGCAGCCCAATGCGGTTCTCCATTCATACAGTTACGATTCGTTGAACCGCTTGCGGACCTTGGGCGTGGCGAGCGCGACGGAGGCCGTGCACAGTTACGCGTACAAGCTGAGACGGTCAGGGCAAAGGCAACAGGTGATGGAAGGGGCTAAGACGACGACGTACACCTACGACGAGCTTAATCGCCTGACCGCGGAAGCAATCGCGGGCGGCGCGACCGGACTGAACGGCAGCGTGAGTTATGGCTTGGACAAAGTAGGTAATCGGTTGTCTCGCACCTCTCAGCTCGCTGGGGTTTCAACCCAAACGGGTCGCGCCTATAATGCCCGCGACTGGCTGTACGGGGATAGTGTCAGCCCGAACGGGAGTACGGTTCTCAGTCCCGACTTCGCGATGTCCAACCCGCAGGCCGCCGGTGCGGACGTCTATGACTTTGAAGAGCGCTTGATTCTGCGCACCCGGACCGATGGGAGTACGGTTCATCTTAGCTACGACGCGGATGGCTACCGCATAGGGAAGACCACGCTATCGATCACGGCACTGCCGATCGCGTCCACCCTGTGGCTGGTCGATACGAACAACCTGACGGGCTACGCGCAGGTTGTGGAGGAGCAGGTCGCAACCGCGAGTGGTACGACGCGACGAACCTACACGTACGGTTCCGATCTCATTTCGCAGGCGACGTCGGTCAACGCCCAGCCGTGGGAGCATCGCTACTTCGCTTACGACGGGCATGGTTCCACGCGGGAACTGACGGACCAGACGGGCGCGGTCACCGATCGGTACGACTACGACGCCTTTGGCGTGTTGACGCGGAAGACGGGCGTGACGGCTAATTCGTATCTGTACTGCGGTGAGCAGTTCGACGCGGACCTGGGGCTCTATTACCTGAGGGCGCGGTACCTGAATCCCGATTCGGGGCGTTTTTGGACGATGGACGGGTACGAAGGACGAGGAAGAGATCCAGCGTCGCTGCACAAGTACAGCTATGCGCACGGCGATCCGGTTGGCCTCACAGATCCTTCCGGAATGTCTCCATTGCTTCAGACTTTGGCTGCCCAAATCACGGCGAACGTAATGCAATCACTCGCAACGGTCAGAGTTTCGTTTTTATTCGGTGCGGCCGCCGGAGGTGCCGCACTTCGGAATCTTGGAATGGCTGTAGAGAACGGAGCGTTCGGACTGCTCCAATCGGGTGGTGCGCAGATCACCCAAGGAATTCGAATAACAGGTTCGGCTGGCCCTCGCATTATTGATATGATGGCGCGAATCGGTGAAAGGGTAGCTTTGATTGAAGTGAAGTTTAAGCTTCCGTCACGCGCTGGATCGCAGTTGGATCGATTGGTAAGCCAAATGACTGCGGCGACGGAGGCCACGACTGGAAAGGGGCAGCAAGTGGTTTTGTACACGTTTAAAGAACCACAATTAGCACAGCTTCAGTTGATTCATGACAAGCTGGGAGAGCGGGCATTGACTATCCAGTATGTAAGTGGCTTCGACGGACTTGTCCGTTGGATGAACTTCTATTTTTCCATAGATGGCTAAATCTCTTCGCAAGCATATCGAGCAGCTTTTTGCTGCGGAAATGACGACTCGAGGCGGGTTCCTGCGCTACGAAGAAACTTCTCCGTACATTTCTCGCTACGACGTGGTGCTCACACGAAAAGTGAGAGCGGACAACAGCGCACTTTTTGTCGTGCTGCTGTTTGATCACCACGGGAACTCTCGTATTAGCGTAGAAGTCGGGTGGGCCTCTGATCAAC
>ENA-ORBV01007981-ORBV01007981.1-microbial-mat-metagenome-genome-assembly--contig:-NODE-7981-length-17974-cov-4.937364_pt1 | contig 17974 bp, 15 predicted proteins | sample MGYA00237777_ERZ505514 | MGnify/ENA primary metagenome ERZ505514 (study PRJEB26160, sample SAMN06269048) | microbial mat metagenome | isolation source: Oligotrophic lake microbial mat | place...
CCGACGAGCGGAAGGCGGGTTACCAGTTCGACGTGCCGGTAGGCCGCAACACTCGAAGGTCGGCGCGCGGCGCCAGCGCGCCGACCTTCGAGTGTTGCGGCCTACCGGCACGTCGAACTGGTAACCCGCCTTCCGCTCGTCGGTGTGCTCTTGGGTACAGATACACACCCACCAACGGCCGTACCGTCACTGTATGCACAAACGTTCGCCCTTCGTCGCGGTCATCACCCTCGTCGGCTTCCTCGTCACCGCCGCGCTGGTCATGGCACTCGGGGCGTCATTATCTGAGCCCCCGGTTGTCTCATCCGTCACCCCCGCGCCGATCGTCGTCAGCGCGTCGGCTCAGGTGCTGAAGATTTCGGGTACGGGCTTCGCGCCGGGCCTCACCGTGGAATTGACATCCCTGGGCAATACCGCGACGTATACCGGCGCCGCAGTGCAGGGACAACGCGCCACGACGTTCGAGATCTCCGCCGTGATCGCACAAACCGGCGCCGCAACACTGGTCGTGCGCAACACTGACGGCGGCGTCTCCGATCCGTTTGCCCTGACCGTAGTGGCCGCGCCACTGCAGCCGCCGACACCGGCCCCGCTGCCTGCCGCCGTGATCGACCGCGTGGATCCGGCGAAGGCCACACGCAGCTCGGTCGCGCAGCCGATCATTTTGAGCGGCTCGCAGTTCGCTCTCGGCCTGGCAGTCACCGTGACCGACCCGACCGGCACGGTGCGCGTCATTGCGGCCAACGCGCTGGAGGCTGTCACGGCGACGGCCGTACGTTTCCAGACCGTGCTGGACATCAGTGGTGAGTACACCTTTACGGTCACCAACCCCAAAGGCCAGGCCTCCAACACCGTCACTGTGGTCGTGACATAGCCTCAGGTCCCTGTCGGGCGGGACCGATTCGACCGATACTCTGGGGACGCCGTCTAATCCCTCGGAGGATCGCCGTGACCAGAATTCACCTGTGTGTCGGAGCTGTTTTATTGGCCGCTGTCGTGGCCACGACGGGTGTGATCGCCCAAGCCAAACGGGATATCGCTGTCACCGCGGTGAAATATCAGTTCAAGGTGTCCGGCAGCACTCGCGCGGAAATGCAGGTGACACAGGACGACCTCGTCCGCATCACGCTGACGGCCGAAGACATTCCCCACAGCTTCACCTTGCCGGAGTACCGAATACAGAAACGGGTCGAACCGGGACGCGAGGTCACCTTTGAGTTCCTGGCGGAAAAGGCCGGCCGCTTCGAGTTCCACTGTTCGCTGACCAACGACAACTGCCGCGAACGCGGAATGGCCGGCGTGCTTATCGTGTCGCCGAAGCCTTTATCGAAGCGTTGATTGACGCTTTGATTCGCTCGTCGGGCGTCGGGTGGCGATGAAACAACCACCGCGTCAGCGTTGATGGGCGTTCCTCCGTCAGGTGCTGCGCCGCCAGTCGACGCACCGCCGTTCGAAACGCCTCGTGGTCGCCCGTCAGCCTGATCGCAAACCGATCCGCCACCCGTTCGTGCGCACGCGACTGCGCCAGGCGGATGGGGCGCAAGACCCACCACATCACCCAACTGCTCAGCGCGATCAGCGGCAACGCGGTCAGACTTGTCAGACTCGGCACGCCCACCGCGGGCCCCGCAGTGGCCACGACCCTGTCAGCCACCCACAGCGCCACCAGCAACACGACGGCATCGAGCGCGGCTTTTCTCCAGAGGTCGTGCCGGGCGTGGTGGGACAACTCGTGTGCCACCACCACCGCGATCTCATCGTCACTCCAGTCGGCGACCATCTCGCGGCTGAGCAGGATGGCGCCGGACCGCCCCACGCCGGTGACCAGCGCGGTGGGAACGGCCGCAGGGTCGTTCCACTCAAGAACGGGCACCCGGCGACCACACGCCTGCTCCGTCAGTTGCGAGAGTCGTTCAGCGAGTGCCTGTCTGGCGAGGGGCCGGCTGCCTGGCGCCACCCTGACCGACACCCCGGCGAGGGCCGTCATGATCAAGAGGATCGGCGCCCCGAGGGCCCCGACCGCGATCCACCACCACGCGCCGAGGTTGGTGAGGCTCCACCACACCACCGAGGCGCCCCCGACGGCGATCACGATGCCGGTGAGCGCGTCCCGCAGTTGATTGGCGACCAGCGTGGAGACCGCGATCCGCCCGCGGCGAAATCGGCGTTCACGGCGCACGGCGGCGACCACGCCGGCGGGCAGGGCCACGGCTTCCCACACCACGACAAGCGCCAGGATGAAGATCAGGAACGCCCAGTCGGCGGAGAGCGACTCCGCCCACGCAGACGCCGACCGTCCGAGTGACGTCAGCGCCACCACCGACAACCAGCCCGCGCCGACAGACAGACGCACGACCTGGGCGCTGCGCCTCAGTCGTTGATACCGCGTGGCAGTGGACTCGTTCAATTCATCTGCACGGAGATCAGCTTCGACACGCCCGGCTCTTCCATCGTCACGCCGTACAGCCGGTCGGCGATCTCCATCGTCTTGCGATTGTGGGTGATGAGGATGAACTGGGTGTGTGACTGCATCCCCTGCAGCATCTCGACAAACCGCCCGATGTTGGCGTCGTCGAGCGGTGCGTCAATTTCGTCGAGCAGACAGAACGGACTCGGGCGGAATTTGAAGATGGCGAACATCAGGGCCATGGCGGTCATGGCCTTTTCGCCGCCCGAGAGCAACTGCACGTTCTGCAGGCGTTTGCCCGGGGGCTGCGCAATGATGTCGATGCCGCTCTCGACCTGGTTCTCCTGATCGATGAGGAGCAGGCCGGCCTTGCCACCACCAAACAGGGTGGTGAACGTCACCTCGAAGTTGGCGTTGATCGTGGCGAACGCGGCCGCAAACCGCTCCCGCGTAATGACGTCAATGCGCTTGATGGCCTCAGCCGTCTGCGCGATCGAATCGAGCAGGTCCTTGCGCTGCGTCGTCAGGAACGTGTGGCGTGTTTCCAGTTCATCAAACTGATCGATCGCCATCATGTTGACGGGACCGAGGCGTTCGATCTTCTGACGCAGGCTGGTGATGACCTCTTCGGGCGTGAGACTCTCGCCTTCGCCCTGCGCGGGTTCCTGGGCGCTGTCATCGGCCGCTTCCTGCGCGCGTTCCTGAGCTGCCTCTTCATCGTCGGCATCCACGGCACTCGCCGCCGCGAGACGACGACCGGGCGCTTCAAGTTCGCCGGCGGCCTCCATGCGCGCGACCTCGGCGACGACGTCGTCGATGGTCGCGTTGACGACGTCCAGGCAGGTCGCTGCCAGGTGGGTCAGGTCGGCCATCGCCGTGGCCCGGAAGACCTCGGACTGCATGACGGCGGCACGTACCGATTCGAGCGCATGGCGGGCACTGCGAATCTCGGTTTCCCGCACACCGAACTGCGTCCGCAGACCGTTGACGCTGTCGTCAAGCCCCCGCAGGCTTTCGCGCAGGTCGTTGAGCGCGCGCACATCCTCGTCGAGTTTCTGCTGCGTCTCGACCACCGACTGCCTGAGTTCCTCGCGTCGCGCATCCGCGCGCGTCATTTCGTGGCGACGTGACGCGAGTCGCGCCTCGACGTCGGCCAGGGATTCTTCCAGGCGACGTCCTTCGGTCTCGAGCGACGTGACGCGCTCGCGGATCGCCATTTGTTCGGCGCGGGCATCACTGACGCGACGCATCTGGCTCTGGGCCTCGCCACGCGCGCTGTGCAGGCGCGCAAGGACAGCGCCCAACGACTGTTCCGCTTCGACCTGTCCCGTCTCATGAGAGGTGATCGCCAGCAGCGCCTCGTCGCGGCGACGTTCGGCCGCCAGTTCTTCTTCCTCGCTCCGGCGGCGTTCGGTGGACACGAGTTCAATTCGGCGTGCCACGCGGGCCACTTCGTCTCCGGCGCGATTGAGCTGCGCCTGGAAGCCGACGATGGACTTTTCGTGATCGTGCTGCGCGGCCTGTGTGGCGGCGACGGCCGCTTCGCCATTCAGGATCTGCAGGTCGATGCCGGTCACGTCATTGGCGAAGCCGTGCGCGACCTGCTCGGTGGCGTCAACCTGCATGCGCAGGCCTTCCGCCTCGGCACGGGTCTCGAGGATGCCGTGTGCGCCGCCGCTGACGCCGCCTTCCACAAGGCCGGCCCCACGAAACACATCACCGTCGCGTGTGGCAACGGGCACACCGTGCGCGGCGGCCAGTGTCCGAGCCTCTTCAAAGGTCTCGGCGATAAACGCATCGGGCAAGGCGCGGGCGATCAGGTCGGCGTAGGGCCCACTGGCACGCACCACATCGCGCAGGGCCCGGGCGCCAGCCGGCACGGCCGGCGACACACGCGCGGCGCTGACGCGCGTTTCATCGAGCACGAGGAAGCCGCAGCGGCCGGCCTGGCGTTCGTTGAGCTTGGCCAGGGCCTGATGCACCTGTTCGGCGCGATCCACCACGACGTGCTGGAGCAGGTCGCCGAGCAACGCGTCCACGGCGCGCTCAAACGAGCGTTCCACCGTGACGTAGTCGGCAAACGCACCGTGCTGGCCGACGGTGTCGGTGGCTTCGTCGAGCAGAAACCGCGCGGCATCACCAAAGGTGGAGCGTTTTCTTTCGATGTCTTCCAGTGAGCGCACGCGCGCTTCAAGACCGGCCAGATCACGGTGGGTCTGGCTCAACTGTCTGGAGAGCCGATCACGTTCGGCCCGGGCCGCCACCAGGGTGGCCTCTGCGGCGAGTCGTTCGGTGGTCGCCTCGGCCACGGCCGCGCGAGCCTCTTCCAGTGCCGCGGTCGCGCCCTCGCGGTCGCGCACGGCGCGGTCCGATTCCTGCTGCAGATCTCTGAGCTCGATCTCGAACCGGCTGCGCTCCTGCGACACGCGGTCGCGAGCGGCGGCGGCGTTGTCGCGTGCCTGTCGCAACGCCGAGAGCGTCGTCGCTGACGCCATCACCGCCGCGCGGGTCTGGTCCGCGTCGTGTTCCACGCCTTGGACGCTGGTCAACGCGCGCTGGTATTCCTCTTCACACGCAGCCACCCGGCCCTGCGCCTCGGTCAAGGTCGCGGTCGCACGGGCGATCGATTCGCGCTGCGTGGCAATCGCCTCACGCGCGGGGGCCAGGCGGGCGTCGAGATCCCCCACTTCGGCGCCGAGCTGCTCCAGGCGCTGACCGAGTTCCTCGATCTGCTGTCGATCGAACGTAATCTGCTGCTGGAAGCGGCCAATCCCCAGCTCGCGTTGGTGGGCCTGCTCACGCGTTTCGGTGGCCGCGCGCTCGGCCTCCGTCAACTGAATGCGCAGGGTCTCCAGCGCCGTCTCGAGCTCGGCCACGTGCGCCGCCGCGGCGGTCTCACGCACACGCGCTTCTTCAAGCCGCGCATCGGCCGAGGCGATGTCACGCGCCAGCGTTTCGTGTTTGCGGGCGAACTGCACCTGCTCCCACCGTCGCAACTCTTCGCGCAGGCGTTTGTATCGTCGCGCTTTCGCCGCCTGGCGCTTGAGCGCGCCGCGCTGTTTTTCGACTTCGAAGATGATGTCGTCCACGCGCGTCAGATTCTGCTCGGCGGCTTCGAGTTTTAACTCCGCTGACCGGCGCCGCGCCTTGTATTTGGTGACACCGGCGGCCTCTTCGATGAGCGACCGACGCTCAGCCGGACGCGACGAAAGAATCTGGCCGATCTTGCCCTGTTCGATGACGGCATACGCCTTCACGCCCAGACCGGAGTCCATCAGCAAATCGTGGACATCACGCAGACGGCATACCTCTCCGTCGATCAGGTACTCACTTTCGCCGGAGCGATAGAGGCGCCGACCGATCTCGACGTCGCGGGTCACGAGCGGCAACTGGCCGTTTTCTCCCGGCGCTGGCCCCGCAGCCGGATCGGGATCCTCTTCGAGAATCTCCAGCCCGGGCTCGAGCGGCACGGTCATCCCGACCTGCGTGACGTTGGCCAACCGCAGGCGTACTTCGGCCGACGCCGTGGGTTTCCTGGCGTCGCTGCCGTTGAAGATGATGTCTTCCATCCGCTCGCCGCGCAGGCTCTTGGCGCTCTGCTCACCCAGCACCCAGGTGATGGCGTCCACCACGTTGCTCTTGCCGCAGCCGTTGGGTCCGACGATGGCCGTCACGCCGTCGTCAAACGACAACTCGGCGCGATCGGGAAAACTCTTGAATCCGTTGATGTGCAGTCTCGAAAGTCGCATGGAATCAGTCAGGCTTGCGGATCGGCGTGAGCAGTTGCTGTGCCTGCTGGAAGAACTGCAGGGCGAACTGCGCCTGCGGATCGACCCGCGTGAGATGGCGGCGGGCTTCGTCCACGCCGAAGAGATCCAGATCGACCTCGTATTTGATCATGGCGCGCAGGAACGTGGCGTCTGCGGCCAGCGCCGCGTCGTCCACCTTCACGCGCTGCTCGGCGAGGTATTGCGCGAACTCGGCGAGCATCACGTCGCTGACAGTCCAGCCGCGGGCGACTTTGTGGCCCTTGGACACGGCGGCCGCGCGGGTGTCGCCCTCCGCCGTAAACCGCTCGGCGAAACCGACAAAATACCCGCGCGTGAGCAACTGGCGCGAGAACCGGGCCGGGTTGAATCCTTCGACGGGACCGGCCAGGAAGTGATCGGGTTCGATGCCGCCCCCGCTGTAGACCTTGCGGCCGCTCTCGGTGTACTTCAGCTGGTCCGCCGCATGTTCACGCGTGGCTTGTTGGTCGCGCTGCGAGTAGGTCAGGTATTCGTCGAAGGTTCCATCCCACGGGCGCTGGATCATGCGACCGCTTGGCGTGTAGTACCGCCCGGTCGTCAGCGCGAGACCCGCGCCGTTGCTGATGCGATAGACCGACTGCACGAGCGCCTTGCCAAACGTCGCTTCCCCCACGACCAGGCCGCGGTCGTGATCCTGCACCGCGCCAGCCACGATCTCCGACGCACTCGCCGAGTTGCGGTTCACGAGCACGATGAGCGGCGTCTTGGTGTCGCCATCTTCAAGTGCCGGATAATCTTGATCAGAGTTCGGCACGCGACCACGCGTGTAGACGACCATCTGCCCACGCTTGAGAAAACGGTTCGAGACGGCAATCGCCTGATCGAGCGGACCACCGGGGTTGTCGCGGAGGTCAAGCACCAACCGGTCCAAGCCTTCGGCGCGCAGCTTCTTGAGCGCCTCGCCCAGTTCCTTGTCGGTGGTCTCGGAAAAATCCTGCAGCCGGATGTAGCCGGTGCCCGGCGCGATCATGAACGCCGTGCGGACCGTCGTGATGTTGATTTCGTCGCGATCCACATCCAGCGGAATCAGCGCCTCCACGCCCGCGCGACGGATCGAGATGTTGACCGACGTGCCCTTCGGCCCACGCAGCTCACGCACGGCCTGGTCGGCCGTCCATCCCTTGGCCGACTCGCCCTTGATCACGGCAATCACGTCACCGCGCCGGATGCCCGATCGGTAGGCCGGCGATCCCTCGAACAGGTTCGTGACCGTGATGTCGCCATTGACCACGACGATGCTCAGGCCCAGGCCGTAATAGGTGCCCTCCTGGCGTTCGCGCAACTGCGCGTATTGGCGCGGATCAAAAAAACTCGAATGGGGATCCAGCGTGCGCAACATGCCGTCGACCGCGCCATACACGAGGTCTTCCGAGTTCAGCTCCTCGACGTATTCCTTCTCCACGGTGGCCAGCGCGGCCGTGAACAAGCGGCTCCAATCGGTGGCCTCGCTCTTCTGAGCGCCGACACGATTGCCCAGGAGACCGCCGGCAAGGGCAGCGACCACGACGACGACCGCAGCGACAGGAACGCTTGAATGGCGCATAGATGCCTGAATGTTAACCCGCGGCCTCGTCTTCGGGCTTCTTTTTGCCGAAGAGCCAGGCCACACCGATGCTCATCACGTAGAGCACCATCATCGGGGCCGCAAAAATGAGCTGGCTGGCCGGATCCTGTCCGGGACTGGCCACCGCCGCCACGATAAAGATGATCAAGACCGCATATTTGAAGTTCTTGATCAGGAATTTCGCGGACACGATGCCGAACCGGGCCAGGACGAAGATCACGACGGGCATCTCGAATATGAGTCCGAGGCCAAGCACGATCCGGAGGTAGAGAGAAAACGCCGAACTGGCCGTGGGCATCCAGTTCTGGAATGGCAGCCCTTGGTTAAACAGGGCGAGAAAATCCCACGTCACGCGGAACGCCACCCGGTGGCCGAAGTATGCGCCGCCCAGGAACAACAGGGTCGAGGCCGCAACAAACGGAATGGCGAGCTTTTTTTCCTTCGAATAGAGGCCGGGCGCGATAAAATACCACACCTGCAACATGATGAGCGGCGACGCAATCATCAAGGCCAGGAACAGCCCGGCCTTGAAGAAAAACATGATCGGGTCAAGCGCTTCCGTTGCGAGAAGCTGCTTGCCAGGCAACACCGCGATCATCGGCGCCGTGATTTCGTCGAGGACCTGTCGGACAAAGAAAAACGCAATGACCGCGGCACCAAGCACCGAGTAGACGGCATACAAAATCCGACGCCGCAGTTCGTCGAGATGGTCAAGAAAGCTCATGCGGCCGGGGGCGTCCGGCTCGAGTTCGTCCTCGTGGTCCACGGCTGAACGTTACTGCTGACCGCGGGCGATGGTCTCGGGCGCGGCGGGCGATTCGAGCGTGGCCGGATCGGTCGGCACGGACAGGTCGGCGGGGGTCGGTGATACCGGAGCCGGGACCGCCTCGATCTTGCGCTCGTCTTTGCGCTCCTCAATCGAGATTTCTTCGTCGAGGGTGTGTTTCAGCTCGTTGGTCGCGCGCCGGAACTCCTGCAGGCTCTTGCCGAGGGACCGGCCGAGCTCCGGCAACTTGCGGGGCCCAAACACGATGAGCGCCACCACACCGATGATGAGCAGTTCTGGCATGCCAAGCGAGGGGAACATAGTGACGCTAGTATAACGCAGCGAGCTGGAACCAGCCTGAAATCATTGACTTGGACGGTTTCAGGTGTAGCATTAATTCGGTGTTTTCCAAGGCTGGGAACCGGTTCCGGCCACCCTCACTGAAACGGATGGCGCACATGAAACGACTTTTTGGGGCAACCGTGCTTGGCGCATTGCTGATGACCGCGATGCCCGCATTGGGCCAGACGGCGGAACCGCCGCAGGCCGCCGAAACACGACCGGCCACCACGACGGTGAGCGGCGACACGGGACTCTGGTTTGTCCCGACCGCCGAAATCCTCGGCCACAAAAAGTGGTCGCTGAGCTTCTACCGGCAGAACGCCGACTTCGGGCAGGGCTTCACCGACGTCACCAACTTCCCCGCCACCTTTGCGGTCGGCATCAACAACCGGTTCGAACTGTTCGGCAGTTTCGAAGCGGTGACGCGTATTGACCGCGACACACGCCCGATCTTCTTCACCGTGACCGACGCGCCTGCGGGCGCCAACGGCGGCATCGTCAACGAATACCCGCTCGTGCGACAGGGCTGGATTGGCAACCGTCCCGGCGACCTCCGCCTGGGCGCGAAGATCAACATCACGTCGGAGGCTGACCAGAAGGGCGCCGCGTTTGCCCTGCGCGGCGGCGTCAAGATTGCCACGGGCGACGACGCCCTCGGCGCGTCCACCGGCAAGACGGACTTCTTCGTCGACGGCATCCTCAGCAAGAACCTCCGCGTGGTTGAGCTGTCCGCCTTCGGCGGCATGATCGTTCGCGGCAACCCGGACGGCTTCGAGCTCTCGAACGGCATCCGCTGGGGCGCCGGCATGGGCTTCCCGACGGGATCGCCCCTGCGTTTCACCGCAGAGCTGCACGGCGAGAAATATCTCGACACCGAAATCACCGCCCCGGCCAACTTCCTGGGCATCGACAACTCAGTCGCGCCGACGACGACGCGCATCGCCAGCCCGATCTACCTCGCCCTGGGCGCCACCTTCCAGACCAGCAACGGCTTCTTCATCGGCGCCGGCGCAAACTGGGCCGGCACCCTCGACAAGCGTGGTGACGTGTCCTTCTGCCCGGCCGGTACCAGCGCGTGCCCAACGTTCGGCAGCAACATCGGCGACCGCATCGGCGTGCAGATTCGCATCGGTTATCACCCGGGCGCCCGCAAATACGTCGCGTCGGCCCCGCCGCCACCGCCGCCGCCCGTGGCGCCGCCGGCCGCACCGGTCAACCGTCCGCCGACCGTGCGTGCGGCCTGTGACCCGTGCACCGTCGAAGTGGGCCGCGTCTCCACCGTGACGGCGGATGCACAGGATCCCGACGGCGACCCGCTGACCTACCTCTGGACCGTCAACACCGGCTCGCTCACCAGCCCGGCCAACCGCCAGACGCCGTGGACCGCCCCGAACACGCCGGGCGTGGTTCCGGTCACCGTGACGGTCAACGACGGCAAGGGCGGCACCGCCACCGCGTCGGTCAACATCACCGTCGTGGAGCCGCGGACCCGTGAGTTCGTGTTCGAAGACGTGCACTTCGACTTCGACCGCTACACCCTGCGCGCCGACGCACTGCGCGTGCTCGATGAAGCCATTGCGGCGATGCAGGCCAACGCCAGCCTGCGCCTCCAGATCGAAGGCCACACCTGCAACATCGGTACGGCTGAATACAACTTGGCCCTCGGCGAACGTCGCGCCACGGCCGTGCGCGAATACCTCAACTCGCGCGGGATCAATCCAGACCGTCTGAGCATCGTGAGCTACGGCGAGGAACGGCCGAAGTTCGACAACTCCCGCGAAGAGACGCGCCGCATGAACCGCCGCGCCGCGCTCGTCGTCCGTCTGCAGTAACAGACGGGATCAACCGAAACACTGAGGGCCGGGGCGCACACGCGTCCCGGCCCTTTTTTTAGGCTGAAGGTCAAAGGCGAAAGGCCACAGGTACGGGCATGTCGATCAAGAGATCTGCTTCGGTTGACATCGCGCGGCTCATCGACGAGTTGGTCTCGGGCGGCAGCCATCGGCGTGACCTGGCGAGCGCGCGGCTGGCGGTGATTGGCTCCCGGGCGACCACCGCGCTCCTGGGCCTGGCCACTGATAACGCCCGAGACGTCGCCGTCAGAACCACGGCGCTCGAGACGCTGCAGGCCATCGGCGATTCGCGGGCGGCCACCTTGGCGCACACCCTCGCGGTCGAACCGGGCGACGACGGGGTCGCGGTCGCCGCCATCGACATCCTTGGCCAAATCGCGCGTGGGAGCGACAGCCGTGCGACCCGCGCCTTTGACCGCCTCGCCTCCATCGTCGTCAGTTCCGACGCGCCGACGACGCGCAGGCTCGCCAGCTTGACGGCACTGGAAGGCCAGCCGGAGAAGTTGCTGACGCCGCTCTACGAGGCGCTGGCGAAGGACCCGGCCTCCAAGGTCGTCGCACGGGTGACGCGGCGCCAGGCCGGCGCCGTCGAACCGCTGGAGACCCTGGTCGCGCGTGGAATGCCTGGCGACCCGGACGTCGCCGGTGCGGTCGTCCGCGACGACGGCGACAAGGCGCCACTGACGACGTTGAAAAAAGCGGTGGAGGTGATTCGTGTGCGGGAGCGATCCGCAGCATCGCCGGACGAGCAGGCGCGATGGGCGGTGGTACGCGGCGCCGTCCACCAGATCCTCGCGTCCAGGAGCAGCCGCCTGGCCCTCTACGACCTGCGCGAAACGCTGGAGCAGGCCAAGGGGCCGCTGCCGGTGGGGTTCCTTTCTGCGGCGGCGGTGATTGGCGACACGGCGTGCCTGACGCCGTTGGCCGACGCCTGGGTGCACACACCCGCCGATGACCGCTGGTGGCGCGAACATCTGGCGGACGCCTTCAGATCGATCGTCACACGTGAAGGCCTGACGCGCCGCGCGCCGGCGCTCCAGAAAATCCTCGCGAAGTGGCCTGCGGCCGGCCTGCTGGTCGCGATGGCGAAACGCTAATACGCTTTCGCGAACCAGGCCTTGACGGTCGAGGCGGCGTTGCACTTGATGCAGGTGCCGTCCACGCGTGGTGATCCCATGGGGATGTTGCGCAATGTGGCCTGCGTCTCGTTTTTGATCTTCGCTTCGCAGTCGGCGCTGCCGCACCAGCTGGCGATCACAAATCCGGGCCGGCCTTCCATCGCGGCGGTGAACTCGTCCCACGTCGCGGCCTCTGAGGTGTGTTCCTCGCGGAACGCACGGGCGCGCGCCAACAGGTTGTCCTGGATCGCCTGCAGCAGATTCTTGACCGTGGTGGTCAGATCCGCCATCGGGAGCGCGGCCTTCTCGCGTGTATCACGTCGCGCGGAAAAGACCGTGCCCTTCTCGATGTCCTTGGGGCCAATCTCGAGGCGCAGCGGCACGCCACGCAGTTCCCACTCGGCGTATTTCCAACCGGGCGAGTTCTCCTCGGAGTCGTCGAGCTTCACACGCACACCGGCGGCCGTCAGTTCCTTGCGAATCGCCTCACACGTCGGCAACACGGTCTCTTTCCAGTTGCCGCGCGGAATCGGAATAATCACCACTTGATGCGGTGCGACGGCCGGCGGCAACACGAGGCCGCTGTCGTCGCCGTGCGTCATGATCACGCCGCCGATCAGGCGGGTGGACACGCCCCACGACGTCGTCCACGCATTCTGCATCGTCTTGTCGCGCCCCTGGAACTGGATCTCGAAGGCCTTGGCGAAGTTCTGGCCGAGGTTGTGCGACGTGCCCGCCTGCAGCGCGCGTCCGTCCCCCATCAACGCTTCGATCGAATACGTCCGTGAGGCGCCGGCGAACTTCTCGCTCTCACTCTTGACACCGTCCACCACAGGCATCGCGAGTTCGTTCTCGGCAAATTCCTTGTAGAGCGCCAGAATCTTGAGCGTTTCCTCTTCGGCCTCGTCTGCCGTTTCGTGCGCGGTGTGACCTTCCTGCCAGAGGAACTCGGTCGTGCGCAGGAACGGCCGCGTTACTTTTTCCCAGCGCACCACGTTGGCCCACTGATTGATCAGGATCGGGAGGTCACGCCACGACTTCACCCACTTGGCGTACATCGTGCCGATGATGACTTCCGATGTCGGGCGCACCACGAGGCGTTCTTCGAGTTCCTCGTCGCCGCCGCGGGTGACCCAGGCCACCTGCGGAGAGAACCCATCGACGTGGTCCTTCTCCTTCATGAGGAGGCTCTCGGGGATGAAGAGGGGGAAATACGCGTTCACGTGCCCGGTGGCCTTGAAGCGCTCATCCAGCATCCGCTGGATGTGCTCCCAGATGGCGTAGCCATACGGGCGAATCACCATGCAGCCCTTCACCGGCGAATAGTCGGCCAGCTCTGCGCGGCGCACCACGTCGAGATACCAGCGTGAAAAATCCTCGGATCGAGGGGTGATTTCAGTGACAAACGCGTCTTTTTTTACGGGCTTCTCTTCGGCCAAGCGGAACACTCCAGACTGTTATCCTAACCTGTCCCCATGATGCCGATTCGTTTTGACGTCACTCACGCCGCTGGAAGTTATCCCGTCCTTGTTGGGGCCGGACTGTTTGCACGACTGGGGTCGGTCCTGGCGGAACACCACCTCGTGGCAGAGTCCGTGGTGGTGACGTGCCCGCCTGTGTGGCGGACGCACGGGGCGGATTTGGCTCCGGTGCTGGGCGGCCATTCCCCGCTCGTCATGCCCGACGGTGAGCGGGCCAAGGTGTTGCCGTCGGTGGCCAGACTTTATGACGGCCTGGTCGCACGGCGGGCGGACCGTTCCACAGTGGTGCTGGCCGTGGGCGGTGGCGTGGTGGGTGACGCCGCTGGATTTGCGGCAGCCACGTACTTACGCGGCTTACGTGTGGTCCAGGTGCCGACCACGCTGCTGGCGCAGGTCGACAGCGCCATTGGCGGCAAGACCGGCGTCAATCTCCCGGCCGGCAAGAACCTCGTCGGGGCGTTCCATGCGCCCTCCCTGGTGGTGTGTGATCCGTCGGTGCTGGCCACATTGCCCCGCCGGGAATTTCGCTCGGGCCTCTATGAGGCGATCAAATACGGGGTCATCGAGTCACGCGCGTTGTTTGATCGATTGTCCGGGTCACTCACCGCGATCTTCGCGCGCGATGTGGAGGTGCTCACCCCCATCATCGCGGACTGCTGCCGCATCAAGGCCGATGTCGTGATGTCCGATGAGCGCGAACATGGCCGCCGGCGCGTTTTGAACTTCGGCCACACGATGGGACACGCGCTGGAGGCGGTCAGCAAATACCGCCGCTTCCGTCACGGCGAAGCCGTCGGCCTGGGCATGCTCGCGGCGGCGGAGTTGTCACACGCACGGGGCGAATTTTCCGCCGACGACCTTCAGGCACTCCGGGATGTGATCACCCACATGGGGCCGCTGCCGGCCACCAGCGATCTCAAGGTGTCGGACGCGCTCGACGCCATCCTGCTGGATAAAAAAATTGCGGCGGGCACGCTCCACTTCGTGCTGCCGACCGCCATCGGGTCCACCCGCATCGCCACCGATGTCACCCGCAAGGAACTCTCCGCCGCGCTCCGGACGATAGGCCTCCGCTAACTGACGAATCCACCCCGGCGGCACTCCGGCTTTGCGGGCCTCATCTTCGATGGTGGCGATGGCGCGCTCACCATCGGAGACCTGGGTTGTGAGGCGATCGAGTTCAGCGAGTGCCTGCTGGCGAGCCGCGACGAGTTGCGCGCGTTGCTCCGGGTCGTCCCTGGCGGCGATGTCGGTGGCGAGCGCAGCGACGCGGCTCTCAAGCGCGGCGACGAGCACGCGGTCACGAGCCAGCGCGTCGCGGGCGGCGTTCATCCGTGCGCGCCACCACGCGGCGTCCCTCACAGGAGTCGCGGGATTGGCGAGATTGACGGGCCTGGCGGGCTCCACCTCACCGCCTTTGGCTGGCGGGTCCTGAAGTGGGGATGCGGCGAGTTCGCCCACTGGAGGCGAGGCCGACACGAGCTGTTCCGGCCGCGGCCCGAGCGAGTCGTCGTTGACGACCCGTGTTGAGGCGGGCGCGTGGTGACGACGGACAGCCTCCCGGAACGCGACCTCGCCCAACGTCGCCGGTGGACTGTTCCACACGGTCACAAACCACCACAACAACACCGCGGCCATCACCACACCTCCCGCCAGGACAGTCGTCGCGTCACGCCACTCGTTCGCTCAAGATGGACTTCCACGGTCCGGAGGGCATCACCGGTGGTGCGTGTCTCGGCGCGCACCATCACGCGGCCGTTGCTGTCCTGCGCGGACACCCCGTCGCGATCGGCCGGATCGTCGGCGATCCACACGGCCGATCTGAACGCGCCCTCCTCAGTGGTCGATGCCAGCCGCCACCGTGGTGTGTCCGCCCCGAAGGGAAACCGACCGGTCAGACTGCGGTTGAGCGCCGTAGTCCGCGCCGCGATCTCGGCGGAACCGATCACAGTGCCGACCACAAACGTCCCGGGCACATCCTCCCAGTCCGGGTGGGCCTCAAGCGCGACGACGAACGATTCCGTCGCCGACTCCGCGGCGTAGCCCAGTTGTACCGCGCGTCTGTGCGCGGCGGCGATCTGCCGCTCGGCCTGACTCGACAACGCGAGGCCACCCGCCATCGACCCGGTAATAACGGTGAGCGTCAGCACCAGCAACATCATGACGGCCTCCCATTCCTGGGCGCGACGTCCACGACCGCGCTGTACGTCGCCGCGCCGGCGACGAGCGTGATGCTGACACGCACACGGCGCACCCGCAACACATCCTCATCAAACATCGTGGTCCCGCTACTGCGCCACGGCCCATCGCCAAACACGCCCGCCGACAGTTCAACGTGATCATCAAAATACGCAAACGCCAGGGCTGTGACGCCGTCGATGACCGGCTGATCGGTGACGTCGCCATCAAAATAGCGCAACTGGTTGGTACTGGCGTCACGTCGGTAGCCGCGCACCAGCACCTCCGTGACCACGGCACCGGCTTCGTGAACATCGTCGGACGTCGACAGGGCCTCAAGCGACAACGTCTGCCCCGTCACCCGGTCGACCGACCACAGTCCCAGCCGGCCGGATGGCTCAAAGACACCGATCGTGGTTCCCACGCCAAATCCACACGCGGGTCGGCTCGGTGTGCAGTGCGCGGCCGGATCCACGATGAGCGTGAGCGACGTCGGGCTCACATTGCTGAGGGACCGTGTCTGCGCCAGGGTGTCAGGCACAGTGACGATCGTGAGGGCGTCGGTTCGCACCTCCATCGGTGCGTCCCCGCCGCGCCCGATGCGTCGAGGCCAGATGGCCGGAATTGAGTGTCCAAGCGGGCCCGTCGCAGGCCCGAGATACACGCCCGCACCCGCCATTCGCAGGTCGCGACTGATCAAATCGAGCGCCACCCTGGCGCGCTGGTGCAACTCGAACCGGTCGGGGTGACTGCGCGCAAGCCGACTCGTGTGAAACACCATCGAGATGACGCCGGCCATCACGAGCAACATCAGGCCCAATGCCACGATGGCCTCAACCAGCGTGTGGCCGCCGATCTTGTCCTGCGTGCACGGCTTCGTCACGGCCTCACGCTGAGTCATGGCGTCACCCTGGAGACCACGGCTGCTGCGGTCACGTCCTGCCTGAGACGACCGCTGGAGACGACGACGACGACGCGCCACAGTCCGGTGCCGCCGGGTTCAGGTCTGACCGTCCAGGCGACGTCTAAGAGCCCGGCGCCCGTCGTGCGATCCCCAGACCGGTCCACACTGTGCCGGCCGTCCAATGGCGCCTCCGCGGAGGCGCGCCATTCCTCGATGGCACGGCTGGCCACCCAGATGGCGGTGGTCTCCAGCTCGCTCTCAGCCACGGCCCTGGCGCTGGTCGCGAGCAACCCCGCCGCGCCGGCCAGCGCCACGGATGCCACCGCCGTCGACACGAGCACCTCAACGAGGGTGCTGCCGGAGTTTGATGCCCTGTTCACGGCGTCGTCTATTGCAACTCCGGGACCAAGCGCCAGCGGGGTTTCCGGGCCGATTCACACGCAGTGTTGCAGATTCTTCCAAGGTGGCCAGGCGAGTTATGGCAAAAATTGTCAGACCGCCAACAGGCCGAGATACCAAGCCAACAGCGGCTCCCCGATGAGCGAGGCAACAAACGCCGCCATCGAGAGAAAGACGCCGAACGGCAGCTTGGTGCGCATCGACCCGCGCCCGGTCAGCGTGACGGCAATTCCCACCGCTGCCCCTGCAACGGTCGAGAGCAGCAACACCACAAAGACCTGCGGCCAACCGAGGAATGCGCCGATCATGGCGAGCATCTTGACGTCGCCCAGCCCCATGGCATCCGTGCCGGTGGCCCGCAGCCAGGCCCAGCGGATCGCGAGCAGAATCCCCGCGCCAAGGAGCGCACCAAGCACCGCGTCCACCACACCCGGCGGCGCCACGAGCGACAGGCCGAGCGCGATCACCACCCCCCCGTACGTCAGCGGATTCGGCAGGCGAAATGTCTCGGCGTCGGTCACCGCCAGCGCCAGGAGCAGTGCCGTCAGCACAAGGCGTGAGGCCAGATGTGCGCCCATCGTCGGCTCCATCATCGCCTGCACGACAAATACGATCGCGGTCGCCACCTCCACGAGCGGATACCTGGCGCTGATCGGCGCTGCGCACTGTCGGCACTTCCCTTTGAGCAGCAGATAACTCACCACCGGAATGTTGTCGCGCCAGGCAAGCCGCCGACGACACTTCGGGCACGTCGACGGCGGCGTGACGATCGACTCGCCACGCGGCAGCCGTGCAATACACACGTTGAGAAAACTGCCGACCATCAGGCCGAACACTCCGACGAGGGCGATCTCGGGAGCGGTCATGACGAGCCCAACTCCCGAAGTTTGCGTTGCGCGAGGTCGCGGATCCACGGCTCCTCGGACTGCGCGAGCGACTCAAGAATGGTGCGCGCCGTGGTGCGGTCCCCGCCGTCAATGAACATCTCGGCCGCCAGCGGTTTGAGCCAGATCGGCGCACCGGGCATCGCGGCCGCGCGTGCAAACTGGCGGCCTGCCTCCTGGCGATCCCCGCTGTGCCAGTAGCTGTCTCTTATACACATCTCCGAGCCCACGAGACTAAGGCGAATCTCGTATGCCGTCTTCTGCTTGAA
>ENA-ORBV01007982-ORBV01007982.1-microbial-mat-metagenome-genome-assembly--contig:-NODE-7982-length-17973-cov-5.943339_pt1 | contig 17973 bp, 10 predicted proteins | sample MGYA00237777_ERZ505514 | MGnify/ENA primary metagenome ERZ505514 (study PRJEB26160, sample SAMN06269048) | microbial mat metagenome | isolation source: Oligotrophic lake microbial mat | place...
GTCAAAATCGTAGTGAAGCTGGAAGACCGATTGCCCCTTTGACTTGTCCATTTCGAAGTAAAACCGCGGAGAAGCTGCTGCCCCCTTGGCAAGGTCCTCGTGGCCGTGCTCGTCATGATCTCCCTCCCCATCTTCGTCATGAGAGTCATGGTCTTCTTCCCCTTCAACTTCGCCTTCATGATTGTGCGTATCTCCCTCGTCATCTTCGTGATGGTCGGCCTCCTCATCATGCTCCCCATCGTGGCCTTCGGCATGCTCCTCCTCATCATTGTCATCGCGGTCAGCATCATGTTCCTCATCATGATTGTCATCCGTATCACGGTGCTCAAAAATGGTCACATTTTTTTGATCCAACACCGACTCCACAGATCCATCGTGGACTGTCACCGTCCAGGGATACGGTGTTGTTTGTCGATTGACTACCAGCGGGGTCGTCGTCCCGTCATGAGTGTCATTACCATTATTCTTGCCCTTGCTAATGGTACCCACTACGGGATCGACGCTCCCACCAAGATCTGTATCAAAGTACACGTCGTATTGGTACGAATAGTGGGATAGATTCCGTGCCGCCCATACGGCACGCGCGGCTTGGAGCAAGACCAATGCATCCTCCGCATTTCCAGTGTGCTGATTGTCGTTATTGTTCCCGGATAAGGACGCCACCACGGAAGCCAAGGTTGTTGTTTCAGTTGTATTGTGACTGCTCTGATCATCCTCATCATGATTATCCACAAGATGGTCGTGTTTGTCGTCGTGCTGGGCTGTGGTAGTGGATATTTCTTGTAAGTGAAGGATCGTAGCAAAGTATACATTCTTGTTAAACGAAAAGGACGTCGCCCGGGTCATCGAGGATGGTTGGTGGTAATAATCAATGACGACTCGTTCGGGAAATCCAAAGCTTTCGTGGTAGGATACTTGAATCTGCGAAACTCCAAATAGCTTGTCGTCGATACTATTTTTAGAGCTAATGTGGTTGGTGGTAGTATTCCGGGCCAGCAATGCTTGCTCGATGCGATCAAAAAGGTCCAGCACCGTCGGCGCAGGAGGTCGTATAGGAATGGGTGTAATGGTGATGGCTTTTGTGGCAACTCCAGTTGTGGTGGTTGTAGACTGCTGGAGGGATTGCGGCACTTGCTGTAGTCTTCGCTGCCGGTTGTCCTTTTGCCGTTGATGTTGGTACCTATTGACTTTCACTGTCTGTGAAATGTGCCGTAAAAAGCGATGACGGCGATGATCGTGATCGTCCTCTCCCTCCTCCTCCTCGAGATCATCCTGTTCTTCGTCTCCCTCCTCCTCTTCTTCTTCGTGCTCATGGTCTTCTTCTTCTTTGTCGTGAGCTTCATGACTTTCATGACTTTCATGACCCCCATGATCATGACCATCATCGCCGCCGCCACCGCCGCTGGTATCATGCAGTAAAACTTCGGCATGGGTTTCCTCCATGTGTTGCTGATGATCGTGGGGGGCATCGTGGTCGTCGTCTGAAACGTGTGGTTTGCCGGCAAAAAATAAGACTTCGCCCCGGCTGGCATCCAATCCATCCAAGACAAAGGGCGAGCACAAGTTGCCATTGACGGGACAAAACTGCAACTGGATTTTGATTTGCGGAAAATCGATACCCGTCTTGGTCATTGTGGTGTTGTCATCGTCGTCTTGATCCACACGATCACTGTAGAAAAAAGCTGTGGGCGATAAATCAAATTGCTGTCGCAATTGATGTAAGTCAAGATTCAGTGTAAAATGAAAGGTATAAAAGCGTTGCGTTCGTAGCTTGGCGGACCCAAAGACAGATTCGTGAAAGATGTCCAAATGCAAGGATGTCCCAGAAGGACAATTGGAATGCATGGTAGTAGGTCCAGCGACAAAATTCGGTACCAATCCATTGTCCCATTGTTTGCCATTGAAATTGATTTGATTGAGTTCGTCCTTGTGTGCGTCATGGTCGTGTTCGTCTTCCATGTGGTACTGGTCATGATGATCTTGATCATAATAGCTGGGGGCCGACCAACAAATGGCATCTTCGCCACGTAAATTGTCATAGCCACTTTGTGTGTAAACCAAGCCGGGAACTTGAGCGATTGTGGTGTGTAAATGTAGCAGTAGCAGAAGTAGTGCAGCCGATGCTACTACTTGTTGTTGTCTCGTGCCATCTCGCATTCTTCTACTACAATTAGTAGGTTGCTGGTCATGATTGCTTCGACTGTGACTGCGGCTGTGACGGTAGTGGGACTCACCTCTCCTCGTCCTCTTCCTCTTGGTCGTCACCATGGTTGTCGACATGATTGCTATTGTTGGTCCTCCCACCGAAATCAAACATCCACCCAGCCTCTCCAACACAACCACAAGGAATATGCCTTTTGCGTTGATTCTATGTGTGCAGCTGGCGGCAAGATAGCTGTTAAGAGTGAATGCTGTCGATACCAAATTCAAATGTGTTGCTCTTCTTTCAGTATGCTTCTCGTGAATCTTCTAATGAATAGACGGGGTGTTGGTTGATGGTTTATTCATGCACAGCGGCTGTAAGCGTTGTTGGTACGCGTTAAAGTCTACAGGACTGTACTAGATCATGTACTACTACTAGTACTACCTGGCGGTACGACGTACTGCACGGTCCTACTTAGCGATGGTTTTAACGAAGCGATATCGCTTTGCTTCGCTTTGATGTCCCTTCGGTGTCGCTTCTATTTAAGCTTTGGTGTCGCTTCTGTCGCTTCGGCAGCACTCAGTGTTAATGGGGAACACACAGACGCTTCTCTGCTTGTCGCTTCGTTAAACGCTTCGGAGTCGCTTCCTTAATCGCTTCGATGTCACTTTCGGTCTCGCTTTGGGTTCTCTTCGTTAAGCAAATGTGAGCTTTGCTAAGTAGGACCGTGCTGCTTTGAACACTTTGCATGCAGAAATAAATGCAGTAATGTTCAAAATGATGATCACTCTCCACATGCATGTTGGGAAGAGCACTAGCAATTCAGATCTGTTAGCTACAGCTGTGCTTTGCTGTCGTCAACAGTGTGGGTTGTTAAAAATTGTCCATCTGAGTTTTAATTGAAAAAAATCTGTGCGAATCAGAACAGCACAGACATAACAGCAAAAGCTGTTAACTGTTCAGCAATGAATAGTCTTCAATTGATTATGTAATGATTGAAAAATGTGATGGATACATTTAGTCCATCATAGCATCAATCACAATTTTGACCAAAAAAAAATTATGACAATGGCATGGGTAGCACCGATAGTTAAACTGATCAAACATGGCAATTTCCTCTGTTAATGTTCAGTTGAGTAACACACTACTTCATGCCAGTAGCTACTGACAATGCTCATGATGTAGGGCTATGTCAAGTAACATTTCTATTAGTTAGCTACACAACTAGCAATGTCCACATGTGCTAGCAAATCGTTAGACCGTGTTGTCACTCCCCAAAATGACAGAGTCCAAACTGTGGTTGAAGCTGTGATGCCGTGTAGCCAAAATTGCAAAAATCTGATTGACATGATTGGTCAAAATGTGATGTATTGATGTCATCATATTTTTTTACAGATGGTTTTTTAGTTGAAACTTCAGTCATTGATTTTTGGCGACCAGCAGTGTTCAGAACATTTGACAGTGTTTTGTTGCTTTCGCACCTGCAAACCAATGTAGAATCATTGATTTCAAAGACTTGATTTAAACAGTAGACTAAAACAAACAAATGTCAACAGAACACAGAATGCCAACACACCAACAATGAAAGCTAAAATCATGCTGCAAACGGCAAGGCAAGGCGCCATGCATTTTGAATTGTAGGATTTTTCAAAGAGAATGCAACTTAAATTTCTGGTTGGCCAACCATGATCAATTATACAAAAGAGTGCATGATACGACAAAGGATTTTTTGTGCAAGGCCAAAGTGAACGCACATCTACCGAGTAAACCTTTTTGTTCTCACTTTTCTATTGTTTTTTTACTCACATTGTTTCAGTGGCGGGATGAAATGGTGAGAGCTGGTATTCTATAATTGCTGGAGTGCTGGTTTGGTTTTCTAGTTAACTCCTGGCAGGTGGGTGTTCATTGTCTTTTGGTGTCTAAAAAAATACTTTATGTTTCTAGCTTAGTGTCACTGCAAAAGAACTGTGTGACAGTAGTTCTGCGCAACGTTTCTGGACCGAGGAGCTATCTGTGTGGACCGGAGAGCTATCTCGCTGCAGCTGGTATCATTGCTAGCTTACAGCAGTCTCTTCACTGAACATGGGTTATCTAATATGTTTTTTACATGGGTAGAGTTGTGGGATTTTTTCACCACGAGACAGTCACACACCCAGATTTTAAAAAATAATTGAGCATCCTTAGGAATTAAATAAATCCTACTTTAGTCTAATTGTCTTCAGCGTCTCGCATCCCACGTGGGATCATACTATCTTTACATCACTGCTGCTACTAGCGTGGAGGAATCCTTCCGAGGAATCCTTTACCTCGAAAGAGATGGTAACATCAAGTGGTCTTCATCTTCGTAGCGCTGGTAATCCAGGCTCGCAACAGAACAAATGTTCATGTCATCCTCGTCTTCTGTTTTGATATCCGCTTCCGTCTCGAACCAACCGCGGCCACAGAAACTCAGTACTAGTGGCCACAAATCAATGAAGATACCTGTGCCTTTCTGCTCGAGCCGTTTGCCCACCCGGAGCAGTTCCATAACGGCTCGACGATCCGCAGGAGTGAAGAGTAGGTGGCGCTCAGGGGTCCAGTTGCGTTCTGCGTGGGAGATCAAACGGCGGCACTCGTCAATGGAACGTTGGCTCAGGCAATTCCACGGCTTGGAAGATGTGATGGGCTGGGCTGGGATCATCGCTCGCAACACAGGAGACGAGACAGGCGTGTTGCTACCAGCGCTATCATCGGAATTGGGAGTGCCTTGCGTAGGTGTAGCAGGCTCTTGCCCTTGCCCCGGACCTTGCTGTCGCGGCTCCTGCTGAGGCGTCGCGGGTGCCTCGCCTTCCGCTGACTGAAATGAATTTGGTCGACTCTGGGCATATTCAGCAGCACGTCTGCGACCAGCTTGCGGCGTCTCCACACGTGCTCCAGCATGGAGCAACTCTCGCAATACGTCACTGCTTCCTCGGGCAACCGCCACATGGATTGGAAGGCGGTCGCTCAAGTCTGATATCTCCATCGCCTTCCTGGCTGCGGGGTGCATTAAGAGCACCCGAGCAGCGCTGTGCGCATTGTAGTGTGCGCAATAATGAAGGGGGCTGTAGCCGCTGAAGCGACTGTGGGGGTGATGATGATTGGCCCCGTTTTCATTGTCATTTCGGAGGTAAGGGCCACCAGCGCACCTGGTCGCCAAATCGGCACCCCGCTCCAGCAACATCATCGCCGCATCGGCCGCATCTTCCTGGGCTGCAAAGCATAGTGGAGTGGCTCCGCTGTTCGCCCGAGCATCTACTTGGGCCCCTGCTTCCACCAACAGAGCAATCGACTCTTTTGAATTGGAGTAAGCAGCGTCGTGAAGTGCTGACCAACCTGATGGGTGCGCCCGGGCATTGGGGTCTGCGTTGTACTTCAATAACAGTGAAACACACGACACCTCATTCTTAAAAGCTGCCCAGTGGAGAGGGGTGTTGCCATGCCCATCAGCGCATCCTCCACCGCGAGGACGGAAAATACCACGTGATAGCGCGATGGAACCTTTCTCGAATGTACATGAGTGCGCGAGAGAGACCCTCGATGGTTCGGACAAGTTGGCATGGGCCAAAACACCCCGAGCTGCATCTAGTTCCGTCATGAAACCATGTTTAACAAGGGATGTGTATTCCCTGAACAGGCGTAGAAACTGCAGGAAGTCTCCTTTCGGTTTCTCGGGGGCTGTAGGCACTGTTGTCGCGCCGAACAGTCCACGTGGTCGGAAATCCGTTGGTCGGACTCGTGGGTATTCCGACGTATCGGCAAAGAATCGGAGTTGCGCCGAGGCGGCTTGACGAGCTGAATCAGGCAGTACTACATTGTTATGCGATGCCATCTTTCCATCCATCTGCCCATCGCCGCCGCTGCCGCCGTGAGCACAGGATCTCCCAAGCTCCAACAGTAAAGTCAGGCATTGAATCGATCCGTTGCAAGCAGCTTCGTGGATCATCAAACGGCGAAAAGCTGTGTGAGTTGATCGAGCATCGGCACCCATGGACAAGAGAAAGGCCAAAGCCAATGGCAAGTCCAAAGCACAAGCTAGATGCAGAACAGTCCCGGATCCTCCCGAAGGTCCAGCCGAAATTCCGCCGAGAGGAGGTGGCGTGGCGTTGGCAACGCTTCCATCGAAGAGTGGTGGGCCATCGCTTCTGGCACTGGCGCTACCATTTTTGTTTCTCCTGTTGGTTTGCTCGTTGGCGTTGTACACCACAAAATTGGAAGGGGGTCTCGAGTCGCTGTAAATCGAAGCAGAGTCCCAAAGAAGTCTATTAACCCCCTCATTGGCCTCCACAGTCATGGATGTACCCGCAGCAAGAGAATTTGTATATGCGCTACTACGAGCCAAGGGAGTAGTAGTGCATGCAGCAGGAAGGTTGGCATCAAGCGCTGCGGGAGGTGATGCAGTGGCTGATGTCGGCGGCGACTTCAGGTGTTGCCGAGTTCGCTTTAATGGCATCTCATAATCCATGGAGTTCCCTTTGCCTTGACAGTAATGGAGCCCCTCAGCGTCCTCATCTTCTTCGTTGTCCTCGTCATCGTAGTCCTCGTCACAGCTGTCCTCGACAGACGTCTCCATCAAAAAGGCCCCCAGTTCGTTCAAAATAGAGTGGTACTGCACATCATCAGGTCCCAGAGAATGAACAGGAGGAGGCGATTGTTCGGAAGTAATATAGCCTAATTTTGACTCTTGACACGCGATTTGCTCTAGGAATTCGTTGCATTTTTCCTCTGTTGTTTGACAAAAATTCGCGAAAAAAGGGGTACAAGCGGACGGTGAGATCATGGTTTGGCCACACAAATATCACAAAAACTTCGAAGCCTCATTTAAATTTAAAACAGGATATTATCATGAAAATATCGAATACAGAATAACAGTGTTAACGTTAACCTAGCAGGGAGCTAGTAGCGCAGGATCAAGCTAATTGGTAGTGCGCTACTGCTGCCTGCTAGCTCCGCCATGGTGCTACGTTAACAAGCCAGTTAAACACGAAGATCGGCTCTAGCTTGTAGTAGACAGGTTCCCCGTTACGTCGCTTGAGGATGAAGCAAGAAACGTATCTACAGAAATCTTACGTAGAAAAATGTACCAGGCCTACGTGATGACACACGATGACTTCTTACCTGATTTGTGCACAACGAAAGGCGACCAACGATTTCTCATTGCCAAGAATGATACAATCGTTCTCCTCGCGTTATCAGCATACAAGTCCGCAACAGTATCATAGTCCTTGTTAGTAACTGCCTCAAACAGAGACAGAGAGGGTTGGACCATCGTGGGGGGCTGTGACCCTCGCATGATGTTGTTGTTGGCACCCGATGATGCCATAGTGGTACGAAAGTCAAGAAAATATGAGACGACTTCGATTTCAGTGCGAAAGCTGGACTCGACAAAAACTTCGTGCGAACCTCCGGGCGGGCGCGCAAAAAATAGAAGTCCAAGGTCTTTGAGTCACTCGCACACTCCGTTCATCCGGGACTTCATCTCTATGTGACGAAGACAGGTATGCTAAATAGATTACATGCAGGTACCACAACGCTCTTTGTGATCATAAAACTGTAGGTTACGCTTTCTGTTGATAGCTTCCCACCCGTTTGCCGCCCATTTGTTAGCTGAGCTACCACAGCTTGCACGACCTAAACGGTTCAGGTCCTATGTGGATCATCAGATAGAGGGTGAGTTTGGGCGGACATTCTGAAATGCTCATTTACTGCTAGAGAACGGCAGCAGATAGCGCCTTTTTCATTCTGTTGCTGCAGGAGTTAGCTAATCCCTTAGTTTGGCAGGAGCAGCTGAGCGCCATTGGGTGCTCCCAAAAATCAGCCGAAGCTAGCTACTAGCTAGCTAGTAGCTACTACCTAACCACTCCCGGCCCTACTCTAGCTGCTAGCTATGAGATTGCTAACTGGTAGGTATTAGAAGTACTGCCAGTGTAGTTAGTATTAAGTATGCCTAGATGAACGAGTGATTTGCCACTGAGTGGCAGCACCGCAAAGTGAGCGGCCCGGTCAAGCAACTGAACCACCGACCTACGGCGCGCCCTCCGTTAGACGTTACAGTACCTTTCTAGTCAAGTTCCCTGCCTGCTAGAGCTCTGGTTGCCGAGATGCCCGTCGCTGCTTCATATTTCCTGGCCGCAGTGAGCCAGCCGATTTCCGTCGTATATTGTCTAGCAGTCTGACTGATAAAAGAATACAGGCAATGAGGATCAAAGAAGAGACAACGAGCGAGCTCCCTGCTTCATGGATGATAGCTACCGGTACATGACCAAAGAGCTAGCTACAAGCTAACTACTAGCTAGGTAGTAGGTAGATTAGCTCCAGCGTGATCGTTAGTTAGGAGATCTCACTGTTAGCTAGTAGGACGCACTCTATTATTATCTTCATTTTACTTTACTACGCTTTTGTGATTCGTCGAATTCGTGACTCATAATACGAATAAGATGTGCGTTCAAAGGCAGTATCTTCGTACGTTTGTCGCCGCGTCATCCGTCAGCCGCCAAGTGGCCTTTTTCTCAAATGCTTGCAGAAGCAAGGAACTCGTCAATTCTGGCCACCCAATGTAGCATGGTCAACGCTACTGACACTTGATATGTGAAGAACAATTGTAGTGTGTCGACAGCAATTGCGTTCTCACTACTTATTACAAATGGTCCAAGAAGTTGTTGTTTCAAGATGGTTACGTCAATAGCAAGGTTTACGCCCCTTTCAGTCTTTTTACTTGTGCTTTCTGCTTGTCATACTGGTACAGAATCATTCACTACTTCAGGCACCGGTGCCAGCATTTCCCCCCTCCAAACAGCATTGAAGTTTCCTCCTTTCAAACAGCAATACCGAGTATCAAGACCAGGATGCTCCAATAATAATCACCAACGGAAAGGCAGATGTCACTTTTCCAGAAGCAATTCCAGAATACCTTTATCCTCTGGAGCAGCTTCTACGGCATCATCGTCCCCACACCAAGTAGATGGTGATTCTTTGGAAGATCAGTATGACCCAAACGACATCACACCGCCCACAAAAACCATCTATGGCAGTATGGCCTTTTTTGCTCAGTTTGTGGTGGAAACCTTGGTCAAAAATCGCCTGAAAAAGAAAGAAAAAGAACTCAGCAACAGTCTACGAAAACGTGTTCGAGGAGACCGACGAAAGTCGTTTTTCGATAATATGGCCCAGCTCAATGAACAGCGAAAAAACCTTGTCATCTTGGCCGGATACAATGCCCGGATTGTCATTCCATCGTTTGGGTTTTTGTTTTTGGGGGCCTTGACCACAAGTATTGTTCCCTTGTACGAATCCAAGTGCATTCAGTTGGTGGCGACACTGCATCCTACCAAAGCCAAAGTCGTGGAAGCTCTCATTGGTTTGGTGGTGTCCAGTACTTTGGCGTCCTTGTTTACAGGATTACGCGGAAGTCTATTTTGGCTAGCAGGTAGGTACAGCAGTGCAGATAGACGGGCATGTGTGTTTGTGTGTGTGTGTTGTTTATTGGTTGTCCATTGACTCTAGAGGTGTCGCTCACCATTTTCATTTCTTTTTCTTGCCACAACAAAGGTTCCCGAGCAAATTATAACATTCGAGTGAAACTCCACCGAAGTTTGTTGCTCCAAGAGGCCGCATTTTTTGATTCCAACGAAGTGGGATATCTGCTGTCTCGTCTCAACAATGACGTCAACAAAATTGGGAATGTGATTTCCTACCATGTCAATGTAGTCTGTCGACAACTCGCGCAGTTTATCTTTGGATCGGTGGTTTTGTGGCGAATATCCAGACAGCTCGCCATGTGGACATTTGCCGGTGTTGGGTTGGTAGCTATTTTATCGGCTATTTATGGAGAATTTGCTCGAACGCTCGCAGAAGAAACACAAAATGCATTTGCGGATTCTACCGCTGTAGCAGAAACCTCATTATCCATGAGTGAAACAATCCGCTCCTTCAACGGCGTCGAAATCGATTCCAAGAAATATGAACAATCCCAGGGACTGGCGTTGGAGTTGGAAGAAGTCCAGGCATTCGCCTATGGATCGCATAAGGTAGGTACAGTACAAGGAATATTGTTATTGATCAATCTCATTGAGTCAAAGCTTTTGAACTTGATTGAATGTGGCAGATCGCATTGAGCTATCATGGGTGAATGATGTTGAATCGGTCCCTGCTCACCAAATACTGTATCCTTTTCATTGAATTCAAAAGTTCATAAGCGACACTTTGCAATCTGCACTCCATGCTGGTCTCCTTCTCGCTTGCTGGACCCTCGGCCGTAGAGGAGGTTTATCAGCTGGAAAGTTGACAACTTTTATGTTCTATACAAATTTCGTTTTGGAATCATCCAATGAAGTTGGGGACCAATGGGCAAAAATTCAGAGTGCTGTAGGTGCTTCGACCAGTGTGTTTGACTTGATTCGACGAATCCCAGCTATTCGCGACCCGCCGAAACCGAAGGGTTCGCTCAAAGCAGAGGCAGTAGCACATAATGTGATTGTCCCCGTTGCACCGAAAAAATTAACATCCGAACAAAAAAGTACAATCAATGCCTTGAATGGATACAATGCTTTGAAGAATGGGCAAAACGAGGAACAATTGAAGCCTGTCATTGAAATGAAGAACACAACTGTTACATATGGTGCAATGGCCAAGCCCGCTTTGGATTCTGTGAATTTAAAAATATATCCCGGTGATAGAGTTGCTGTTGTGGGTCGATCTGGAAGTGGTAAATCGACTATGCTGCGGACAATCCTAAGGTTTTATGACCCCAGCTCTGGAGCAATCTACCTTGGAGAAAGGAAAATGACTGACATGAGCAGACTCGATATTGCCAAACAAGTCTCAGTTGTTGAGCAGGAACCTTCCTTGTTCCCGATGTCTCTGCTGGACAACGTACTCTATGGAGTGGATAAAGATAGCGTTGATCCTCAAACTGGAGAACCTTGCTACAGTGAAGAATATCGCCAGGCGGCTTATGAGTCCTTGCGTCTTTGTGGCCTACCGGTCCAGCCGGGAAATGACCTTGCTCTTGAGCTCGATACTCGAGTCGGAGAAGGAGGACGAACGCTCTCTGGTGGACAGAGGCAAAGAACTGCAATAGCCCGGGCCTTGGTGCGGTCACCTGAGGTACTATTGCTCGATGAACCCACGTAAGTCACACATGTCTTGGATTTTGTTGTGTCCTATAATGATTCTCCCATTCGCCTAACGATGTGGGGTTATTTCTTGATTGGTTTGATCCGTTATGTTTTGGCGCAGTGCTGCTCTTGATTCTGAGAGTGAGAAGAAAGTGGTTGCGGCCCTTCAAAGCGCCATGGTCCACGCAAAAAGCATGGTGATGGTTACCCACCGACTAGGCGTGGTGCGTTCACTAAACGTGAACCGGGTCATTGTAATGGAACAGGGAAAAATTGTCGAGAGCGGTCACCCAGAAGAGTTACTTAGGATAAAGGGTGGTCGTTACGCAGGCTTGGCGTCGGAGCAGGGAATAAGAGCCATGGGAGAGGAGACTTTTCAGAGATAAATGTAATAGAATGGAGCAAGCTAGAAATACCACCTAGCTAGGAGTAGCAGCAATTGTGAGGCTTCACAGTCACTGCTTTGTGAGCGAACCTGAAAATGAGCAAAGCACCAAAGAAATCGGAGAGCAAAAATCATTGCAATGCATGTGTCACATGAGCGCCGCTTTGGAAAATGACCCATCCCTTGCAAGAGCCTCAGATATACTGCGTGCTGCTTCCTTTATCCTCTTTCTGTTCGTCTTCGGAATCCCTGGTTGGTAGTCACTAACTATTGGCAATTTAAATGTTTAAAAAAGGTTGGCAAATTTAAGGAAAGGCCGCCCCGAGTCAGCAATGGCTCTCTTCTTGCAACTAGTTAGCTACCTCAAAGGCTTAATATTTGGCTGGCCGCTATGCCAAAGCAATTGGTGGAACAGGCTCTTCCCAGGGTGGGCGCCAACAGCCAAAGGCCAATCAGTGCATCCGCTCTTCCCAGGGTGGGCGCCAACAGCCAAAGGCCAATCAGTGCATCCAAAGCAGCAGTCAAAGCAAGGAGGACAGCCACTCTTGTTTCACACCATATCTGGCGCTTATCAATCACTGACGCGAGGCTGCGGTAATTTTTTGTGATTGTGTGTTTGCTTCTGAATCTTCATTGCTGTTAAGGGACACTATATTGAGTGCTTCCCTTGCAGTCAAATTGGTAGTTGGTGTGCACACTACTAGTAGCTCCTGAAACTCTTGATAAGTTACATGCTTCTTGAAACTTTCTTTATGACTCTTGAAGTGAGCATGCCGGCCCGTGGCAGCAAAGAACAAGTTGTGTGATTGATGACTGATAAATGGTGTCTTGCACAAACCATGACTAGAAAAATTTGCTCTGCCTTACAGGAATAAAAATACAGCACTCAGAGAGAGGAAGAGAGACGTGACTGAAAGACAGTGCTGTGACAGGATTGTGTCTTTTGGCACGCCCACTTCCTGCTGGTGCCATCATCCTCCATTGCAGCAACTGTCAGACAAAATGTTCTCATGTATCAGCACACCTGTACTGTACTAGAGCAGCATTGCAATCTACATTCCGGATGTGGCTATGCCATGTTTCCACCTTTTTTGAGAAGATGTAGCCCGGACAAGAAATGATTGTGTTGAGCGATGTTCAAACGCTAAGCTTGTCATCATGCTGACTGATGCTTTTCTTGAAGTGCTTCTTTGGTCTCAAGTTTTTTATTTTAGCACTATAGTAAGGGTATAGCACACAGACTTTAGATTTTCTCACTAGGTCTGGTGTCATCACCATTTGTCATTCTCGTCACGTTTGAGCGTGTTTCACAAGAAGTTGCACCTGTCCTGGACCATGGTTCCTTCGCTTGCTGCCACTATGTTTGAAGATGGTTTTGTGGTAGTAGAAGGCTCCTGTGGATATAATTGTAGCCTTGCCTGTCTTTTTGGATGATTTAGGGGGTAAGTCTTTTAAAAGACGCACATTAATTCGGTGCGGGTGCCTTCGGATCGCATTGCCAAACAAACCCAGTGAAGGGTTAGTGACACTCAACAACACGTTGAGAACTCGAGAACTGTCATTTGGTTCGAAGCGAAGATGTCAAAGAAGAAGAAGAAGAAGAAGAAGTTTGTAGTTGGGTAAATAGTAAGCTGGCTAATCCTACTAGCTAGTGGTATCGCACAACTGCTGATGGCATTTAACTTGAGCAGTAGTACTAGTACGGAAGCAAAGTCAATCAAAGAAGGCAGCAGCATCGAAACTTCCTGGCAATAGCCAATTGAATACCATAACGACAACGACAACTACAACAATAATGCAAACAAAGCTTCTTCTCCTGATTTTTTGGGTTGCTCCCTGCAGCGCCTGGCTTCAAGCCAGGCCCACTCCCCTTGGACAATACTCCAATCCAAAGTCTCGCCCACAACGTGTCGCATTGTGGGGCAACGGCGAGCCTGCAGGAGTGGAGGCGGTATTTTCGGATATCAAACGAATGAGAAAAGCTCAATTCGAAAAGATCGCCGAGAAGGTGAAACCTGGCGGTAAAGTTACTTGGTTTGGAAAAGACGGCAAACGACACCGTCGACGAATAGTGGATCATGATCTCCACGATGATAATAATGTCGAGGGATCTGACGCGGTCCATGCGGGGCATGTTGGACACCATGCAATGGAGGAAATGCTGAGACAGACTGCTCTGCCAGAAGGATGGGAATTTAAAAATGAAAAGGAGGTCAAGGAATTGGCAACCATGAAAGTCATTTTGAAAAAAGAGTTCGCAGATCTGGCCCACTCAGTGGTCACATTACAGGACGGTAGAGTAGTGAACGTTGTAAAGCAATTTCCAGATGTGTATGGGGATATGAGATTGCTGCGATTTCTACGGAAATAAAAGACAGAAGACGCAGTGGCTGCCTCTGCGGCCTATCGGAAATTTCTGGCATGGCGAAAAGCCAACGACGTCGACAACATCAGAGCGCTGGTTGAAACTCGACCCTTCGAGGTGCCTACAACTTCGGAATTCGTGCCGGATTTCTTACCTTTCGATTTCAGGACAAAAGGACAACCAGAAAATCCATCTGAAAACATCGGCGCTATAATACTGTTATCTATTGGAAAGTGGCGTACATCTGAACTCACGAGCCTCATAAAACGAGGAGAGTTGTCGTTGTCAGACTTTTCGGTCTATTGGATTTTCATTTTTGAATCCCTGCACAAATGTCTCTACAGCGAGAGCGTGAAGCAAAAGCAAATGGTGTTTGTTGAAGCCATTAGCGATCTCAAAGGCTTCAGTCTTCGACAAATAACACCCGCATTCGTTTCACTGGTCCTTAGACCATGGATCAGCGAACTGCAAGCGAACTATCCAGAGACGGCCAAACGAATCAACGTCGTCCACCTACCCAAAGTCGTGTCTCTGCTTTGGAAAGCCGTCAATCCAATGATAAGCCCGGGCACCGCGGCCAAAATTCGGATTCGATGAAAGTGTCAAACAAAATAATTCGCCGACCCCTCACTGTTTCTCAAAAATATGGCCATGTTTATTCTGTATGGCCTCTTCAAGTTTCGGAACCCAGAACTTCTCAGTTTTCTTGTTACTGTTTCCATTTCAACCGACAACGGAGAAACAAACCATTAGAGGTTGTGACGGGACGGCTAAAATAACGCTCACAAAAAATACTTCATGACTTACACATAGCAGTTGAACGCCCAGCCATCCTTGTTCCCTAGTCCATCCCTCTTTTCGTCGTAATCTTCAGGATACGGTACCCCGATCCGACACGTCGCACCCTTACCGTATCGCTCGGGCTTACAAATATCCATCCACCCTGGGAGTACACGAAACAGAAAATCACAATAAGGAACGGGGAATTGTTCGTGCATTGATTCGGTTTAAAGCGTGCTTCCCATGCAGTACTTACCAGCAGTGTCTTGCCGGGCTATGGCTTTGCTGTGCAGCATTGTGGCCTCATTGACTTCATCTGAGAATCTTGAACGAGGGTCTGGGAAAGCACGTGTGTGCCACCAATCAAACCCAGCTTTCTCAAACTCTGTCCTGTTCATTTCAGAAGTGACAGTGACTGATGAGTAGTGAATGAAATGCTGCCTTACATAGTCTGGACGGTACAATTGCTTTTCAGCGGGCATAACATCCTTCTTTGGCCCTGATTGTCGATCACAGTTATACGTCTGCAGAATTGTTCTGTTCAACGGAACTTCCAATTCAAAGCATGTAAAGTAGCTGTCACATTCCTTCCTATCCGTGATAACAACAGGCTCTCTGGCAAATAAAAGAACGGGCATTGTGAGAAGCATGAGATTCAATGTGAAAACATATACACATCAGCAACATGCCACGAACAGTGAAGCAATGGAAGTCTTACTGGATAAGATCCCTTCTAGGCCAGGCACGCCAACTGCCAAACGAAAGAATCTTCATTCCTTCTTTGTCTAATTTGTCAAGTATTGGAAGAACGCTGGTGTAACTGCCCATTGGCACCAGGTATTCATCCATGTCAAATTGACCAATCCAATCAACATGGGGCCCAAATCTCAACCTGCAGGATGATTCTGCAGCATACTGTGAAGATCTTTCCCCCGGGCTATCCACGTTATTAGGGTTGTTGTTACAAACCTGGAACGGCCATTTGATATAAGTTATCTCCCCTGGAAAGAGGTCAGCAATGGGCTTCAATGTGATCTCGGACGAGTATGCATAGCTGTTGTCATAAAGATAGAAGTGCTCAAAACCAAGAAGCTTGTTATAGTGGACCCATTCCAGCATCCGCCGTTGCCCATCATTGATTGCAAACCGTTCTCCTCTAGTTGTATAGCCAGCAGAAGCCCACATGCACGATACGAGTCTGTGAATTTTGGGACCAATTTCAGTGTTTCCGTTATTGGCATCCTTATCTGGTACCGCGACAGCTTTGCTTTGCTGTTCGTCCGAGTAATATTCAAGGAGACTAGGGCGGCAGATTGGAAAGTTCTCCCACCGACCCGAGTCTTCAATCCTTGGAAGGATGTGGTTGTCGCCCCACTCATGTTTAGCATCAAATCTGTTTTTCTCGTCTGCCAAAGATTCATTGTATCTAGGCTGAAGAAATTCGCTCGATACACCATACCTGGGAGGGGTCCTAATGGGTATAATATCAACAAAAATGGTAGCCCAATCATCTTTCACTGATTCTCCTGTGCGCACACTTTCAATCAAATGCTCTGGAACAGGACAGCGGAAAAGGAATTGCGTCAAATGAACACTCTTGATGCCTCCGTCGTCATATTGGAACGTATGACCTCCTTGGCGAGCTTTTCTGAAGGCAGCATAATCGTAGTCAAAGTTATAGACTGAAAGTGTTTCTTCCATGCTTGGCTTGAATCTGCAAATGAATCGAGTTGCAACTCCATCCGGGTCTGCTTCCTCGTGGGTTGTCAATTTATATCGTGTTTCGTCTCCATCCTTTACTCGCTTCACTGGCACATGTTGAAAGAGTGCGACACTTGGCTGTCTAATGTGGAGTAATTCAACTTCTTCTGGTGTGTTTCCAGTATTACACCTTCTTCTATTTTGTGCAATGAACTGAATGTACTTGCCGTCATGAGTAGGAAAGACTGAAATATTTTTTGGGTGTGTAAGAACCAAGCTTCATGTTTGAAACAGCAAAACAAGCGGGAACGAGAAGAACGGAAATGCCTACCATCATGCACCCAAGGTAAGAATGTATCTGAATCCAGGTACTCGTCTGCAGGAATGTTCTCGGGGAGATTTTTGCAAGAGTTCAGTTTTGGGTATGACAACTCATACAGTTGATTAGCAGATGCTTTTTTCCGAATGGGGAGTGGCTTTTGTTCCCACTCCTCAAAATCAATGGCTTCCACAAAAGCTTTTAACACATGATCCGGGTCGGGATGAACCTCTGCCTCATTTTCGTTTTGGGGATCATCGCCTTGCCCGGTGTCTGCCTGATCTGACTCCGGAGGGACAACTACTTGAGGTTTGACTCCTTCGCCTTTGGGTTTGGGCATCCACATTGGCCTCATCACTTGTCGAACTGGCAATGATTTGTTAATTTTTGGCTTTGGTGGTAGTTTTCCACCCTCACGACGGGATATGTTATCATTGACCTTGCTCTTGACCATGGGATTATCTTTGTCTTTTGTGGATCGATTTGTTGCTCCTCTTGGTCCTTTTTTGGGCCTTTCGGCTGCTTTATTTTTGTCTCCGCTTCCCGATGCTTTCTGGTCTTCTGACGATACCTTTCCAAATGGTTTGCGAATTTTTCCTTCCGGTGATTTTTCCTGTACTGACCGAACAGAAATCCTGTCATGGGTCGAAGCCCCAAAGTTCTCATCTGGCTCTTGACCTACAAGCGAAGGATCAGTCGTCGCCACTCGTATGACCAGCACAGCATACAATGTCATGATCGCGATCAGTCCGCCAAGGAGGAAAACCATGGGCCGCGACTTCCACTTCTTTTTTTCATTATTCCTCCCGAGCCTTCTATGTTTTTGCGTTCGACTTCCCGTTACGTTCACCATCGTAAATGCAACCTAACTGGTAGTGCAATTATTGAATCAAATGCCCGACGCTGGCTGCTACAGTACTGCATTCATTAATTTTATGTTTTGATTTTTGTGGTTTGCATAATTATTTACAATGACCGTCACTTGCGTGCATGCTCGATCAATAAAATTGCGCTAGTACCCTGCTCGAATATGTGTGCGTCGATGAATCCGATTGTTGACACCCGGGCTGGAACTTGCCGCAACGTACAAGGGACAGACCATTTGTTAAATAGGTGGTTCATATGATTTACGAAATAGGTTCTTAA
>ENA-ORBV01007985-ORBV01007985.1-microbial-mat-metagenome-genome-assembly--contig:-NODE-7985-length-17969-cov-20.693830_pt1 | contig 17969 bp, 15 predicted proteins | sample MGYA00237777_ERZ505514 | MGnify/ENA primary metagenome ERZ505514 (study PRJEB26160, sample SAMN06269048) | microbial mat metagenome | isolation source: Oligotrophic lake microbial mat | place...
GTGAAAGGGATCAGTCAAGGGGATAGTGTGTCTCAAGCAAAGTTCATCAGCGAAAGCTTTGGAGTGCGCGCTTAAGACAAGACGATTGGTACCGATCGTCTGTCACCTTAAAAAGTTTGCGACACAACCGAAAAAACGGCATACCCTCAAATGCCAAGTCCTGATTGACCAGTCCAGTGGCGCGGTCATTTGTCTGTTTTTCGGCAAAGGAAGTCGGCATGCTTGCAAACTCTTTCAAGCCTTGGGGGCTCACCTCCATCCTGAAACCCAAAGTTTGCACGATAAAGGCTATCAAGGCATCCAAAAGCTACATGCCAACAGTCGCCTCCCCATCAAGAAACCCAAGGGGTAGGGTGGTTTCATTTAGGGAGAGAGAAATCAAGATAGAGAAAGGTGCGTTCCCCTTAATGCGATGACCTCGACATTGAACCTCATTGAAGCATTAAAGCAAATCCCAGACTATCGCAAAGGAAAGGGAAAGCGACACTCCCTCTGGTTGATTCTGATGCTAGTTCTACTCGGAACCCTGTGCGGGTATCGAGGCTACCGTCCCTTAGCCGCTTGCACACAACAGCACTGGCAGAGGCTGTGTGAGTTGTTGGCATTGCCCACGCAGACGCGTCTGCCCTCGTCTTCGACCTTTCGTCGGGTGCTGCAACGGATGGACTTCGTGCCGTTTGTGGCGCTGTTTAAGCATTGGAGTCAGACCTTCATTCAGTTGACTGAGGAAACCTGGGTGGCGGCTGATGGCAAAAGCCTCAGAAGTACCTTGAGCGCTTACAGCGAGTCTTACCAAAACTTTGTCAGCACGGTGAGTGCTTTCACCCACCAGCAGGGTGTGGTGTTGCACTTGCAGGTGACCGAAAACAAGCACATCAGCGAGCTTGAAGTCGTTCGCCAAGTGATGACGGCTCTGGCAGGTCAACCGCTTGTGTTTACGCTTGAGGCACTGCATTGCCAAAAAAAACGGTCGAGACAATTGTTCAACAGCAGCAACACGATCTCATTGCCCTGAAAGCCAATCAACCCACGCTCCATCAAACCTTAGCGTCTCTGCATCAAGCTGAGAACCCTCTCACAGTCGCCGAAACAGTTGATGCTTCCCACAACCGTACGGTTCATCGTCGAGTCTCAGTCTATGCCGCTCCACCAACCTTGCAACAGCAGTGGGCAGGGTGGCAAACCCTGCTTTGGGTTGAGCGCTGGGGCGTGCGTGGGCAAAAGCCCTTTCAGGAACAGGTCGGATACATCAGTGATTTGGAGTTGACTGCCGCTGCGTTCCTCCCCCATATTCAGCAACATTGGAGCATTGAGAACCAATGGCATTGAGTCAGAGATGTCACCTTTGAAGAAGACCATGCCCGTCCCGGTGGCAAGGCCCCAGTCATCTGGGCCATTTTGAATTGTTTTCTTCTCACCATTGTGAGTCAGTTAGGCTACCGGACGATCCCTCAAGGAGTACGAATCCTAGCAAATCAAGTCAAACGGGTCTTTGAGTTCTTAACGCAGGGCTTTTCTCCGCCTAAATGAAACCACCCTGCCATCAAGAAACCCAAGGGGGGTGCTCTGAGTTCAGCAGACAAAGCTACGAACCACCAATCGGCGGATGAACGGACTGGGATTGAACTCGTCGCTATGGGCTACGCTGTAATTTGATTACCGTTTTGTACAATTATGAGTTGTCTCTGGAGGCGTAGCGGGTTAATTTGCAAGAGGTCTAATACAAGCTGCTGCCATCGCTTCCCCAGCGACTCGAAAATGAACGCTGCTGGGACATTTTTAATGAGAGTATTAAGATCTAGGCTTTGCTCATAAGTGTAATCTGTGGGAGCAGGGAAGGACATGACGATCCTCCCAATCAAACTATTTCAAGATAACGTTATCCTAAACGCGAACTTTTCAAGACGAGAACATCACAAAAAAATGTTCTGCATAGTCAAGCTACTGTTATCTTGAATATGGATTTCAGCGTCACTCACACACTACCATTCCCTTTCAAGATACTGTTATCTTGAATCCTTTTTAAACCATGAAGGTCAAAGAACAAGTCCGCTTGTCTATTCAGAGCAATGCTGGAGGCAGCGGCAAAACAACGATGACAGTGCATTTAGCTTATGCGATCGCAGCGAAGGGATACACGGTAACGATTTTAGAACTTGATCAATCAGGCTCTATTAAACGTTTCGTTGGCTTACCGCCAGTTCCGAAGGAGCGCTCAATGGCAGCAGTTCTGGATAAAGACTTTCACGGAGAGTATCCCTTAATCCAAATCTGGACAGAGCATCTCAAGAACGTCACGCTCATTCAGGGTGGAGCTTCGTTGGAGGAGAGCATTCAATTAATCATTTCGACGCTGGCAAGCAAGTATCATGTCTTAGCACATACTTTTGCTGATTACCCGCTTGATGCCGATGTTGTTATCATCGATACGCCTGCGTCGTTAGAGCCAATGGGCAAAGTTGCGTTAGCCGCCGCTACACACCTCCTGATTCCGATCAAACCTGAATATAAAGATTCTGACGGAGCTTCCGAGTTGGTTGCCTGGTATAACGAAACGGTGCGTGAACTACGGTTACGACCCAAGCCAGAAATTATTGGGTTTGTGCCAACCAGAGTCGATTTAGATTTTGGTCCGCATAAAATGATCCTGGGACTGGAGCGGCAAAAGGGGAAAGTCGTTCGGAAAAGCAATATTGCCGAAGAAGAGACGTTGCCGTATCAAATTCACCAGTTAGGCTATACATGCTTCCCGATCGTCCGAGAATCCAGCGAGTATATCAATGCCAGTGGCTATGGCTTACCGCTACAAGTCTATCGACCAGGTAACAAGGCAATACAGGATTTAGATCCAGTAGTACGTAGAATTTTGGCGATTTTAGAGGACAAATAAGATGGCAAGACAAAAGATAGGATTAAGTGCAACATTCCAGACAGCAAATCAATCTCAAGCGTCCGTGATCGAGGAATTGGAAGGGCGTAATGAGGAGCTAGAAGCCGAAATTGCGCGGCTTAAGGTGACAACAACTTCTGACACGGGTAAGGTGGAGTTAGAAGCGAAATTGCAACAGCTTGCAGCGTCCCTCGAACAGAGTGGCGGCAGTCAGGATGTTCCCCTGAATGAAATTACCAGGAACCCCTTCCAGCCAAGAACAATCTTTCCAAAAGACGAGATACTCGCCTTTGCCAATATCCTGTCAGAAGAAGGGCAGCATACCCCGATCATTCTGATACCGCTCGCACCCGAAACAAAGGATCAACTTTGGGAACAGGTCAAACTTGTCTTGTTTTCAGACTTGCCAACTGAAGCAGACAAACGCGCAGCCTGGGCAAACATCAGATACTTTATTTTTGATGGTGAACGTCGCTATCGATCTCAAGCACTATTAGGAGCAACAAAGATTCGGGCTGTTTTGCGATCGGGAGCGATCGATTTTTTGCGAATCCAAGGGGAAGCACTTACAACCACGCTTCACCGTAAAGACCTGCATGAGCTAAACCTTGCAACTTGCTTAGTGCAACAGATTCTTTACACTCATCCCGAAATCGCTGGAGAAGATTCACCTGAAAGTACGATCCCAAAAATTTTGGAAGCGGCGATCAACCGTCTCAATTATCTTGACAAAGCGAAGGAGTTAAGGGCGATCTTAAATGTCTCAGCCGAAGCGCAAACAGCTTGGTTGGCTGATGCCGATTTCAAGTCAAAAACCGAGCGGCAGATTCTGGAAGTTCTACTCAAATTCCGCTTACATCCTGGGTCCATCGATAGTAATGTTTTCCCAACCTTAAAACTCCCAGATGACCTTAAGCAATTGATCCAAACTACAGGGCTAGAGATTAGTAAGCTCAATGAGTTAAAGAAATTGAGTGCTGAGCGCTTGCAATTGTCTGAGGCTGAAGCGGTCGACCTGAGGCGACAATTAGGCTCCGTCATGGTTCAGGAAAAACTAAAACTGAGTGAAGTTAAAACTCTCATTGAAAAAGCCTTGTTCGAACATGGGATTCAACCCAAAAAGAAAAAGACTGCTGCCGATCAGATACGGGGACTCAAATTTGACAAATTGAAGCTAGAGGAAATGAACGATGTAAGAAGTGCTCTGGAACAAAAATTGGTTGAGTTACAGGCGATGCAACCTACCTGATGGAAACAAGGGCATGGGAAGGTTTCGAGAATGAGAAGGGCGAGCGTTAGTGAGCTTGTCAGCTATTCGTGTTACTTTGTTAGAAGTCAAAAAGTAACACGAATAGCTGATGCTATCGCACTCTAATTTAGCGCAACGCAGCACCGCTCTAGAAGCTGAGTTAGCAGCCCTTAAAGAAGCGGGAGACTATCTCATTGGCGTTCGCATTGAGCGCTCGCCTGCTGGCGGGTCCGCTTCCAAAGCCGCGAAGGAAGAGTGCAAATATGCACGGCTCCGGGCTGGCAGGGGCAAACTCCTCCCCAACGGTAAAAAGAGCCTCTACATTCCAGTGGCACAAATTGCCCATTACGAAGCCGCGTGCGATCGTGGTAAGCAAGTGCAGCAGCTTGAACGGCAGATCGAGTGCCTCAAAACCCAAATCTGGAAGCTGGAGCAATCCCAGTACCGTCACTGGGGTGACAAAAGCCGTAAACCGCGAAGGCACAGAAAGCTTGCCTTGCCTGTTGCCCATCAACCGTCTGCAATCATTGAATTCGAACCACCGCTACTAGCATCTGCGCCAGCCGCCATCCTGGTTCTGTATCGCCAAGCAGACGATACACCTGTACATGCGGTAGCGGCAGAGGTTTGGCAAGGTGAGCAAAAAATCATTGAAGTCAAGCCTGTACATTGCATGGGCATGAGAGCAGACAGAGTAGCCGACTACATCAAGACGCTTCTGAGCGACCTGCACCAACGGTTTGCCGTCACTCGCTTCGAGGATGTCATCAAAGAAATGCCAGTGCGGCAATGTCCTATCCCCTCATGCCCGTTGAAAAATGACCGATGATTATCTGACCAAACGCATTAAGGCAGAGGCAACCAAAACGGCGCGGTTCTTTAATCGGGTCAACTTTGAGCAATGCACTCCTCTAACGGAAGACTTCTTAGACCTGCCGCGTACGCCCGGCATTTATGCCATTAAAACAAAGGCTGGAGAAATTCTGTATATCGGTTCATCGACAAACGTGCGTCGGCGGTTCTGCAACGGACATCAAACCCTGCAAAGAATGCTGATTCATGGCTATTTAGCAGCAGATCTGGGGATTGCGCTTGTGCTGATCACCCCTGCCTTGCTCCCAGTCCTTGTGCCCATTGAAAACCAGGTAATTTTTGTTTTTCAGCCATCTTATAATAAGTACATTCCTTCACTGGGGTCCCAACCATGAATGCACACTCAGCACCTGGATGCTCCTCAACGCTCAATACAGGCATCTTAAAGTTTTTGCCTGAGCACGTTGCAGCAGTCTTGCAGGACTATGCCGCCAATACAGGGCTGAGTGAAACCCAGGTTGTGGAGTTGGCGATCGCCAGTTTTTTGGATTTAGAAGCGCCCACTTTTGCCAATCTTGATCCGAGCAAACTCAAATCCTATGCCGAGATGCAGGCTCGTTTAGAGTTTCTGGAAGAGACTTGGAATGCCGCCAAGGAAGGCAAACTGACTCAGCAAGCCATCACTCAGGCTGCCGGATTGGGCTGGTAAGCGTTTGACTCATGGAAATTTCTGAGCAGCGAAGCGCCAACATGCAGGCAGAACAGCCAAAACGCAACTTAGACCTGGCAGTGCAAGCCGCGATCGCGTCCCCTCGCTCTGCCAATCTGCTTCAACTGCTAAGCGACTTTGACGACTTGCTAAACCACCTGCCGCCACACTTGCATCTGAAGCGAGCAGGCGATCTTTTGGCTCAACTCACTGACATATTGGCGGCTCGTGCCGATCAATTGTTGGAGGACTGGGAAGAAAAACACAATCCTGTGCAAGCCGAACCTGTTTTAACGACTGCCATGCTTCAGGAAGTTTTGCGACACACGATGTCGCTCAATTTGGAAGCAGTCTTAGGGGATTCACCTTTGAGACACCAGACACCGCAGTCGTCTAATTCTGTGATCGGCACAGTTGAGAAAGACAACCTCTTAGCATTTTTAGAGCAGGTTGATCAGAAACAAGCGCAGCAAGAAGCACTCGCAATCGCCCACGAGGAAGATGTCACAGCCTGGGTAGACGCAATCGGTCAGTGGCAGCAAGCGCATCACAACCAGGCGGTTTCGCTGCCGGAACTACAGCGATCGCTCCAGATGCCACTCATTCAGGTTTGGCTGGCACTCTTGCTGGGCGGGTTTACCATCGAGCAGCGGGGAGAGTTTTACCAGGTAGACGGAATCTGGCTTGCCCAGGGGTTCCGTTGCAAAAAGTGATAGGATTAAGATTTATTGAGAGAAAAAGTAACAGTCCGTGCTTGATCCCAAAGCTCCCTTTAAATGGCGACATTTGTAGTCTGCCGTTGGCTGTATTCTTACCTTGAGTCTTATCAAACTAACGGATCATCTTTATACGCTGGAGTGACAGGCAAAGGAGCACTACTGACTATTTGCGACATAACTGCTAATCCTCTAGAACTGCTTGAATTTGTTTCTGGTGTTTTGGCTGAATCATGCGCTCACCGTTAACCCAACGCGTAATGAGTGATCGATCAACGCCTAACGTTTTCGCCAGATGTGCCTTCGACCATCCCTTCGCCTCTAGAATCGCCAGCAGTTCGGCACCAGTGATAGTAATCGGTCGCTCTAGCGCAGCGTCTGCTAGAGCTAATGGCTCCGCTCTCTGCTTGGAGGAGGCTCGAGTCGCCCCTAATTTCTCTTGAATAAGTACTGTTGGCTTGATCGTGACGATCGCTTTCAACCAAGTTGATAGCCAGTGACGAGGACGCGTTCTTATTTCTTCCGGTTCGTCTGTCAGACTCCACTCTGGCCTAATACATTCTGGATACGTCGCTGCGTCAAATTCAATCTGCCATCCCAACTCATGTAGCGTTAATAGCGCGTTATCCCATTGAGTAATCAGCGTATTCCGTCGCTGCTTACTGTTTTGAACCGTTTCCATCAGCTCTTTCGGTTCCAGCCGTTCCAGTAAGGTGCCGACTTCATAACGGCCATCCCGCCGAATGCGACTCATGATGGTGAGAAAAATTGCCAGTTTAGACGCTAAGCGCTGACGATACGGATTAATTTGCAGCGTACTTTTGGCCAAATAGCCATATTGACAGAGCGCCTCTCTACCGCCATTGAGGTTTTTCGCATTCAGGAACTTTTCCGTCCAGCTTCCAGGGCGCACTTTAATGTACAGCTCGTCTGGATCGCCTGCCTCGTAATGAATCGAATCTAATTGCTCTGCATCAACTGTTAAGGCAAGTTGCCCCGCATATTCCAGCTCTTCCAGTAGCCACATTGCTCCTCTGGCCACGTTGTAACGGTTAGCACCAACGTTGATGTTACTGATGAAGACCGACAAACTACAAACAAGCTCAACCAGATGACCAATTTTCTTCAACTTTTGCCCCAGGTTGATATCCGTACGCTTATCCCAGCCAAACAACTTGATTAAGTCTGTTCCCTTTAAGCGTATTTGCTGTTCCCAAGGCTCGGCTGAATCCGTCGCATAAGAAGAAAAAATGAGGAGCACATAGGCGGCTTCTGGCCCAAATTGTTGAATGATTTCCCATGCTGCTTTACCTGGAACCAATTCATATTGCTGGTTTGTTGAACTTTGGCGAACAATATTATGCTGAATGAACCCATCGCCAACCAATTTTTTCCAGTAAGGGTGTTCTCCATCCTCCCATTGACTGTTAATGAGCGCCTGCGCTCCAGTCAAAATGGGGTATCCGGTTGCCACTCGCTCAATTTCCCGTTCCTCAAATAAGGCAGGATTAGTCATAAAAGCATCAGTTGAACGAAGTCCTAAAAGTTTTTCAACGTCTTCAACTGAAAACCCTGACAGATCAAGGCTTCTCAGCCATTCACTCGCCGTGTAAAAAGCACAAGCACTCATAACGATCGATTCTCGCCAAGCCTCTTCTTCGGGCAGCGTAGAATCGGTTTCAACCAATAAGACACCCGGAATTGAGCAGTCTGTTGGCATTCGCTCTTGTACTTTCCATTGCTCTAGGCGCGTGAGAATCCAGTTTGCTGTTCGCTCCCAAAAGACTTCTTTCTTCAGCACGGCTTTAAACAGTTTTTCTAGACGAGCGATCGTCTGCTTCTGTAATGCTCCAATCTTCTCAGTTTCGCTATACAGATTGATAACATCCGCATTTCCCTCTCCCTGCAAGCGCATTTGTCGTAACCGATGTTGATTGATGCCGGTCGCAACATTGATCAAGATCAAATTGAGAAATGACCGCCCACAGCGTAATTTTTCGACATAGGCTCGTAGTTCAGCGACATCGACTACAGCATTTGGAGGCAACCCTGCATCCTGATCCACCGACACAACGATTGTAGGGTGGGACTGCCTATCCTTCTTGCACTTAACTATACTCGTGGGCATAACTCAACCGTACTTATTGCAGAATCTAGTCAGTATACGTGCACATCAAACGAATGCGAACTGCGAGCAGAGTAAGCTTTCGAGCATGTCAACAGCATTGACCCTGTCAACAAGACAATTAGTTCTAGAAACCCATAAAATACTGACAGAGCTGTTCTTTCAGTAAAACTCAGGATTGAAGGAGGTTGGCCCACTTTCTAGAATCTAGTGACGAATTGTCTAGAATCTAGTGACGAATTGTCTAGAATCTAGTGACGAGCACGCTGGATCCCAGCATATATTAAACAATCTCTAATCAGGGACAAGCCTTAAACCACAGCCCAAAGCCCTTCAAACGTATTCCTTAAGCGCTTTCCTGGGATGAGAACGGATAGGAAACTTTTTACAAAAATTTATGTTTTAGCAAGTGTTGACAGTGTTGACAAGCTTTCTAGAATCAACTGACTAGCTTCAAAATGTATCAGACTAAGGCATTCTAGCTTTGCAGCACTTGGCAATACCCAGTCACAGGCGGGTGGATGTTGACAGTGTTGACAAACCTTCTAGAATCAACTGACTAGCTTCAAAATGTGGTAGTGCTACACAGGTAATGATAGCAATAAGTTCTTCCAGATAAGGCTTTCAGAGCTTAAAGACAGCTTTGCAGACCTGAAGTATCGCAACTTTTTTTCACGTCTTTGCAGCACTACAGCCAAACGAGTAACGAGAGAATCAGCACTGTGGCTTCTGTCGTGGGCAGAGACTTGAATCCTTCCATACGACAGTGTCTCAACAAACCCCAAGCTGGCAAGCTGTTTCAGCCCTCATTACCTTTAGGGCACTACCCAAAATATATCAGACTAAGGCATTCTAGCTTTGCAGCACTTGGCATACCCAGTTCGCAGGCAGGTGGATGTTGACAGTGTTGACAAGCTTTCTAGAATCAACTGACTAGCTTCAAAATGTATCGGATTGGGGCATTCTAGCTTTGCAGCACTTGGCAATACCCAGTTCACAGGCAGGTGGATGTTGACAGTGTTGACAAACCTTCTAGAATCAACTGACGAGGACTTCAAGCTATTGAGCCACACCAGCAGCTTCCCTAGTGTTGCCACTGCTGACAAGTATTCTAGAATCGCCTGACTATAAAAGTGCGGACTCCACAAATTTAATAGGAGCAAGCCTCCCTTCGTTGCCTAATGTTGACAGTGTTGACAGAGATCTCGAAAGGATTGACCGCCACCGCAATTCTGTTGACAAGCGACTCTAGAATACCGTGATGAAACTTTTAGGATCTTGTGTACAGCCTTCTAGGATCAAATGACTTACTTTCCTTTCAATGCCCTCAATAACTTGGTTTCAGCAATTGTTGACTGACCAATGAGGTGCACCTACTTAAGCTTGTTGATCAGCTACAGGACTTCTTCAGTTCATGTTATACGTGCTCTATTCCAGACGTTTAACAGCGTGAGTTCTGTTCTATGTAAACCAGAAGCTCTCTACCTTTCAAAGGAGCGCATGAATGAGATAACAAATCTTCTTTGGCTTGCTTCATGAGCAAGCCAAAGAAGACGGTCGAGCACGTAAACAAAGCATCGCAAAAGCTTGGTTTGACTAAGAATTCAGACCAAGCTTTTGGGAATTACCCGCTATACAGTCATCGGCTCTAACCTCTAAGTTTGGCAGCGACGTTGTTAGAGCCCGACTAAAGAGATCAGTTACAAGGCACAGCCATGTAGCACGATTTTTCATGCCTCATTTTAGGGACAATTTTGCCAATGGTGCAACCTTTCGCAAAATTGTCCCTGGCTGCTGCATGGCTTTTTCCAATTAAAACCATACACAGTAAGGATGTTTGCCATGTTTGAAGTTTGTCACCGCTGTTACTGCCGCTTATATAGCAGCCATGAGCGGCAGCAACGTCGGCAGCAATGCCGCCTGTGTCACACTGTGGTGGGGCAACAGCCATGACGATGACAATCTGTCAGAATCCTACATTAGGTACCTTCGCTGATCGCATCGAGCGAGAATTTGTCGAAGGTAGTGGGATCGCCACCGCGCTTTTTCGAGTCGCCACCAGGCTAGTTGAGGATACCGAACCCCTTCCGGGCGGTGACGTTGCTTATCCCATCCATGAAGCCCTCAATTGGAACCTAACTCGCTTCGGGTATCAAGCACGCACAACGATCGCGGCTGTCTTACTCCTCAATGAAGATGGCTCCTGCTGGCAAGCCAAGCTAAGCCAGCCGCGGACCGATACCAAGGGCAAAGTGCAAAAATATGAAACGCCTACAGGCAATGGTGCGCGGGCTTATCTACCTGCCATTCCATCGGCAATCCGGCAGCTGATCGGACGCCGCTACAGCGTCGATATCCCGCTCTGGGGGTCTTTTTGGGATTGGCTTGAAGCGCACCCTGAAATCCCGTTGGTGCCGACTGAAGGGGGCAAAAAGGCTCTTGCACTGCTGAGTCAGGGCTTTGTCCCACTGTCCGTTTATGGTGTGAATGGGGGTTATCAGCGACTCCTGGATGGTACTCGCCACTTGATTCCAGACGCCGCTCGCTTTGCGACTAACGGTCGACGGTTTGTGCTGGCCTTTGACCAGGACGCCAAAGATGCCACCAAACGTCGTGTGTCAACCGCGATCTATCGGTTTGGCGGGCTGCTGAGTCAGGCGGGCTGTCCCGTCAGTGTCGCCACCTGGCAAGCAGCACAAGGGAAGGGGGTAGACGATCTCATCGTGCAAGGTGGCATGGCAGCATGGCAGACGGCTTATGACCAGGCACTGCTGCTGTACCATTGGCTGCTCTGGCAACGCTTGGAACAGCGGCTGACCTATCCGACCGCCGTGCAAGTGAACACAGCCGATCTCGCTACCTTGACCATTGAAGACTTGCCAGAGCGCGGCATTGTCGCGATCGAGAGCGCAAAGGGCACCGGGAAGACCAAGCAAATTCAGGCGCTGGTCAAGGAGACCGACAGAGTTTTAGCTGGAGGTCATCGCATCGCGCTGATGCGGAACCTGTCAGCCCGGTTGGGCTTGGATTACAAAGGCGATCTGGATAAGGTCAACGGCACCTTTATTAATGGCGCTGGTTATACTCTCCGGGTGGGTCTCTGCGTTGACTCCTTGCTGAGCATTGACCCTAACCAGTTTGCCGACTGCGACCTGATCCTTGATGAAGTGGTGCAGGTTACCCGCCACCTGTTGACCAGCTCAACCTGTGCTCGTGATGGTAAACGTCCGGCACTACTTGCCCGGTTGCGCGAGTTGATTCGAGTGGCTCGTCGTGTGATTGTGGCCGATGCCGATCTAGATAATGCCACATTGCATTACCTCAAAGCACTACGGGGTGACGACGCCCCCATCTTCTTGATCCGCAACGCTTACCAGTCCGCTGGCTATCCCGTGCAGTTTATCCAGTCACCAGATCGCTCCGTGATTACAGGTGATTTATTGACGGCAATTCGCGACCTGGCACCGGGTCAGGTGGTGTTCGTGGCCACCGATAGCAAAGGGACGAGTAAGGCGATTGCCCGCCTCCTAGCTAAAGAATTTCCTGAAAAGCGCGTGCTGCTAGTGAACTCGGAAACCAGCGGTGGTGAGTGTGAACGCGAGTTTGTGCAAACGCCTGATGCCGTGCTGCAACGCAATGAATACGACATTATTCTTTGTTCCCCTTCGGTCGCCACTGGCGTCAGCATCGAGGCTCAAGGTGTGATCACCAAGGTCTATGGTCTTTTTACTGGCACGTCCAGCACAGATGCTGATATGGCACAAGCCTTGGGCCGAGTCCGCGAACCGGTGGTGCGGGTTGTCTGGTGCGCGAAACGCGGCAGCAACTTTTCGAAGGTGAGCCGCACAACCAACGCACTGGCGCTCAAAAACCAACTCCAGCAACGGACGACCGCAACGATCCAACTGATTCGCTCCAATCTGAAAGAAGATGTCGCGACAGCGATGGATCGCTATGCTTGGCAAAGTGACCCGCATCTGAACCTCTTCTGCCGCCTCGCGGCGGAGCAAAACTTTGCCATGCACAATCTGCGTGAGGCGTTGCTGGTGCGACTCCGGTTTGAAGGTCACCAAGTAACCGTCCAAGACCGAGAAAGTAATGCGGCGGTCAAGTCGCTACTGGCGAGCGCCAAGCAAGAGCAGCAGGCACTGGACGCGAGCGCGCTCGTTACCGCCAAAGACCTCACGCTCAGTGAAATCTTGCTATTGGAACAGAAGGAAGGCTTGGGACGAGAAGAGTCGTTAGCTGTCGCTAAGTTCTACCTCCAAGAGTTCTACTGCCTGGACAGCCTCACCTTGGAGGATGTGTTGTGGGACCAAGAGGGTAGACGACGCGGTGAGCTGTTAAACCTGGAGGTACAACTCTTTCCGGACGTGGCCAGTGATCGGACGGCTAAAGCACTGGAGAAACAAGCCAGCTGGAACCAGGGGTATTGTCCGTGGGACGTCTCTGGGGCTGAACTCCGGCGCTGGCTGCGTACGCAAATCGGCATCGACGCGCTCCTTGCCAAACTAAGGGCAGGGTGGCAGTGGTGCAAGTATGACTTGCAACCGTGCGCCGAACGCGCCAGAGCCTTGACCAGGCAAATCAAAGTGGCGCTCCACTACACCATTACTGACAACATGAGCGACACGCAGATTGTGCATCAGCTTCTTTCGCAGTTAGGACTTAAGCTCACCATGCACTGGTCGCGCTCGGTGCCAGGCTATGAAGGCGAGAAGCTGCGTACCTATCGTCTCAACCAGGAACACTGGGCACGCGTTTGGACGACACTACAACGCCGGGAAGCGAAGCGCCTGCGCCAGGAGCCTGCGCAGGAGGAAGCACCGTTTGGATCACCTGTGAGGTTTGAAGTTCTAAACTCTACGGGTGATCCGGCGCTCCAGGGTTTGGAGGAATGGGTGTCTGTGCCTGCTCTGTCCCAAGTCCGAGACTGGTGGACGAGCAGTGCAGCGGAGCCGGAGGTACGACGACAGGTGCAGCAGGTGGTGCCGGAGCCGATCTTACGGTTTTTGGGTCTGATCGCCTAGACCATCAGTCACCAAGTCAGCTTGCCTCTGCTTGAGTAGTTGGAGGCATCGTGGCAAGGACATGAAGATTATGGACGATCACCATGCGGCACAAATCCAATGGGTGAGCTATGTTGATTTCTGGTGTATGAGGGGGTTGACGGAAGTTGCGCTAAAGCTTGTAGAAAACTGTAGAAATCTAGGACTTACGCATTGACAAGATGCCTCTCATGTGGAGCGTAGCCTTCATGCTCGTTAACCGGGATGCTAAGGTGGCCCCCGCTAGTGTTAGTCGCTTATGCGTACCCTCAGCAAGCCTTCAAAGGCCAAGTGTAATCTCAATCTCTACACCCTATTTTTGTTGGCAGCACCGGAGTACGTCAGTTGTCAGCGCTTGGCTCAAATTCTGACGGACTTGTCTCACGACAGTATCAATCGCTTTTTAGTGAGAGAACGCTATACCCCGGCCGATTTATTTGCGTCCGTGAAACAGCGCATCCAACTCGAAGGTGGCACCTTAAGTGGCGATGATACAGTGCTCGACAAACCGTACAGCGACCCCAAGAAGACTGCCTTCGTGGACTATTTCTGGTCTGGCAAACACAAAAAAGTCGTCAAAGGGCTGAACTTAATTACCTTGTACTACAGTGACCCTAACGGCATCGCTGTCCCTGTCAACTATCGTCTGAATGACAAAGGTGATGGCAAAACGAAGCATGATTATTTTCGCGAGATGTTGGCTGAGGTGATGGGCTGGGGACTCAAACCAGCAGTGATCACCGCTGATAGTTGGTATGCTTGTGTGGAAACCCTTACACTCCTGAAACACCAGGAATGGGGGTTTCTCTTTGCCATTGAAAGCAATCGCTTGGTCGCGCTTGAGACGGGACTTTATGTACCAGTCGAGAGTTTAGCGATTCCCCCGTCTGGACTGCTGGTGCAACTCAAACAGGTTGGAGTCGTCAAGCTGTTTCGCACGGTCTTCAAAGACGCAGACCGTCACTACATCTTGTTTCTGCCAGACGCAACGAGACTGGAAACCTTCACGGAAGCACAGTTTAAGCGTCTGCATGACCAGCATTGGGGCATTGAACAGTTTCATCGAGCCGTGAAACAGGTGTGCAATATCGAGCGGTTCCACGTCAGAGATCGCGATGCCATCCAGACTCACATCTTCAGTGCCTTGAGCGCGTTTGTCCAACTGGAGTGCCAACGAGCCGCAGGAGCCATTCTCAACTGGTATGCGGTGAAACGCAACTTATTCAATCCCCTCATTGCCTCGTTCATTCAAGACCACCTGGCACAGTTAGCTGACGTTTAACCCACATCTCAGCGATTCTGTCAATGCGTAAGTTCTATCATACTCACTTTTGGTGAAAAGGGAGACGATCACTCATTCTCCATCTCGTGGATTCTGAGTCTCAGGCTGTCCAAAAACCTCGATTCACCTAAAGTGCGTCAGAGCCCATTTATTGTGATACTTGACACCAAGTATCACGATGTTAATTCGCATCAAGCCAAAGCTTTTCTGCATTCGGATCACATTGCACGCTGCTGTTTAGCTGACCCTTTAGCCAAAGCGTTAACGTGTCCTCTCAATACAAGCTTTGCACCGCCTCTAGCTGAGACCGCTAAAACTATAACTGTTCGCCCCCAGCAAAGATCGCGTCATCCTCCGCCACAATAGAAACAGGCATAGGAACCCTGCGATGATTGCCACACTCCAGCCCCAACCCATGACCATAGCGGAATATCTCGAATGGGAACCGCTGCAAGAACTCCGTTATGAATACGTCAACGGCGCAGTCATCGCCATGACGGGCGGCACCATCCCTCACAACGACATCGCCCTCAACCTGTATCGCGCCCTCTATCCCCACGTCCGCTCCAACGGTTGCCGCATCAATGTGGCAGATGTCAAAGTCGAAGTCAGCAGCAACAGCCCCTACTACTATCCCGATGTCGTTGTGACCTGTGATCCACGAGACATCACCGCCCGCAAGTTGATTCGGCATCCCAAATTGATTGTGGAAGTGCTCTCTCCCGGTACAGAAGCCAAAGACCGGGGCGAAAAGTTTGCCCACTACCGCTCCAGCCCCACTCTGCAAGAATACGTCCTGATCGAATCAGAGAAAGTGAGCGTTGAGTGCTACCGACGCGGTGAGGGTCGGCTGTGGCTATACACCCCTTACACGGCTGGAGACATCCTGACGCTGGAAAGCATCAATTTCAGTTGCCCGATTGAGCAGCTCTATGAGGGCGTGCTGTTTGAAGGTGACGAGTAAGGAGCCTACCGATCGTGTCGCGTGCACGATAAATGACCGCGATCTGCCGCTCTTTGACCGCAGTTGCTTGAGCTTGGAACTAAGTGCAGGAGGGCATTTGAGCGATGTAGTATGGTCTTTTTCAGTTGTTCCGCGCTACATGACCGCAGATTGAGGGTTTAAATTCTACGCTCTTTGACCGCGCTCCCCCTATGATCAGCGGTATTCTGTCGATTAACAAATTAACTGCGTGGGGGCGAAAGTTGCTGAAGACTTTTGCAGCAGGAGTTTCAGCGCTGAGACAAGTGTGAGACAAGCGCCAGTAGCCTTAACAGCTTCAGTGCGTCCTTTGAGAGCGTCAGCTTCACACCTTAACTGCGTGGTCAAACTGGGACGGTGATGCAGTGGGTCAAGAAGCGGTCGAGCCAGCCATTGCCCCCGCGATCGTGACCCGCTTCAGTGAGCGTGAGCGTTTAGTCGTGGTAGGGAGCGAGGCAAGAGAGCACCGCAGCAGCCGTCACAGTTGGGAAGTAGTCTGGGTCTTGTCCGGCATTCCAAGCGAGGCAATCTGGCAACCATTGCCCGAAGGTTTCTAGCGGCAGTTCATCCGCGATCGCAAAGGCATCAAGATTGCTCACCAAACAGGTTTCCTCCGGGTCTTGAATCGCGAGATTGCAGACAATGTGTCGTTTAACACGCTATTTGGGATCTTCCCAGCTTTTGGTGAAAAAGGACGCGATCGCTCATGCTTCTCATGTCGCATCTGGGGTTCAGGCTGCTCAAAAACTTGATTCACCAAAAGTGAGAATGAACCCATTTATTTTGATACTCGACATTTGGGTTACACCACTCTCAAAGCATTGAGGAAATCGTCGCAGCGGCTGGATGTGAGATTTGGGATCTCCCTCCCTATTCTCTAGACCTGAACAAGATCGAGCGTCGGTGGTTTGTACTCAAGAATTGGATGCGGCAACGATGGGATGAGTTTGATAGCTTTCGTGAGTGTGTCGATGCTGCCTTTAATCAGTGTCCTAATGTCTGCCCGTAGGACTATAGAGACAATAGAGACAGAACACTCTTACTCGAATCTTTCAGTAAGGCTGGCGATCGCAGCCACTAACTCCGCAATTTCAAATGGCTTTGTCAAATGAACTTGAACGCCTTGTAACAGCGTTGTGATCGCTTTATCAAGTCTGTCGGTCAATACAGTAACAAAAACTTGTCTTCGATTTTCTGTTTGAAAAGTTTCTATTGACTGAATTAGCGCACCGCTGTCGGCAGTTGATGCGTCAATATCGATAATCACCACGCTTGGCTGGGTTTGATTCAACACTTCCAACCCGATCATGGTCGCTACTGTCACCTGTGCTCCACGCGCGGTCAGCTCTCGCTGCAATTGTTCGCGGCTTTGAGCATTATTCCCGACTACTAAAATATAGATACCCTCAAGCCTCGTGAAGCCGAAGAGGTGGTCTGGCACATGAGTTTTGCCCCAGTCGCACATTAATTCTGTGATCGGGCGAATCGTTTCACCGTATGCAGTGAGCGAATATTCGACTCGTGGTGGAGCTTCACGGTAAGCTTCCCGATGAATCAGCCTGTCTGCTTCTAGTTCACGCAATTGTTGCGTTAAAACTTGTGGCGTAATTTCGGGAATTAACTGTTTTAGTTCACCAAACCGTTTTGTGCCTCGTCTCAGCCACCATAGAATCACGCATTTCCATTTGCCACCAATCACCTCAAGGGTCACTTCAACCGGACAGTAGTAGTTTGCCTTCGCCACAATTCGCTCCGTTAGTCAGTATTTGGTGACTATCACAGGGGTGTGATATTACTTATCACGAGTTCAAAACGCTTTAAGTTCATGTATTTCTTAAGGCAGAGGAAATCATAGCATTGGCAGTGGTACTTTCTGTTGCGATGAGGTTTTTAACCCCTAAGATACAATTTACGGTCTGACGCAATCGATTCACTGAATCTATTACCTATTCCTCTTTAACCAAGGGTTGGCTATAAATAGTTATTAGTCGGAGCAGCAAATCGATGAAACATTTGAAGAGTCTCTGAGAGTACATTGATGCTCTCAAAGAGATTGGCGAGATTCAAGCAATTTAGAACAGCAATTCTAAATTCAAAACCTAAGAAGAATTAGCAGTTTGAGCAGGTGGGAAGTCAGAGAGCATAAAATCCAGCA
>ENA-ORBV01007987-ORBV01007987.1-microbial-mat-metagenome-genome-assembly--contig:-NODE-7987-length-17966-cov-6.217564_pt1 | contig 17966 bp, 21 predicted proteins | sample MGYA00237777_ERZ505514 | MGnify/ENA primary metagenome ERZ505514 (study PRJEB26160, sample SAMN06269048) | microbial mat metagenome | isolation source: Oligotrophic lake microbial mat | place...
CCTCTCTATTCGTCGGCAGCGTCAGATGTGTATAAGAGACAGGCGCGGGCGAAGGCGCGAGATCGCGCGGGGCCACGGCCGGTGTGATGGCGTCCGCGCTCTCTTTCATTCCGAGAGCGGCCGCGACCTGGTCGTGCAGCGCGGGGTCGATATTCGCCAGGTGAGCGATCATGCGCAGGCGGATGGCCTTCGTCTCGACCTTCGCCAGCTCAAAGGCGAACGCGCTGACGATGTGCGTCTGCTCCGGCTTGGTCATCGAGCGGAAAAACATGCGCGCTTGCGAGTAGTGATCCGCGAAAGTCTCCGCGCGCTTGCGCTGTTTGGTAGCGTCGAGCGGCTCGGGATGACTGGTGAAGCCGCGCGTCGGGTTTTCGCGCGGGGCGCCGCCGTCGAAGCTGTTCGGCTCGTAGTTCACGCGGCCTTTCGGCACTTCCATCTGGCGCAGTCCGTCGCGCTGAAAGTTGTGCATCGGGCAGCGCGGCGCGTTCACCGGGATTTGGTGGAAGTTCGGGCCGCCGAGGCGCGAGAGCTGGGTGTCCTGATAAGAAAAGAGCCGGCCCTGGAGCAACGGATCGTTGGAGAAGTCGATGCCGGGAACAATGTTAGTCGGAAGAAACGCGACCTGCTCAGTCTCGGCGAAGAAGTTATCCACGTTTCGGTTCAGCACCATCTTTCCGACGATGCGCAGCGGAATGATTTCCTCGGGAATGAGCTTCGTCGGATCGAGCACATCGAAGTCGAGGCTGTCCGCCGTAGCTTGATCGAAAACCTGGAACGCGAGTTCCCATTCTGGAAAGTCGCCACGCTCGATCGCTTCCCACATATCGCGCCGATGGAAGTCCGGGTCCGCGCCATTGATCTTCACCGCTTCATCCCACAGGACCGAAGCCGCGCCGAGCTTTGGCCGCCAATGAAACTTCACGAAGCGCGAGACGCCTTGCGCGTCGATTAGCCGGAAGGTGTGAACGCCGAAGCCTTCGATCATGCGGAGCGAGCGCGGGATCGCGCGGTCGGACATGACCCACATGAGCATGTGCATGCTCTCGGGCGTGAGCGAAACGAAGTCCCAGAAGTTGTCATGCGCCGACGCGGCCTGCGGGAATCCCCGATCCGGCTCCATCTTCACCGCATGCACGAAATCGGGGAATTTGATGGCGTCCTGGATGAAGAAGACGGGGATGTTATTGCCGACGAGATCGTAGTTTCCCTCCGTGGTGTAAAACTTCACGGAGAAGCCGCGCACGTCGCGCGGAAGATCGCCTGAGCCCGCTCCACCGGCGACCGTGGAGAGGCGCACGAAGACCTCGGTTTTCACTTTTGGATCCTGAAGGAAAGCAGCCTTGGTGATGTCGCTCAGGTTTTCATAGACCTGAAAGTAACCATGCGCCCCCGTGCCCCGCGCGTGGACGATCCGCTCCGGGATGCGCTCGTGGTCGAAGTGCGTGATCTTCTCCCGCAGGATGAAGTCTTCGAGAAGCGTCGGCCCCCGCTCACCCACTTTGAGCGAGTTCTGATTATCCGCGATCGGCAGGCCGTGATTGGTGGTCAGCGTGTCGGCGAGTTTGCTGACCGACTGATGCAGCTCGGCAGTTTGCGGAGCGGCCGGAGTCTGCGGAAGGGGCTTCGTGGCGCTGGGACGTTTGGGCTTGTTGGGCATGGGTGTGGTGTGGGTTGGGAGTGTGTTATTCGGGTATCGGCGCAGGGTGCTTTTCGTCACCCGCACCGCTTTTGACCGCGCCTTGTTCGGCGTCGGCTTCCAGGAGCGCACTATTGATGGCAAACCCGGCCTGCATCCCCTCGGCGGCAGCCGCGATCACGAGTTGCAAGCCGCGGCTCGCATTGCCGGCGATGAAGACTCCCGCCACGCAGGTCGAAGCATCATCGCCGCACTGCACGCAGCCATCTTCGGGGCAGAATTCGCAGCCGAGCATCTCGGCGAGGGGCGAACGCTGATACTGGCCCGGCGAGAAAAATAGCGCACCGCGTTTGTTCTCGCTGCCGTCTTGGAAAATGATGCGTTCGAGTTGCGCGCCAGTGCCGTCGAGGCGGGCGATGGGTGTCTGGATGACTTTCACTTCATTGCGTTCCAGAAGGTCGAGCGCCGCGCGGTCGCAGGTCGGCGCGCCATTGGTGCAAAGAATGATGTCCTTGGTCCACAAGCGCAATTCCAGGGCCAGGTCCGCCGCATCCTTACACCCTCCCACCACCGCAATCGGCTGCCCGCGATGTTCCCAGCCATCGCAGTGCGGACAGTTATGCGCCGAGACGCCGTAAAACCGGCGGAAGTTCTCTATCTTCGGCAGCTCATCGACGAGACCGGTCGCGAGCAAAAGCATCCGTGACGAAACCCGTTCCCCGCCTTCCAGCACCACGGTAAAGTAACCGCCGCCGGGTTCGACATGCTCCACCTTGATCTTGCGAAAGGCGACCGTCTCATACGGCGCAAGCTGCTCCCGCCCGATCTTCAAAAACTCCGCCGGCGAAATCCCATCGCGGCTGAGATAGCCGTGCATGGCGTGTGAGGCCGCGTTCCGCGGCTCTCCCGCGTCACACACCAGCACGCGGCGCAGACAGCGCCCGAGGATTAGCGCCGCGCTCAACCCTGCCGGCCCGGCGCCGACGATAATCACATCCAACAGACCTTCGTCCGGGTCAGGCGACGCATGGTTGCGCTTAGGTTTGCTCATGAGTAGACAAAAGCATCTCGCCGGCCGGGGGGAGCACGACGAGACACTGCTCGCACCGGAGTGCGAAGGTGGTGTGCAGCGTTGTTACTTATCCGCTGCGAGATTGATCACCGAGGTCGCCAGCTTGGTCAGTTTTTTGTCGGTCTCGCCCTCTTCGTTCAGTGTGGTCTGGAGGAGCGTGGCGCCTTCCTTGTCTCCGAGCAGTTGGGCGTACGTGCGAGCGCAGCCGTATCCGGCCATTTCGTAGTGCTCGACGCGCTGCGCAGCGGCGATCAGCCCAGCGTCGCGCACTTCTTCGTCGGCCTCTTCTTCGATCATCTCCGCGCCTTCCTTGAGCACGCCTTCCATGCCTTTGCACTTCGGCCCGCGCGTGGTCTGCCCATGGCTGGTGAGGATTTTTTCCAAGCGCACGACGTGCTCTTTGGTTTCTTCAAGATGCCCCTTGAAGCTAGCAGCCAGCTTTTCATTGCTCGCAGCTTTCACCATTTTCGGCAAGGCGACGATGATCTGTTTCTCAGCGCTGTAGAGGTCTTTCAATTCGAGGATGTAGAGGTCTTTGAGGGTATCGAGTTTCATAGGTATTTTGTTTGTGGTTTGATGGAGAACTAAGCGCTGCGCTTGGCGACGAGGCGGTAAAGCCCAAGTAGGATCATGGCGCCGACGATCGAGCCAATGAAGCCGGCCGGCTCGCCCTGACGGTAGAGGCCGAGAGCTTGACCGAGATAGCTTCCAATGAAGGAGCCGACGAGACCGATGAGAATGGTGATGATCCAGCCGCCGGGATCTTTGCCCGGCATGAGGAACTTTGCGATGACCCCAACGATGAGGCCGATGATGATGGCGGAGATAATGCCCATAAGGATGGAGATGCTTTGAGGTTTCGAGGAATGGATTAAAGGGTGGCCGGCTCCTGCTGGCGGCGTGGCGTAGAGCTCTTCTGCGTAGCTTGCCAGACCTTCGACGCGCCATAAATCAGAGCCGCTGGCTTGAGCAAGGCCAGCGTCAGACCAGTGACTCCAGCCAGGATGCGCGTGGTAGGGAGCATGCGCAGCAGGTAGCCCGCGCCAAGAGCCCAGAGGAGCGTCTGGTGCGGATGGAGTTGGGTTTGTGCGCCCACGTCGTCGAGACAGCGCTGCGTGTTTGCTTTGAGGCCCGCGAGTTGGTCGGCGATGAACCGCTCGGGGCTGCGGTCAGAGCTCGGAGTGGTCTTTCTGGAAGGCATGAGGCGCTTAGTCGAGGTTCAGCTTATGGCCCCAGCGTTTAAGGAATTTTCGAGTGCTCGCCGGATAGTCGTCCCGCTCTTCGCGCGCCAAACTCCAGCCGATGAGGACGCCGAGGAGCAGACCTCCACCGAAAACGCTGAGCATGGAAGTTCCGGGATTGTCCCGCACGTAACGTTCGCCGGTTTGCAGGGCCTCGCCGGCCTTTTCCTTGGTCGTTTCCCAAGCCTGAGTCGCGCCTTCTGTAGCAGCTTGAGCAGTCGCGGAGGCAGTTTGATTCGTAGGGTCGTCGTAGTTCATAATGGTTGGTAGGGTTCGGAAGCGCGAAATGCCGGTCTTCCGGGAAGACGCGACTCCGTTTGATACCGGATTCATCGCGCTGGGTTCGCGCGTCGCGCCTAAAAAACTTTCGCAAACGCGAAAATATTTGTGTCAGTGCTTGGGCGGCGCATTTCTTAAACAAAGATACCCGCTACCCGACGGCGGGTTGCGATCGGTGAGCACGTCCTTCCAAACGAAGCTGCTTTCGCTCTCACGGCCATGAACTTCGGCCCCGACGTTGCGAAACCCGCGCTGCTCCGGCCAGCAGGCCCACGAGAAATACGCCGCCCGTGACGGCCAGCAGCATACCGAGAGGATTCGCACTCGACGGTGGCGGGACGACCGCAATGAGAAGGGCCTTGGGCGGATCGGCCTCGATCACGGCGCTAGGAACCAAGCCTTGCTGGGCCCGCGCTTCCGCCGTGACCGGCACCGCGCCGGGCATCGGTTTGATTTCGTGGCCGGTCTCGCGCGCATAGACTTGGGTGAACTCCGCCCCGAAAAGAAGAATGCACGACGCGTAGTAGACCCATAGTAAGAGCAGCACGACCGAACCCGCCGCGCCGAAGCTTGAAGCCGTGCTCTCGCGTCCGAGGTAGAAGCCCAGGCCAAATTTTCCAAGCTCGAAAAGCAGCGCCGTCACGGCCGCGCCGATCCAGACATGGCGCCATTGGATTTGCGCGTCGGGCAACACTTTGAAAATGAACGCGAAAAGCGTGGTGACGATGCCAAACGAAATGACGAACGCGATGATCGCACCGACGAATGGAGGAACGCCGATGATCGGCTCCAGATAGCCATCCAGCGCGGCGAGAGCCGTCGTGAGCAAAAGCGAGATGAGCAGCAGAAAGCCGATGACCAGCACGATCCCGAAGTTCAGTAGCCGCGCACGGAGGAAACCCCAGACGCCCCCGCCGCCTAGTGCTTTCACCTCCCAGATGGTGTTCAGCGCGTCCTTGAGTTGCCCGAAGATCGCCGCTGCGCCGAGCATGAGCGTCGCGAAACCAATGCTCGCACCCAGCCAGCCTTCGGATGGCTTCGACGCGCTCTGCACCATGGCCTGCACACCCTCCGCCGCCTGCGCGCCGATGTAACTCTGGAGCTGCTGACCAAGTTCACCGCGCACCGCTTCCTCGCCCAGGACCAGCCCGGCGACGCTGATCGCGATGACGAGCAGCGGGGCGATGGAGAAGATGGAATAGTACGCCAGCGCGGCGCTGAGCCGCAGGGCATTGTCTTCCATCCAGGCGTCAAAGGTGGCTTTGAGCAGCTTGGAGACGCGATTTCCGGTCAGTGTTCGGAGATGCATAAGCTGGGTATCGGAAGGTGAGGATTCGGCATCCTTAAGAATCGGAGCCTCACTCGCAAAAGAGCGGGCTAGTCGGGAAGGAACGCGGGGCTAAAAAAAACGCCCGCCCGCCGCTGAACGCGGCGCGCGGGCGCAGGTTGGTTGGGGATCGAGACTAGGCGTGGGCCGGAGCGGCGCTTTCGCGGGCCGTGGTGATGTCCTCGGCTTTGTTATCCTCGAAGATTTTCTTCGCGCGGTCCTCTTGTTCGCTCGTGTCCGCATGGACGGAGATCAGATAGTTGCCCTGCTTCAGCTTATCCTCGTAGCGTTTCGCCTCGATTTCGGGGATGCCGAGGCCGATCAGACCGCCGACGACTCCGCCCGCAGTTGCACCGAGGGCTGCGCCGCTAAGCGCGGCCATGATCGGGCCGGCGGCAATGAAGGGCCCGACGCCCGGAATGGCGAGGGCGCCAATGCCGGCGAGCAGACCGAGGACTCCGCCTGCGACGCCGCCCGTGGTCGCGCCGGTGGCGGTCCCTTCGGGGGCTTTGGTGTTTTTGACATGACCGACGTCATGCGTGCCGGCGGTATCGGGCAGAAGGACGGAGATTTCGGAGTCGGCGAAGCCTTGGGATTGCAGAGTGCGGACGATGGTTTCGGCCTGGCCGTGCGTGGTGGCGATACAGAATACGGATTTAGACATAGGGATGTAATGTTAGTGAGTTGGTGTTGTTGGTTTGCTAGGTGATTGTTAAAGGCTAATTCGCGGCTTTGACTTCGAGCTGGTTGTCCACCTTGTCCTTGGCCGAGGACATGACGGCGTGGGCTTCGATGGTGGACTTCTCTTCGGCGGTGTTGACCGGTCCGCGCAGCGTGACCATTCCGCCGGCGGTGATGATCTTACAGTTCTTGGCGGTCGAGGAGAGCGACTTGTCAGCCACGACCATCTTGCGGATCGTCGCGACGAGTTTGATGTCGGCGGGATCGTTCGATTGATCCATGGGAGTCTTGGTCTTGCCGGACTGGTCCTGTTTGTTGCGGTCAGTGTTGTCGGCGTTCGCTTTCTTGTCCTCCGCATGGGCGAAAGAAAGGGTGAGGGCGAGCAGGGTGGCGGTGAGCGTGAGTTGCGGGGTCTTCATGGACAAATGCATCGGCCTGTCCGGGAGGGCTGGTCGCACGAGAAGCAAATATCTTTTGCCTGCAATGAACGGCGCGGCGTCTTTTCATCCATCACCCGCAGTCACTTCGACAGTGGGCGTGGGTGCATGGGCGGAGTAACGCCCCGGGTAAAACATCCGCTGGGCTCTAACGGAACAATGGGCGGTGTGGATGGCCCGATAGTCGACGGCCATTGCGGTAGCGGGTTGGACTCTTGGAAAGGAAACAAGGCTCGCAGGTGGGGCAGGCGCCGATCCGTGAAATCGGCGCTCATCAAGCGTCTCACGGAGCGTGGAATTTACCTCCGCTATGCCAAGCGGTCATGGTTGCCTTGGAGTGGCCTCCGATTCGAAGAGGTCGCAGCCACGCAATGATGGTCCGTGTGCTCAGCCGCGGCGAATCTGCGAGCCCTTGAAGCGGATATTGAAGCGGAAGACCTTTTTCACCCGGCACTCGATCTCTCCGGTCTGGAGATCGAAGCGATCCGGAATCTCGACTCGATGGAGATCGACCGTCGCGTGAAAACCACGCTCGGAGAAGATGTCGATCAGCATGGCCAGGGCGTCGGGGTCGTGGAAAAGGGCATCCTCGGAGTTGATGTCCGCGCGCCCGGAAATGGCGTGCCGGACAATGATCGGCATCATTTTCTGTTCGATGAACTCGACGACTGCTTGCAGGACATCGGGGCTTTCCACCTTGTAGCTGTCGAGGCGCCGCACCAGATCCTGCCGGGCATGGCGGACGATCTCGCTGGCCAGGGGCAACTTTCGAAGGACGTCGAAAGTTCGCGGATCGAGTTCGAGCGAACTTTGGTATTCCAGCTCGCGGACGACGTTCTCCTGAACGAGCTCGAGCGGAGCCTGAGCGTTGATGAAGTGAAAATGGAAAATCTTCTTTAGCGAGACGAGGGCGTCATAGGTTTGCTCCTTGAAGACACGGTAACGATTGCGGGCGAGGGCCGGGTCGAAGTCGGTCGGGCGTTCCTCCCAAAGTTCGCCGAGTCCGGAGCGTCTGACTTCTTCATTGTGGGCGAGGACTTCGTGGCCGCGTTTGATTTGCCGGGCGATGCTTTCCGTCTCATCCACGAAAAGGACCATGATGTGGAAGATAGGCTGCTTGAAATGCGCGGCGTCGGGGGTGCCGGAAAAATCGCGCCGCAACGCCATCATTTCGTCGAAGAGCATCTTCAAGCATTCGACCTGCACTTTGGTCCGCGGGAAGCCATCGAGGATGGCGCCGTTCTGCTGCTCGGGTTCGAGCAGTTTGCGGAGGAGGATGCCCACCACTTCCCGGTCGCCGACCATGCCGCCCTGGGATTTGAGTTTGCGAGCTTCCGGGCTGTCGAGCAGGGAGCTGACGACGATGGGCGAAGCGGTGATCCCGCGGAGCTCGCGGATGAAGTCGGTGTTCGTCCCTTTGCCCGCACCCGGGGCGCCGCCGAGCAGGATCAGCTCTTTTGGAAACCGCAGTTGGGAGCGTCCGTACTCATTCTCGAGCTGCTTCCAGACTTGGTTGAAGATGATTTGCGCATCTTTGATTTCGAGATCCGCCGGGGCGGATGGTTTGGCAGCGAGATTTGCAGCGGCGGACTCCATGTGCGCGTCAGCCTAGCGGAGAGGCATCATCGGGGAAGTCTTTGTCGTGGGTTTTGCCGCCAGCGGAAAGAAGTTGGCGCGGTTCCCAACCGCTCAGGAAAGCATCGACGAGTGTGGGGAGGTCGTCGCTGTAGCCACCTTCCAGGATCGCCGCGCTGGGGATTTTTGCAGCGGCCAGCCACTCGCCGAAGAGCGTGAAGTCTTCCGGGTGCATCCCGAGCGAAAGCAGGGGATCGCGCGTGTAGCTGTCGAAGCCGGCCGAGACGAGGATGAGTTCGGGCGCAAACTCGAGCACGCAGGTCCACGATTGACGGAAGGCCGCGAGCTGGTGGCTGTAGCTGGCCACCAGGGGGATGGGGAAATTGAAGATGTTGGCCCGGGAAAACGCGCCGCTGCCGGGATAGGCGGGATGTTCATGGACGGAGACGTAGCGAATCCGCAGGTCTCCGCGGCAGATGTCTTCCGTGCCGTTGCCGTGATGGCCGTCGAAATCCCAGATGGAGACGCGCGTGAGGCCACGGGCGAGGGCGTCGCGGGCGGCGATGGCGATGGAGTTCAGGTAGCAAAAGCCCATCGCAGCATCGCGGGTCGCGTGGTGGCCGGGCGGGCGCATGAGCGAGAAGGCGCGTTCGCCGCTCAGCGCGAGTTGGGCGACGTCGATCGCCGCTCCGGCGGCGCGTGCGGCGTGAGCGAGGATGTCGGGATAGCGCGGGTTGTCTTCGTCAAAGGCGTCGCCGCCGTCGCGCAACTGCGCCAGATAGTCGGAGGAATGAGCGCGCAGGATCGCCTCGTCGGATGCGGGCGCGGGAAGCCGCCACCGCCATTCGGGATGCGTGCGGCGGAGGTGCTCCGCCGTTTTGAGTAGGCGCCCGGGGCCTTCAGGATGGCCGTCTGCGCTGTATTCCGCGCAGCGCGGGTCGTGAACGATGATCATAGTGGGGAGTGGTCGCGGAGGGATTGGCGCGGCCAGCGGGGTGTTGGAAAACTTAGCGCCCATGGCTGGCGCGGGCTGCGCGCCCCTTGCCGAAGACTCTCCCGCCTTTGCCCGAGCGTCGATGCGCGGGTGACTAGGACTTTTGCCTAGCTGGTCTAGGTCCGGAGGAGGGGGTGCAATTGGACATCGGGCCAATAGGCCGACACGAAGGCGGACTTTAAACTGCGGCCATCGAAACCAGAACTGCCCGACCTATGCACAACGACACCAACCAGGCCCTGCTCGAACGACTCACCCATTCGCAGATCTACAAGGACTATGAACGCGCCTTTGGCGATGCGACCGGTCTGCCGCTGACCCTCAGCCCCGTGGAAAACTGGCACCTCGCGCATCACGGTCGGCGCCACGAAAATCCCGTCTGCGCGCTCCTCGCCAAGCAGAGCAAGGGCTGCGCGGCTTGCCTGCAAACGCAGGACGAACTCGCAGTCACGGCGCGGGAGCAGGCGCGCACGGTCACCTGCTTTGCGGGTTTTTGCGAGACGGCGATTCCGCTGCGGGTCGGCGATCAGTTGGTCGGTTTCCTGCGCACCGGTGAGGTCCTCGCGCACACGCCGACGCCACGGGAGTTTGCGCGCACATCGCGGCGCCTGGCCAGCCTCGGGATCAAGGTGGACATGCAGGCTCTGCGGGCCGCCTATTTCCGCACGCCGGTGGTTTCGCCGAAGCAGTATGAATCGGTGCTGCAACTCCTGCGCATCTTCGCGCAGCACCTCTCGCTGGTCGCCAATCAGTTGGTCTTCCAGACCGAAAACTCGGAGCCGCAAGGCGTCACGCGGGCGCGCGAATTCATCGCCGCAAATCACGCCGAGGATCTGTCGCTGGCCGACGTCGCCAAGGCCGCCCACATGAGCACGTTCTACTTCTGCAAGCAGTTCAAGAAAGCCACCGGGCTCAGCTTTACCGAGTATCTCGGCCGCGTGCGGATCGAGAAAGCGAAGGAGCAACTCCTCAAGCCAAACGTGCGCGTGAGTGAAGTCGCCTACGAAGTCGGCTTCCAGTCGCTCACGCATTTCAACCGCGTCTTCAAAAAGCTCAGCGGCGAATCGCCGACGACCTACCGGACCACACTCCCTTTCGCGCACGCCGCCTAGGCGGCGACTCGACAGTGCGGCGGATGAAAGGCAAACAATGATGGATGCGTCCATGGCTCTTCCTGGCCACCTTTTTCCTGACCCTGACGGCTTCGGCCCAGCGGCCGACTCCGGTCAAGCGCGTCGAGATCGATAAGACGGACCAAATCCTCCGCGCCTACGAAGCCGACAAACTCGTGATTCAAACAAACGTGAGCACCGGGAAATGGGATCGATCGACGCCCAATGGCCAATTCGCGGCCCAGAGCAAGCAGCGCATCCACTATTCGAAGCTCTTCAAGAACGCGCCGATGCCCTACAGCGTCGAAGTGGTCGGCAATGTCTTCATTCACGGCTTTTCCTCCGTGCCGGAGCGGCCGGCCTCGCACGAGTGCATCCGCGTGCCGATGACTGGTGCGAATCCGGCGAAGCAATTCTTCGAGTGGGCGGAAGTCGGCACGCCGATCACAATCACGGGACAATGGCCGGGATGATGGAGTGGATGTGTCAGTGCATACGCGCGCCGTCTCGATGAGTTCCGCGGCTGCCAGCTCCGGCGCGGGATCGCCAGATCCTGGGCGCGAATTGATCGACATCAAGGCCGCGCTCGATGCGCACTCGATCGTCGCGATCACCGATGCCGCCGGCCGGATCACCTACGTGAACGACAAGTTCTGCGAGATCTCGAAATACTCGCGCGAGGAATTGCTCGGGCAGGATCACCGCATCATCAATTCCGGGTATCACCCGAAATCGTTCTTTACCGATTTGTGGATGACGATCGCGAGCGGGCGGGTTTGGAAAGGCGAGATCAAGAACCGCGCGAAGGACGGCACCACCTATTGGGTGGACACGACGATCTATCCGTTCCTCGAAGCCGACGGGCAGCCCCGGCAATACATCGCCATCCGCACCGACATCACGCAACGGCGGGAGGATGAGTTGCGGCTCATCTACCTCGCCGAGGAACTGGCGGCGAAGAACAAGGAAATGGAGACGATCGTGTATGTCGTCTCGCACGACTTGCGTTCGCCGCTGCTCAATGTGCAGGGCTTCGGGCGGGCGCTGGTGCGGGCCTGCGGGGAGCTGAAGGAAAAATACGCGACGATTCACGATGCCGACGTCGAGCGATTGTTCGGCACCGAGATCCCGCGCGCGTTGCATTTCATCGAAGCCGGCGTCGCCAAGATGGATTCACTGCTCTCCGGTTTCCTGCGTTTTTCCCGCCTCGGGCGGGTGGTCCTGCAGAGCCAGAAAATCCCGATGAACACGCTCGTGCATGGTGCGGTGCAGGCGCTCAAGTTTCAGGCCGAGGAGATCGACGCGGTCATCGAAGTCGGCGAACTCCCCGACTGCTTCGGCGACCCGACACTCACCGGGCAGGTCTTTTCCAACCTGATCGACAACGCCCTCAAATACCGCGAGCCCGCCCGGCGCTGCGTCATCTCCATCGCGGGCGAGATCGTGAAAGGCGAGGCGGTTTATCGGGTGCGCGACAACGGCATCGGGATCGCGCCCGAGCATCAGCCGCAGGTCTTCGAACTCTTCCATCGGCTGCATCCCAAGAAATCCGCAGGCGAGGGACTCGGGCTGACCATCGCCCAGCGCATCCTCGAGCGGCAGCGCGGGCGCATCTGGCTCGAGTCGAGAGCGGGCGCGGGCACGACCTTCTTCGTCGCCCTGCCAGTCATTGCTCCCGCAGATATCGCTGGCTAGAAACACTTCGCAATGCCCGACCTCCCGACGATTCTCATCACCGACGACGACGATGGCCACGCGTTTCTCATCGAGGACAATCTGCGCCGCGCGGGCGTGAACGTGCCGTTTCTCCGCTTCAGCGATGGTCAGGAAGTGCTCGATTTTCTTTTTAGCCGGACCACGGAACCGACCTTCGAACACGACCGGCCCTACCTGCTCCTGCTCGATATCCGCATGCCGAAAGTCGATGGCGTGACCGTGCTGCAGCAGATCAAGGCGGACCCGAATCTGCACAAGCTGCCGGTGATCATCCTCACGACGACCGAGGACCCGCGCGAAGTCGAACGCTGCCACGATCTCGGCTGCAACGTCTATATGCAGAAGCCCGTGGCCTTCGACAGTTTCGCCGCCGCGATCACCCGGCTCGGTCAGTTCCTCACGCTCCTGCAGCTCCCGCGTTTTTAACCCCGCCAGATCCCCAACCATGAGCAGCAAAGACGCTCCGAAACCTGCCCGAATGCTCGTCGCCGATGACGAAGAGGGACTGCTCTTCCTGATGGTCGATGGGTTGCGCCGCGAAGGTTATGAAGTCGAGGGCTTCGACAATGGCGAGGAGGCGATCGAGTGGCTTAGCCGCAACGATTGCGACCTGCTGCTGCTCGACCTGAAGCTCGGCGATTTACCCGCGCCAAAACTCGTCGAGCGGCTGCGCGCGCAGGGTCGCGATTTCCCCTTCATCATTGTGACCGGGCACGGCGACGAACGCACCGCCGTCGAGACGATGAAACAAGGTGCGCTCGACTACGTGATGAAGGATGCGGGCATGTTGGAATTGCTGCCGGGGATTGTGCGGCGAGCGCTCGGGGTCGTGGATCGCGATCGGAAGCTCACGGCGGCCGACGCGGCCATTCGGCAGCGCGAAGAACGGCACCAGCACGTGATCCAGACGGCGCTCGATGGTTTTGTGCGTTTTGAACGCGGCGGGCGTTTGCTCGAGCTCAACCAGGCGATGTGCGATCTCGTCGGCTATACCGCGGACGAGCTGCTGCACCGGAGTGTCTTCGATGCCGATGGCGCGGCCTTTCGCGAGGAAGTGCGCGAGCGCGTCGAGCATCTCGACCACAACGGCTCGGCGCACTGCTTCACCCGCTTCCAGCGGCGCGATGGCACAGAGATCGAAGTCGAGCTTTCGCTGCGCTGTGACGGCGGGGAAATGTTCGGCTTCGTCCACGACATCACCGAGCAGCGCCGGCTCGAGCGCCAGGTGCTGGAGATCAGCATGGAGGAGCGGCGGCAGTTTGGCCGCGAGCTGCACGACAGCCTCGGCCAGCAACTGACTGCGATCGAGATGATGACGCACACGCTGGCCCGCGAACTGAAGGTGATCGCGCCACCGCAGGCGAAGTTCGCGTGGGAGATCACGCAATACATCCGCAAGTCGATCACTCAGACCCGCGAACTGGCGCACGGCCTGTCGCCGATCGCGGTGGATGGTGAGGGGCTGATGGTCGCGCTCCACGAACTCGCGCGGATGACGGCGGCGACGGGCACGACCTGCGAGTTTGAATGCGCGAAGCCCGTGAAGATCGCCGACGCGACCGTCGCGGGACACCTCTACCGCATCGCGCAGGAAGCGGTGACCAATGCACTCAAACACGCCAAGCCCAAGCTGATTCACCTCAAGCTCGAAAAACGCGACCAGGCGATTGAGCTTTCTGTGGAGGACAATGGGAAAGGTTTGCCGCGAACGAACGGGAAGAAAGCCGGCATGGGCTTGCAGATCATGCACCACCGCGCCCGGCTGATCGGCGGCCATCTCACCCTGCATTCCATTTCCGGAAACGGCGTCCGCGTCGTCTGCTCGCTCCCGCGCAAGTCATGAAGGCCAAACCCAAATCTCCCGCAAAAAAACCAGCGCCTGCAGAACCGCCACGCAAGCGCGTCTTCCTCGTCGATGATCATCCCATGATGCGCGACGGCATGAGTCGGCTGATCGACAGCGAACCGGGCCTGAGCTGCTGCGGCGGTGCGAAGACCGCCGAGGAAGCGCTCAGCGAAATCCCGCGCTGCGCGCCTGATCTCGTCATCACCGACATCACGCTCCCGAATCGCAGCGGGCTCGATTTGATCAAGGACCTCATCGCGATAAACCCGCGCATTCTCGTCTTCGTCTATTCGATGCACGACGAGATGTTTTACGCCGAGCGCGCGCTCCGGGCGGGTGCCCGCGGCTACCTCATGAAAGAAGCGGGCAGCGAGAAAATGCTCGAGGCGATCCGCAGTGTGCTCGCCGGGGAAATTTCCGTGAGCCCGAAAATCTCTGCAAAGATCCTCAGCATCTTCTCCGGTGCTTCCTCGACCGGCGCCACGTCGCAGGTGGAAAAGCTGACCGACCGCGAGTTCGACGTCTTCCAACTCATCGGGCAGGGCAAATCCACGAAGGAAATCGCCACCTTGCTCCACCTGAGCCACAAGACCGTGGCGGTGCATCGCGGGCACATCAAAGAAAAACTCGGCCTCACGAGTGCGACGGAACTCACGCACCAGGCCATCCGCTGGGCCGAAGCCAAGACGCCGGCCTCGTAGTTCAGCGCCGCCCCGCACTCATCCGCATTTCGAGCTCAGTGATCCGCGGGAGGAGTTGCGCCGAAGCTCCGACGCGCGCCTTTTCCAGCGCCCGGCGCGCCTGCTCCACACGCCCGGCATCCACCGCGAGCACAGCCTCCAGCCAGTAACCTTCGCGGTGCAGGTCGGCGAGGGCGGCCGATCCCGGAGAAAGTGCTGCCATCTTTTGCAGGCAGGCTTGCGCGGTCGCTGGTTGCCCCATCGCGCGATAGACCACGGCGAGATTGAGCAGGTTCGTGAGTGTCGCGCGGACGTTTCCGGCAGTCTGGTAGTAGGCGAGGGCGTTTGAATACGATTCGATGGCCGTCTCGTAGTGGTTGTAACCGAAGGCGGAGCGCGCGGTGTCCATGCTCATCTCCGCGGCGGTTTCCTGCGGTGACACTGGCGCGAGCGTGCCGCACCCGCTGAGGAGGAGCAGGCCGGCGAGTCGGAGCCAGTGATTAACGAACGCCATGAACGGTGAGTGGTTCTTCGCGCTTCTTTTTGAACTGCGGTTGCAGCGGCCACAGCCCTTTCAAAGTGTGAGCCACTTCGGTGGTGCTTTCGGTGGCTCGTGTTCCTTCGCTGATCAGTCGCGGGATTTGGGGTGCCGATTTTTCGACGGCAATTTGCAGCGCGGTTGTGGTCCTTTCGAGGCGGCTCACGCTGAGCGCGATTTTCTCCAGGATCTGTGGAGTCTGCTGGCTGAGGCCGGTGGTGACTCCGTGCAGGTTCTGCAAGGTCAGCCGCAGATCGCCCCTCGGGTCGTTGGCGTAGTCCATCATCTCGTGCGAGTGCACCGCCGACTCGCGCATCGCGGTGAGTGTCGGCGGCATCTGCTGCAGCAGGGAATCCGAGGCCGATTGGAGATTGGCGATGAGCGTACGGATGTCGCCTGCGGGATCGTTCACGTAGGCGAGCATCTTGTGGATCTCGGCAAGCGCGGGCGTGATTTCGGCGCGCAGTTTCTCGGTCACCTCGGAGATGGTGCGTTCGCGCTCGAAGACGAGCGTGCCGCCGGGATTCGCGGCTCGGCCCGTGCCTGCCGAAAGATCGATCACGGCGTCGCCGATCATCGTTTCAGTCATGAGCCGCGCGACGGTGTCCTCGCGAACAAGGTCCACGTATTTCTTGAAGACCCGCAGTTCGGCATGCACGCGACCCTCCGGGGAGAGCTTCACGATCGAGACTTTGCCGACGCGAAAGCCCCGATACTTCACGGTCATGCCGGGGAGGATGCCTTGGCTGCTCGCGGGCTCGATCCGGTAATGCTCCGAGGGCGTGAAGGCTTCCCAGCGCCAGCCGATGTAGCCGAGCACGAGGAGCGAGCCAATGAGCGAGGTGAGGAGAAAGACGCCGACTTTCAGATCCACGAGGTGAAAGCGCGGGTCGGCGGTGCGGAGGAATTTCATGGCGATTCGATGCTTTCCAAAGTGAGCCGGGGACCAGTGCAAAACTCCGCGAGAGGCTCTTCCTCCCGGCCGGTGAACAAGGAAGCGCGCCGGGCATCGCGCTTCTGCAAATCGTCGGCGAGCTGCGCGAGTTGCGCCGCGGCGGTGTGGTCGAGGTCATCGAAGAGCGACTGGTAAATGCAGAGCAGCGGCTCCTGCACGCGCAGGCGGAGCAGCGCGACGAGCCGCTTCTCGAAGAGCGTGAGATTGTCGGGAAGCTGCACCATGAGGTGCATGGCGTCTTCGTCCGACATGCCGATGGACTGGAGCGTGGCGACGACGGTCGATTCGCAAGCGCTCGCGGTGGAGCCGTGGTGATACGCGGCGGGGAGGAGGACGTTTTCGCAGACCGGGAGGTTGCTGATCAGGCCGCCATTTTCCGGCACGGTGCCGACGCGCGCGAGCACGGCGATCCGGCTGGCTTCGCGTTCGTGGTAGAGATTGCGGCCGAGGACGGTGACGGTCCCGGCGCACGGTTCGCGCAACCCGAGCAGGGTGTCGAGAAACTGTGTCTGCACTTCCTCGGACTCGGAAAACATCGTCGCGACCTCACCCGTTTGCAGGTTAAAGGAAGGGATCTTCCAGTGGTCCATGGCAAGGTGTTCGAGCGCGATCATACGGTCAGGATGGCGAAGGCGGCGTCGGTCAGAAACAGCAGGCCCAGCGTGCGAATCATCGCCGTCTCCGTGGAGCGCGGGATCATCGCTGCGGCGTGGCCGGCGTAGATGCCGTGGTGGCAGCAGACCGAGGCGATGATGCCGCCGTAGAGGATGCTCTTGGCCATCGAGACTAGGACGGCGTTCCAGTCGAGCGCCGCGGAAAAGGCGGCGATGTAATTTACGAAACTGACCTGATAAATCGCGGAGGCGACGACCATGCCGCCGATCGTGGCCATGAACTGGAAATAGAACGTGAGCACGAAGACCGAGATGCACACGCCGAGCACGCGCGGCACGATCAGGTAGTCCTCCGGGTCGATGCCCATGAGGTAGAGCGCGCGGATTTCGCCGCGCTGTTTCATCGAGGCCAGCTCCGAGGCCACCGCCGATCCGCTGCGGGCGAGCACGATCAGCGCGGTGAGCAGCGTGCCGAGTTCCCGGACGACCAGCAGTTTGATCGCGCGAACATTCAGCGCCACGCCGCTGCCGAGCACTTCGGACATTTGGCTGATCACGGCGAGACCCACGAGCAGGCCCGCCATCGAAACCGGGAAGAGCGCTTCGATGCCGGTGAAATAGATCTGCTTGTAGAGAATCCGGCGGACCACCGGCGAGCGGAGGCAGCCGAGATGCGCCACGCTGCTGGCGGCGAGCGCGCCGTAGCCGATCACGTCCTTGAACAAGTGGGAGGCGAAGCTCTGGAGCGTGGGCGACTCGGCCTTGTTCATGGTGATGGGTCCGGTTTCTCCGAACTGGCGCGGTCGCCAGCCCGGCGCTTCTTCATACGAATTCGTGTTCCGCTTCACGGACCACGAGCACGGGGCAGGGAGCGCTGCGCGTGATGTTTTCGGCGATGCTGCCCATCAGGGCGTGCTTCAACCCACCGTAGCCGTGGGTGGTCGTGATGATCAGGTCGGTCCGGATGTCGCGCGCGACGTCCATGATGTTTTCGAAGGCGAAACCATGACGCACCACCGTGTCCACGCGGATGCCGTGGTCGATGCGGTCGGCGCTGATTTCGATGAGCCGATTCATGATGACCGCGAGCTGATTGTGTCCCAGCGCCGTCGGGTAGGGGAGTTCCGGTGTGTAAGCGGTCGGTTCCACGACGTGCAGCAGCGTGATCTTTGCGCCAAACTGCCTGGCAAATGGCTGTCTCTTATACACATCTCCGAGCCCACGAGACTAAGGCGAATCTCGTATGCCGTCTTCTGCTTGAAA
>ENA-ORBV01007990-ORBV01007990.1-microbial-mat-metagenome-genome-assembly--contig:-NODE-7990-length-17955-cov-10.020640_pt1 | contig 17955 bp, 13 predicted proteins | sample MGYA00237777_ERZ505514 | MGnify/ENA primary metagenome ERZ505514 (study PRJEB26160, sample SAMN06269048) | microbial mat metagenome | isolation source: Oligotrophic lake microbial mat | place...
GTGGACGGTGGACGGTGGATGGTGGACGGTGGACGGTGGACGGTGGACGGTGGACGGTGCGAATATCGGCTATCGGCTACCGGAAGCGGGAGGGGCCACACTCCATGTTACAATGGTGGCGTCCGTGCAAGCTCAGATTAAACGGATGTTTCACGTGGAACCGTTGCTGCGGCCGAAACCAGGGCGAGTGATTGTGCTCGCCAACCAAAAGGGCGGCGTGGGCAAAACGACGACCGCCGTCAATCTCGGGGGCGAGCTAGCGCGGCGTGGTGGGCGCGTACTGCTGATTGACTGTGATCCGCAGGGCAACGCCACAACCAGCCTGGGCATCGTGAAGCGTGAGCTTAAGGCTACCACATACGATCTGCTCATGGAAGAGTTGAAGGCTGCCGAGGTCATCATCTCGACCGGCCGTGAGCGCTACGATCTGCTTCCAGCGGACCAAGAGCTTGCTGGCGCCGAGGTAGAGCTTAGCGGTGCGGAGCAGCGCGAGCGGCGGCTCGCACAGGCCATCGCAGAGGTACGTGAGCAGTATGATTATATCCTGATCGATTGTCCACCCTCACTCGGGCTGTTGACGCTCAACGCGCTCTGCGCCGCAAACAGCGTACTGATTCCGCTCCAGTGCGAGTACCTCGCCCTCGAAGGACTAACCCAGCTTAAGTCCACCCTGGATCGGGTGCGTGAGAGCATGAACCCTGGGCTGAGCATTATAGGCGTCGTGATGACTATGTATGATGGCCGCACAAATCTGGCCCAGCAGGTGGTTGATGAAGTCCAGCGCCACTTTCCGCGTCTGATCTTTCGGACCCTGATCCCGCGCAGCGTGCGGCTCTCAGAGGCGCCTAGCTACGGGAAGCTGATTGTGGAATATGACTCGCAGAGTCGCAGCGCCCAGGCCTATAGCGCCCTTGCTGAGGAACTGCTCCAGCGCGAGGAGCGCGCCCGATGAGTAGACGGCGTGGGCTAGGGAGCGGCCTCGATGCGCTCATCCCGAGCGGGGGCGGGGCTGCCACAGCTGCAGTGCGCCAGATTCCTGTCGACGCGATCCGCGAGAATCGTAGCCAGCCGCGCACCCACTTCAACGAGCAGGCGCTCGACGAGCTTGCGGCCTCGATCCGCGAGCACGGCCTGATCCAGCCGATTATTGTGAGCGAAGATAGTGACGGCAGCTACGAGCTGATCGCCGGTGAGCGGCGCTTGCGGGCGGCGCGTCGGGCGGGGCTGTCCGAGATCCCGGCGCTGGTGAAGAGTGCCACTCCTCAGCAGCTGCTCGAGCTTGCGCTGGTTGAGAATGTGCAGCGCGCCGACCTGAACCCGCTAGAGGAGGGTATCGCCTACCAGACGCTGAAGGATGAGTTTGGCCTGACGGACGAGATCATCGCGCGCCGAGTCGGCAAAAGCCGGGTTGCCGTGGTGAACACACGCCGCCTAATCAAGCTCAGCCCAGCGGCGCGTCAGGCGCTACTTGATGGCACGCTGAGCGCGGGCCATGGGCGCGCCTTGCTGCGCTTTGATCAGCAAGGGGAACAGGAGCAGACGCTGGAGCTGATCCTGCGCCGCGACATGAGCGTGCGCGAGGTGGAGCGTCTCGGCGAGCTCGCCGCGCATCAACAGCTTGCCCCAGGCGTTCGTGAGGCGCTACTCAGCGGGGTGATCAGTCTGCCGCAGGCCCAGGCGCTGCTACGCCTTGAGCCGCCCGACGGTCAGCTCCAGGCGCTTGAGCAGCTGCTTGCGCACGGACTGAGCGCTCGGGAGACGGAGCAGCTGGTGGATTTGCTGACGGAGGGGGTGGAGCTGCGGCTTGCGGTGGCGCAGCTGCGCCAGCAGGGGCGAGCGCCACAGGCTTTGGGTGGCGGAAGTAATCTCCCGCGCTCGGAGGAGGCTCCTGAGCCACGGGCAGGGCGTGAGCAATCATCTGAGGACGCCGAGGCGCAGCGCATGTTCGAGGAAATCCTGGGGACGCCGGTACAGATCCAGCGCAGTGGCCGCGCCATTCGCCTGACGGTCACGCTGTTTGGGGATGAGCAACTCCAGGCGCTGTATGATCGGCTTGGCGGCTGACGGAGCGTGGTAAAGCAATGCTCCAGCGCATGTTTCCGAGCGTCTCCTCGCTCATCCACATCAGCCGACCGCAGATCGCAGCGCAGGCGGCGCTCTATAGCGCGCTTGGGGCCTACCTCAGCGCGGGGCTCGCTGGCGTGTTTGCGTGGCCCGTGGCCCTGTCGGCCGTGGTGGTCGGCCTGATTGTATCATTTGGCTTTGTGATCAACGATTACGCCGACCTTGAGCTGGATCGGCGTAGCAAGCCACAGCGCCCGCTGCCGCTGGGCGAGCTCAGCCTGGCTGAGGCGCTGCGCCTGATGCTGGCGCTGGCGCTGGGAGCGCTCGTGGTGGCGCTGGCGCTGCCCAGCGCACTCTTCTTGTTCGCCTGCACAAACCTGGCGCTCGCTGCGCTCTACTCGCTCAGGCTCAAGCGCACCGTCCTCCTTGGCAACATCGCCATGGCAAGCCTGAACAGCTCCGTGCTCCTGTTCGGCGCACTCGCGACGGGACAGATCACATCGCTGGTCTGGGGCGTGGCAGGTATGTCCTTGCTGTACAGCCTGGCCCAGGAGGTGCTGTACACGGTGGCCGATATGGAGGGCGACGCTGCGGGCGGGATTGTCACCACGGCAATCTATTTTGGGCAGGCTCCCGCGCTCCAGTTCTTTCGTGCGCTGATCGTGCTGGCCGCGCTGTCTGCCCTGGCGCCGTGGTGGCTCACACGCACCTCGCCACTTTACCTGCTCGCCCTGATCGTCTGCACGATCGGCCCGATCATAGGCTACATTGTGCCACTGACCATGCGTGCTGATGCCGATGCGATCGGGCGGGCCTGCGATGCGGTCGCGATGGTTAGGGCGACCAGCCTGATCCCGCTTATCTTGCTACCTATGATAGGATAGTGCTGGAAAGGCTACGCGCCGGGCATATTGTCCACAGATGCCCGGCGCGTAGATCCTGATCGCCTTGACCTACGAAGGAGGAGTATCGATGGCTCTGACACAGCAAGAAGTCGCACACGTCGCCCATCTCGCCCGTCTCAGCCTCGATTCTACAGAGCTTGAGCTGATGCGCTCACAGCTCTCCGGCATTCTGGAGTACATCGAGCTGCTCCAGGAAGTCGACGTAGAGGGCATTCCTCCAACAGCGCAAGTGACGGGGCTTGCAACCGTGACGCGCCTTGATAGCGTCAATGCGGGGCTGACACGCGAGCAGGCGCTTGCAAATGCGCCCGATCAGCGCGATGGCATGTTCCGCGTCAAGGCCGTCTTCGAGCTGTAGACCTGATCGTGCGGGCAGCGTGCAACATTGTGATCGAGTGGCCCGTCAGATACACAGCACGGATCAATCTGTCGCACGATGCGCTACTAGCGCAAGGAAGGAAAGCTCGATGTATCGTGGCAATAATGGCGGCTCCACACGGATCGGCGGATTTGCAATCAAGCCGCTCTATCTTTACATTGCTGGCGCAATCGCCGTTGTGGTTGCGATCCTCTTTGTATTGCGCTTCCTCAACACAGGCTTGGTGATGCATTTTGGTGCCTATGCAGGCCTGCTACTGCTGATCGCGAACGTGCGCGAGTTGGTCGGTAGCTCGTATGGCCAGAAAGGTAGCACGGCGATGCTCAATGTGATGGTCGGAGGGGCCCTGCTCTTCGCTTGGCTCTCACAGCTTGCAGGCGCGCTGTTCTGGATCCCCGCGCTGATCCTGATCGCCATCGCGACGCCGCTGATCTTTGGGCGGGCACGAGTCTACACCGCCTATATTGATACGGCGAAGAGTATTGCTGGCAGTGTCAGGCGGACTATCGTTCGCTAGTGCTGGCTGGCAACAACGCAAGGGGAAGTGTTCCACGTGGAACACTTCCCCTTCTGTTTGTGAAGCGCAAGGCCTACGGATAGATGCGGTAGAGCATGCGGGGGAAGGGGATCGCCTCACGGATGTGACGTGTGCCTGTGATCCAGCAGACGCAGCGCTCGATGCCCATGCCAAAACCGCTGTGTGGCACGGTGCCGTAGCGGCGCAGATCGAGGTACCACTGATAGTCTTCGACGCGCAGCCCATGCTCCACAATCCGCCGCTCCAGTAGCGCCAGGTCGTGGATGCGCTGCGAGCCGCCGATAATCTCGCCGTAACCCTCTGGAGCCAGCAGATCGGCGCATAGTGCGACCTCTGGCCGGTCAGGGTCGGGCTGCATATAGAACGCCTTGATCGCCGCCGGGTACTTCTCGACGAAGACGGGCCGATCAAACTTCGAGGCGATCAGTTGCTCGTGGGGTGCGCCGAAATCTTCGCCCCACGGCAGCGGCGTTGCGCCCTCCACCTCGCCCTGATGGGCCGCAATCAGCTTGAGCGCGTCGTCATAGCTGATGCGCGGGAATGGTGCGACACAGCGCTCAAGGCTCGCTGTGTCCCGCTCCAGCACGTTGAGATCGGCTGCGCGCCGCTCCAGCACCCGCTGTACGATCGCGCTTACAAACTCTTCTTGAAGCTGTAGATTGTCTTCATGGGTCGCAAAGGCGACCTCCGGCTCAATCATCCAGAACTCTGTCAGGTGGCGGCGCGTCTTGCTCTTCTCGGCCCGAAAGGTTGGGCCAAAGCAGTAGACCTTGCTAAAGGCCATCATGCCAGCCTCGACATAGAGCTGCCCTGTCTGCGCGAGGTAGGCCTGGCCCAGGTCGAAGTACTCTGTGGCGAACAGATTGCTTGTGCCCTCTGCCGCCGTCGCTGTGAGGATCGGGGAGTCGAAGCGCACGAAGCCCTGGTCGTTGAGCCACTCCTGGGCCGCCGCGATCACCTCGGCCCGCACGCGCAGCAGCGCGTGCTGCCGCGCTGAGCGCACCCACAGCTGGCGGTGCTGCATCAGAAACTCGACCCCGTGCTCCTTTGGCGAGATTGGGTAGTCTGGGCTCTGGCCGATGATCTCGACCTCCTGAACCTCTAGCTCGAAGCCACCGGCCGCCCGCTCGTCGGCGCGCACTGTGCCAGTTACCCGGCAAGAAGTCTCCTGGGTGAGGGCCTGGGCCTGCGCAAAGGTTGCCTCGCTCACATTCTTTTTGAAGACGACACACTGCAACGTGCCGCTGCCGTCACGCAGCATAATAAAGATCAGCTTGCCCTTCTCGGTCTTATGGTAGACCCACCCGGCCAGAGTTACGCTTGCGCCAGCATGGGCGGCGATAGCGGCAATCGTGGTTGTTGGCAGCAGCGACATGGCGCGCTCCTGATCGCTCAATGCGGCTTTCCGGCGTCAGTATGCCACGAGTTATAGGGGCGTGCAAATTGACAGGCCGACACTCTTCAGTCATAATCTGGTAGCTACCCCTAACAAGTTGCTCCACAGGTGCTTTATGGATCTTCAGCGCTGGCGCGATCACCCTGCGGTTAAGCGAGCCCTCGCGGAGCTTACTGACGCTCGCCCTGTGCTTGAGACGGCGATCGCGGTGCAACAGGTGCCGGCGCCAACGTTTGATGAGGCCGCGCGCGGCGCCCTTGTCCTCAGTCGCTTCCAGTCGTTTGGGCTGAGCGATACTGGCAGCGATGAGCTTGGCAATGTGTATGGCCGTCGCCCCGGTCGCTCGCGCCGCCCGGCGCTGCTGATCGCCGCGCATCTCGACACCGTATTTCCGCGCGACACCGACTTGCGCGTGCGCTACGAGGGCGACCGCGTCTATGGCCCAGGGCTCGGCGATAATAGCACCGGTGTGGCTGGCATGCTCCATCTTGCCCAGATTATGCAGCACCACAACCTGCCAAACGAGGGCGATATCTGGTTTGTTGGCAATGTCGGTGAGGAGGGCCTCGGCGACCTACGCGGTATCCGCGCTACTGTCACACGCCTGCGCGACCGCCTCGGGACCGTGATTGCGCTTGAGGGCTGCGACTTCGGCACCTTGCACCATCAGGCGATCGGGGTGCGCCGCTATCGCATCGAGGCTACTGCGCCGGGCGGCCACTCGTGGGGTAACTTCGGCACGCCGAGCGCCATTCACGTGCTGCTGCGGCTCGGGGCGCGCATCGCCGAGTTGAGCGTGCCCCGCTCCCCGCGCACTACCTTCAACGTTGGCATGATCGAGGGCGGCACCTCGGTGAATACGATCGCCGAGCGCGCCAGCATGCTGCTAGATATGCGCTCGGTCAGCGCCGCCACGCTCGCCGAGTTGGTCGCCCAGGTAGACCGGCTCGTTGCCACCGCCGCCGCCGAGCACCCCGATGTGCAGGTGCGCGTGCAGACAGTTGGTGATCGCCCCTCCGGCATGATCGCCCGCGATCACCCTCTGGTGCAGATGGCTGTCGCCGCCTACCAGAGCGTCGGCGCCACAGTGAGCTACCAGCAGAGCAGCACCGACGCCAACATCCCCCTCAGCCTCGGCATCCCTGCCGTTTGCGTCGGCCTCACCGACGGCGGCAACGCCCATCGCCACGACGAATATATCCAGCCCGCAAACCTCGGTCGCGGCCTCCAAGCACTCCTGCTGCTCGCCCTGGCTGCTAGCGCGTGAGCCGGTGACCGGGTGACCGGGTGACCGGGTGACCGGGTGACCGGGTGACCGGGTGACCGGGTGACCGGGTGACACCTGTCGGCGAAGCCAGGTGGCCCACGGAAGACGTGTGTCCCGCTGATAGCCCTAGGTGTCCCGTTAGGTGTCACCGTGTCACCGTGTCACCGTGTCACCGGCTCACCGTGTCACCCGGTCACCGGCTCACCCGGTCACTCCGCCCAGCTACCGAGCGCCGCTCTGTACCCACCCTGCCCGTCAGGCTCAAGCTTGATGTAGGTAAGCGACACGGTGTAGTTCTCCTCGTCTGCGATCTCCTGCCAGCTGTAGCCCCGGCCCCGCTCATCCTTGAGGTGGCGGGTCCAGGTGCCGCTGTTGAAGTAGTAGCCCTGGCTGCCGTCGTAGCGGTCAATCGCGTTGATGTAGCCGTCCTGCGGGCCGTGTGTGTGGCCCATAATCACCGTTGCGAGTGAGGGGTCGTTCTCCAGTTCCGCGCGGGCCGCCGCCTTGTAGGCGTCCTCCTCGCCGCCCGAGCTGCCGCCCAGCACGACCTCGCCGCCCGCCACCACGCTCACGTCGTCGAGTGTGAGCTGGAGCCCCGCGCCGCCCAATGCGGCCGCGATCTCCACGCCCCCCGCGCCTTGAAGCGCCTGCTCAAACTCTGCGCGGAAGGTCTCGTCTGCCATCTGCGCCTGTAGGTGCGCCCGTAGATCTGGGTCGGCAAGCCCGTCTACGACCTGCTGGGTGGCAGGCATGGGCGGCGCCACGCCGTCGGTCAGCTCGTCGGAGCCGCCCAGCAGCGGGGGCAGCCCGCTCGTCAGCAGGAAGCGCGCGACCAGCCCGAGCGCCGTGGCGGTGAAGCGGATGTCGTTGCGCAGCCCCAGCTGGATCACGCGCGGGATGGGCTTGACGTTGTCGATGAACCAGCGCTCCTCCTCCAGCTGGTTGTAGACTTTGTCGACAAAGAGCGTGCCCCAACAGCGCTTGAGCCGACGCACGCCGAAGCGGTCCATGCCGAAGGGCTGCGTCATCTGGTCGCCAAAACGGTTCGCCTTATCGTGCTCGTGGCCGTGCTCAATATAGACCCGGCCCCGCTCGCCGTCGCCCAGGGTGTAGCTGAACTCCAGCAGCCGCAGGTCGCCCCAGGCGCCCGGCGGGTAGATCGCGTCGAAGACCAGCGCCCAGACATCGTCCCAGAGCAGGTCGATGTCGTGGTTCCCGGCGATGATTGTGATCGAGTGGCCCTCCATCATGAAGCGGCGCAGCGCTGCGATGACCAGCGGGTGCCCCGTGGCGATCTCCGGGCTCTGGCCCAGGATGACGTTTGTGCGGCGGATCGACTCGGCCTCGCTGCTGCCCAGGCTGTCGTCAGGCGAGGCGAGCCCGATCTCTGGCAGGGTCTGACAGTACTCTAGAAAGTCGCCGGCGATCACCAGTTCGATCGGCGTGCGCGTAGCGCCGATCTGCGCGAGAAACTGTGCGAAGGCCTCGTCGGCGGTAAAATCCTCCAGCGGGTCCAGCTCCCCGCTCGGCAGCCAGCCGGGGCCAAGATGCAGGTCGCTCACCACGTAGACGACCTTGTCCATGTTTGCTCCTCACAGCGTGCGGACGCGACGGCACGGCCTATGATAGCATGGCCGCTCGCCGGGCGTTTTGTCCGCAGATGACGCAGATGACGCAGATTCCCGACCCCTTTCTCGGACTTTTATTGTTCTGGGCTATGTGCGGTCCCAATCTGCGCAATCTGCGCAATCTGCGGATGATTATGCGCTAGGAGTCTCTGTGACGGGCGCGTCGTTTGTGAACACGCTTACGCTGGCCGATGGGGTGGCGGGTGCGAGCCAGAGCTGCCTGGCCCCAGCATATCTCGCCAGTGCGTCCGTCCGTGAGCTCGCGGCGCTTGGCGCGGGCTACCTGCGCTTCCTGGATCGGCTTCCGCTCCTGAGACTCAGGGACCTGCCTGGTATTGGTGCCACGATCGGCCTCTGCTGGCCACGCCTGCTGCCGCTCCTACGCTTCTCCACGCCTTACCTGGCGGCGGCGCGTGGGGGGCGCGAGCTGCGCTATCCCCTTGCTGGTGGGCTCATGCTGCGCAGCCCAGGCGGATGGCTCGCCTTTGGTATTGCGCCAGAGGGCGCCAGCACCCGCCTCTGGATCGATGTCGTCGGCTATGCGCCGCGCCTCGGCCTCGCTACGCTCTACCTACTCACCCAGGTTCAACTTCACCGGCTGATCACCACGGCCTACCTGCGCCAGGTGTTGCGCGAGCTTCAGGTAGGGGTTGACAAAGCCCTGTCGTCCTGATATACGTATGTACGTTATTAGACATATGTACGTTAGAGGAGCACGCGATGACCCGCCCAACAACGTTTGAGCTCGCCACCTCCGACAAGCTGACCGGCCTGCTCTCCGCTGACTACTTTCGTTACCTCCTGCGCGACGAGCTCCTGCCCGCCGCCCAGCAGCGCGACGAGCCCCTTAGTCTGTTTCTACTTGATCTCGACGGCTTTATGGAGCTCAACACCCAGCACGGGCGCAGCTGCGGTGACGAAGCGCTGCTCGCCGTGGCCGCCATTCTCCAGGAGCTTGCCCCGCCCTCAGCGCTGCTCGTCCGCTACAGCGGCGATGAGTTTGGCGGAGCCCTGCCCGACACCCGCGTGGACGACGCGTTCTCGCTGCTCGAAGAGCTGCGCCGCCGTGTCGCCGCCCTCAGCCTGCCGTGTGCCAATGGCGTCACGCTGACTTGCTCGGTGGGCCTCGCCGGCTTCCCAGGCCACGGACGCCACGAGGCAGAGCTGGTGCGCGAGGCCGACGAGGCGCTCTATCTTGCGAAAGTAAGCGGCCGCAACAAGATCGCCCTGCCACCTTCTGATAGCCGCATGATCACCAAGACAAGCTACTACACCGCAACCCAGCTGGAGCGCCTCTCGCTGCTCGCCAAGGGCCAGCGGCGCAATGAGGCAAGCCTGCTTCGTGAAGCTCTCGACGATGTGTTGAAAAAATATAATGACCGGCTCAAAGCTTGATCTGCGATTGAGCGAGAAGAATTCTGTATCAGCAGGGAATCGGCGCCCCCTCTCCCGCTCAGGGAGAGGGGGTTGGGGGGTGAGGGGCCAGCAATAGGCCGGAAATCTGTGGCATCTGTGGACGCTATGACCGGCGCGTAGATCTTGCCTCCGCTCCACCTGGGGCGCTCCTCTCAGCTTGTGGTAAGCTACGCGTCGAAACCGAGCCCTTTTCATAGCAGATTGGGGAGCGCCAATGTCCTCGGACGCCTTCTACACCCATGTTGGCCTGCACGGCGAGCCCGTCGCCGAGCTGGAGGCCGTTGTGGTTCACGGCGAGAGCCGCTTTACCGTGCTCTCCCCGCGCCTGCTCCGCATCGAGTGGGCCGCCGGTGGCGCCTTCGATGATCGCCCTACCTACGCATTTCCCACCCGCCGTGGCCCTCGGCCCGCCTTCCACCTCTCCGTGAGCGGCGACGAGCTGATCATCGATACTGGCGCCCTGCGACTGCGCCGCGTCGGACTCGTCGGCCCCCACACCGCCGAGAGCCTTAGCGTGGAGCTTCCGCTCAACGGTGCCCCGGTGCGCTGGCAGCCCGGCCTGGCCGACCCGCTGAACCTGCGTGGCGCCCGCCGCACCCTCGACGGCTGCCACGGCGAGGCCGCGCTCGATCCCGGCCTGCTCTCGCGCTCCGGCTGGTCGCTTCACGACGACAGCGCCGTTGTGCGCTTCGACCCCGCCAGCGGCTGGGTGCAGGCTCGCCCCGCTGGCCCGCTTCAGGACTGGTATTTCTTCGGCTACGGCCACGACTTCAAGGCCGCCCTCGCGGAGTACGCCTGCTTCGGCGGCGCGGTGCCGATGATCCCCCGCTGGGCGCTGGGCGCATGGTGGTCGCGCTACTGGCCCTACAGCGAGCAGGAGATCCGCCGCCTCGTCGCCGCCTTCGCCGAGCACGATTTCCCGCTCGATATCTTTGTGATCGATATGGATTGGCATCTGCCCGGCTGGACGGGCTACACCTGGAATCCGGCCCTGCTCCCCGACCCGCAGGCGCTGCTCGCGTGGCTGCACCGCCAGGGTCTCCACATAACGCTTAACCTCCACCCTGCCGATGGCGTTGGCCCCCACGAGGCGGCCCACCCCGCCTTCGCCGACGCGCTGGGCTCCGCGCCGGGCGAGCCGATCCCCTTCCGCATCGCGGACGAGCGCTTCGCCCAGGCCTATTTCGAGCTGCTGCATCATCCCCTGGAGGATCAGGGCGTGGACTTCTGGTGGATGGACTGGCAGCAGGGCCTGGGCTCCGACCTGCCTGGGCTCGACCCGCTGCCCTGGCTGAATCATCTGCACTTCCAAGACATGCGCCGCCGCCCCGGTCGCCGCCCGATGATCTTCTCGCGCTGGGGCGGCCTCGGCAACCACCGCTATCCGATCGGCTTCTCCGGCGACACCTACGCCACCTGGGAGGCGCTGCGCTTCCAGCCCTACTTCACCGCCACCGCCGCCAATGTGCTCTACGGCTGGTGGAGCCACGATATCGGCGGCCACTTTGACATAAGCGAGCCCGAGCTCTACGCACGCTGGGTGCAGCTCGGCGCACTCAGCCCGATTATGCGCCTCCACTCCACCAACGACGCCGCCGCCGAGCGCCGGCCCTGGGCCTTCCCGCCAGCTGTGCGCGACGCCGCCCGCGCCGCGTTCAAGGCGCGCTACGAGCTGCTGCCCTATCTCTACACGCTCGCCCGCGTCCACGCCGACGATGCTCTGGCCCCCGCTCGCCCGCTCTACTACGAGTGGCCCGAGCACGAGGCTGCTTATGTCGCCCGCGAGCAGTACGCCCTTGGCGAGCAGCTGCTCGTCGCGCCGATCATCCGCCCCGCCGACCCCGCCAGCGGCCTCGCTCACGCCGATGTCTGGGTGCCGCCGGGCAGCTGGGTGGAGCGCGCTACGGGCGAGCTGATCCACGGCCCCGCCTGGACACGTCTCTTTGGCGATCTTGCGGCCATGCCTCAGCTGCTGCGCGCAGGCGCGATCTTGCCCCTGGCCCCCGAGGGCTCGCGCAGCCACCAGCAGCCCCACGACAGTCTGATCCTGTCGGTCTTTCCTGGCGACAGCGGCGAGCTGCGCTTTTACGAGGATGCCGGCGAGGGCGAGGAGTATCGTGCCGATCAGGCCGAGTGGACGCCAGTGACCATGCGGACGCTCAACGATGGACGCCGCTGCGAGCTGACGATCGGCCCTATGGAGGGGCACTGTAGCAGCCTTCCCGAGGCCCGGGCCTACACCATTCGTCTTGAGCATACCCGGCCAGCGGGCTCGGTGCAGCTGGATGGCGAGGGGCTGACGCAGGGCTGGAGCTACAACGCCGAGCGCCGCGCTATCGTTGTGGAGCTGCCGCCGCGCCTCAAGCAGCTGCCCGTCACGCTCACGGTCGAGGCGGAAGAGCCCTTGAGCCTGCTTGGCGATCAGCACAATGCTACTTTGCGCGCCGCCGACGCCCTCCGCCTGCTCGGGCTCCCCGCCGACAGCCCTACAGAGCTCTGGGAAGCCGCCCTTGCCGCTGATACTCCTGCCCACCGGAACGCTCTGGCACGCCTTGGCGGCCCCTTTGTGCGCGTCTACGAGTACACCACGCCGGAGGACGCCGCGCGTGTCTTTGGCGCCCTCGTGGTCGCCGCGCCTCGTGACGGCTCCAGCGTGGCGGTGACGGGCGTGTGGCGCCTGCTTGGGGCCGAGGGTGTGATCGAGCAACCATTCGACCTGGGCGCCTGCGCTGAGGACACGATCATCTACGCGCCCTTTGGCTGGGATCGCGCCACCGCTACCCGCCGCTGGTCGCTCGACCTGCGCCTCACCTGGCGCGGCCGCATGCTGGACGAGACCTTTACCTCGCAGACGCTCTTCCCCAGCGTCGGCGCCTGGCGCACACTCTCCGCTCCCGCCGAGCGCCCCTACGCCCTTGCTGATCTGCTCGACGAGCACGGCGCCCCGCGCCCCGCGCTGCCATGGAATCTGCACGCCCACGCCCCGACTCATGGCGAATTTCAAAACCTCACCGAGCGCTACAACGTGCCGCTTGATCACTACAGCCTCGCGAGCCGGGGCACGTCGCTGGTGGGCTACGCCGCCGCTACGCTGCGCAGCCCCGACGCTCGCCAAGCTCGCCTGGCCTACCAGTCGCCGGTGCCTGTCCGAATCTACCTTAACGGTGCGGAGCTGCTCACTGAGCAGCACATCCCCAGCAGCCGCCTCCAGGCTAACCGAGCGTGGTCGCGCACGGCGCCGGGCGAGCTGCGCCCTGGGCTCAACCACGTGCTGGTGATGAGCGAGCACGCGGGCGCCGATGACCCGTGGCGCTGGTTCCTGCACCTCATGGCGCTCGGCGCCGACGGGCTGCCCGCCCCCGATCTGGCGGTGGTGGCGCCTGAGGGCGTGCTACAATAGAAGCGCACTGAAGTGCGCTTCTCTCGTCGATCTAAGCCCGCCTGCGCGGGCTGGCGGAGGACGCGCAGGCGGCCTTTGACCAGAGCTAGCTGGCGGCTTCAGCCGCCAGGGTGCAAGCCCGGAGAGGATCTTTATGCAGCAGCGCGGGCGTGGTGGCAACAGCTGGATCGGCTGGGTGATCTTTGTCTTCCTCGTGTTTGGCTCGCGCCTGCTGCCGCCTGTGGCCGCCTGGCTCTCCCAGGCGACCGGGCTGCCCATCACGACGCCGATGCTGATTGCGGTCGCGGTCGGCCTCTCCGTGATTGGCAGCGTCGTCGGTTCGGTGGCCCGCAACGTCGGCAAGGACCGCGCCTCCAGCGAGCCGCGCCTCCCGACCATGACCACGCTGCCGCCTCCCAGCAGCACCAGCGCGCCACGCATGAGCGAACTGCCGCGACCCTCCACCGGCGCAAACCCCCTGCCACGTATGCCCTCGGGCCAGGAACTGCCGGGGCCGCCCCGCTTCGAGCCGATCATCCACCCGCGCATCATCACGTTTGGCATCATCGGTCTGCTCGTGGGCGGCGGCATCTTCCTTACCGCTGTGCTCCTGCTAGGCGCCGTGCCATGAGCGCCTACGACCCATTCGCCCGCTACTACGACGCCGACTTTCGTGACTACCATGACGATCTGCCCTTTCTCCACGAGATGGCGCGGCGCAGCGGCGGCCCCATCCTGGAGCTGATGTGCGGCACCGGGCGTGTGCTGCTGCCCCTGGCCGAGTCCGGCTTCACCATCACCGGCGTGGATCTCTCGCCCGCCATGCTGGAGATCGCCCGCGCTCATGTGATGGAGGCAGGCCTGGAGCAGCGCGTGACGCTGCTGGAGGGCGACGTGCGCGCCCTGCCGCTCCCGCCCGACAGCTTTGCCCTGGCTTTTGTGGCCGTCAACTCGTTCATGCATCTCGACGAGGTGCGCGATCAGCTCGCCACGCTCGCCAATGTGCGTCGCGCCCTCAACCGCCGCGGTCTGCTTGTGCTCGACCTCTTCAACCCCGACCCGCGCGAGATCGCCCGCGAGGACAACCGCCTCGTGCTCGACCGCGAGTATCAGCTCGACGGGCGCCACGTGCAGAAGTTTATCGCGATCGACAGCGACGCCGCCGCCCAGTTCAGCCGCGTCACCTACCTCTACGACGAGACCGCCGCCGACGGCCAGCTCACCCGGCACACGATGCGCTTCACACTGCGCTGGCTCTACCGCTTCGAGCTCGAGCACCTGCTCGCCCGCGCCGGCTTCACGCTGCGCAACCTCTACGGCTCCTACGAGCTCGACGACTACGGCAGCGGCAGCCCGCGCATGATCGCCGTCGCCGCGCCCAGCCGGTAGAACATGGTGTAGCACAGTGTTGGGGCCAGCAATAGGCGGGAAATCTGTGGCATCTGTGGACAACATGCCTGGGGCTTGACAGGTTAGGCCCATCCTCCTACCATAGAGGCGCAGGCGAACACAGGTTCGCCCGCTGCTGCTCATCAGGGGGCCACCATGTCCGAACTCTTCCAGGGGCTCAACCCCGCCCAGCGCCGCGCCGTCGAGGCCATCACTGGCCCCGTGCTCGTGCTCGCTGGCCCCGGCAGCGGCAAAACCCGCGTGCTCACCCATCGCATTGCCTACCTAATCAAGACGGTTGGCGTGGATCCGTACAGCATCCTCGCTGTCACTTTCACCAACAAGGCCGCCCGCGAGATGAAGGAGCGCCTGGAGGCGCTGATCGGCCAAGGCGCCGCCCAGGCGCTCACCGTGGGCACGTTCCACAGCATCTGCTCGCGCTTCCTGCGCCGCGACATCCAGCACCTCGGCCGCGAGCGCGATTTCGCGATCTACGATAGCGACGACCAGGAGCGCCTGATGCGCCGCGTCCTGCGCGACCTCAACCTCGACGAGAAGCAGAACCCGTCGCGCGCTATCCACGCCCGCATCTCCAGCGCCAAAAACGAGCTCGTCTCCCCCGCCGAGTACGCCCGCCTCAACCGCACCTACTATGACGAGATCGTCGCCCGCTGCTACGAGCGCTACCAGGCGCTGCTGCGTGAGAGCAACGCCCTCGACTTCGACGACCTGATGGTGGAGACGGTGCGCCTCTTCGATCAGAACCCCGCCGTGCTGGAGCGCTACCACGAGCGCTACACCTACCTGCTGGTGGACGAGTACCAGGACACCAATCGGGCGCAGTATATTCTTGTGAAGCAGCTCGCCGCAAAGCGCCGCAACTTGTTTGTGGTGGGCGATGATGACCAGTGTCTACCCACTGGTAGCCTTATTCGCACACCCCAGGGCGAGCGGCCGATCGAGCAGATCCAACCCGGCGATACAGTGATCGCCGGAGCAGGTCGCGGCACCACGACCCCAGTTCGTGTGTTGAATGTCCGCTCGAAGCCGTACAGCGGCAAGCTGATCCGCGCCACCCTCGCCAGCGGCCAGACCTTTGAAGCGACACCTAACCACATGTGCTTCGCCCGTCTTGGTCTGCGCGAGGATGTGCATTATGTGTACCTGATGTACCGGGAGGATAAGGGATACCGTATCGGTGTGGCAAAGGGTGCTCGCTCAGACGGGCGCAGCCCTGAGCTGCTCAACGGCCTTCAGGTGCGAGTCAACCAGGAGAAAGCCGATAAAGTTTGGCTGCTGCGTGTCTGTGAGACGCGCGGCGAGGCCCAAGTCTACGAGCAGTTCTACAGTGTCAACTACGGAATCCCGACGATGATCCTGTTCGTCGGCGGACGAGGCGATATGCAGATTACCCAGGAGCATATCGACTGGCTGTACAACGCTACTCCAACGCGCGCCAATGCCGAGCGCCTGATGCATGATCTTGGGATTCACCCTGGCTACCCGCACTATAGGCCGAACGGTATCCACGGTTCGGAGAAGCTACACCGCCTGACGGTACATCTCACTGCCTTTGGCGGCAATGCGCCCTCGGTGCAGGCCCCTTGGTATCGCCACCGCATCTGGCTCAACACAAGCGACCGGCTGCTGGAGCAGCAAGTTCTGCGCAACGGCCTGACGACGCGCCCTGGTAATCGGCAGACATGGCGGGTCGAGCGCGTGTACAAGGAGCTTGACCGCAGCGCAGCGCTTGCCGAGGAGCTCTCACGAGCTGTGGGCGGCGCCGATGTTGTCCGCTGGGCTGCCCTCACCGTCGGCGATAAATTCGCTTTCCAGCCCGCCGCCCACCTCCGCCCCACGATGATTGTCCCTGTCTGGCGCGACGGTCAGCTTGTGGATGAGGAGATCGTCAAGGTCGAGGAGGTAGCTTACGAGGGCACAATCTACGACCTCGACATCGAGCATCTGCATAATTATATTGTGAACTCTGTCACGACCCATAACTCGGTGTACGGCTGGCGGGGCGCCGACGTGCGCAACATCCGCCAGTTCGAGCAGGATTACCCCGATGCCCAGGTGATCCTGCTGGAGCAGAACTACCGCTCCACCCAGTCCATCCTCGACACGGCCCAGGCAGTGATCAACGCCGGCGACAAGCGCAAGCACCTCAAAAACCTCTGGACCGAGAACGGCGAGGGGCTCCAGGTGTCGCTCCACGAGGGCTACGACCAGGACGAGGAGGCGGGCTTTGTGGTGGACGAGATCTCGCGTATGGTGGCCTCAGGCGATGTGAGCCTGCGCGACTGCGCCGTGATGTACCGCACCAACGCGCAGTCGCGCGCCCTGGAGGAGGCCCTGATCCGGCGCGGCCTGCGCTACCAGATCGTGGGCGGCACGCGCTTCTACGAGCGCAAAGAGATCAAGGATGTGCTCGCCTACCTGCGCCTTGCCCATAACCCCTACGACAGTGTGAGCCTCACCAGAGTGATCAACTGGCCTGGCCGCGCTATTGGCGAGCGCAGCGAGGCCGAGCTTACCCGCTGGGCCTCCGAGCTCGGCGTGCCAGTCTACCAGGCGCTCAAAGAGTTGGACACGGAGGGCGTGCGCTCGCCGTTCAACACCCGCACCAACACGGCGCTGCTTGGCTTCGCGCACCTGCTGGAGGAGCTGATCGCCGCCCGGCGCGAGCTGCCGCTCGGCGAGCTGATCGACCGCATCCTGGAGCGGGTCGGCGTGCGCGAGGCGCTGGTGCGCGAGTACAGCGCCGAGGAGGGCGACGACCGCTGGGCCAACGTCGAGGAGCTGCGCACGGTCGCTGGCGACTACATCAATCTGCCGCTTGAGGTGCAGCTTCAGACCTTCCTGGAGGAGGTGGCGCTCGTCGCCGATGTCGACAAGCTCGACCCCGACGCCGACGCGATCACCTGCATCACGCTGCACCAGGCGAAGGGTCTGGAGTACCCCGTCGTCTTCTTGATCGGTCTGGAGGAGGGTCTGCTGCCCCATAGCCGCTCCATCGACGAGCGCGACAAGCTGGAGGAGGAGCGCCGCCTGCTCTATGTCGGCATGACGCGGGCCAAAAAGCGGCTCTACCTCTGCTACGCCTTTCGCCGCACCAGCTACGGCCGCACCAACGTGAGCACGCCCTCGCGCTTCCTGGCAGACATCCCGCGTGAGCTGCTCAAGCTGCCGATCAAGCGCGGGAGCACCACGGCCTCGCCGCAGTCGGGGATGTTCACTGGGCGCAGCGGGGCAGGCGCTAGTCGCGGGCAGGGCCAGGGGCGTGGCGGGGCTGGAAGCGCAGCCCAGCGTGGCGGCGCCTCGTGGAGCGGCGGGAGTGCGTCCTCCAGCGGCGCACCGCGTGAGCCGAAGCCAGCCGCACCCACCGAGGTGAGCTTCTTCGTTGGCCAGCGCGTGCGCCACGCCACCTTCGGCGAGGGTCTGGTGATGAGCAGCCGCCTCGTCGATGGCGACGAGGAGGTCACCGTTAGCTTCGCCGACCGCGAGCGCCGCCTGCTGGCGAGCTTCGCGCGGCTGGAGCGGATCGCGGGGTGAGGGGGTGACACGGTGACCGGGTGCTGTCTCTTATACACA
>ENA-ORBV01007991-ORBV01007991.1-microbial-mat-metagenome-genome-assembly--contig:-NODE-7991-length-17954-cov-4.704033_pt1 | contig 17954 bp, 12 predicted proteins | sample MGYA00237777_ERZ505514 | MGnify/ENA primary metagenome ERZ505514 (study PRJEB26160, sample SAMN06269048) | microbial mat metagenome | isolation source: Oligotrophic lake microbial mat | place...
CCGCCAAGTGTGCGCGGACGAGTTCCAGATCTGGGCCGAGTGGAGCCAGCGGTCCGGGAATCAGCAACAGGGACGCCGCCGCAATGCGACCGCCGCGCGCGGGCTCGACGGGCGTGACCACGAAGCCGGCCAGTTCCAGCGCACGGATGAACTGGTCACCGCCGTCTTCATCACCGCCACCCGGACGCAGTTCGCCGTGCCCTTGCAACAGGCTGATGGTCGGCGGATTGGGATCGGCCAGCGCCACCAGCGCGCCGCCGACATCGCGTTGCAGCACCTGGCGGGTGCTGTCGTTGAGCGGAATGCGGAAGGCGCGACCGGTCGCCGGCCGCACCACGTACACGCCGATGCTTTTCTCATGGTAGCGTTTTTCGAACTCGGCGAGGGTCGGCTTGTGCAGCACCGGATCAATGTGGCGGTAAGCGATCTTCGGCGAGCGCTCCGCCATCAGCCGCAATCCGTCAGCAATCGGCTGCACGACGTTGTCGACCTCCAGCGGCCAGATGCTCACCAGTTCGACCGGTTCCTGCTGTTGTTCCAGCAACGTCACCAGCGCGGGTGACAACGAAAAGCGATGGTCGGCGCTCCAGTCGACGAAGAGTTTGCTGCGATCAGCGGCGGCCACGACCATGGCGAGCACCGCTAACACCAGCAGCGTGCGACCGCCGAGCTTGCCGATGCGATTCTTCCAACTCATGGGAAACACCGGGGGGATGTCCGATGTCCGATGTCCGATGTCCGATGTCCGATGCTATGCGACGGGAGCGCCGCGCCGAAGCGAGCGTAGCGAGTCGCACCCGACATCGGACATCGGACATCGGACATCGGACCCGTAGGCTTATCCATGAATCCTCCGCGCCAGGATCGCGCTGTGCGCCATCACCAAAAATGCGGAGGTCATCGCCAGCAGATACGCCACATTGCCCAGGCGCACCTCGCCGCGCAGGAATGGCTCCAAGCGCGGACCGAGGCCGATCGCCTGCCCAAGGGGATACATCCACGCGTCGCGCTCAGGAATGCCGACCAGGATCAGCACGGCGATAGCGCCGAAGGTCAGCACATAGGCCGCGATCGGACTGTCGACTAACAAGCTGATCCACACGCCAAGCGCGGCGAAGAACGCACATTCGAGTGCCAACCCCAGGTAACCCGCCAACAGATGCGGCAGCTCCACTGAACTGATGAACATGAGGATGAGTGGCTGCACCAACGTCGCCGCCAACAGCACCAGCAGCACAGCGAGCGCGGCGAAAAACTTGCCGAGCACCAAGTGGTGTTCGCGGATCGGCGCCGTCAGCAGCAACTGCATGGTGCCCTGCGTGCGTTCCTGCGCGAAGCTGGTCATGGTGATGGCCGGCGCCAACAGCGCGAGGAACAGGACGCCCAGATCAAGCGATTCGACATAGAGCGGCAGCGGCGACCCACTGGTGCCATGGACGCCATCAAGCGTGCGTGCGAACAAGCCATTGGTCAGCAGGGTCCAACAGGCCAACACCAGCCACGCCAACGGCGTGGTGAAGGCGGCGATGATATCGCGACGGGCGATGGTCCAGGTCGGCATTCAGAGGGCCTCGTGTGACATCAGTGCGGCATCATGGTTTCAACCCACCGCCCGATCAGATCCATCTCCAGATTCACGGTCATGCCGGGGCGTAGCCCGGACAAGGTGGTGTGCGTCAAGGTGTGCGGCACCACCGCGATCGAACACCGTGCGCCGCGGCAATCCCAGGTCGTCAGGCTGACGCCGTCGATGGTAATGGAACCCTTCTCGACCACGCGCACGGATTTGTCATCCGGCAGGACGAACGTAAAACTTTCGCTGTCGCCTTCTTTGTGACGGTCGAGCAGGCGGCCGACGCCGTCGACGTGACCGCTGACCAGATGACCGCCGAGGCGTTGCCCGAATGCGAGGGCACGTTCGAGGTTGACCCTCCGTCCGACGCTCCAACCCGGCAGCGTAGTCTTGCGTCTGGTCTCCGCACTGACATCGAAGCGCGCGGCATCACCATCCAGGCGCGTCACCGTCAGACACACGCCCTCCACCGCGATGCTATCACCTAAGCGCGTACCGTCCGCCAGTGGGCCGAGGGCGACGGTCAGGACACTGCCTGCATGGGTGTGGTCGACCGCGGTGAGATTGCCGATGTGTTCGATGATGCCGGTGAACATGGCTGACATGTGAGGGGATCACGAGGTGGATGGCAAGTCCGGAAGTGCGGAAGTCCGGAAGTCCGAAAGCCCGAAAGTCTCGGATGATGATGTCGGTGGTGAACTAGGTCGAGGCTGATGCACGCACCACAGGACTTCCGGACCTCCGGACTTCCGGACTTCCGGACCGTGGCAATGATCCCAACCATGCAGGACGCCCCCTGGCAGGAACATCTCGCCACCGAACACGGTGCGCTCGCGGCGACGACGCTCGCCTTTGTCCAGCAGTTCCTCCAGACCTGGGTTGGTGAACCTGGAGTGGCGACGCGGGTGGTGTCGGATCTGCGCAGCTTCCTGTCGTCCTGTATTGATCCAGCCCACATGCTGGGCCTGTGGGCGCAGGACACCGCCAGCCTTGGTCTGTTGCTGCGCCTGGGCGGTGTCAGCCGCTACGGCTTGCAGGTGGCGTGTCGCCATCCCGGTGACTTCACCATGATCGTGCGTGAAGGCCAACACCTGCAGGTGTGGGGCAATCGGCTGCTCTTCTCCGCGCTCTTGGCCGAGATGAAGGCGGCTCCCGATCGCGAACAGGAGCGACGCGTGCTCCCGCGCTTCAAACACCGGCACTTCCTGCGGCTGATCCTGGGTGACCTCTCTGGCGCGCTCGGTTTTCCTGCCTTAGTGCGGGAACTCTCCGACGTGGTCGACGTGTTGGCGCAGGCGGCGTATGCCATGGCCGAAACCGCACTGCTCAGCCGCTTCGCCGCCATCGCCGCGTTGCCGGCAGAACAACGGGCGTTCTCGGTCTTGGCGATGGGAAAACACGGGGCGCGCGAGCTGAACTACAGCAGTGACATCGATCTGATATTCCTCTACCGGAGTGCCGCCGCAGGCGTCGACGATGCGTCGTCGGATCTGCACGACTTCCATCAACGCTTGGGTCAGGAGCTGATTCGCATCTTGGAGAATCCTGCCGACGAGGGGCAGCTCTTTCGCGTCGACATGCGTTTGCGTCCGGAGGGGGATCGTGGCGAACTGGTGCTGAGCGTGCGCGAGACCATCGACTACTACTACAGCGTCGGTCGTCCATGGGAGCGTCAGGCGATGATCAAGGCGCGCGCCATCGCCGGCGACCTGGCGCTTGGTCAGCATCTCATCGATGAACTGCGGCCGTGGGTCTATCCGCAGGAACCGGAATGGGAGACCCTCGACGAATCACGTTCGATGCGCCGCCGCATCGAAGAACGTGCGCAAGAGTCGAACGTCAAGACCGGTGCCGGCGGCATCCGCGACATCGAGTTCCTGGTGCAGTATTTCCAGCTGGTCTACGGCGGGCGCGATCCGGAGCTGCGCAACCGTGCGACGTTGCCGACGCTGCGCCTGCTGGCCGATCGCGGCACGATTCCGAAGAGCGATGCCCGGCGACTAGAGGAGTTCTACATCTGGCTGCGCACGGTCGAACACCGCCTGCAGATGTGGGAAGATCGTCAGGAGCACGAATTGCCGGCGCCGCCCGCCCAACGTCAGGCATTGGCTTGGCGCTGCGATGTCACCGGCGCGGACGCGCTCGAACGCTTCGATCGTCGCCACGCACACGTGCGCGCCAAGGTGCGCGAAATTGTCGCACGCCACTTTCTTGCCACCACGCAGGAAGAAGACGCGATGTTGGCGTTGGTGATTCAGGGCGAGGCCGACGAACGTCTGGCCGGCACCTACCTGACCAAGGCGGGTCTCAAGAATCAGGCGAAGGCCTGCGTGCACTTGCGCGCCCTGGCGGCGGAACCGTTCTTTGTGCTCAGTCGCGGTCGCACCGAGCGCAGCTTGGTGAAGATCCTGCCGTTGCTGTTGCACCTCATCAGCCAATGCCCGTCACCGGACCAGGCCTTGGCGAACTTCGCGCGCATCGTCCAGGCGGTCGGTGGGCGGGCGACGTTCTACGAGCTGTTGGGACAACAGGCCGAGATTCTGACGTTGTTCGTCGATCTGGCTGCGTGGTCGGAGTTCCTGGTCACGTTGCTCCAGGATTTTCAAGGGCTGCCCGACGAGTTGATCGACACGCTTAACCAGCGTCCACGTGGGGCGGCGGTGCTGGCGAGCGAAGCGCGTTCGCTGATCGCCGGTCTAAGCAATCCAGCGGAACCGCTCGCCTTCATGGTTGCGCGCGAAACCGCCGCGGTGGCGATGCGGGATCTTGAGGGCTTGTCGCAGGTCCAGGTCGGCCGGCATCTCAGCGCCGTGGCCTCGGGAGTGTTTAGTGCGTTGTTACCCAAGGTCATCGCCGAGCGCGCGCACGACTGGGGGGTGCCGGTGGAGAACCACCGGCCGACGCGTTTTGCGGTGCTTGGCCTCGGCAAACTCGGCAGTCGGGAACAGACGTACGCCAGCGATATGGACGTGCTGTTCGTTTCCGATCCGGGCGGCAAGTGTCCGCGCGCGGATCACGACGGCGACGAGTTCTGGACCCGCGTCAGCCAGATATTGATGCGCATCATGCACGAAGGTCGATTGTACGAGATCGACCCGCGCCTGCGTCCATGGGGGGATAGCGGACCGCTGGTGGCGAATACCGAAGAACTGACGGTCTATTGGGGCGCGCGTCGCGAATTGTGGGAACGCATGGCGATGCTGCGCATTGCGCACTTGGCCGGCGATCCGCAACTGGGCGGCGAGGCGCTGACGCTCATCCGCAACGCCGCGTTCACCCAACCGCTCGATGGCGGCGCCGCCAACGAAGTGCGCGACATGCGTCGTCGCCTGGAAGAAAGCGTCGCCGGCCGCGACCACGTCAAACGCGGCTGGGGCGGTTACGTCGATCACGAGTTCACCGCGCAGTACCTGACCCTGGGCCTTGATCCCGCCGCCATGCCGATCGGTTGTGATACCGAGGCGATGTTTGTGCGTCTCGCCGAACTCGGTCGCATGCCCGCGGAAGCCGTGCCGGAAATGACCGCCAGCCTGCGCACCTTGCGCTTCATCGAAGCGCGCATGCGCCTAGCCGCCGGCAAGGCCATCAGCAGCCTGCCGACCGATCGCGAAGCCCGCATGCATCTGGCGAAACGCTGCAATTATCCAGACTTGGCCGCATTCGACCTGGCGTTGCACCTTGCCCGTGAAACCGGCCGTCGGTGGTTCGATCGTTTGGTGCGGTGAATCCCTGGGTCCGTAGTCTACAGCCTGCAAAAACCACAGCCTGTACATACTACGCCTCAACCACTGCACGGATCCGCAATCAGGCAGGCGGAAGCCTGCGGTCCCAGGGGCGGAAGGCGTCTGGACCGGACATGGCGTCGACGCAACGACGCTCTAGAAGTCCCCACATCGCCGGAGTCCAGCCATGCCACGTCTCCTTCTGTTGCTCGCCATCGCTTGGTGCGTGCCGGCCGCTGAACCGCTGAAGATCGGCCTGATTTGCTCGGGCTCGGTCACTGATGGTGGTTGGAACCAACTCGCTAAGGAAGCTATTGAACAGGTGAAGAAGGACTTCAAAGCCGAGGTCTCGATCCTGCAAAAAGTGACGCAGGACAAGGCCGGTGATGAACTGCGCGCGTATGCCGCCGATGGTTACGATCTGGTGATCGCGCACGGCTACGAATTTCTGACGCCGGCGGCGGAGGTCGCTGCTGGAACCACGATGAAGATCGCCGTGAGTGGTGCCGATGTCGCGCGTCCTGGGATCGTCACGCTCGACTTCGATGTTTCGCAGGCGTCTTACCAACTCGGTGTCATCGCAGGAACGTTGACCAAGAGTGGCAAACTCGGATTCGTCGGTGGCGCACCGATCCCGTCGGTGAAAGCCTGTTACCGTGGGTTCGTCGCTGGCGCCAAATCGGTGCGAGCGGACGTGACGATAGCAGAGGCCTACACCTCGTGGGATGAGCCGGTGAAATCCAAGCAGCAGACCGAGGCGTTTTTTGCCCAGGGCATCGATCTGGTCTATCACGATGTCGATGCCGCCAGCCGTGGGGTGTTTGAAGCGGTGAAGGAACGCAACGCCAAGGATCCCACCAAACCGGTCTACGTGTTTGGCTGCGTCGCGGATCAGAACGCCAACTCGGTGTGCCCGGACCATATCCTTGCCAGTGCAGTGATTCGGCTCGACGCGACCTTTCGCGCGGTGGTTGCGTCGGTCACCGCCAAGACCTTCGCTCCTGGAGTAGTGCGCGAGAATCTTGCGCGTGGGACCTGCATTGCGGTGCTCAATCCGAGACTCATCGGTGGCGTGCTGACGGCGGAGATCCAAGCACTGGTCGAGAAAGCAGGCAAGGATCTGATCGCTGGTGCAATCACCATTCCAGCGGAATGATCGTACCGACGGCGCTCACCAGCGGATGATCTCCCTCAACGGCATCTCCAAGCGTTTTGGCGACCTGGTCGCATTGGCGGAGGTGTCGCTGACCATCGCTCCCGGTCGCGTGCTTGGCCTGCTGGGTGAAAACGGGGCCGGCAAATCGACCTTGATGAATATCCTGTTTGGACAGTTGAAGCCGGACGCTGGTAGCATCACCAGCGGAGGAACTGCGCTTCGCCTACGTTCACCAGCCGAAGCGTTGCGCCACGGGCTGGGCATGGTGCATCAGCACTTCGCCTTAGTGCCGACGCTCAGCGTGGTCGACAACGTGGTGTTGGCGCTTCAGTCATCGCTGGGTCGGATCGATCGTGCCGCGTGGAGCGCACGACTGCGGCAACGTGCGGATGCGCTCCGTTGGGACATTGATCCGACCGCGCTGGTCGGATCGCTCGCCATCGGCCAGCAGCAGCGGGTGGAGATTCTCAAAGCGTTGTTGGCGCTCGATCAGGCCGGCAGTGCGCAACGCACGCTTATCCTCGACGAACCGACTGCGGTACTGACGCCGCAGGAAGTCGACGAGTTGTTGCCCGCGGTGCGCGCCTTGGCGGCGGATGGCGTCGCGGTGGTCTACATCAGCCACAAACTGGCAGAGATCGCCCGCGTCTGTGATGAGGTTAGCGTGCTGCGCCGTGGTCGCGTGGTGCATCGTGGTCCGGCGACCGAGACAACGGAGCGGCTTACGCACCTGATGGTCGGCTCGCCAGTCAGCCAGCCATCGCGTCAGGCATGTCCGGCACCGTCGACGGCACCAGTACGGATCGCAGCGCGCGATCTCACCATCCGCTCGGATGGTCGCACCATCTTACACCAAGTGACCGTGGAGGTGCGGGCTGGCGAGATCGTTGGCGTCGCCGGTGTTGAAGGGAATGGTCAGGTGCCTTTGGTGCAGGCCGTGCTGGGTCTGTTGTCAGCGACCAGCGGTTCTGTCACCGCACCCGGTAAAATCGCGGTAATTCCCGATGACCGGCAGCGTGAGGCGTTGGTGATGCCGCTCAGCGTTGCGCAGAATCTTGCTTTGCGGCGGTATCGTGAGGTGCCGTTCAGTCAGAGCGGGTGGTTGTCCCCCGCTGCGTGGAATGTCCACGCGCGTGCGCTGATGGCATCAAGCGATGTGCGTGCGCCGTCGCCCGATGTCGCGGTGGCGACGTTGTCCGGTGGCAACCAGCAGAAGGCAGTGGTCGCACGGGAACTCGACGGTGATCCTGCGGTGATCATCGCAGTGAACCCGACCCGTGGACTCGACGTGGGAGCAGCGGCGGCGGTGTTGAATCGTCTGATTGCAGCGCGTGATCGCGGCGCAGCGGTGTTGTTGATTCACAGCGATCTCGACGAACTGCTGGCGATCAGTGATCGGGTGGTCGTCCTGCACAATGGTCGCGTGAGCGACAGTAGTTGGCCGGTCTGTGATCGCGCAGCGATTAGTCGCCTGATGTTGAGTGGGTCGCCCCTGGAACCGCGGGCCACTGGCCCGCTTAACGTCGGTGCAGAGGCGACGTCATGAGGCGCTGGTTGGTGGGATCGGGTGAATTTGTCATCGCCATCGGTGCGATTGTCGCCGTGATCATCGTCGTGCTCACCGGCTTGGCGCTACTCGGCCATCCTCCATTGACGGTGCTCACCACCTGGTTCCAAGGCGCTGCCGGTTCGGGTACGCGTTTCGCCTTGAGCCTGCAAGAAGCCGGGCCGCTGTTGCTCACCGGACTCGCGGCCGCGGTCGCTTTCCGCGGTGGCGTGTGGAACATCGGCGCCGAGGGCCAGTTCCTCATCGGCGCAGTCACCATGGTCGCGTTCGGCACCGTGCTGCTGATTCCGGGGCCAGGTTGGTTCAGCCTGCCTGTCGCACTGGTACTGTCGACGATCACTGGCGCCGCGTGGGCGCTACTCGCCACCGGGTTGGAACGTTGGCGTGGCGTGCCGGTGGTGTTGTCGACCATCCTGCTCAACTTCATTGCGATCGCGGTGGTCGGCATGCTGGTGCAGGGGCCGTTGCACGATCCCACCACGACCGCGCCACAGACCGCGTTGCTTCCTGAGCACGTACGTCTCCCGGTGTTGGTTGATGGTACCAAGCTGCACCTGGGGGTGCTGGTCGCGGCGCTCATCGCCATCGCGTTGTGGCTGGGGCTCAAACGCACCACCATCGGCTTCGAGGTCCAGGTGGTCGGCCTCAATCCAGATGCTGCTCGCTTGCTGGGCATGCCGGTCGGTGCGAGACAAGTGCTGGTGATGGCGGTTAGCGGTGGATTAGCGGGTTTTGCTGGCGCGGCGCAGGTTGCGGGAGTCACCGGTATGCTCAGCGGATCGCCGATCAGCTACGGCTATGCTGGCATCGCCGTGGCGATGCTCGGTCGTTTGCATCCGCTCGGCATTCTCGTGGCGGCGTTGTTCCTGGGCATGTTGTCCACTGGTGCGAGTGGCTTGGAACGACGGTTGGCAATTCCGCATGACCTGGGCGATGTGGTGCAGGGCCTGCTGGTGTTGGCGGTGTTGGTAGCTGGTGGCATTTCTGCGCGGCGTGCGCTGCGACCGCAGGCGGAGGGCACATGAACGACGCGCTCATAGTGGTGATCGCCGCGCAAGCGGTGACTGCGGCAGTGCCATTGGTGTTGGCCGGAATCGGCGAAACGTTGGCCCAGCGCGCGGGCGTGCTCAACGTCGGTATCGAAGGCTTGTTGTTGACGGGTTGTGTTGCTGGTTTCACCGGTGCGGCGCTCAGTGGCTGTGCCTGGAGTGGTTTGGCGGCGGCCATCGTCGTTGGTGCGTTGCTCGCCGCGCTATTCGCCTGGGTGACGGTGGTGATGCGCTGCGACCAGATCGTCGCCGGCATGGCCATCAACCTGTTGGCGGTCGGTGGCAGCGGTACGGCGTGGCTGGTGGCGCAGGGGCATGGCTACGCGGAACTATCGGCGAATGCCGGCTTTTCGCGGGGTATCGTGCCGGGCCTCAGCGACACGGCCCAGGCGTGGTTGCGTGACCTGCCGTTCATCGGCCCGCTGGTGTTCGATCAGTATGGTCTGGCGCTGGCGACGGCATTGATCGCGGCAACCGCATGGTGGGTGCTCACGCGTACGCGTATCGGCGTGATCATCCACGCGCTCGGTGATGCGCCGGATGCGTGCGCGGCCAATGGCATCGCCGTGCGACGCTGGCGTGTGGGGTTGGTTATTTTTGCGGGTGCGTTGGCCGGGGCGGCCGGGGCCTACCTCAGCATCATGCGCACCCACGGCTTCAGCCCGCTGATGACCGGTGGCATGGGCTTCGTGGTGCTGGCGTTGGTGATCTTCGGTCGCTGGCACATCGGCGGCTTGGTCGCCGCCTGCCTTGGTTTCGGCGTGATTGATGCGCTTCAGAGCCACCTGCAGAGTCGTGGGCTGAATGCCGTGATTCCCTACCAGGTATTCCAGGCGCTACCGTTCATTGTCGCCCTGATCGCGTTGGCGGTGATGCGCCGCGGCACGTCTGGCCCACGCCTGCTGGGACAGGCGTGGCCGACAGAGCGATGAGATTCAGGCCGTCACGGCGTCAGCAGGCATGTCGTTGCGGGCTTCCTTGCGCTTAATGCCAAGCACCACGACGTGCAGCCACAGGAAGCTCACGGCGATCAGCGCGAACAACACCACGAAGGGGGTCTGCACCATGCCGGTCCAGACTTTGAGGTAGCCGAACATCAGCGGCAGGACGAAACCACCGAGCGCACCCAGCAGGCCAACCAATCCGCCGACCGACGCGACATCCTTGGGGAAGTAGTCGGGAATGTATTTGAACACCGCGGCTTTGCCCACGCCCATGCCGACACCGATCAGGAACACCAGCGCAGTGAAGCCCCACACATCCAGGGTGAAGCCGAGCGCACCTGCTGGCAGCGCCAACAGGCCAGCGGCGACGGTCATCAAGGCGAAGACTCCGTACATCACCACGCGCGCACCGTAGGTGTCCGACATCCAGCCACCGAGTGGGCGTAGCAAATGCATTGCGTTGCTTCAAGACGCGGCGCGATTGACGCTGTCCTCGCCCCGCGGTGTTGCTGCGCCGCGGGTTGAAGCAACGGTTGTTGGACATGGCGAGGTGAGCGAAAGGTTGGACATCACAGACTCCGTGCGTCCGGCGCAGGTCAGCGGCGCGAACGTGCCTACTCTAGGGGTCTCGACCACTACCTCGCAAGGGCGTCGGAATGTTGTGTTGCGGCGCACAACCCTGGGCTGGTGCGGGAGCGCATGGGATGGCTATGGGACAACCTCCAAAGGCCACTCAGGATGAGGCTTATGACATCCAAAGTGCTGCGTCGGCGATCACTTCGATGGCGTAAGTACGAAGCATGCCAAGAGTCTATGATGCCAGTTGCGGCAGATCATTCGGGGAAGGTGATTACTTGAGAATCAGTCGTCGTGGTGCGTGGTGACGTTCAGTAACAGTCGAGTCTCCATCACGGGAATCGTCTCTGCGGATTGACGGATGAAGAAATCGTGTGGTACCAATGTCCGACGATTGCTCGCTCCTGCATCCAACGAGGGCCATCCATGCGCATGCGTTCACTCCTGATTCCGACCCTGGCCATGGTGGTGGGGCTGGACGTTGCCCAGGCTGCGGACGACCTCCAGATCCATGGCTTTGTCAGTCAGGGATTCCTGCTGACCAAGAACAACGCGATCTTCACCCCGGACAGCGAGGACAGTGGCACGTTCGAGTTCAATGAACTGGCCCTCAACGTCGTCGCCACCCCGATCGATCGCCTGCGGGTCGGCGTGCAGATCGCGGCACAGGACTTGGGTAATTCCTTCAACAATCAACCGACCATCGACTGGGCCTACGGAAATTATTCCTTCGGTGAGATTGCCAACGGTCTCGATCTCGCCGTCAGCGCTGGCCGCTTCAAGATGGGCCACGGTCTTTACAATGATTTTCGTGACCTGGACATGACCAGGCCGTCGGTCTTCCTGCCCATGTCGGTCTACAATCCCCGTTGGCGCGACTTGATCCTGGCGATCAATGGCATCGAGGTGAACCTGACGGCTGCGGCGGGTGCCTTCGGTTCGTTCGAGTTCAATGCCTACATGGGGGACACCAGTTTCAGTGCCTCCGAGGGCGCCCTGCACGACCTCTTCGTCGACACCGGCATGGATCCCAGCAGTCTGAACGTTGAAGCAATCCGCGGCGGCCAAGTGACCTGGGCCACGCCGGTCGACGGATTACGGCTGAAATACTCGCTGTTGAATTGCTCTCAATTCGTCGCCCAGGGAACGTATGCGGGTGCGGCGGCAGTCCCAGGCTTCGTCCCTGGTACCGACTACAGTCTGACCATCCCGAATTACTGGGACAACATCGCGTCGGTGGAATACGTGTGGAACAACCTGATGGTTGCCGCGGAATACAACTACGTCTACTACCAAACGACCGTTGATGGCACGCTGAATATCGGTGGTCCTCAGGTGCCGGTGAGCCGCGATTCCTCGAACAGAACCGATGCAGCCTACATCTCGGCCGCCTACCGCATGCACCCCAAGTGGGAGGCGCTGGGCGGCTGGCAATGGAGTCAGGGCGAATCGGAGGGTGCGCAAAACACCAAGAAAAAGTGGTACGCCTTCAATGCCGCAATCCGATTTGACGTGACCGAGCATTGGTTGATCAAGGCCGAGTACCAATGGACGCATGGTGATGGGCTCTTGCGTGCTTCGGAACAAGCGGATGGGACGCGGGAAGAGATATGGAGTCTCTTCGCCCTCAAAACCACCTTCGACTTCTAACCCAGGTAGAGAAAGGAGACACACCTATGCGTATGACCTTCCTGCTCTCCCTGGTATCCCTGGTCGCACTCTCGACGGCCTCCGTGCAAGCTGAAGAAACCGTCATCGTCCATGGAACCTCAGCGATCACCGGCCTGAGCGAGGACGAGTTCAAGGGTTATTACCTTGGCAAGAAGGCCAGTTGGCCGGACGGCTCGAAGGTGATTGTCGTGGTCCTTAAGGATGGCACCAGCCACGACAAATTGATGAGCAAGCTCGGCAAGAGCAGTTCGCAGTTCACCACCGGCTGGAAGAAACTGGTGTTCACCGGCAAAGGCGCGATGCCCGAGCAGGTGGGCAACGAAGACGAACTGGTGGCCTATGTCGCGAAGACTCCAGGGTCGATCGGCTTCGTGGACACCAGCAAGACTAAAGAGGGTGTCAAAGTAGTGCCGGTGAAGTGATCACCGGCGTCCGACTACGATCGGACGATGAACGGCTCGTGTGCTGTCGCCAGTGCGGTCGGAGCATTCGACGATTGAAAGCGAGTTCCGCCGGCATCGCCCGGAGCGTCGATGGAAGCGCCTGGGCTGTGACCTGCCGTCAGGATGCGGATCACAAAATGTGCTGATCCCGGCCACCACACCACACCCCTGCAGCGTTCACCACCCAGGTCGTCGCTGACGGATTTCAGGAAATTTGCGCAGCAGGCGGGCATTTCCCCGATTTTCGCGGGCATCGTGCGCCTCTGGCGGCCACTCAGGCTGCGGGTGCGAAGCGGTGTCTCAACACCCTGCGTTCGCCTGCGTAGAAGCACTTTCATCTCGGCGGACTGGTCAGATCGTGACCCGCCCACCCGGAAACGACCGGTTCCCTTCCAGGAAATCATACCATGCCCCAGTCCAGTTCACTTCCTCCCCGCCATCGCATCGGCCTGGTCGCCGTTCTCGGCGCGCTGCTGGTGTCGGTCGCGCCGCCACTGCGTGCCGCCGATGAGGTCAAACCGGCCGAGGCGCCCAAGCCGACCCTGGTCCCGACCGACCTGTTCGCCATTCCCGAGGGCATGGAAATCACCGTGTGGGCGACCAGCCCGCTGTTCAGCAATCCGACCAACATCGATATCGACCGTGACGGTGACATCTGGGTCGCGGAAGGTGTGAACTACCGCGGCAAGTTCGGGCGCCGTAAAGAAGGCGATCGCATTATGGTGCTGAGCGACAGCGATGGCGACGGCAAGGCCGACAAGAGCCATGTGTTCGTGCAGGAGGAGTTCCTGGTCGCTCCGCTCGGCGTCAGCGTGATCGACAACAAGATCATCGTGGCGATGACGCCCGACATGATCGTCTACACCGACGTCAACCGAAACAAGATCTTCGACCAGGGCGACACCCGCGAAGTGCTGCTGACCGGCTTCAACGGCCGCAACCATGACCACAGCCTGCACTCCACCACCGTCGGCCCCGATGGCCTGTGGTACTTCAATGCCGGCAACTGCGGCAGTGTCTTCACCGACAAGTCGGGCAAGACCTTCCGTGTCGGCAGCCCGTACAACCCACAAAAGATGCCAGGTGGCGAACTGCTGTTCAAATCCTCCGACATCGGCGGCGAGAAGAGTGACGACGGCCACGTCTACCTCGGCGGTTTCACCGCGCGCATGAACTCGGATGGCACCAACGTCCAGATCATCGGCCACAACTACCGCAACAGCTACGAACAGACGGTGACCTCGGTCGGCGACCTGTTTCAAAACGACAACGATGATCCGCCCGCCTGTCGCGTGGCCAACATCCTGGAGTACGGCAACGCCGGCTTCGCCTCACGCGACGGCAAACGGTCATGGCAGGCGGACAAACGCCCTGGTCAGACTACCCCGATCGCGCACTGGCGTTCGGAAGATCCCGGCACCATGCCTCCAGGCGATGTGTACGGCGGCGGCTCGCCCACCGGCATCGTGTACTACGAAAACGGTGCACTCGGCGACAAATGGAACGGCCTGCTGCTGAGCTGTGAACCCGGCCGCAACGTGGTGTTCGGTTACCTGCCGAAACCGGACGGCGCGGGCTTCAAGCTCGAGCGCACCGACTGGGTGAATACCAACAGCGAGCGCAAGTTCACCGGCTCCGACTTCACCGGCGGCAAGTGGGACGGCCAACTGCACACGCAGTTCCGTCCCGCCGACGTGTCGGTTGGTGCTGACGGCGCGATCTACATCGCCGACTGGTTCGACGGTCGCGTCGGCGGTCACCAGACCCTCGACGACGGCATCACCGGCACGATCTACCGCATCGCGCCCAAGGGCTTCAAGCCGACGAATCCCAAGTTCGACGAGAAGACCATCACTGGTCTGATCGCCGCACTGAAGAGCCCGGCAATCAACGTGCGCGCCATCGGCTTCAACGGTCTGAAGGCGCAGGGCGACAAGGCCATCCCGGCGCTCGTCGCGCTGCAGGGTGACGCCAACGCCTACCTCGCCGCGCGTGCGACCTGGCTGCTCGCGCAGCTCGGTCCCGCCGGTGTGGCCAAGGTGGCGCCGCAGCTGAAGGACAAGGACGACGGCAAACGCTTGGTTGCCTACCGCGCGCTGCGTCGTGCCAACGTCGACGTACTGAAAATGGCCACGGCCATGGCGGCTGATGCTTCCGCAGGCGTGCGTCGTGAAGTCGCGCTGACCATGCGCGATCTGCCGGTGGGCAGCGATACCGTCGCGATCCTGGCGCAGGTCGCCAAGGGCTTCGACGGCAAGGATCGCGCGTACCTCGATGCGCTGGGCATCGGCGCGACGAACAAGACCAAGGAACTCTACGCCGTGCTGGCCAAGGATGCTGGCGCACCGGAAGCGTGGAGCGATGCCTTTGCGTGGATCGCGTGGCGTCTTGGTTCGCCGGAGGCGGTGCCTGGCCTGAAGGCCCGTGCGTTGTCCGGGGCGCTCACGGGTTCACAGCGCAAGCTGGCGATGGACGCACTCGCGTTCATCCAGGACAAGTCAGCGGCCGACGCGATGATCGACATCGCCGGAGCGCAGGGTTTCCCGCACAAGTCGATGGCGACCTGGTGGCTGCTCAACCGCGTGAACAACGAGTGGAAGGACTTCGGCGTGCGTGAGGCGCTCAAGGCCAGCGGCGTTTACGATCCGGACAAAGTGGTGATCCAGCCGATGCCGGCACCGCCCGCTCCGGCTGAGCCGAGTAAGCTCATGGCCTCCGAAGCGCTCAAGCTCACCGGCAATGCCGCGGCTGGTCAGACGCGCATCGCGATCTGTTATACCTGCCACGTCATCGGCAAGACCGGCGCCGACTTCGGCCCAGACCTGACGATGTTCGGCAAGACCCAGCCCAAGGACGTGGTGATCGATGCGATCATCAATCCGTCGAAGGACATCTCTCATGGTTACGATGCGTCGACGGTGGTCACCGAAGCCGGCAACATCGATGGCATCGTGCTGTCGAGCGCCGACCCGGTGATCGTCAAGTCGATGGGCGGCTTGGTCCAGACCATCCCCAAGAGCAAGGTCAAGGAGATCAAGAAACTCGGCCGCTCGCTGATGTTCAGCCCGGAAATGATGGGCCTCGACCATCAGGCGCTGGCGGACATCGCGGCGTACCTGGCATCTGATATCAAGTAAGCCGTCAGCGAACCTGACGTCGATGCAGCGCCCTGCCGGTGTCGGTAGGGCGTTGCTGTTGGTTCCGGTGATGCATCAGCGTGCGACCTGATTGACCGTAGGAGCATCATGGCCCGCCCGCTGCCCATCGCTTTGGTGTTCAGCTTCAGTCTGTCGTATTGTCGCGGAGTTTTGCGCGGCATCAGCCGCTACGCGGCGGACCGCGACGATTGGACGCTGACGCCGTTGGCGCCTGGTCCGGATTTGGCTGCCAGCTTGGCGGCGATGAAACCACAGGGTATCATCGCGCACATCTATGACCGGCGTCTGGCAAAGATCCTCTCGGCATTGCGGCGGCCGGTGATCAACGTCTGCGGCATCATGCCGCAACTCTCCTTCCCGCGCATCGGTATCGATGATCAGCAGGTGGGCGAACTGGCGGCACGGCATTTCCTCGATCGCGGCCTGAGATCCTTTGCCTGCATCGGTCATCCCGCGCACGGCGCGTCGATCGCTCGCGAGCTGAGCTTTCGCACGACGTTGCTCAAAAACGGCTGCGGCAGCGACCGTTACCACGTCAACCCGGCCCATCCGTTCGATCCGACCTGCACCACGCCACTGCTGGGCAAGGACATCGGCACGTGGCTCAAAGCCCTGCCGCGACCAACCGGAATCTTCTGCGCCAACGACATCCTCGCTTCGCAAGTGGTGGAGGCCTGCCGTCAGCACGGCGTCGCGGTGCCGGAACACGTGGCCATCCTGGGCGTCGACAACGACGACCTGCTGTGCGGGCTCGCGCGTCCGCCATTGTCGAGCATCGCTCTGCCCGATCAGGAAGTCGGTGTGCAGGCGGCGATCCACCTCGATCGACTGCTGCGTGGTGAGCGCAAGATCCTGGCCAAGCCACTGCTGCTGGCACCGCTTCAGGTGGTTGCCCGGCGATCAACCGATCTCAGCGCGATCAGCGATGCACAGGTGGCGCAGGCCTGTGGTTTCATCCAAGCCCAGGCCCATCGCCGTCTGTCGGTCAGCGACATCGCCCAGGTGGTCGGCGTTGGTCGGCGGACGCTGGAGCGCCGTTTCCGCACGGTGTTGGGACGCAGCCTCGCCGAGGAGATCCGCCGCTGCCATGTCGAGCGGGCGAAAGCGTTGTTGGCGGATGAACACCTGTCGCTGGCGACCATCGCGCACCGCGCGGGATTCGGCTCAGCGAAACAGTTTGCGACAGCGTTCCGTGCCACCACCGGGATGACACCGCGGGCATTCCGCCAGCGTCGTTAGGCCGCCGTTAGGCTGCCGTTAGGCCAACACGGCTTTCACCACATTGCCAAACACATCGGTGAGTCGGTAGTCGCGTCCGCCGAAACGATACGTCAGCCGTTCGTGGTCGAGCCCCATCAGGTGCAGGATGGTCGCGTGGAAGTCGTGCACGTGGACCTTATCCTTCGCTACCGTCGCGCCGAGTTCATCGGTCTCGCCATAAGCGATGCCGCCCTTCACGCCGCCGCCCGCCATCCACGAAGAAAAACACGCGCTGTGGTGGCCACGGCCCTTGGTGCCGTCGACGCCTGGGGTGCGGCCGAATTCAGTGGTCCACACCACCAGTGTATCGTCGAGCATGCCGCGGCGCTTAAGGTCTTTGAGCAGGCCGGCGATCGGCTGGTCGATGGCCTTGGCGTGCTGGGCGTGTTCGGCCATGTCGCCGTGCTGATCCCAGTTGTGCGATGAACTGCCGTCGACCAGTTCGATGAAACGCACGCCGCGTTCGGCCAGACGCCGCGCGACCAGGCACTGCCAGCCGAAGCCTTCGGTCTTGCCGCGTTCCAGGCCGTAGAGCGTGTGCGTTTCGTCGGTTTCTTCCTTCAGGTCGAAGATCGCGCCGGCCTCGCTCTGCATGTGGAAAGCGGTTTCGAACGAACGGATGCGCGCCGACAGATCGCCGTCGCCAGCACGCACCGACAGGTGGCGGTTGTTGAGCACGTCGGCGAGCGCGAGTTCGTCCTCTTGCACGCCGGCCTGCGTCGTGCGGCGATCGAGGTTGGCGATCGGCTCCTTGCCGCCGATCACGCGCACGCCCTGGTGGTAGGCGGGCAAGAAGTCGTTGTTGAAGATTTGCAGTCCGGCGTACGGCATTTGC
>ENA-ORBV01007992-ORBV01007992.1-microbial-mat-metagenome-genome-assembly--contig:-NODE-7992-length-17950-cov-11.716276_pt1 | contig 17950 bp, 39 predicted proteins | sample MGYA00237777_ERZ505514 | MGnify/ENA primary metagenome ERZ505514 (study PRJEB26160, sample SAMN06269048) | microbial mat metagenome | isolation source: Oligotrophic lake microbial mat | place...
ATGATACGGCGACCACCGAGATCTACACCTCTCTATTCGTCGGCAGCGTCAGATGTGTATAAGAGACAGGCCCGGAGTCTCTTGATCTCAATGTCCGCGATTGGCAACTCATGAAGCATACGATCAGACTTCCATCCGTTGCACTCACGGCATAGGCATTGTGTATTGCCAAGACTATGCGCTCCACCCCTAGCCAATGGCACTACATGGTCTAGTTCTGGTGATGCGTGATGGTTCTTGTTTCGCAATCGTGCTGGCGTTGGTTTGTAGCAGATGCGACAGCGCCAGCGGTCTCTATTGAATATGTCTTGCGGGCTGAAAGATGGGTCAACCTCTGTTGTCTTAGCCCTACGCTTTACCTTCTCGACCGTCTTCATCGCACGACCATGGTTATCCCTGCATACGTCCGAGCAAGTAACCCTTGATACCGCCTTAGTGCCAATAGGGCAGAACATCGACCCACAAGCAACACAAGATCGGCCAGAACCACGCCTCGTATAGCTTTCAGTGCGCTTGTCATTCTTCATGACAGCGTTATATGCGACTTGATCGCGCTTATTGGACACACATAAAGCGCACCTAATAGCGCGCGGAGACTTGCCCCATCTGACGAATTGAGCACAAGTAGAACAATCTTTGGCATAGACGGCCGTGTATTTACCGGCCATCAACCGATCTGCCCGCTCTAGCCTGCGAGACCTCATGGCCCGGAATGAGCATTCCCTAGAACAATACTTATCCCCGTCACCGCTCCTGCCCGTCCGGTATTCCTTATTGCAATGACCGCAATACAGTACAGGTTTGCTGATCGAAGGACTATTTAGCCGCCCTCGGCATTGACAAATCCGTGAGCAAAACCGCTGGCGATGAAGCGTTGTCGTAAAAACTTTTTTGCATTCATCGCAGGCCCTATCTTTAGCGGCCGGTTTCTTCTGATCTAAAGTGTCTTTAATCCTTTGCCGCTTACATCCCTCCGAGCAAGTAATGCGCCGGCACCCTTTGATATATGGACTCGCAATAGGACTAAAACATATTGCACATTGCCGTACAGGAAGTGATGCAGCCAATCTAAGGTATTTAGCTTTGTTGCGATTTGCTCTGTGCTGCTTGAAGCAGGTGGCCGAACAAACCTTCCTAGGACGGCCGCGATTGCTCGGTAAATGCCCACCACAAATAACACACCCGCTCATTCCGGCCATCCATCCGGACCTATCGTGACCTTGGGCCGATGCTTATACCCCATGTCTTGGGCTGTCTTGATGCGGTTGCACTCGTCGCACAGCCCCTGCTTGTTCTCTTGGGTGTCTGGGCCATCCTTGTAGACCGGGATGATGTGGTCGAGGATCGTCCATATCCGTACCCTGCCTTCCGCCTCGCACATGACGCACAAGGGATTGTCGCGGAAGTGTCGCAGGCGGATGGCCTGTAGCTTGCGGCCGCGTTGTCGCTTGTTGGTGGACATGGAATGCAAAAGCCCGCTGATTAGGCGGGCCTGGAGGTTATCTCGGAGTCGTCTCGCCCTCCCATCGGGCGAGTCGCGCTGACGAAACAGCTTGCGGATTGTAGTCCTGCAACACTTATACACAAGATATTGTGTAGGCGCAACACTTAATCCACCATTGGATCGAGTACTTGGCTGATAATCTGTCGCGCCCTTGCAACAGCCCTATCCCTGCGGATCACGATGGGCTGAGATAGCGCCTCGACAATGGTGCAGCGCGCTTCCCAGTCGATAGCCGGTATGTCGGTAGTCTTGCACCGTGGTTCGATCTTCTCTTCGCGGAAGATGCTGGCGATGATCCTGTCCTCGAACTCGATCACGTACTTGAGCCGCAGCAGCAGGTGTAGTGGGATCGGCAAAGTAGCGGCGGCGAGGCACACCTCCCATGCGTCCGCATCCATTGCCGCGATCGGCCGGGGGCCAGGCGGATACCAGATCTGCGGGCTGCGATAGTTGCCCTCCAGGCTGCACGCCTGCCCGGAATGGCCGTACCGCCGGAGCCATCGTTTCCAGTTGGTCAAGCGCTCATCTAAGCCGTCCATTGACTCGCTCATGTCATCGCCCTGATGTCGCCCTCGATGATCTCGGGGCTCGTATCTCGCGTGTAGGTACCCACAAGGGTAAACGCGCTGCAGTGGGCTATTCCAGACGTTGACCACATACAGACACCCTCTTTGTCGATGAATAGGTATAGGCACTTGCACCCGCATTCGTGAAGAGCTTCGAAAGTTGCTTCAGCCAAGTCGCGGGGCGTGTTCACGGCCAGCGCTTCCCGGTATCCAGGTAATCGACTCGCACCAGCTTGCAGCCGGGGAATGTAGCGCGGACCTCGGCCAGCCATGCCGCGAACTCGGGATACTTGGCGCGGTTCTCGTCGCGGGTAGGCTGTGCGGCCTTGGCGCGGGCACCGATGGCGAGGGCGCGGGCGGCTAGGTCGCTCATCCCGTCACCCACGACTTGATGCGCTGCCACAAGGACTGCGGCGGTGCAAATATCCCGCCCCCGACGAAGCGTAAATCGGTGGTTTGCGCCTCATGCGGCGGCGGCGTCCATCCCGGCCCAGCCTGCTGCGGATGCTTGACATGGCTAGCAAAAGCAGCCGCGTATGCGTCCACCTTCCACGCGGCCTCGTCCCGCTCCTGCTCCAATCGCCTGATCGTCGCGCGCTGCCGCTGGCATAGCTTCGTCAGCCGGACAACTTCGGATTGGGTATTCACCTCGCCCCCCGCAGCTTCGCCAGCATCTCCCGCACCTTCGCGGGCATCTCGCCGCGCTCATGCTCCGGCAGCTTGGCAATAACGTGACTCGCACTCGTCGCCACCTGCCGATGCTCCGCTGGTAGCTCGTCCGTCCACCGCTCGCCATTCAGCCATGTGGCCGCGTTCGGCGTGAACTGGTAATCGCCACGCGCCGCCCAAACTCGCCGCCAATCCAACAGCGCCATCAACGCGGCAACGCGATCCTCCGGGGTCAGACGCGCCCATGCTTTCATCGCGTCTTTGCGGGCGATGCGTTTGGGAAACAGCGTCCAAAAGTCGTCAAAGGCTGCGGTGATTTTGATGTCGTCCATGTCGCCACTAGGTTTAACCATTATCAGCATCAGATATCTCCGATTGTCTTAATTCCCTATCCCACTTCGGTTCAACAGGCAGCCATCCCCCGCGAAGGGGATGCACCGCCCGTGACACATCCCACTTTCGGACGAATCAGGTCAACAGCCTTTCGACGCATCGGTGCTGTTTCAGCCGCCGACTCCGGTGTTGCAGCGTCTTTCCCACGGTCCCGGTTACGACTGTCGCCCCGTCGTTACGACCCCGACGACGACAGCCTTAAAACAATTCACATTTCAGCAGAAAGGCAGTTCGCTGAAATCAACGGTGAGCGCCGCATATTTCCTGGCGTCCTTAATTGGAATGTAGAATTTCCGAATAGTTGGCAACTCGTGGAACTGGTAGCGGTTAGAGCGAGCGAGCAACTGCAAGATGTTTCGAGCAAACACAAAGAACATTTGATAATTTCCGTGTATATATAACCAACTGTTGTCTCGCCGGAATATTCCGCTGGGCACGAATTCAGCGTTTCCGGCCGCCGATTTTTCGGCCACCTCTATGCTTAACCTTTCGGTCTCCGTACATCTGTTGTCGAGCTTGATCTCGAAGCCCTGTAGATTCTCGCCAATCGTAAATTGGTACTTCTGCGAACTCATGTTTTGCAGAATGACGTGCCGCTTAGCCAGTTCTTTACAGACGAAGTCCTGAAACTCGACGCCCTCCACAAACGTCGTTGGACGTTTCGCGTCAGGGTATGTCGGCTCAGGTCGCACGAGAGTCAGCTTGGTGTCCATACCCATCCCATCCAGACCGTTCCCCGCGCGCGAACAATTCAATCTTCTTGCCGCTCGGGTACAGCGTTTCAATCATGTCGTAGAAGATCGTTGGCTTGGCGCTGTGCGCGCCACGCTCCTGGGTGACGACGCTGTCGTATAGTTTTGGCACTTCCGGTACACCAGAGCCGCGCGTGCAGATCAGCAGCAGTTCGTGGCGCACGCTGTTGTAGTGCCCCATGTTGTGCTTCACCTTGTCCCACACGAATGCCGCCTTGTACTTAAAGCCCCACGCCTTAATGACTTGGAACGACTCTTCCAAAATCGGCGATGTCACCCACAAAAAAAGCGCGGCGTTGTCCTCCGCAATGGACGCGATCGGCAGCGCGCAAATGTCCTTGAGTGGCATGACCGGGTAGTGGTCGCGCTGCTCGGTGTGATAGTCGGGCTGCGTGTTGCCGTAGCTCCAAGGCGGGTCGGCATAGATTACGCGGTACTTGGCGTCCGGTAGTGATACCGCGCGGGCGATGGCTTGCGCTTTCTGCGCTCGCGTCGCCTGCGTTACCGAAAGGTCGCCGGACCGCACCTTCTCGTATACGTCGTCGGGCAGCGAATCGAGCTTCTGCGCGCGCGCGCTGGTCTTTTTGTCGATGCCGATTTCCGCAAGCGTGGGGGTGGCGTCCGGCGGTACCACAACGGTACCGCCGGAGACATTGCCACCGGCCGCCCGCGTTCCCTTGTTCTTCGGCGTCCCCTTGAGCATTTCGCCAAGGCGTTTTTCCGCGTCGAATTGCAGAGCGACCGCGCGACCGACCACTTCGGCGCCGAGCTTCTGCCGTTGCGCATACACCTTAGCCGCTTCCGCCACATCCATGACAAGTTTTACGGCGGAAGGCGTTTCCGCTTTTACCAGCGCGCTCCTGGCGCTTGACAGTTGGGCCACCACCAAATCTGTGCTCATGCCGCCCTCCGTGCCCAATCGTGACGAGACTTAGCGAGCGCCCATACGTTGACGCCGGTGCGCTCGATTAGCTTGTTGATGTGCGATACCTGCGTGCCGTGCAGCCGCTCGAATGCGCGCACGTTGAGGTCAAGCGAGTAACGGCCAAGACGATGGCATCCTGGGCAAAGCGGCAGCACCAGCCAATCCATGTAGGCGAGCTTCTTGCCCTTCGCCTTGGCGCCGCAGATCGGCGTGATGCTGCCGCCGTGACAGTGCGCGATCTCGGCAGGCCCGCCGCAGACGATGCAGCCCATCACCGCAACTTGCGACCAATAACGGTAGACTTTGGCGGTGGCCACTATGCTGGCCTCACATCAACGCGGACATGCCCAAGCCGATCATCGTCAACCGTGACCAAGAGCTCGCGGGAGAAGTCGAGCGCGATCTGGTTCATGCTGGCCTCATGTTTCCCGCACCACTATCCCAAACGTGAATCGCATGAGCTTCCGCTTGATGATGTAGTCGGGCGTGCGAAAACCCTTGCAGTCCTCGGTAACTTGGCGCCAACCGTCAGCGGTCCACTCATCAAACACAAAGTCCGCTACGTATCCGACAGCGCGCTCCTCGACCTTGCCATCCGGCCCGAGCTGGCGCGGGATCAGGACGTAGGGCACTTGTTCGCGCAGGTTGAGTATCTGCCCCGCCTCCTGCATCAGCGCCAGCGCCAGGGCGCGTGTAGCTTCCTTCTTGCTGGCGTATTTGCCGGTCTTGACGTTGCCGTACTTGGATGGAACACCCGCTGCGTCAGCCCGTGCCCTACCGCTCGGGGCTGCATCCGCTGGTGCTGTCTTGGCGCAGTCGGTTGTCCATCCCTCGCGCTTGCGGGCCTCCTGTGCGACCCATAGGCCGGTCATATAACGGTCGTGTTCGCGTGCCATCAGGCGAACATCCGCGCTTGGCGGTAGGCGTTGTCTATACGCTCGCATGCGATATCAAAGTTCCGCCGAGACTTCTCTACGCCAAAGAACGTTACGCCCATCTGCGCACAAGCAACGCCGGTGCTCCCGCTGCCCATGTACCCGTCGAGCACGCTTTGTGGGTTACCCGCCTGCGCGATGCACCAACGCATTAGGATTTCTGGCTTCTGTGTTGGGTGGTATCGCTTTTGCCCTGCAGTAACTTCGTGGCGCGCGCCCTTGCCGACACACAAACCATCCCAAAGCAGGCGGAATATTCGCAGCGGGCGATCCTGATTGATCCAGGCGGCTTCGCCGTCTCCTTGGTCGCGCACTTTGCCGGTAGGAACTTTGTCCCACACCAACCAACCGCCCGGCGGCAGTCGGTCCGCGAACTTATGTGCGCCCCATAAAATCACGATTGGCGCAGCGTTAACCCACGGGGCAGGGTCGAATGGTTTGTCGTCTCCTTCAATGGCGTCGTATACGTTCGGGTTAACCTTGAGTGTCTTTCCGTTGCGTTGCACAACCGAGCTTTCACGCGTGCCGCCAGCATAAAAAGTATTGACCTTGTACGCTTGCCCGTATGGTGGATCGCTGATGATGGCATCGACCTTCTGCAGCGTCGGGAGCACGTCCAGCGCGTCACCGTGGTACAGCGTGGCATCGCCGATGGTTACGATCTCGGACATCAGTAGCGCGCTCCCTTTACCGATCGCAGCGGTGGCGGGTCGTCGTCAATCTGATGTGCGCGAATGGAGAGCGCTGGCACATCCGCCGGAATGATCTGCCGGAGCAGGTCGCCCTTCGGCGCCACACGCCAGCAGCGCACGGCATCCCCCTCGACGCGAGTAGTGAAAGCAAACGCTGGGTGGCGCTTGCGGAATCCGGACGCGCATGCTGCAATGTTCGAGCGGTGATCCTCGATCGATTTCCCAGCGGGAAGCGGTGCCAGGAACGATTCGCCGATCTCCATCTCCGCGAGTGGGTAGAGCATTGCGTGTTTGGTCCGCCGCACTGGCAGCGGGACGCCCTTCTCGATCTTGATATTCATCGGCGTCCCGTCCATGGATAGGGTTTCCCGGAGTCGCTTAAAACGTGCCGGGCCACGCCGTGGAGATTGAGCGCGCGCATCCAACTAATCCCGCCGCCAACGCGCGCCCCCGTGCGATGCCAACGCGAGCGACCGCGCAGTGTTGGCATCGCCCAGCGGTTCAATAAAGCGCGGCGGGTGTTCATTACGCCGCCAAGACCTTGGCGTCACGGTAGCTTTGCAATGCGTCAGCGTGGCGCAGCCGAGCGTCTGCCGACTTTCGCAACTGTCCGATGTTCCAGTCGAGTTCGTCAGGCGTCAGCGCTTCGCGCGGCTTGTAGATAGGTTCGGCGTCACCGCTTTTCGGCAACGGGTAACGCTCTTGCAGATAGCCCGCGAACATGTCGCCTTGATGGACGTCGTTTTCTTCGCCATCAGGGTCAAACCGATTGGCGAGAAGTCGCCGCGCCATCGACTTGAAATGCTCGGTGCAGCCGTAGCGAATATGGGCTTCTGCGACCTCGCCGCCGAATGATTCAAGCGCGCGCAATGCCAGCGTATCGGGGCGAATCCCGATCACGCCGGTAAGCGTTTCGAGTTCGCGCCGCAATGTCTGATTGATGTCGTCATGCAGGCTCATGTGTGCCCTCCAATTCTTCTGCGAACAGGTTGAAAAAATCGGCCATTAGAGGAACGATGCGCAGCATGTCGTCGCGCATGGTGTCGGTCATTCCGGCCAACAGTGCAGCGGGGTCTTTGTCGCCAAACCCTTCCCGCTCAAAGTCGCGCGCCCTGCCCCATATCCATAGCGCGGATTCGTCCAACTTCGGCGAAGGGTCGCGGGCTTCGTTCAGGATTCGCGTCGTCGTCGGCTTGCGTACCGGATCGCGCAGCGCGTCCTCAAATACGGGCTGCGGCACGTTGGCGAGCGCCTGGTAACGATTGGCGGTTTGACGCGATAGGCCGGTGCGGTCGAGTGCGGAGGCGTAGGCGGTCTGGCATGTAACGCCGTTGGACGTGCCAGCCTTTGCGTGCCCGCCTGCCGATCCTGCCTCGGCTGCCGTCGCCCGCGCCAATTCCTTGAGCAACTCCCCCGCGCGCCGCTCGGCCCGCAATCGCACTTCACTGGCGCGGCGCTCGGCTTCGGTGTTCTTCGACTGCCGCGCGTAGAGTTCCAGCGCCATCGCCTTGTCGTGCATGTCTTTGACTTCATCGACGCGGTGGCACTCGGCAATGGCCGTGCACATGGCGTCATAGCGAATCAGCGCGCTCATTCGTCGAAGTCCTGCGCGAGTTCTGGCGTTGCTTCCTCGGGCGGCGCGGACGGGTCCATGAGCTCTTCCAGGGTGACCGCACCGCCGCTCAAGGTCCGCACCGCCAACATGCGATCAACCGGTACGCCGTTTTGAACCCACTGGCTCACGGCCGACTTGGTGATTTCGAAATGTTCGGCGACCAGCTTTTGCCGTCCGCGCTCGCCTGCAATCCATTGGTGGAATTTCATGTCCACAGTTTAGGCGTTCCTAAACGCTCCTGTCAAGTCCCTTCTAAACGCTTTTTCTTGTCCGAAAAGTTTAGAAAACTCTTGACATGCGTTTAGTTTCCGCTAAACTTGCTACATCGTCTGGGCGACCAGCGATAGGAAGCAAACCGGCGGCCCAAGTCCCGGACGGGACAAAGCGATGGGCGTAGTGCAGGGGCGGAACCTCGGTAAGGCCCCACGGAATCGCGGACAGATCCACCGAATGACTGACAAGGGGAATGCGATGAGCAACTACGGATGGGACGAACCCGAGCCGTACATCGAGCGCGATGACGGTGATGCCGCCTACGAGCGGTTCAGCGCCCGCGTCGACAACGGCGAACAGTGCCCGGTGTGCCGGGAAATCCACACCTGCAAGCGTAGCAGGGCACTTGGCCTCGACCTCTTCACTTGCGCGTTCTGTAGCGCGGAATTCTTTGACCTCGTCACCCGGCCGACGGTGGAAGCATGAAAGCCATGCACATCACGAACGCGGTCGCATGGCTCGCCAACACGGCGGTGTGGTCCATGTATGCGGGCGTGCCGTTCATGGCGATCGCTTCAGGCGTCGTCACCGTGGCATCGCTATTCATGGCGCGGGCCGAAGAATGAACGAGGACCGCTGGTACTACGCTGGCGAGTGCTTCGTGATTCTCGCGTGCTGCGTCGCGCTGGTGCTTTACGCCTTCGGGGTTATCGCATGAGCGCCGCGCCGAAGTTCACGCCGGGGCCGTGGGAAGTTGACGCTACGCGCATTTTGGCGAATGACGAACGCCGCACCGTCGTCTGCGAAGTAACGGGAAGCATCAAGTATTCATCTACGCAAGCAGACGCCCGCCTAATCGCCGCCGCGCCCGATCTCTACGCGGCGGCAGTAGCCGCGATCGCATACGACGCTGCGATTCATTCGTGTGCCAACGATCCCGACAAGATGACGGAGTTTGGAACAGCGCAAGGTGATGACCTCGACTTACTCTACGCCGACTGGATAGATAAGGCCGGCGCCGGGCTGGCGAAGGTGTCCGCATGAGACTCACCCCCCATTCTTTCGCCGAAAAATTCCCGCACATGAATGCCACCGACTTCGATGCCCTTGTGGCCGATATCAAAGCCAACGGCCAACACGAGCCCATCGTGATTTTTGAAGGAAAAGTGTTGGATGGCCGTCACCGCGAGGCAGCGTGCGCGCAACTTGGCATCGAGCCTATTTGCAAAACGTTTGATGGCGACGCAGTAGCCGCCCGACTTCTCGCGGCTTCTCTCAACGTACACCGTCGCCACCTCAATCGTGAGCAGCGGCGAGAGTTGATCGTCTCCGAATTGAAGCGCGACTCCACGCAGAGCGACCGCGTGATCGCGGAGAAGGCGAAGGTTAACCATGAGACGGTCGGGCATGCGAGACGCAAACTAGAGGCAGGTGGCGGAATCCGCCAGTCCGACAAACGCGTCGGCAAGAACGGCGTCGAGAAGCCCGTGCTCCTCAACAAGCGCGGGCGGCGGATCGTGCTGCCGGAGATTAAGAGGTCGCGCCCATCTAACGGTATGGACTTCGCGCGCATGGCAATTTTTGATTTGCAACAAATCACCCGCGATGACGTATCGCGCATTCCGGCCTTTAACCACGTAAGGACCTGGCTCAATGAAAACGAAGCGTAGAGCAAACCCATTGGGGGGCGCTGTTAATTGGGCGCCACCTTCGACCAAAGATTACTCAATGTTTGAAATGCACCATTACAACCGCCCGCTCGACAACAAGCCACTGCTGGAAAAAAGTATGCGCGAGCATGGCTTCATGCCGTCGTCACCAATTCAATGCGTGCGCAATGACTCGGGAAACTTGATGATCGTTCGCGGGCATCATCGGTTCAATATCGCGAAACAACTTGGGTTGCCGGTCTACTACGTTATCGATGATTCGAACGTAGACATCTTTGCCCTCGAAGGCTCAAGCGGTCAGGGTTGGACCAGTAAAGATTTCATGGTAGCGAGATCGCGGGCAGGGGAAGCTGACTACGTCAAACTGGCAGATTTTATGGCTGCACATAGCCTGACTCTTGGGGCTGCATCCTCGTTGGTTGGAGGTCAATCGGCCGAAAGCGCCAACAAGATCGCGACGCTTAAGGATGGGTCGTTCAAGGTCGGCAACATGGACCACGCAAACGCTGTTGTGGCTATCACGGACCTTTGTCGGGCGCTGTCGATTGAGTTCGCCACGTCGACCGGCTTTGTTGGCGCCGTGTCGGCGGCATTGCGTATCCCCGAGATAAATGTCGAGCAGCTGCGTCGCCGGATCACTACGCACCACAAAGAACTTGCTCGGCGAAGCCGCAGAGATGATTACCTCGAAGAGCTTGAAGCGGTCTACAACTACATGGCGCGCGGACCGAAGCTGCCGCTGAAAATGCGCGCTATTGAGGTAATGCTCATACGTCAAAAAGCGCGAGTGCATAAATGACGGCCCACAAATGGCTCGATCCCGCGTGGCACGCGCCGGACGGCTACCAGTACGCGCGGACGCACAACACGTCAGAAGCCTTCGCCGCGCGCCAGCGCCAACGCATGGCAGCAGCGCAGCCGCAACAAAAACCCGACAACGTCAAATTGATCCGGAAGGGAAAAGCATGAGCACGCAACGCATCTACCGCGTCACCGACGACATCGGCAAGACCGCCACCATGATCCGCGCTGGCAGCCAGGCGCAGGCCATCAACCATGTCGTGCGCGGTGTCTACAAGGCCGCGCCGGCCACGGTGGAACAGGTCGTCTCGTACATGACCGACACCAAGAACGCGCCCATTGAAACGGCGGGGGCGGAATGAGCGCCACCACCGAAATCACCATCCGCCCGCAGTCTACGGCATTGGTCGGCGCGGCCGACCTGCTGACCCAGGTAAAGATTGTGCAGGAGGTCATGGCGGCCGTAATGAAAGACGGCCTGCACTACGGGGTTATCCCTGGCACCAAGCAGCCGTCCCTATGGAAGCCGGGCGCAGAAGTACTGTGTGCGGTGTTTCGCATCGCGGATTCATACCGCACGGAGGACTTGTCCGCCGACGACTACATCCGCTATCGCGTTACCTGCATCGGCACGCACCAGACTACCGGAATCGTTATGGGTGAGGGATTGGGCGAGTGTTCATCGAACGAAAAAAAGTACAAATGGGTCAAGGCGTATGACCGCGAGTGGGCGGGCACGCCGGAGAACCGCCGCCGCAAGGTGTACGGATGGGACAAGACCAAGCGCGCGGAATACGAAATCCTGCAAGTCCGCACCGAGCATGCCGACCTTGCAAACACCATCCTCAAGATGGCCGCGAAGCGCGCCAAGGTGGCGATGACATTGAACGTCACCGCAGCGTCAGACATTTTCACGCAGGACATTGAGGACATCGACGAACGGCTACGCGCATCAGGGGCGGACGAACAGGACGCGCCCAGCGGCATGTCCGATGACGCGCTGGCGCAGTTGAGGTCCGCGATGAACACCGCGAAGGACAAGGGGCAGCTTGCCGCGCTACTCAAGACCGCAATGCAGGCGGCAAGGGAGGCGAGCGACACTGTTGCACACGGCGCGCTGAAAGCATACGCGCAGACGCTGGCCTTGCAGCTTCCTGACGCGCCGAAGGTTGACGACCCGGCGCCCGAAGAAAAGACCGTCACCGGGGAGGTTGTCGAATGATGAGCGACGACCAGCGCGGCGCGTGGCTGGCCGAGCGCGCCGGCAAGCTGACAGCTTCGCGCATGAAGCACGCGATGGACTTTCGAAAGGATGGCAAGCCTGGCGCGGAGCGCAGCGGATACATCCGCGAATTGCTGGCCGAGCGCATGACCGATCACAGCATCCGGCGCGTGGTGACGGATGCCATGCAACACGGCATCGCCTATGAGGACGAGGCAAAAATTGCCTACGAGGCCGCAACTGGAACCTTGATCGACGATCCAATGACGGCCGCGCCGCTGGGCATTTTCAACCATCCGCGCATCACCAACTTCGCCGCGTCTCCTGACGGCATGATCGGCCACGAGGGGCTGATCGAAGTGAAGTGCCCCACGCCAGGCAAGTTTATAGATTGGCGCCTGGCCGGCGTGGTGCCAGAGGAACACAAGCCGCAGATGATCGCGCAACTTGCGTGCACCGGCCGCGCGTGGTGCGAATTCGTCGCCTATGACCCGCGCATCCGCGACATCAATATGCGCCTGTTCGTGCGGCGATTCACGCCCGACGCTGCAGAGATTGCGGCAGTAGAGTCCGCTGCGGTCACGTTCCTGGCGGAAGTCGAATCATTCTGGGAACAGTTGCAGGTGGCCGCATGATCCGTCTATCGCTGACTGGCGAGCGGTTCAACATGCTGACCGTTAAGGGTCTTGCGGGCATGAGCGGGCGCCGCTCGCTTTGGCATTGCCGCTGCGATTGCGGGCGCGACCACACGACCTACGGCAACGCGCTCCGGTCGGGCCACACGCGGTCATGCGGGTGCCTGCGGGTATCGAAGCTAGTTGCCAACAATCGGGCGCGGCATAGCCGGCGTGATTGCTGGCGCGCGTTGTCGCATGCCTTGGGGTATCGCGCATGACCGCCCCCACCGCGTATGCAGTGCTGGCCGAACTGGTGGCGATCAGAGAGTGGGACCACCGCACCATGTTAGCCGCGTCCGAGTATGACGAGTTCTGCGCCAGGTGTGACGCCGCCTACGCCGCCGCTCGCGCGTGCGTTGCGGCGGGGCCGGGGAGCGATGCGTTGCTACGGTTCGCCGGGGAGTGCCTTGATCCGTGGCCGGAATGCCTATGCGACCTTGAGGGCGAAATGCAGGAGCGATTGCACAAGGCCGGATTGATTGAGGCGCGGGTAGCGACGGAAGCGGGTGACGATTACGACGTTGGCGATACCGTCTACTCCCTCACGGAACTCGGACTCGCCGCCATGACTGCCAAGCGGGACGAGGAACTAGCCGTCTGCGATCAGGCTGTAGGCCGATTGGATGATGTCAGGGCCGCCCTCGCCGCCATGACCGCATCGCTGGATGATGTGCGCGCCGTGGTCAACGAACAGGCGGACGACCCCGCGCTGTGGCTAATTCAGCCAACGATTACCGAAGAATATTTGCAACGCGCGCTGCGACGGCTACATGCCGTTATCGACGCCGCCATCGCCAAGGGCGCGGCATGAGCGGGCCGGTGCGGGACGAGTCCAAGCAGCGGGCGTGGCTGGATGCCAGCGAGCTGGCGCAGAAAATATTCAGAGGACACTACTCACGCGCCGTGAGTATGGTGTTGACAAGCGAGCTTTTCGAGCACGCCTACGCCGCTGGCCACGATGCGGTCGAGGCCGACCTCGCCGCCATGATGGCAAGACGCGACACAGCGATCGAGCAACGCGACTACAACGCCGAGGTAATCACGCAGCGTAACGCCATGTTGTCCCGCAGCGCCGCCGAACTCGCTGACATGACCGCCGAGCGCGACGCCGCGCTGGTTCGGGCAGAGGCTGCGGAGATAGCCATCACCGATCACAATAACTGTTTACAGGCCGATTGCGATGCACGAGCGGAAACCCCACTTTGCGCAGCCTACTTGCGGCGCAGCATGGTATGCCCTAACTGCCCGCGCGAATACTACGTTGACCGGAGCCACCCATGACCGCCGATCCGGTGCGCGAGGCGTTCGAGGAGTGGTCAAAAATGTTCGGCCTTGACTTGGCGCGGCGCGAGAATCATACGGGGACATACGTGTCAATGCACACGCACGACGCATGGTGCGCCTACGCCGCTGGCCGCGCTGCGGGGCTGGAATCGGCGGCGGAGGTGGCTACCGCAGCAATCGGGGCGACGAGACACGAAATCGTGCTGGCAATCCGCGCGCTGGCGGAGGGAAGGCACAGCCAGAGGGGCAACTATGACGCCGATCCGCGTGCAACCTGACGCTGGACGCCGTGGCGGCAAGGCTACCGCTTGCGCCGCTCCCGCCCAGCCGACGAACGGTAGTTGCTATCCCACGCAAAGCGTGGTACAGTGTAGTCACTGGATAGCCAGTAACCGCGCCTCGGGAACCAGGGGCACAGGAGCAGAAAATGAGCAAACTTCAAACCGTCAAGATCGTCGCCAAAGGCGAAACGTTTGCCGTCGTGACGCCAGAGGGATACGTCGAGCGCGGCGACATCTCCGACTACAGACTGGCCCGCGAGATCGCCGAGCGCATCGACGCGCGCAACATCTACGATCTGGCCAACGGCGGCGACTCGCTGGAGACTGTGTAAGCCATGAGCAACCATCCCAACCGCAGCCGAGCAGCCAAGATCGCCCGCGCCTACATTGGAGACCGCGAGGGCGTGGAGCGTGTCCGCATTACCGCCGGCGGCGAGCTCCACGCCTACGGCGCGATGCCCAACACTAACGTGATCGGCTGGTATCTCGCCGGCACAGTTGACGCGCTGGCCGACGAGGCCGCCGCCTACGCCGAAATGCAATCGTGACCGACATCCGTGCGTTGCGCCTCGCCGCCAGAATGACCCACGCGCAGGCAGGCGCAGCGGCGTGCGCAACGGAGCGGACGTGGCAGGATTGGGAGTCGGGCCGCCGGGCTATGCCCGAGGCCGCGCGTGAGGTCTTTATGCTGCGGACGGGTCAGCACCCGGCCTATCGGCTTGCAGCGCGGCGTAGCTCGATTAAAACGACCTAGCCTTACCGCTTGCGCCGCTCCCGCACTGTGTTGGCCGGGTAGCGTTTGGCGTAGGCTGCGGACACGAAACGCCCGGTCACCGCGCTGCGGTACGCGAAGTAGTAGGTGCTCATGATCGATGCGCGTACCAGTACTGGCACTCACCCCATCCACCGCCGCCCGGGCCATAAAACTGCTTGTAGATGTTCAACGTCGCGTCGTCCACGCCCGGCATCAGTGCGCGGAATACACCTTCCTGCGCTAATCCGTTTTCGACTTGGAATAGCGCTTTTTTCTGCGCGGCATCGAGCAAGAACGGGACGCCCGGCGGATTCGGCCAACTACCTGGCCCAGGCGGCGTAACCGGTGGTAACTCCGGCGGCGCTTCGTCCACCAGCGAATCGCTGAATTTCTGGATCAGCACGTTCTTTATATCACACTTGGCGAACTCTTGGGTTGCCGCGACGATCAGTCCGTGCGTCGGCTGCTTCCCGCCGTTGGCCTCCTGCGCCTTGTCCAGCGCCGTGGCGGCGGCGGACAGTTGCCGGCCGGCGGCGTCGATCAGGACGTTCAATTCATGCCTCTGTGCTTGGTTCATATTAGTATTCCTCCGGTAATGAAACCGACCGCAAACGACACGATGCACGCAGTCGCCTTGCCGTGCGCGTCGTTGAAGTCCAGAATAGCGTCCCATACTTTTTTCATGGCGATCCTTTCGTTTGGGCGGCGCGGAGAGCGTCGTACCAATTCACGCACGCCCGCCACTGGTTGACCGCATCGGCATAGGCCATCGCGGAGGTTACGACATAGGCGGTGAACTCGCGCTCGTCAAAAACGACGGGTGGCGCGGAGGGGGCATCGGATACAGCACCGGCGGCCGCTTGATCGCTGGCGGGAGCGGCGGTAGCGTCGGCGTTGGCTGCAATGGTGGCATCGTTGAACACCCCGACAGCAGCGCTGCTAAACCGAATAACAGAACCGGCAGGCACAGATCGAGCGCGGTCGGTGAGCGAAGCAAACGTGGCATCTGTTTTCCCCTTCGCGGCGATGGCCGCTTTCTGTGCATCAATGGATTCAGCCGCCCACGCCAGACGGATACGGGATTCCTCCGCGCGGGCTGCGGCGATGATCTTGTCGGCAGCCTCGGCCCGTGCCTCGGCCTTGTCGGCGCGCGTGACCTGCGCCTTGCACGCCGTGTTACACCACGTTTGCGTTTTCCAATAGACCGCGCCGACGAGGATCGCGCCGAGCAGGTAGGGCCAAGCGATGCGCAGGAAACCGAGCAGGAAGATCATGGCTTGTCCGGTGTTGATTCAGTCGTGGTCTGCATCGCCTGAATCGTGGTTGTGTTTGCCTGTGGCCGTCGCGTATCGCCCCAGAGGTACGCCGCGAATCCGCCCAGAACTCCGGCCACACCCATCCCTAAATCGTTGGGCTTGAACTCGCGCAGGTTAACGATCACGTCATAGCCCTGCAACGCGAGCATGACGACGATTACCACCGCCACCAAAATCCGCCCCGTGTCGAACTCGCCTTGGTGGTCGGTGAGCGCGGAACGTACCCAGTGGTTATCCCGGCTTCTCACGCTTCACCCGCCACCAGGAACAGCCGTTTGAGCCACCCTTTGCCAAACGTTTGGAACGTGGGCAATGCAGCGTAGTGCAGCGCGCGCTGCGCCATGAACAACGCCCCGGCCTCGTCGGTTCCGAGCCGGGTTATCGCCGCAAGTGTGCCGGGACCGATGATGCCGTCCGGCCCTACGCCGACAGCAGCCTGCAGAAGCCTCACCGCCCTGCCGACACCCTGATTGACTGCCGAGTCGAACAGAAAAAAGTCGATAGGCTCGTGCAATTTGTAAGCGCCGCTCGCCTCCCAATAATCGCGTTCGTAGATAGCACTGGCATCGCTTATGGTCAGGTTGGCAATGTCGAGCTGCGGATACTGGCGCTTTGAAATACCGTACTTGGTCAGTCCGCCTGGGTCGGATGGATGGTCTACCAGACCGCCCTCGCGCGCCAAGATACGCCCGACGCACCACTGGAATCGCGTCATCATGCGAACATCCTTGCCGCCGCCGCCACGACGATTACCAGCAGCGCGCCGACGATGCTGGCGAGGACCACCAGGCAGACGAACTCCACGTTGTCGCCGGTCATTTTTGGCGCGCTACCATGTCGTTTAGCCGCGACTCGATGCGGTCCGACACCGCTTCGATGCGTTTGAGGCGGCCCTCACGATCAATGTCGCGCTCTAGGCGATACGCTTCCCGCGCTAGCATTGCCTGCGCCTCCGCCATCAGTTGGACCTCGATACGATTGACCCGCGTTTCGAGGTCGCCCACATATTTCACTGCCCCGATTGTGAGCGGGATCACGATTGCCGCCGCGCCGATGAATGTCCCGTAAATTTCGCGCCACAGCGTCCAGCCGTTCCCTTTTTCATCGTCGTAGCGGTAGGGGTTCATCAACTTTGCTCCATAGCGTTAAAAATATGTGATGACGACTACTTTTCCAGCGCCGCCCGCGCCACCAGCACCGCCAGCGGTTGTCGGCCCTGCGGTGTAGCAATTCCCACCGCCACCGCCACCTGAACCAATACCTCCAGCGCCGCCCGCCGCACCATTGACAGCAGATGTAACACTCGACCCGCCGCCCGCACCGCTGCCGCCGCACTGCCCGAGCGCAATGGGTGCCGGCCCGTTCCCGCCTGCGGTGGGTGCCGCGCCAGAGGTTCCCGCCACCGCCGCCGTCATGCCAGGCCATACAACGGCCCCGGTGCCAGCAGCTACGGCAGTCGAGGAACTAGTCACGTTGCCGCCGCTGCTACCACCGCACCCGCCGCCAGCGGCACGCGCGCCCGTTACCCCGGCTGCATTCACCGCGCCAGCGCCGCCGCCGGCGCCGCCGACCAGAGTGGCGTTATCCACTGGCGCCGCGTTTGTCGCTCCAGCGCTGCCCCCCATAGCGCCAGCCGCTCCAGCCACGTTGGCGCCGGCAGTCCCCCCGGCGCTGGCAAACC
>ENA-ORBV01007994-ORBV01007994.1-microbial-mat-metagenome-genome-assembly--contig:-NODE-7994-length-17946-cov-5.516873_pt1 | contig 17946 bp, 13 predicted proteins | sample MGYA00237777_ERZ505514 | MGnify/ENA primary metagenome ERZ505514 (study PRJEB26160, sample SAMN06269048) | microbial mat metagenome | isolation source: Oligotrophic lake microbial mat | place...
CCCCACTGATCCAGGGGCCATCCAAAACCTCATGAATGCTGAAGCCGGGCTCGGCGGCGTCATGGGCCGTTTGTTTGCTGTCGCGGAAGCTTATCCCGACTTAAAGGCAAATCAAAACATGATGCAGCTCACCGAGGAGCTCACCTCCACGGAAAATAAAGTCTCCTTTGCCCGCCAAGCCTATAACGACTCGGTGATGGGTTATAATACCCAGCGCGAAATCTTCCCAAATAATATTTTTGCCGGAATGTTTAATTTTTCTGCGGCTCAGCTTTTCGAAGTCACGAATGCCGCCGAAAAAGAAGCTCCCAAAGTTTCATTCTAAACAAGGTTTTGATCGGGCCCGTATTCGTACGGGCCTTTTCTTTTGAGACAGCATGGATTTTTTCGAACACCAAGAGCGGGCACGCAAAAAAACGGGGCAATACCTCGCCCTTTTTGTCTTCGCCGTACTCCTGATCAATATCATCATCTATTTTCTGGCGGTTTTTGCCCTCTCCTACGCAGCCAGTAGCCAACATCCCCCCGGAGAGCCCGCGCCCTCCGCGCAAATTGCCCTGTGGAATCCCAGCCTTTTCCTGATGACCAGCGTTTCTGTCACCGTCCTCATCGGACTCGGTAGCCTCTATAAAATCCATGAGCTCAGCCAAGGCGGCGGAAAAACCGTGGCTGAAATGCTCGGGGGCCACCTGCTCGCCCGTCACTCCAGTGACCCGGATGAACGCAAATTGCTCAATGTCGTCGAGGAAATGGCCATCGCCTCGGGGATACCGATCCCAGATATCTATCTCCTTGAAGACGAGTCGATTAACGCATTCGCCGCAGGAAATACCATCAGCGATTGTGTCGTCGGCGTGACCCGCGGATGTATCCAGACTTTATCGCGGGATGAATTGCAAGGCGTCGTCGCCCATGAATTCTCCCACATACTCAATGGCGATATGAAACTCAATATCCGGCTCATGGGCTTACTTAATGGAATCCTCCTGATCGCAATGGTCGGATATCTCTTTTTCCGGTTTTCAGGCTCTATGTCGCGGGGATCGAGCAGCTCCCGCGATAAGGGCGGCGGAATGGCCGTGGTCTTGGCTGTGATCTTATTAGGAGTCGCTATTTATATTATCGGTTATGTCGGGATCTTTTTTGCCAATATGATCAAAGCAGCCGTTTCCCGCCAACGCGAATTCCTCGCTGATGCTTCAGCCGTGCAATTCACCCGGAACCCGAAAGGAATCGCCGGGGCACTCAAAAAAATCATGACGGGCGGGGTCGGTTCGCGGGTCGCTTCGGTTCATGCCTCTGAAGCCAGCCACCTCTTTTTCTCCAGCAGCCTGACTGGTTTCTGGTCCGGGCTTTTTGCCACACATCCACCATTGGAAGACAGGATCCGAGCGATTGCAGGCGCAAATATCCAGCTCGATGATAAGCAAGCCTCGACCCTTGATGCAGGAGTGAAAAGTCATGCCCAGCCGCATTCAGCTAGATTATCCTCAGCGGGAGGCCTCGCAACGAATGATTCGGGGCTCAATGCAGTTCTCGGTGTATCCATGCTCAGTGGAAGTGCCCCCAGTCACCGGGGTGCCATGGAGCAAATGGCTCAATCAGCCACAGCCCAGTCGAAACATTTGGATTTTGCCGGGGGATACATGGACGCATTACCAGCGGGTATCCTCTCAGCGACGACCAATGCCTTTTCCGCCCGGGCCGTGGTGATCCACCTCCTGCTGACAGGAGAAAATTATTCCACCGAGGGCAAGGATGAGTTACTCATGGGAATCGTGGATGCACCGCTCCTGGCTGAGTTCCAGTCCCTAGAGTCCGATTTTCAAACCCTCAAGATCGACCAGCGTTTACCCTTGCTTGATCTCTGTATTCCGTCCCTGAAACAACTGAGCCCGGACCAGTATAAGGTTTTCCGTACGCAAATTGCGCAGATCATCGCCGCCGATAAGCAGGTGGACTTTCTGGAGTTCTGTCTGGAACGGACCCTCCTCCGCCACTTGGACATTTTCTTTAAACTCATTCCCCCGCCACGGGTGGAATTACTCTCCCTGGATGCCGCGAGCTCGGAATGCCGGATATTGATCTCTTGCCTCGCACATGTGGGCGGAAGCGGGGAAGCTGAAATCAACCGGGCATACGCACATGGATGGAAGGTCCTCGATGTCCACGACCGTTATCCGATTTTGCCACTGGAACAATGTTCCATCGCCTCCATGGACACTGCCTTGGAGAAACTTTCTAAACTCGGCCCCCCCCTGAAAAAACAATTCCTCCTCGCCTGTACAAAGACAGTCCTGTCTAATGCCCAAATCGACACTTTCGAGGCGGAGCTCGTCCGCGCCTACGCCGACAACCTCGACACACCCCTCCCACCCCTGGCGACACAGACATAACTCATTGGAAAATCGTTAGCTAATAACGACAGTCACCATGGGCAAGTGCAGCAGTGTAGGGAGATAGATATTCATGTCTCGTTTTTGGTTTAATCACACGGCCTTTCGGGGTGAAGTTTTTTTTGGTAACTCAGGGCTTCGGTCAAAGCCGTTTCAGCCGAGTTTCCTTTCCGCTGTGGAGAACCGCGTGGTTCCCCTCGGTGAAGCCGCCGGACATGATGCCGCCACCCACCACCGCTTCTTAAAGCAATTTGCGCGTGTTCCCAGATTTTGATCGGGCAAGCGGCCCTCACTTGCCACGGGCCAGAGTTTCAGGGTGACATCCGACATGCGGAAACGGGGCTCTGTCGCCCTACAGGAAAACCAAAAAAACTTTGCGGCCTTCCCGCACTTCGCGAGAAACCCCACGTCACCCTTTTTGAGCAAATTGCCCTGAAGGCGTTCGGAGCGGGAAATGGTTCCGACTGGCGGGGACGCCCTCGGATGCACGAGGGGACGCAGTGAGCACGCCCGATCCCCGGGCAGACAGGGCTCTGCCGCCCCCTGAGTGCACTGCCGACTTCGTACTGAACACATCCTCCTCTCCTTTGCGTTCCTCGTCAGCAACGAATGCTTCAAGGCCCGATTTTTTAATGATGGCTTTGATGACATGGGGATCATCAAAGACCTCGGGTCTTGAAGAGTTTTCGCGTGACCCGCCAGCGCGGCCACCCCCGGCGCGAGCCCGGCAGGGCCGATGACGGTCGTTTTCGACGACGGCTACTTCATTTCCGATGATCAAGACGCCGCCTGATTCTACAGGCTACCGGAGGAGTGTTGTTTCAAGTGGGTATTTCCGCTTCCTGTCCCCCCCCCTGTCTCGGATGTCTTTTGAGAGAATCTGGCTCTTGAAGTGACGTTTGACAGCCGAGACAGGGGGGGAACAGGAAAAGGTTTGTATTCGGCGCCCTTTCCCGTTACCTTTCTCCATAACAACGCCAACGGAAATCAAAAGTATGCGCACCCCAGAAAAGGAATTTCTTATCAGTCATGACGCCTCCGAATTCGCCCACTAACGCGCGCACGCCCTGGGCCTTTATTCCTACGCTTTACTTTGCGCAAGGCCTCGCCTTCGTCATCGTCAATACCATGTCCACGGTCATTTACAAAGATCTTGGCGTGTCGAATAAACTTATCGGAATCACAAGTCTCCTTTACCTACCATGGGTGATCAAGCCGCTGTGGAGTCCCATCATAGAAATGTTCGGCACAAAACGCGGTTGGATCGTGGCTATGCAAATCGTGCTCGCTCTTGGCCTTGTCGGAGCGAGCTTCACGCTCAATTCGCCGTTCTTCTTTGTCGCCTCGCTCGTAGTCTTTATCGCCGTGGCATTCGTTTCTGCAACTCATGATATTTCGGTGGATGGTTTTTACCTTTTGGCACTTCCCGCTCGTCAGCAAGCGTTTTTTGTCGGCATCCGCTCCACGTTTTACAGACTCGCTACGATCACGGGATCGGGGCTACTCGTCATGCTCGCAGGTCACTGGATCCTGACGGGGACCGCCATCGCGGCGAGCTGGGCCTACGTGCTTCTGATCGCTGGCGGCCTGTATGCACTGCATGCTCTGTGGCATTATTTTATCCTGCCCCATCCCGCTGAAGATCGCACGGTGCAGTCGCCCAAGGAGGCTGGCTTTTTCGAAGTCTGGGCCAGCTATTTTCGCCAAGAAAAAATCGGATGGGTTCTCGCCTTTATCCTGCTCTTTCGGTTAGGCGAGGCTATGCTCATAAAAATGCTTGTGCCATTTCTGAAGGACATTCCCAGCAGTGGAGGACTGGGTTTAAGCACCGAACAAGTCGGCCTTGTCTATGGCACTCTTGGCGTCCTTGGCCTCGTGGTCGGAGGCATCGTGGGGGGGATCCTCATCGCACGCTTTGGCTTGCGCCGGTGCATTTTTCCGATGGCACTCTGCGTCCATATCCCGAACCTCGGCTACCTTTACCTCGCCCATTTCCAGCCGACTGGATGGTCCGTGCCCGCCGTTGTCGCGTTGGAACAACTTGGCTACGGATTCGGCTTTACCGCCTTTATGGTTTTCCTGATGCAGACTGTCGGAGACCGCTTCAAGACGGCTCACTTTGCGATTTCAACCGGCTTCATGGCTCTTGGAATGATGCTCCCCGGCATGGTAAGCGGGTACATCCAAGAGGCCACAGGATACTTCACTTTTTTTGTGATTGTTTGTCTTTTGACGTTGCCCGGCCTCGCGACGATCCCGTTTCTGCCCATTCGAAATATGATCCCCGATGGCACAAATAAGCATCCTGCCTAGGGCCGCATTGTGCGCACATCATGCTGTGAAGCCCTAGAAATAAGCTTCACCGCGCGGTCAAGAAAATACATGGCACGAAGGTGAAGTTTTTCAAGTGGTCACGGACGAATTTATCTTGTGTGAGAGAGCCGAAATTTCCTAGGATTACACCCCTTAAATACTGCCGCGTGGCGCCTCTAAAATAAGGGACAGGCTAATAGTATTGGAAAGGAGAGGGGAATGTATTAGATGAAGAGCTGTAAGTGCCTTTTTAATAATAACATATATATCTATTTCTTGTAAGGATACACACCTTTTGGATACGGGGAATGTCCACTTTCATCTGCGTTTTCGCGCAAATTGCCCCGAAGGCGTTTGGGGTCGGAATGGTTCTGACCGCAGTGAATGCTCGGCCCGGATAATCGGAAGATTGTCCCTCCAGTTGCGAGGAGCAAATTGCACCACGAAGGGGGGGAAGCAATGCTGTGGTGAACCCCTTTTTCTGTAGAGCGAGGCGGCCCTGCTTGCCGAATGCCGGATGTAACCAGAGAAACTCTGGCCCGTGGCAAGCAGGGCCGCTCGCCCTACACGCGGAAATTCAAAAAACTTTGCGTGAAACTTATTTTTCCAGAATGTTACTGGGAAGCATCCTCGGTCCCCGCGTCTTGCGCCGCCATTATCGCGCAAATTGTCCCGAAGGCGTTTGGTGCCTGAAAATGTTCCATTAAGGCGGGGGTGCCATCGGATGCACTCGGGGACGTGCTCGCTCGCCCGATCCGTGGTAACCCGATCCGGGTCGAGAGAGAATCTCGACCCTCCATACTCCATCTTCGTGATTATCGTGGTGAAAATATCCTTAACTCCTCCTGTCGAAACGGTCAGGGGATGACACGATCCCAGTGTGCAAATTGTTTACCAGCAATTTGCTTTCATCCACTCACACTCATCATCAGCTTATAAAAACCAATGATGATGGTTGTGGTCTTTTACTTCGAAGGCATGCCACGCATTGAATCCCCAAAAAGCGAAGGGGAAAAACAAACTAATCCCCAGTGTCGCCAAAACCATGATCCCGGAAACAAAAAATACGAGCGGAATCCCGATTAAAAACAGGGAAAGCCCCATTATCCTGTATCCTTTGTAAAAGTGCCCGAGACCCGGCACCACACTGAGTAATCCCACCACATCATTGCGGACATTTCTCTCATTTGACCCACGAAGTCCTGAGTGCCTGACTGGTGTCATATTGTTTCCCTCACACGACCGCGCCCCACCCGCCAGCCAAAGAATCTATGTCCGTGTGCGCCTAAAATATTTCCTTCGCATCAAATATTCTGGAACAAAAAAAAGCGCCGCAAATTGCGGCGCTTTGATTTTTCCGGAGAAAAATGAACTGATCCTGATTATTTCAGGCTCTGGCAGAATTCATCGAGTTTTTCGAGGCCATCAGAAATGATCTGCATGCTTGTGGCATAAGACAAGCGGATGTATTTATCATCACCAAAAGCAATTCCAGGGACAGCAGCAACCTTCTTTTCCTCGAGGAGTCTTTCGGTGAACTCGGCGGATTTCAGGCCGGACTGAGAAATATTCACCAGCATGTAAAAAGCACCCATGGGTTTAATAACGGAGAGACCATCAATGGCGCTGATCCGTTCAAACATGTAATGGCGGCGTTTCTTAAACTCAACAAGCATCGTATTAATAAACTCCTCAGAGGCGGCGGAATCTTTCAGCGCAGCCAAGGCGCCCTTTTGGGCGAAGGAAGTGGGATTTGATGTGCTATGGCTCTGGATGGAGTCGATGGATTTGGCGATCGCCTCGGGAGCGGCGAGATAACCCAAGCGCCATCCGGTCATCGCATAAGATTTGCTGAAGCCATTGATCGTGATTGTGCTTTCATAAGCTTCCTTGCTGAATGAGGCCACGCTGAAATGTTGAGCATCATCATACACAAGTTTCTCATAGATTTCATCGCTCAAGATCAAGAGATCATCTTCCAAAGCAGCTTCCACGATGTCTTCGAGTTCCTGACGGGTGTAAACCGCGCCGGTGGGGTTACCCGGGGTATTCAGGATCACCATTTTGGAGGCGGGCGAAATGGATTCGCGTAATTCATCAGCGGTGAGTTTAAATCCGTTTTCTTCCTTCGTCTGGACCATGTAGGGTTCACCACCAGCGAGCTTGACCATTTCAGGGTAGCTGAGCCAGTAAGGGGCAGGAATGATGACTTCGTCGCCGGGATTAATCGTGGCCATGATCGCGTTAAAGCAAGAGTGTTTAGCCCCGCAATTTACGATGACTTGGTTCGCCTTATAGTCGATACCGTTATCTTTTTTGAGTTTATCAGCAATCGCTTGGCGTAGTTCAGGAATCCCACTGGAGGGGGTGTAACGAGTGAATCCGGAATTTAACGCCTCGACAGCGGCATTACGGATATAGTCAGGAGTGTCAAAGTCAGGTTCCCCAGCTCCGAAATTAAATACTTCAATTCCTTCGGCTTTCATGCCCTTTGCTTTGCTATCAATGGCCAATGTCTTCGAAGGTGTCAAAATCTTCGCCCTGTTGGCTAATTCAACCGTACTCATATTACTGCTCCTTTTTCTCAAATTAATGTAATTACGCGATTTACACCGACAAAAAAACCTCGCCCTCTTAGGGAAAGCAAGGGGTCATAGTGCCGACCTTTCTCGGAGTAAAGGTTTGGACAGTACCGATTGCAGGGCTCCCCGTCAAGCTGTTGGGCAAAGGAAAATTTTGAAGGCTTTCAGATAAACACGTGTGAGGAATGATACGCTAAATAACCATAAATAAGCATTGCGACTTTAGATAAATTCATTATCTATTTTTCGCCATGGAAAAATCCCTTATTTTGCTTAAACCCGATTGTGTACAGAAAAAACTCATCGGAGATGTCATTAAACGCTTTGAAAACAATGGTTTCACGGTTCGCGGAATCAAAATGATCTCCCTTGATGACACGATCCTCGCTGAACACTATGCCCACTTGGCCTCTAAACCTTTTTTCCCTGATATAGCCGCTTTTATGAAATCCTTCCCCGTCGTCGCCCTCGCCCTCGAAGGTGAAAACGCCGTGGAAAAAATCCGGGATCTTGTCGGCCCGACAGACTCCACAAAAGCTGACAAAGGCACCATCCGCGGTGATTTCGGTGTCGATGTCATGAAAAATATCATCCACGCCTCCGATTCCTCTGAAAACGCCCAGATCGAATTAAAACGTTTCTTCAAGGACGGCGAAGTTTTTAGTTATTAATCCCCCCCCAAGCTAGACCAAGAACAAGAATTCAATCTCGGGTTGACGTTGGCGGTTACGCCAGAGTGAGGCGAGGCGTTTACCGCCTTCGGGTTTCCAACGCAAGATGACCGTATTAAAAACCAAGTCCAGATCGATATCCGCGACGGTACCGCTGCCGGCCTGCCCGAGATGCACTGCCTCATAAGGGCGGCCATTGACATAAAGCTCGACTGTGCCGTCGCCTTCCAGCCCTAATAACGTCTGCTGGCTGGGATCGGGCCATCCGCCTTCGACCGGGACAGCCTTGCGCATACGTCCGGCATGGAGCTGGTAAGTCATCACCACTTCACGCGCAGGAGTATCCAGCAGGATCTCGCCCTGCTCGTTATCCATACGCACCCAGGGGAATCCCTTACTGATGGCCGCATTTGCCATGCGGATCTCGGTGCAAATCCCGACCTTCAGGATTTCCTGAAAGGTCGTCTCATCCGGATCACAAAGGGTTTGCAGTGCTGTGGCAAAGCCGTCACTGCGTTTACTCCCCGCCTCTACCGATTCACCCACGAGCAAAGGACTCCCAAATGAGGCTCCCGCCCGGGCTAAGAGGTGGGACCAGAAACAATCCGCCTTCGCATACTCATCCGTAGCGAGGGGGATCTGGCAGAGGATGAGCCGGCCTTTCCCGTAGGGAAACTCCAAAAGCCCCGCGGCACTGCGGCGCGGCCCATTCCATAAAAGCGAGGTCACCACCGGCATCCGCAGCCATTCACTCATCGCATCCTGCGTGAAAAATTCGCGCCAGCAACTCTCGCGCTCACTGACCAAGAGCGCCTGCCCCTGAGCTGACTCCAAAAGCACATCCGTCATTAACCGGTTCTCCACCCCATAAGTATATTGCACTTTATCCAGCCAGAATGTCTCATGCTGGCTGACCCCTTCCAAAAGCTCGTGGTCACAGGCGCGGACAAGGTTATATTGATTACCGAGATCCACCGCTTTGATCTCCAGGTCAAAAGCTTTAGCGAGCACCGCGACACTCCCGCGGTCGAGTGCACTGACAAAAATCGTCGCCCCTTTGCGGGCACGGGCCGCTAGGTCGAGGGCTATCTTTTTCGGGACAGCCTTCCCGTCCACAAGCACTAATGATGAAACATCCGCCGTCGAGACGCCGATCCTCGCCAGAGTCTCGGCAGGCACAGCCCCGACTGCCTCGACCGGGCAAATCGCCCGGGCCTTGTATTTCGCTGCGTAGTCGAGGAATCTCCCGATTAAGGCGTGGGCCACGGGATGGGTGGCCGCTTTATCAGTAATCCGTAATTGTGAGGCGATCACGGTTCCTTTCCCGCTCCGGCACTCGAATAAAGGGGAAAACCTCATTCCTTCCCCACCAAAATCACCGTAGGATGAATGCAGCAAAATACGGATATTGCCTTTGGAAGGTTTCCGGTAAGGGAGACGAACCACCGCCGAGTCGGAACCCATCACGGCATAAGGGTCTTCACCCCAGAATTCAAAATCGCCCGCGCCTAATCCCGCGAGAATATCATTTTGCCCTCCACGGATATGGCATCTCTCGACAGGTTTCTGGTCTATATCTAATACCGGGAAGATGCAGGAGGACTGCTCGAGGATCACAGCCCGCCCGCCTTTGGCGAGGAAAGTCTCAAGTTCTTGGTTTTGTTTACTTGCTGCTTCCACGCCATTGCATTCGATCAGCAAGAGGGGTGTTTTTTTGATATCGACTTTATCAATAGATTTTACCCGGAGGGTTTTCACCTTGTGGTCGGAGAGGATTTGTTTCACCGGACCATCCCCGAGGATCGCCACGACCGGGAGTTTCCATTCACGCTTGCGCTCGGTCGCCGGGGTCACGCGCAAATTGCGCTCATGCCGGTCATACACCTGTGCGGTATCGGACAGGTCGGTGACGATGATCAGGTCAGTGGCTTCACCCAGTTTGACCAAAGGCAGTGCAAATTGCTTTTTATACAACCGCCCATTTTTGATTTCCACCGGGCCGGTTTCTTCATGGAGGACTTTCTCCCCCCGGAAAAGGCGCACGCGCAAATCGCCCCGGACAATATCACCCGTGTCATTCACCACGCTCACCGTATGTTTCACAGTGGCATCATCAAAAAATCGGGAGAGCCTCTCGCGGACAATAACCGCTAAGGGGCGGAACGCTTTTTTCATCAGCTCAAAACCCACCCCCGGCGCATACCCCTTGCCGTTGGGTTCCCACCAGGAGAATTCACTCGTGAATGCGGCCGTGCGCAGGATTTTGAATCCAGGAGACTCGGGCTCCTTGATTTCAAAACGGTGCTCTTCGGGCCAAGGGCGGTAATTATCCAGCCCGGAGAGATTCCACGGGAAAAGGCAACACACCTCATTGCTACGGGCGAGCTCGATCACATCATAAGCTTCCCGTGCGATGGCACGGTGGCACTCAGCAAAGGAAGCATACATGGAGTCATCCCCGTAGATGCCATTGTCGTGGGGCTGGCCATAATGCCATTTACCGACCTCCCCGACATGCAAAGGCTGCTTTTTATCCCACCAGCCTTCACCGGCGGATTCGAGCCCGTAATGCCGGCTGAGCAAGTGCTGTTCGCGTTCATCCCAGAGGGTACTGTCCCCGTCATGGTAGGGAATGCGGGTGGGGTCGAGTTCCTCACAGAGTTTGCGTAGGCCCGGACCGTTTTTGATCACAGCGGATTGATTGCCGGACCAACGTGTTTCATTACCGACACTCCAGAGGATGACCGAAGGATGATTCTTGTCACGCGAAACCATCTCGCGGATATGGACACGCGTATTTTTCCAGAATTCCTCCGCATCCAAAGCCATCTGCCCACCAAATGCAAAGGCGGACTCCACACAGACGAGGATCCCCATTTCATCGGCTATATCGAGGAGCACCGGTGGATGCGGGAACATGTGGGTCCGTAGGTAATTCATATTACAATCCTTGAGCATGCGGAACCACTGCCGGATGTAGGCGGGCTGGAAGACGTCAAATGTGCTCTTGTGACACCAATCCCCGAACATGTGGCACGGGTCACCATTGAGCAAGACGTGTGGCCCCTCGATCCAAATCTCGCGGAAACCGAACCGGTCACTCTGCAAATCAATGACATTGCGCCCCTCGGCGAGTTGTGTCTCTAAGTGGTAAAGGTGCGGTGTCTGCGTATTCCAAGGGATGTATGATTTCCATGAACGGGTTATTTCGATTTTTTTGCGTTCACCGGGTTCGAGCGAAAGGCGGCCACCCTCGATTGAGAGTTCCACCATACCGTTATTTTTTACGGCAAAAGAAGGGGATACATCACGGCCCTGGGTGGATTGATTTGTGATCGTCGCCAGGATCGTCAGCTCTTGTTTACGCACACTCGTGCGGATCGTGATATCCTCGAGGTGACAATCCGCATGGGAACGCAGGTAAACATCCTGCCAGATGCCGTTATGCACTAATAACTGGTCATAACCATTCGGCACAAAAGTCTTTCCCTGCCCGTCACGGCGGTAGTCCGTGCAATAAACCGCCACCTCGTTTTTACCGGCCCGGATCGTATCGGTCACATCCAGCTCGACGGGTAACACTCCGTTAAGGCTCCGCCCGATCTCCCGGCCATTCAGATATATCCAGCTCTCGCGTAAGATCGCCCCAAAATGGATTTTGTAACGGCGCCCAGCTGTTTTTTTATCCAGTTTAAATGTCCGTTTCAGCCAGCCCGTATTCGTCTGCTCCCATTCCGGCGGGTTATTGTAACTGTCGAACATCCGCCATTTGATCCATGGTTTCGCCTCTTCCTGCTCGGAGGTTCCTGCCACCAGCCCCGGCACATATCCACCACAGGTCCAAGAACCCGGCACGATCAATTTGCCATTATGCCATCCGTCCACCGGCATCGGCCCGGGGGGTAAATGTTTCTTACCTTCTTCCGACAGGACCGGGTGAAAGTCCCACCAACCATTCAAACAACGTTCAGCGCGTAAAGTATCAGGCATAAGACTCCCATTTATTAAGGGACCCATCTCCCAAGGCAATAGCTGATTTTACCTTTTTATCCCCGTCCCGGAGTTCCAAAGGGGGCAATTTTCACCACGAAGAACACGAAAGCCACGAAGGAAAGGAGGATGTGCAAAGTGCTATGTGCTCGGTGCTCAGTTGGCAGAGCTAATCGGGCGAGCAAATTGCTCCTCTCAACTGGAGGGATGAGTTCCCCCTCGTCAGTGACCACGGGGCATTTGATCAAAAAGGGCGATGCGGGTGAGGCGACTGAGTTTGATCCCCAGTCACGTTCTGGAAAAATAAGTTTCACGCAAAGGCCCTAGATTTTTCGTGTGTAGGGAGAGCGGCCCCCACTTGCCCTAGGATCAGGGAGCGCATGCGTCCCCGCGTGCACCAGAGGGCGTCCCTGCCCGATGGAACCATTTTCCCGGGGTCCCGAATGCCGAAGCGGTTATCAATCCCGCTTGATCTTACCTTCTTCTGCCACTTTTACCGGCGAAACGACGAAATACAGCCCCGCTGCCGCCACGATGATCACGGCTGCAAGCATAGGCGGCAGATACGCTTCGGAGGTGATTTCTTTCCCGAGAAATGGGTCGATCGCACGGCGAACCAACATCGCGCCGCACACCAGTAGACCGAGGATCGGTACCAACAGCGGCACTTCAAATCGACCTTTCGGCTCATCCTTTTTTAGCTTTAGGCGAATCAGACTCGCATTCATGATGATAAAGACGCAAAGCAGTAGCAGTACGGTGGATTCTGCCAATGCTTTGACATTTCCGACGGCAATCAGAGCGGTAACGATCAGGAATAGCACGCATATCGCCACCACGGGCGTTTGCGTTCGGGCATTAACGATGCCGAGAAATCCGGGCAGCAATCCCTGGCGGCTCATCCCGTACAACAGTCGCGAACCCATCAGATAATTCAGCAGCGCGGTGTTCCCGATGGCGAAAATACTGATGCCGACATACACCACATCGATCCTGCCAAACCACGGCGCGGCCACCTGCGCCACGCGAACCAGTGGTGTCGAGCCCGAATCAGCAAACTCCTGATACGGAATCACACTGACGGCGGTAATCGCGACCCCCATATAAATCAGCGTGGCCAGGATCATCGCCCCGACCAGCCCGAACGGGACATCTCGCGACGGATTTTTCACCTCTTCGGATACGTTCAAAATGTCTTCAAATCCGATAAATGAAAAGAACGTCAGCACCGCGCCGCTCAGCACCAGCATCAGCACGGTGGAAAAATGCCCCGTGTCGGTGCCGACGGGCATTTCCATGTAATCGACTGATCCCCAGAACCGCATGCCGACCGCGATGATAAACAGCAGGCCTGCCGCCTCGACGAACGTGCAGGTCAGGTTCGCCCACATGCTTTCGCGTATCCCTTTGAGCAGCACCAGCCCGATCATCAGTACGATCACAACGGAGACTGGTTTGATCCAGATCGAACCCGCCTGGTAGGGATGATCCGCCAGCAGTGAAAAGCCCTTAAGAAGGTTATCCGCCATCGCCTGCGTGCCGGCCGCCATGCTGGTGAGGCCCGACATAGTGACGGCGATACCGACGATATAGCTTAGAATCGTGATGCCGAAGGCGTGCTGCGTGACATACGCCGCCCCGCCGGCGCGCGGATGGCGCGAGCCGAGGCTGGCATAGGACAGCCCAGTGAGAATCGCTCCCACCATTGCCGCCGCGAACGCCATCCAGACGGCGTTTCCCATCATCAGGGCGGCTTTCCCGACCAGTGCGTAAATGCCCGCCCCTAACATGCTTCCCAGGCCGTAAAAAAGCAACTGCCACTTACCAAGAGTGCGCTTGAGTTCAATCGTGTCAGTCTGAGGGTTTGAGTAGTCGATTTGTGCCATTGCGCTCCAGAGTTATGGCTGACTGAGCTCCGAGTCAATTAAAATCTGTCCACCTCTTCACCTTTACCGTTGTCTACATTCCTTTAAAAGTTCGGGCTGCTTCTGTCGAAGTGGGTCTATCGAAGGGGTATCCCTCCATCATTCCCGATGAATCTCAGTACTCGAATCGAAAATAATTAGAATCAGCGGTATAACTCTGAATATCCTCAAGGCGATACGGTGAGGCTTTTGCATTGAGCCCGGCTAAGGCCTCATCACATTTCGCCTGTAAAGTTATCTCAATTCTCAGCCTGACCCCGATTTTTCCACGACATCGAGAGGCGATTTGATTTCCGCGGGTGTGCCATCGAGATCAAATACAATGAGTTTTTTCATGGTGTTAGATTTCTTCCGCAATCAGTCATCATCAAAGTTCTTTTCGGATGGTTTGTTCGTTGTTTCGTGGTGTTCCGCGAAAAGGGTTCCGGTTGTGGCAGCGAGTGCGATGATCGGTGTAAGTAATGCAATTGATTTCATGGCTTTGTGATTTGGTTTTCGGGATCTGGTAAATGGAATGTCATTTGAGGCGGTTCACATGCCGAGGTGTCTCGAATTTTTCATGAGGGGGTTTCTACTCGACTTAAGAATAGCCACTGATGGTGAAAATCACCATGGGGTGAAGCCCTACCTCGCGAGATCCGTCACAGAAACGTAACCTGCACGCTACTCTCGATGATGTAACTTTAGTAATGCTTGCGAAATATGGTGCCATTACACCCAGCGCAAGGCGGCACATGCCTGGGCTCGTCGAAGTGCATTTCTTTTTTACAGCTAGTGCATGTCAAGGTGCCTGGACCTGTTATTTCTCCAGTCTTATACGTTAGAGCTTCGCTGACCTTCTTCCCAAGACTATCTAACACGCCCGACGTGCCCTCTAATAACGAAGAGACAAGATCCAGAAAGCCTGTGCCCACCCGCGTTGGTTCAAGCTGTTTACGAACCTGTTCGGACCAGCGGCGAAAATCGACTTCAGTTGCTTGGCTGAGTCCGACGGATCGGTATGCGATTGCGTGGTTTTTGTCATGTGTTGTTTTCTTTCTAAGTGTTTTAATTGTTAGATTTTGTGGTCAGACTTCTGATTTTATATCGGTTATAGATAGAACATTCGCTCCGCTCCCGCAATGAGGTGAAACCCTACTAAGGTCTAACACTTAACTAGCAAACCAAAACACAACAACCAAAGCGGCTTGAAATCTCTACTTTTGAAATGTCCCATTGACGGGGGCTCTTACAACCGGAGGGGAAGGGGAGTGTTACTGATTATAGTCTTCATGCTTCGGCGGGTGGTTCGTAAATTGGTAAAACCAGCTCTGCCTTGAGTGCTTCACGCACTTGCGCCAAACGACTCTCAAACCGGGTCTGCTCGTGCGGAAACTCGAGGGTGCGCTCCGCCAGTTCGGCAATCTGATCGGCTTGTTCACCTAGCACCCGCCGGTGGGGAGGATTGGCAGTCAACCCGGCCAAGGTTTGCAGGCCTTCGAGCATCCGCAACATGACGGTAAGATTGCCTTTGGAACTGCTTTGGATTTCGTCGAAGGATTCCGCCAGCAAGCTTTCGAAGCTCAGCCCCAGGGCGATCACGCGCAACTCCCCTTCCTCATGGCGGTAATTTGAAGGGATCCGCCGGACCGCCAGCCGCGCCAGAATCGCGGTCAGATATTCCACACAGGTGGTGGCCGTGGTGGTGTCGTTGATCCCGGGAGAAAGCGCCTTCAAGGCGACATCCACAATCTGCCGGATTCCGAAGCCCACGTCCTGATGGACCGTGCGGTAGCGGCTGAGGGCGAAGGCGCAGCGCAGGTCGTCAATGACCTTTTCATCCGGCGGCCCATCTGCCGCCAGTGAGACCAGCGTAGTGTCCTCGACCACAAACTCTCCGACCGCGTGCTCCATCCGCACTAGGGTTTTGTTTTCCCGGGCGATTCGCAGGAGGATCTCGTTATCCACGCTCTGAATATAGGCACTTTTCTTGGCGGAGATCGCGCACCACTTCCGGCCGGGCGGAAGATGCGGCGCCGGATCGTCGTCGTCTTCCGGCGGGCCGTGGCCCAGGCGTTCCGGAAAGAGCCGGTCGATGGCTTCGGTGGTTTCGTGAGTGACGGACGCAATGATGCTGGAAGCCTGGATCGAAGAAGCAATGTGATGAATGAAGAAAATGAGCAGACCCACGCCGCCGATTGCCAAGATGACTCCGACGAAGACGGCCAGGCTTGGGACGAAAACTCCTTCGTCGCCGCCACGAACGGTGCGCAAGACGATCAGACAATACGTGAAAATCCCGGCGAAGATGCCGAGCACGCCTTGGGTGGAGCGGCTGCCCATGAAGGTCCGCAGGATCCGGGAGCTGAATTGACTCGAAGCCAGCGACAGCGCCACCAGGGTCATCGAAAAGGTGACGCCCACCACCGACATCATGGAACCGGCAATGGTGGAGAGCATCCCGCGTGCCCCTTCCGCACCAGCGCCAAAAAGACGCGGCCACTTGGCGAGCAATTCGTCGCTCACGGAAATGTCCACTTCAATCAGAGCCATGGCGAGCGCCACGCTGCCGGCGACGATCAATGAAGGCAGGAACCAGAGGCTCGAATGCAGATCGCTCCAGAGTTGTTTGAATCTATTCATGGATCGCTTCATTAGAATGGTTGGTAAGATTGCCTTTGTCCCGGATCTCCACCTGCGCGGCACACAAGCAGATTCCGAATACCCCAATGCAGCTTGAGAGATAAATCCACAGCAGTAACGCTACGATACCGCCCAGGGCACCGTAGACCACGTTGAATTGGGCGAAGTTGACCGCGTAAAGCAGGAACAACCATTCACAAGCCCAGATCAAGCCCGTTGCGACCAGCGCTCCGATCCACACCTCGGAGAATTTCGTCGGCCGGCTGGGGGCCAGCCGATAAATCATGATGACCCCGCAGAACAGAACGAGCCAAGGCAGGATATTGAACAGCAGGGCAAACGCCCAGCCGGGGAATTCGAGATAAGAGGCAAACCAGCTACGGCCCAGCCGCGCGATGCCCGGCAGCAGGATGCCCAGAAGCGCAACGCCCAACATGACACCGGACAAGCCAAGGCCTTTCAAAGGCAATCGCCACCAGCTATACGCGGGCGAATGCCAGATGCGGTTCGTGGTTCGAATCAGGGTGCGCAGGAATTTCAGTGCGCCCCATAGCAAAAACGGAAATGCCGCCAAGGTGATTTTCCCGCGCGATTCCAGCACGCCTTGAATATTCTCCACCACGCCGCGTTCCTGTTCGCCGGACAGCGGCACATATCGTTCGATCCACTGAACGACCTCCTTCGTCGCGACCTCGTGCTCGACGAATAGTGAGACTGCGCTCACCAATATGAAGACTATTGGTAGAAGTGACAGCAACAGGTAATAGGCAAAAGCGGCGCCACGCTGGTCGCCATCCTCTTCCTTCCAACGAGCCCAGGCTCCTTTGATGGTTCGCCACCAGTGCGATTGCTTCGCATTATGTAACCATGTTGGCATCAGCTTGTAATGGTTTATCGAAACCACCAGCTCCGGTAGCGAGTTGCGGGCGGGAGATGATGACAATGATGTTCATACGATTACGACCTTATTTATCCATCAATCGCCCCAGTTCGTGATCGAGCATTTTTTTCAATTTATCCGCCGCTCCACCGACGGCTTCGTCCACGGTTTCCGCTTCGTCGGTCACGGCAACGGGATGCATACCTTCCAGCCGCGCTTCTATGACGCAACGTTTGTCGATGCCACCTTTGTGGCTGCTGTTCTCGTCGCTGAGATGGACTTCCACGCGGGTGATCTGTTGGGCATAACGCTCCAACGCGCTCTCCACCACGGCCTGCGTCTGTTGAATTAATTCGTCGCTGCCTTCAATGTTATTGTCCGTGTTTATTTGTATTTCCATATGTTTGTTCGTTGTTGTTAAAATCGGCACGTCGCCGCCACTCCCGTCTTCGTTGGCATCCGGTCGGCCGGAACCACCACCACGCGACCACCGGTCTTGAGCACCAACTCGCCGAGATCGTCCAGCAGATCATCCGCCTCGGGATGGTTCACATCCTTGAACTCCAC
>ENA-ORBV01007997-ORBV01007997.1-microbial-mat-metagenome-genome-assembly--contig:-NODE-7997-length-17942-cov-5.441254_pt1 | contig 17942 bp, 20 predicted proteins | sample MGYA00237777_ERZ505514 | MGnify/ENA primary metagenome ERZ505514 (study PRJEB26160, sample SAMN06269048) | microbial mat metagenome | isolation source: Oligotrophic lake microbial mat | place...
ATTGGCAGCGCCGTTTTTGCGTGAAAGACTGTTGATAAAACCCGACCGCCGCCGCCAAGCAGCGAAAGTCGAGCCTTCTAGTATATGTTTAACCGCCTGCAACGGCAAGCAGTTTTCGATGGCAGGTGGATTGTTGTTGCTTGCCCCGGGACCCGCTACTGCAGCTTGATCTCCACGTCAACGCCAGCTGGCAAATCGAGCTTCATCAACGCGTCAACGGTCTTGTCTGTCGGGTCGATGATGTCCATCAGGCGCTGGTGGGTGCGAATCTCAAGCTGATCGCGGCTGGTCTTGTTCACGTGCGGCGAGCGCAGGATGTCAAAACGCTTCATGCGCGTCGGCAATGGCACCGGACCCTTGACAATTGCGCCCGTTCTTTTGGCTGTATCGACGATCTCGGCGGCCGACTGGTCGATCAACTTGTAGTCAAACGCTTTCAGGCGGATGCGGATTTTCTGTTTGGTTGCCATGGTAATTCCTTGATTTGGCGTGAATTACGCGATGATTTTCGCAACGACGCCGGCGCCCACGGTCTTGCCACCTTCGCGGATGGCAAAACGCAGACCCTCTTCCATTGCAATCGGGTTGATCAACTTCACCGTGATCGATACGTTGTCCCCCGGCATCACCATCTCCTTGCCCTCAGGCAATTCGATGGCACCGGTTACGTCCGTGGTGCGGAAGTAAAACTGCGGGCGGTAGTTGTTGAAAAACGGCGTGTGCCGCCCGCCTTCGTCCTTGGACAGCACATAGATCTCGCCGGTAAAGTGGGTGTGCGGCTTGATCGATCCGGGCTTGCACAGCACCTGGCCGCGCTCGACGTCTTCGCGCTTGGTGCCGCGCAGCAATATGCCCACGTTGTCACCCGCCTGCCCCTGGTCGAGCAGCTTTCGGAACATCTCCACTCCCGTGCAGGTGGTCTTTTGCGTGGTCTTGATGCCCACAATCTCAATCTCCTCGCCCACCTTGACCACCCCGCGCTCAATGCGTCCGGTGACCACCGTGCCGCGCCCGGAGATGGAGAAGACGTCCTCCACCGGCATCAGGAAGGCGCCGTCTATGGCGCGCTCAGGCGTGGGTATGTAGGTGTCAAGCGCGTCGGCCAGCTTCAGGATGGAGCCTTCGCCGAGTTCGCCCTTGTCGCCTTCCATGGCCAGCTTGGCCGAGCCGTGGATGATGGGGGTCTTGTCCCCGGGAAAGTCGTACTTGTCGAGCAGCTCGCGCACCTCCATCTCCACCAGTTCGAGCAACTCGGCGTCATCGACCATGTCGCACTTGTTGAGGTACACGATGATGTAGGGCACGCCCACCTGGCGCGCCAGCAAGATGTGCTCGCGGGTCTGGGGCATCGGGCCGTCAGCGGCCGAACACACCAGTATCGCGCCGTCCATCTGCGCCGCACCCGTGATCATGTTCTTGACGTAGTCCGCGTGCCCAGGGCAGTCAACGTGCGCATAGTGCCGGTTCGCCGTCTCGTACTCCACGTGTGCGGTATTGATGGTGATGCCGCGCGCCTTTTCTTCGGGCGCCGCGTCAATCTGGTCGTAGGCCTTGGCTTCACCGCCAAACTTGGCAGCCATCACCGATGTGATCGCCGCCGTCAGCGTCGTCTTGCCGTGGTCCACGTGACCAATCGTGCCCACGTTCACGTGCGGCTTGGTGCGGGCGAATTTTGCTTTTCCCATTGTCTGAATCTCCAAAGAGCAACGTCAGTGATTACGGTTTAATGTTTCCGGACTCGCCTGAATGTCTGCTCGCACTGACACGAGAGGGCCAAGACCGAAGACAGGATTCGAAGTGGCCAGACGATCTCGCTGGATCCGCCCGGCCACCCCGACAAACGCCTTGCTTACTTCGCGCGCGCCGCCATGATGGCCTCAGACACGTTGCGGGGAGCCTCGCTGTAATGCTTGAACTCCATAGTGTAAGTCGCCCGTCCCTGCGACATCGAACGCAGCGTGGTCGAATAACCGAACATCTCGGACAGTGGCACCTCAGCCTTGATCGCCTTGCCGCCGCCTACCATGTCGTCCATGCCCTGTACCATGCCGCGCCGTGAGGCCAGGTCGCCCATCACGTTGCCGGCGTAGTCTTCCGGTGTTTCAACTTCAACCGCCATCATCGGCTCAAGGATGACCGGACTGGCCTTTCGGCAACCGTCCTTGAAACCGAATATTGCCGCCATCTTGAAGGCGTTCTCATTTGAATCCACGTCGTGGTAAGAACCGAAGTGCAACGTGACCTTGACGTCCACCACCGGGTAGCCTGCAAGCACACCGCTGGTGAGCGCCTCGACAACGCCTTTTTCGACTGCCGGAATGTACTCACGTGGCACCACGCCGCCCTTGATCGCATCAACAAACTCGAAGCCCTTGCCGGCCACGTTGGGCTCGATCTTGAGCACAACATGCCCGTACTGGCCCTTGCCGCCGGACTGGCGCACAAACTTGCCCTCTGAGTCTTCAACGGTCTTGCGGATCGTTTCGCGGTACGCCACTTGAGGTTTGCCGACATTGGCCTCAACGCCGAACTCGCGTTTCATGCGGTCGACGATGATTTCGAGGTGCAGTTCACCCATGCCCGCGATCAGGGTCTGGCCGGACTCTTCATCGGTCTTGACACGGAAGGACGGGTCCTCTTGCGCCAAGCGCTGCAATGCGATTCCCATCTTTTCCTGGTCGGCTTTGGTCTTGGGCTCGACGGCCTGGGTGATCACCGGCTCCGGGAACACCATGCGCTCGAGCAATACGATCGCCGACGGATCACACAGGGTCTCACCCGTGGTCACGTCCTTGAGCCCGACACATGCCGCGATGTCGCCGGCCCGGATCTCGCTGACCTCTTGGCGGTTGTTGGCGTGCATCTGAACAATACGGCCAATGCGCTCCTTCTTGCCGCGAATCGGGTTGTACACGCTGTCGCCTTTTTGCAGGACACCCGAATACACGCGCACAAACGTCAACTGACCGACAAATGGATCGGTCATCAGTTTGAACGCCAAAGCAGAGAATTTTTCTCCGTCGTCAGCCCGGCGCGTGACTGGTACTTCGTCCTCATCGGTGCCTTTGACCGGCGGAATGTCAATCGGAGAGGGCATGAATTCGATCACGGCGTCGAGCATCCGCTGCACCCCCTTGTTTTTGAACGCGGTGCCGCACAACATCGGCTGGATTTCACTGGCGATGGTGCGCGTGCGGATACCCAGCGTGATCTCGGCCTCAGACAAGTCCCCATCCTCCAGATACTTGTTCATGAGCTCTTCAGAACTCTCGGCGGCGGCCTCGACCATCTTTTCGCGCCACTCCTTGGCCAACGCAAGCAACTCGGCGGGAATCTCGCGGTATTCGAATTTCATGCCCTGCGAAGCCTCATCCCAGATGATGGCTTTCATCTTGATCAGGTCGACCACCCCTGTGAAGTTCTCCTCAGCGCCAATCGGAATAACGATGGGGACCGGGTTGGCCTTCAGGCGCAACTTCATCTGGTCATAGACCTTGAAAAAGTTTGCGCCGGTACGGTCCATCTTGTTCACAAATGCGAGGCGCGGGACGCGGTACTTGTTGGCTTGGCGCCAGACAGTTTCCGACTGGGGTTGCACACCGCCAACAGCGCAGTAAACCATACACGCGCCGTCGAGCACGCGCATCGAGCGCTCCACTTCAATCGTGAAGTCAACGTGGCCAGGCGTGTCAATGATATTGATGCGATGCTCAAGCAGCGACGTATCCATGCCTTTCCAGAAGCAGGTGGTGGCCGCCGATGTAATGGTTATGCCGCGCTCCTGCTCCTGCTCCATCCAGTCCATGGTCGCGGCTCCATCGTGCACCTCGCCAATCTTGTGATTGACGCCGGTATAAAACAGGATGCGCTCGGTGGTGGTGGTCTTGCCGGCATCGATGTGCGCCGAAATGCCAATGTTGCGATAACGTTCGATGGGAGTAACGCGAGCCATGATCAATCCTTGGTTGCTCGAAATTTCAAATTGCCGCAGCAGCCATGCTGCCTTGGCGTTGCCGACGAGAGCGGCACACCCGCCAGCGCTGCCGGACCGTCGCCCGGGTGACACGGCAATCGGGCTGCGGCTGGCATTTGCCTGTGCCACACACACCCACCGGCCGCCGCTGAGGCGCGACGGGCGGGTAGCTGCTTAGAAGCGGAAGTGCGAGAACGCCTTGTTGGCCTCGGCCATGCGATGTACTTCATCGCGTTTTTTCATTGCGCCGCCACGACCCTCGGTGGCCTCCATCAGCTCGTTGGCGAGGCGCAGCGCCATGGACTTCTCGCCACGCTTGCGGGCGGCTTCCTTGATCCAGCGCATGGACAGGGCCAAGCGCCGAACCGGACGTACCTCGACCGGAACCTGGTAATTGGCACCGCCCACACGGCGTGACTTGACCTCGACCATGGGCTTGACATTGTTAATGGCCATGGTGAAGGCCTCAACTGGATCCTTGCCGGGATTTTTCCGTTCAATCTGCTCAAGCGCGCCATAGATGATGCGCTCGGCAACAGCTTTTTTTCCGCCCTCCATGATCACATTCATGAACTTGGACAACTCGACATTGCCAAACTTCGGATCGGGCAGGATTTCACGTTTGGGTACTTCGCGACGACGTGGCATTTTTCACCTCCATTGCTTCAGTTGGCGCCGTTAACGGACGCCTCGAGGGCCATGCGACCCCCACTTACTCGACCCGTCCGGAGGATACCGGACTTTGGGCCGACCGTCCCGCGTTTGCTGATCAGGGCAAGCGCAGATTTGTTCCCTACCGTACGCCAAAGCGTCGCCGGAACACCGGGTCCATCAGGACCCGGGAAAAACTCAAGCCTTCTTGGGCCGTTTGGCGCCATATTTGGACCGCGACTGTTTGCGATCCTTGACGCCCTGCAAGTCCAGAGAACCGCGCACGATGTGATACCGCACGCCCGGCAAATCCTTGACCCGGCCACCGCGCACCAATACCACCGAGTGTTCCTGCAGATTGTGGCCTTCGCCGCCGATGTACGAGATCACCTCAAACCCATTGGTCAGGCGCACTTTTGCAACCTTGCGCAATGCGGAGTTGGGTTTTTTCGGAGTCGTCGTATAAACGCGCGTGCAGACACCACGTCGCTGCGGCGAATTCTGCATCGCCGGACTCTTGGACTTGATCGTCTCAACTTCCCGCCCCTGACGCACTAACTGGTTGATGGTTGGCACTGAAGCCTCCTGTTGACCAAACGCCACCGGCGTTTGCGAATAAATATCCCGTGCACAAACCCTACAAGGGCACCTAGAGCAAAGGTCAATGTGTGACCCTTTCGGATTTTCCGAAGAGCCTTCCAGTATAGCAGCGCGCCCACAGCCACGCAAGCACGGGTCTTGTCCAAAGAGGTGTGCGCCTGGAGCCTGGCCCGTGATTCCAATGAAGAATGAGCCTGGGAAAGGTTTGGGGATGGTGGCAATGGGGCTGATGGACAGCCCGCTGGCCAAGCGCGTCGATCATCCAACGGATGGTGATCGACATGAACGAAACGCAAGTGCGTACACTGGAACTGGTGCGCCAGGTGGTGGATGGAACCGAGGCGCTGGAGTTCCGCCGTTGTGAGGACGACCAAGGGCGATACGCCTGGATCGAGTCAGTGCTTCGGCGCTTCGACTACCGACGGTTACCCCGCCAGGACCGAGGGCTGGTACCGGCCTACCTGCAGCGCCTGAGCGGCTACAGCCGAGCGCAGCTCACACGACTGGTCTCGCGCTGGAGGAAGGGCAAGCGGCTGCTCACGGCCTACAGCGCCCCCGAGCACGCCTTTGCGCGGCGCTACACGACGTTGGATGTGGCGTTGCTGGTGGGGGGTGGACCGCACCATGGGCACGCTGCCTGGCGCGGCCCCAGCCAGTGTGCTGCGCCGCCAGCGCGATGTGTTCGGTGATGCGCGTTTTCTTCGCCTGGGCTCGATCTCGGTGGCGCACCTGTACAACCTGCCCAACAGCGCGGGCTATCGAAATCAACGCGTCGTCCTGACCAAGACCCGCCAACCAAAGCCATCAGCATCGGCGTGCGCAAGGCACCCAAACCCGACGTTCGCCCGGGCTTCATCCGTATCGACAGCGTGCACCAAAGCGATTTGGACGGCATCAAGGGCCTGTACCACGTCAACGCGGTGGATTGTGAAACCCAATAGGAGGTGGTGGCCAGCGTACACACCATCAGCGAGGTGCACCTACTACCGGTCATCCAGCAAATGCTTGAGCAGTTCCCCTTCGAGATATTGGGCTTTCATGCTGACAACGGCAGCGAGTACATCAACCACCGGGTGGCTCAGATGTTGGACAAGCTGCGCATCGAGTTCACCCGCAGCCGGCCCCGGCGAAGCAACGACAACGGACTGGCCGAGACCAGGAACGGCGCAGTGGTGCGCAAGGCGTTTGGCTACGAACACATCCCTCGGCGCCACGCAGGGCGTTTCAACACATTTTGTCGCGAGTACCTCAACCCGTTCCTGAGCTTTCACCGTCCGTGCCTGTACGCCACCGAGTTGGCCGACCCAAAAAAGCCCGGACGCATCAAGCGGGTATATCGACCCCGGGACGCGATGACGCCGTTGGACAAGCAGGCCAGCTTGCCTGAAGCGGCAAGCTTCCTGCGCCCGGGAATCACGCTTGAAGACCTTCACGCCCAAGCGCGAGCCCTCACCGATATACAGGCCGCCGAGGAACTCAACGCGGCGCGCGCCGCGCTGTTTCGGCGGGTGCCTGCCCGCACAGCTTGAGTACCGTTGCGTAAACGTCCGCCGACAAACCCGCATGCAGCACACCTTGCCAGTACGCGCCCGCAGTGGACAACCCCGCTGCGCACACCACAAGGGTGTGAACAGCCCCTCGCTGACGCTTTTCGGGGTGCCGGGGTTGCCCACCGCTCCCCGGCTTGGAGCCAACGGCCTGACGCGCAATCGGCTCAGGGCCGATTGCTTGCCAAGCAGCCGTTGAAGAAACTCCCGAATAACCCGGTATCCCGCCAGCCTACACTGCTGTCTTCTGCAACAGATCGACTCGCTTCGCGTCGCCGATCCCAGACCGCCCCAGGCTCATACCTGAATTGGAAAAGACTGCACTGCCCCCAGTAAAAAGTTGCTGAACAGGCATTGCAGCACGCTCGCTACCTGATCCACAACCGCACCGCATCCCAGGTGCGACCGAAAAACCCGCTCTGCGGCACCGCTTCCAGCGCCACCAGGGGCAACTCGGCCAATACCCGGTCGCCGACAGACACCTTAAGTGAGGCTATCACCTGCCCCTGCACGAATGGAGCCACCAGCGGCTCGGCACGGGCAACCGATGTGGTGACCTTGCCGACCAGTCCAGCCGGGACGGTGACAATCACCGGTTGCAGACGACCAATCTTTACCGTGCCCTGGGTGCCCTTCCAAACCACCGGCGTCAGTACTGGCTGGCCAGCGTCAAACAGCTTGACGGCGTCAAAGGCCGTGTAGCCCCAATTGAGCAGCTTCTGTGATTCGTTGGCGCGCGCATTTTCGCTGGCGGCGCCCAGCACAATCGACAACAGGCGGCGTCCGCCAGCGCCGCTTTGCGATGTGCCGGAAGGCGCCAGGTTCGGGAAATCACGGCGCGCGGTTGCGATCATGCAGTAGCCCGCAGCATCGGTAAATCCCGTCTTCAGCCCATCCACCGACGGATCGCGGAACAACAACAAATTGCGATTGCTGTCATTGGTCGCGGGGGTGCCCGCATAACGGTACTTCTTGATCGCGTAATAACCGACGAACTCGGGAAAGTCGCGCATCAGCCGGGTTGCCAGCACGCCGAGGTCGCGCGCCGTCGTGACGTGACCGGCCTGGGTGAGACCTTCCGGATTTCGGTAACTGGTGCCCTTCATGCCCAGCACGGTGGCCTGGTTGTTCATCAGTTCAACAAAGCGCTCGACCGAGCCGCCGACACCTTCGGCCAGCGCCACCGTAGCGTCATTGCCCGACTGGATGACCATGCCTTTGATCAGGTCCTCGACCGGAACCAGCATCTTGGGGTCGATAAACATCCTCGAGCCGCCCATCTTCCAGGCCCGCTCGCTGACCGGCAGGGTTTGCGTCAAGTTGATCTTGTTGGAGCGCAAGGCGTCGAACACGAGGTACGCCGTCATCAATTTGGTGAGCGAGGCCGGCTCGACCGCAGAGTCGATGTCTTTCTCCGCCAGCAATTGGTTGGCGGTGACATCAAGCAGCAGGTACGACCGCGCAGCCACCTCGGGTGGCTGTGGCACCTGGGCTGCTGCGCACAACGACCAGACGCAGGCGAAAAGAAAAAACAGTGGTTTCATAGGTGGCCCAAGGGTTGGGGAATGCTGGCGGTGGCGGCTGCCGCGTCGGCCCCCCGAGCCGAGGCCAACTCGGCCGGGTCTCAGCTACCCGGACTCAGATGGCGCGCCACCAGATAACGAAGCGTGTGCAATTGTCCGTGAAAAAAGTGGGCTGCCCCGGGAACCACCGACACTGGAAGACTCTGTGGGCGCGCCCACTGCAGCACATCGGCCAAGGGTACCGTGTCGTCGGCCTCGCCATGGATCAGCAGCGTCTTGGGGTGCAGATCCGTAGGTATCGCGGCGACCGCAAAACGGCTCACTGCAGCACCAACCAGCACCAGGGACGACAGCGGCCGTAGCCCGTGAATCCGTTCGACGGCGCTGCTCGCCACAAACGACCCAAAGGAAAATCCGGCCAACGCCAGCGCACCCGTCGGGGCGCACTCGTCGATGGCAGCCAGCAGATCGTCGCACTCACCGCGACCTTCATCGTATACACCAGCGCTGCGCCCAACGCCGCGAAAATTGAACCGCAACGAACGCCAGCCGCAATGCACAAAAGCGCGCGCGATGGTCTGCACCACCTTGTTGTCCATGCTGCCGCCAAACAGCGGGTGCGGGTGGGCAACAAACACCGTACCTTTGGGAGGCGCGGCGCGTGGCTCATCGCGCAACGCCTCCATCACACCGGCCAACCCGGCAATGTTCAGCTTGACCGAGGCCGCATTCATACAGTGCAAGCCAGCTACGGCGTCGGTTGCCGCGCCTCTTCAGCGCCCAACACCAGCTGGCAACAACAAACGCTGTACGACCTTGCCGTTCTTCAGATGTGACTCGACGATTTCGTCAATGTCCTGATCGTCCACATAGGTGTACCAGACGCCCTCTGGATAAACAACCGCCACCGGTCCACCGGCACATCGGTCCAGGCAGCCCGACTTGTTGACCCGAACCATGCCCGGTCCGGACAAGCCAGCCGCTCTGACCTGGCCCTTGCAGCGGTCAAAAGCCGCCTGCGCGGAATGTTGCGCGCAGCACGCCTCACCGCTCTTGCGCTCGTTGAGGCAAAAAAAGATGTGTCGCTGGTAATACGAATCAGGTCTGTCGTTGGCCGGTTTGCTGGTATCGCTCATATCACCATTCTAGTTTTTCCCGACTGGATCCCGCAGCAGCGACAACAGGTACAGGACCGTTGCGTACGGCCATAACCAGCCCAGCCACTGGGCCAGACCGTTAAAACGGATGAAGCGTCCCTGCTCCCAGGTTTGCAGGGTCTGGGCAAAATAAGGGTCCGCTGGCGCCTGGTTGAGCATTGCCAGATAGATGCCCATGGCCAGCAAGGCAACTGCCGCGCAGGTGCGCCGCCCCAGCCAGACCAGGCCCAGGGCCAGCAACGGCGCGAAGGCGACCGCGGCCAGAACAGGCGCCTGCAGCCAGTCCCAGGCATACTGCGGTGAGTAACTCAGTGCCGCCGAAAGGCTGGTGGTGCCGACGCCGACACCCACGATCAGGAGGCACAACAAGGCCCTGCGCAGGCGCGAGCGGACCACGCAAAACGCCAGCAAGCACGGGATCAGCAAGCCCAGCACAACGCACACAAACTCTGCCGCCGTCACCAATGGCTGCAACTCCACGTCGCGCACGGGCAGCCAGTCGAGAAACGGCGAATCGTCCAGCAGCGCCACCAGGAATCCCTCCAGCCGCTCCATCACCTGGCCCAAGCCGAACGGGACTGCCGCCGGAAACAGGAGGGCCAGCGGCCACAGAGCCAGCAGGACCAGCGCGCCACTGGCGTCGGCGACAAACCAGCGTTCGCGCAGGCGACTCCAGCGGTCGATCGCTCCAAATGATTCCAGCGCACCGGCCATTGCCGCACCAAGCCAGCCACCTGCTGCATTCAGCACCATGTCCACATTCGAGGGTACCCGGGCTGGCAGGAAACTCTGCAGGGTTTCCATCAGCATGGCAAGAGCCAGGCAGACCAGCGTCGCGCGCACTATGGCGTGTTGGCCACGTCCGGTTCGCAAAGCCGTCAAAGTCAGCAGGAAACCCAGGGGGACATAACCAAGCACGTTGAAGGCGACATCGAACCCGGTCCAGTACTTGGGCAACGGCGCGAACAGAAACGACCATGGTGCAATGCCCTGATCTCGCCAGTCTTCAAACGGATACAGGCTGGCATACACGATGAGGCCAATGCAACTCAGCGCCAATGGCCAGGCAGAAGTCCTTTGCATCACGTGCAGGACTCAAAAAGGCTTCACGACCACCAGCACAACTGTCACAGTCAGGATCACCACAGGCACTTCGTTGAACCAGCGAAACCAGATGTGGCTGGGCGAAGCGGCGCCGGCCTCGAACTTGCGCAACAGGCTGCCGCAAGCATGCTGGTAAGCGAAAGCCAATGCCACCATGACCAGCTTGACGTATAGCCAGAGGTTTCCAGGACCTTGGCCAAATCCAGGCAGGCTCCAGTAGGCTATCCACAACCATAGCCCCAAGCCCAGCGCCGGAACCGACAACAAGGCGGTGAAGCGGTACAACTTGCGCGCCATCAGCAGCAGGCGCTGCCGCTCGGCACCAGACTGGGGCGCCACCAGCGCGAGGTTGACGAAAATGCGCGGCAGATAAAACAGGCCTGCAAACCAGCTGGCGACAAAAACAATGTGGAAAGATTTGACCCAGAGCATCGCCGCAGTTTAGGCGATCGTCCAGTGCCCGTGCATGCCTGTGGCAAGGCGGGAAATGGCAAAAAAAACCCCAGCACGAAGCTGGGGATGAAGCCTTTTTTGCTGTCACACATCAAGGCCCCGCTCAGGGAGGAAAAGCGGGGAGTGGCGAACCACCCAGACGCAATCTAGCAAAAAAGTAAAGCCAACTCAAGCTTTTTGTTACAAATATGTCGCAGTAACGACACTCACAGGGTTTCCGGGAATGGTTGTGACGGCCGTTTCGGGCGAAACGATGCAAGTCTCAACATTGCACCCACAATCAGGCACAATTTTTGTCATGACCCTTTTCGCACCCTACCCGCTAGGCCGCCCGCGACGTTTGCGTCGCGACAGTTTTACACGCAACCTGGTGCGCGAAAACACCTTGCATGTCCACGACCTGATCTACCCGGTATTTGTCGTTGACGGCACCGGACAACGCCAGTCTGTGGCGTCGATGCCCGGGGTAGACCGGCTCAGCCTGGACCTGCTGCTGCCAGTGGCCCAGCAATGTGTGGACTTGGGCATTCCGGTGATGGCCTTGTTCCCGGTGATTGACCCATCCCTGAAAACAGCCAATGGCGAGGAGGCCCTGAATCCCGACGGCCTGGTGCCGCGGGTGGTGCGCGCGCTCAGACGCGATTTCCCCGGCTTGGGCATCATGACCGATGTGGCGCTCGACCCGTTCACGAGCCATGGCCAGGACGGCTTGCCCGATCCCAACCCTTCTGAAAACGGCTACATCCAGAACGATGCAACACTGGAAGTGCTGGTACGCCAGGCACTGGTGCAGTCCCAGGCCGGCGTCGATATCGTGGCCCCGAGTGACATGATGGACGGCCGCGTCGGTGCCATCCGCCAGGCGCTGGAGACACACGGCCTGGTCCATACGCGCATCATGGCTTATAGCGCCAAGTACGCCAGTGCGTTTTACGGCCCGTTCCGCGACGCCGTGGGGTCCGCAACCAACCTGGGCAAAAGCAACAAGCGCGTGTACCAGATGGATCCAGGGAACTCGGATGAGGCCTTGCGTGAGGTGGCGCTGGACATTGCCGAAGGTGCCGACATGGTGATGGTCAAGCCGGGCATGCCGTATCTGGACATCGTGCGACGCGTCAAGGACGAGTTCCGGGTGCCAACCTTTGCCTACCAGGTCAGCGGCGAATACGCCATGCTCAAGGCTGCTGCGCACAATGGCTGGCTGGAGCACGATGCAGTCATGATGGAGAGCCTGCTGGCATTCAAGCGCGCCGGCGCCGACGGCATCCTGACGTACTTTGCGCTGCAGGCCGCGCAGCACCTGCGCGCACACCCACTGTCGCAAGCCTGACCATGGCCGATCGGCATCGGCCTTGACCCAAGGGACATCCATGCGCGTATTCCAGATCAGCCAGGGCAACGTCAGTGAATCGTCCGAGTTGCCTGCCAGCATACCGGGCAGCGCATTTGTGTGGATCGCTTGCACCCATGAAGAGTTCGAAGGTCAGCTCGCCGCAATTCAGGCGACGCTGCAAGCGGTCTGCGGCGCCCAGCTGGTGGACCTGCATGTCAGCGACCTGCTCAATCGCCAGTTGCAGTCGCGGCATGACTACACCAGCCAGTACGACGTGCTGGTGTTTCGCCGCCTCGAAACCGCCCATCGGGCGGCGGACCGGCAGCCAGTCCGCCGCACCGGGCCGCCCGCACTGCGCCATATTGACACCAGCCCGGTCGGATGCGCAGTTTTCGACAATCTGTTGTTGACGGTACACCCGGCCGACTGTGCGGCACGGGACGCCTATGCCGCCAAGCTGCTGGTTGCTGCAAAGGAGCACGCGCCTGGCGGCGTGAGCCGACTCCCGGCCAGCTCAGCTGACCTGATGCTGCGCATCATCAACCAGATGGTTGACGCCTACCTGGACTTGCGCCGTGACCTGCCACGCCAGCTGGACCACTGGCAAGCCGAGTTGCTGTCGCCGCACACCCGTTTCAACAACTGGTCGGCGCTGCTGCAGGCGCGGCTGGCACTGCACGGACTCGACGAAATCTGTGAAGACCAGCACACCGCCCTGCAAGACTGGTTGGCGGCGCTCGAAACCTGGCCCTTGGTCTCCAGCCCGCAGGCCCAACGCGACCGGGATCTGCTCACAGTACGCAGCCGCGATGTGCTCGAACACATCGAGCGTGTGGTGCGCCATGTGCGCCGTCTGGAACAGAACATCGAAACCACGGTGCAAATGCACTTTAATGCCCAGAGCAACCGCACCAACGAAATCATGCGCACCTTGACGGCACTGACCGCGGTGTTCCTGCCGCTGAACCTGATCACCGGTTTTTTTGGTATGAACTTCGAATACCTGCCACTGGTACACCGCCAAAGCGGCCTGTGGTGGGCCATCGGAATGATGGTGTGCGTCGGCATCGGTTTTGCGCTGGTCCTGTGGCGCAAGCGGTACCTGGCGCGCACCGCCCGCTGACACAGCACACCAGGGGTTACACCCAGGGCGCAGGCAACTGCTCGGCGGCCAAGGTGGCGCGCACCGCCGGGCGCTCCAGCATGCGCTGCAGGTACGGGCCCAGGTGCGGCCGGAGCCGCGCCGGATGGCTCGCGAAACCCCGGCTCCAGCGGCACAGCATCAGGCAATAAGGGTCCACGACGGAATACTGTTGTCCCAGCAACCACGGGCCAGCGTGCCGCGCCAGCTCGCGGTCAATCTGGTCGAACAAGGCGACGGCCTTGTCCTCGGCGCGAGTCCTCAGCTCGGTTGTGCCAGCCACGTTGCCGGCGTCCAGCCAGCGCTCTGGATAAAAGTAGGTCATCAGGGTTGGCTGCAGCGTGTTCGTGAGCCAGATCAGCCACTTATAACAATGCGCCCGCAACGCTGAACCCGGCGCCGGCAGCAACCCCGCCTGGGGGACACCGTCACACAGGTGCAGGCAGATGGCGGCGGCTTCGTACAGCACCAGATCACCGTCGACGAAGACTGGAATCTGTCCGTTCGGGTTGAGCTGCAGATAGGCCGCAGACTTGTGCGCCTCCTGCGTGCGATCAACCAGAACCAGCTCGAAGGATGCGCCGATTTCACGCAGGACGGTATGCGGGGCCAAACTGGCATTGCCGGGGTAGTAATGCAACTGGGGCATGGCCAAGCCCTCCAGTCAGGTCAGGTGGTTGGCAAAAAACACCAGGCTACGCTGCTGCGCCAGCACCGCTGCCGACGCCGCGTAGGCAGCACGCTGATCGCAATTGAAACCGTGCCCTGCAGCGTAGACCTGCACCTCCACGTCCGGCTGCGCAGTGCGGAAAGCAGCCACCGATTCATTGCTGATGGCGTGGTCGCGCTCGCCAAAGTGGCACAACACCGGGCAGGCCGGGACACGCGTCAGGTCTTCACCAGCGGTCATGCCGCCGCCGTAATAGGCCACCGCAGCGTGCAGCCCGGTCGTCATGCTGGCGCAGCGCCAGGCCAACAGTCCGCCCCAGCAGTACCCGACCATGCCCACCTTGCCGTAGGCGCGCGCATAGTCCACGGCAGCCTGCAGGTCCGCCATGACGCCCGGGTCCGGCAGCGCCTGCACCGCAGCCTTGAGCGCAACCCCGACTTCAATATCCGCCTGGGTGTACCCCAACTCGACGCCATGCTGCACGCGGTGGAAAGCCGCTGGCGCCAGCGCCAGGTAACCGTGGGCAGCATAGGCATCGGCGAGCGCACGGATATGTGCATTGACGCCAAAGATTTCCTGCACCACCACGACAGCCGCTTTAATATGCAAAGGCGGTCTTGCCACGTACACCGGTACAGCCGGGCCGTCATGGTCACTGAGATAAATGGTGTCGGACATGGTCAAGGTGTCAAAGGATGGTGTGCGCAATACGCGGCACGGTTGAGCTCGCGGTTGCTGATCTTACGCGCTGGCCAGGCGACGCGCGACGAAGTCGAGGCGATCCTGACCCCAGAATATCTCACCGGATATGCGGTAGGTCGGTGCACCAAAAACTCCGGCATTGATGGCGCGTTGTGTTGCCGCCTGGTAGCGTTGCTGCACTGCCTCATCCTCGGACCGATCGAGCCACTCCCGGCCCAGTCCGGTCTCAGCCAACAATTCGGCCAGTGTGGCTGGCTCCGCAATGTTGCGCTGCTGGGCCCAGACTGCCGCCAGTATGGCGCCGGTCAGGCGCAAGGCTGACGGCGCTCCTGCGTGCATGTCCACTGCCGTGATCAACCGGGCCGCCCGATCCGCCGCGACCGGAAAGAACTGCGGCTCCAGGTGCAGCGGCAGGCCCAGCAAGTCGGCAAACCGGCGCAGTTCCAGCAGCCGGTAAGCTTGCCGCTGCGGCGCCCGCTTTGCCAATGGCAAGCCGCCCGACAACGGAAAGATGCGGCCCAAGTCCACTGGCAACACCTCCACGCTGGCTTCGGCCGCCTGCGCCATGGAAACCAGGCGCGTATGCCCAAGGTAGGTCCACGGACTTTGGGGCGCAAAGTAGTACTCAACCGTCTTTTCCATTGCGGCACTCCTGGTGGTGTATCGTGCACCTTGTACTCCCTATTTAACCCCAGACAGGACACAGCATGAAACCGGTCGCGTTGGTGACTGGCGGCTCACGGGGCATCGGAGCGGCCACGGCACAACTGGCGGCACGGCGCGGCTTCGCTGTTGCCGTGAACTACAGCAGCAACGCTGCTGCCGCGCGCGCCGTGGTTGCGGCCATTGAATCCGCAGGCGGCACAGCTGTCGCCGTGCAGGCCAACGTCGCCGATGAAGCACAGGTGATGGCCATGTTTGCAACCATCGACCGCGAACTCGGAGGGCTGCATGCCCTGGTCAACAATGCTGGTATCGTCGCGGCGGCGGCACGTCTGGACGAGATGGACCTGCCGCGCTTGCGGCGCATGTTCGACACCAACATCATCGGCAGCTTCCTGTGTGCACGGGAGGCGGTGTTGCGCATGAGCACACGCCGTGGCGGTACCGGTGGCGCCATCGTCAACCTGTCCAGTGTTGCCGCGCGCCTGGGAGGGCCTGGGCAATACGTGGACTATGCAGCGTCCAAGGGCGCCATCGACACCTTCACCGTGGGTCTGGCGCGCGAAGTCGCCGCCGAGGGCATACGCGTCAACGCCGTGCGCCCGGGCATCATCGAAACTGACATCCACGCCTCCGGCGGGCAGCCCGACCGGGTGCGCGAGATGGCACCCCAGCTGCCCATGCAGCGCGCGGGCTCCGCCGAGGAGGTGGCGCAAGCCATCGTCTGGTTGCTGTCCGCGGACGCGAGTTACACCAGCGGCGCCATCATCGATGTGGCGGGTGGCCGTTGAACTGGCTCGCAAGCCTGGATTTCAAGCCACTGGTGACCTTGCTGGCGATCGTCAATCCGCTGGCGATTGTTCCCTTTTTCATTCACTACACGCAGGGCTTTTCGCGCGAGCAGCGCCGCCGCACGATCTGGATCGCCTCTTTCAGCTGCTTCGTCGTAATCGCCGCCAGCGCATTGCTGGGATTGCAGATTCTTGACTTTTTCGGTATCACGCTGGCCAGTTTTCAGGTCGGCGGCGGTATGTTGTTGCTGACCTCGGCCCTCAGCATGCTCAACGCACAACCCGCCGAGTCGCGCTCCACCGCCGATGAAATCAACGACGCAACACGCCGCTCCTCGGTCGGCGCCAGTATTGCCGTTGTCCCATTGACGATCCCCCTGCTGACCGGTCCGGCGACCATGTCCACGGTCGTGATCTACGCGGAAAAAGCAAAGCACTTTCCGCAATTGGCGGCGTTGGTCGCGTACGGCGTGGTGATCGCCCTGGCTACAGCCCTGTGTTTTGCCCTTGCGCAACCGATTGCGCGCGTTCTGGGCAAAACCGGCATCAACGTCATGACGCGCTTGATGGGGCTGATCCTGGCCGCGCTCGCGGTGGAGGTGATGTCCGATGGCCTGGTGAAGTTGTTCCCGATACTCGGGCGCTGACTACGTCAGGGCGCAGCGGCGCGGTTGCGTTGCAGCTGCTTCACCAACTGGTTGCTGGTATTGCGCAAGCGCTGCGCCAGCAATTGTGTCAATTTGACCAGCAGCTTGGCGCCAATCGCCGGGTGGTCCTGGATCAGCCGCGCGATCACTGTGCGCGTCAGCACACCGGCTTGCACGTCCTCGATCGCCAGACAGGTTGCGTACCGCGGCGCGGCGTCGAGCATGGACATTTCTCCGATTGCTGCACCCTCCTTGATGACGGCGAGCCGCGACACCTCGCCGGCTTCGGAGGTCTTGATGACGTCCACCGTGCCCGACAGCAGCAGCAGCATCCAGTCGCCGACGTCACCCTCCTTGATGAGCGCCTGCCCCGCGCGCGCGCGGATCATGGGCATCAGCGCACCAAGGGCGTCGGCTTCTTCGGTGCTCAGGTCTTCGAGCAACGCTGCGGTTTGCCGCCACTGCAGCGAAAACCGCGAGAGGCCGCTGCAAACGCCGTCAAACTCCAAGCCGGCGCGCTCGAATTGCGCTCGCAGCGCCAACTGGGCCGGGTGCGTTTCGCTCAGCGGAACTGCATCAGCCATGACTCGACTTCTTCCGCCGCCGCCGCCGCCGCATCGGTCAACGCCCGCACACCGCCAGCGGCATCTGCAGTAGGCGCAGCGCGGCGCACCACCACCAAGCGCTGGCCCAGCAGACGCTCACCACCCACGCCGTTTTGCACCAGGGTGGCGCGCAGGCGCAACAAACCCACACTGCGGTCGGCCGCTTCGAACAGCTGGCTGAATTCCTCGAGCTCGACCCGCAGCGCCATGCCGGCGCCAGCCAAATTCCCGTCGCCCGGATTGAGCACGCTGCGCCGCTGCGCCAGCGACTCGCGCAGGCGCTGGCGCAGCAGTTGCGCAGGCGGCATGCTCCAGCGCGCCTGCGCGTACGGCAACAGCTGCTGTGCGTTGGCATACACCAGGCGATACAGCACCGCCGTAT
>ENA-ORBV01007999-ORBV01007999.1-microbial-mat-metagenome-genome-assembly--contig:-NODE-7999-length-17940-cov-12.195264_pt1 | contig 17940 bp, 16 predicted proteins | sample MGYA00237777_ERZ505514 | MGnify/ENA primary metagenome ERZ505514 (study PRJEB26160, sample SAMN06269048) | microbial mat metagenome | isolation source: Oligotrophic lake microbial mat | place...
TTGGGAAGCTGACGCTCTACCGTTGAGCTACACCCGCATGATTCGCTGCTCATTGTAGCATCGGGATCGACGTTGCCGCAAAACAGGGCATCGGCATAGGAGTGAGGATTGCAAGCTGTTGTACGAACTTTCTTTGGGACGCTTTGCGATGCTGATTGCGGCTGCAATATTCTGCGAGTCTATTGGTGCGGTCGTGGGTGGGGTGGTGAGTGCAGTATCGTTTATTTTGGACATGGGTTTATTCGAGTAACGCGATGAATCGTTCGCGATGCCTCCATGGGCAGCGGAAGTGGGGAGCCGTGGTTGGCACAGAAGGTACATTCATCTCATGCCTGCTCCTGCTCAACTCGAACCATCACCTTGGTCGCCCTGGCGACGCAAACTGCACGAAGTGATCTTCGAGGCGGACACGCCATCCGGCAAGGCGTTCGATGTTGTGCTCCTGATCGCCATCGTGATCAGTGTGCTGGCGGTGATGCTCGAGAGCGTCGCGCAGATTCGGGCGGACTACGAACAGCCGCTGCGCATTGCGGAGTGGACCATCACGATTCTCTTCACCATTGAATATCTGCTGCGCATTTTGTGCGTTCGTCAGCCGCTGCGTTATATCTTCAGTTTCTATGGACTCGTCGATCTTCTCGCGGTGCTTCCCACCTATGTAGGTTTGATGCTGCCTGCCGGCGGGCGCGAGTCGCGATCGCTGCTTCTGGTGCGATCGCTGCGATTGCTGCGAATTTTCCGCGTGTTCAAACTGGCGCAGTTTCTTTCCGAAGCGGCAGCGCTGCGGCAAGCGCTGTGGGCCAGCCGTGCAAAAATAGTCGTGTTTCTAAGTGTCGTCATCATTACGGTCTGTCTGATGGGCGGGGCGATGCACGTGATCGAAGGCGAAGAAGCTGGCTTCACCTCCATCCCCACCGGCATGTACTGGGCCATCGTCACCATGACCACCGTCGGCTACGGCGACATCGCTCCGCAAACCGCGCTGGGCAAAACGCTCGCCTCCATCATGATGATCATGGGCTATAGCCTCATCATCATTCCCACCGGCATCATCAGCGCAGAACTTTCGCAGGCCAGTAAAAAGCCGCTGACCACGTCGGCCTGTCCCAGTTGCCTTAGCGAAGGCCACGACCGCGATGCAGTGCACTGCAAATACTGTGGTGCGAAGCTTTGAAATTGGCGAGTTTCTGTGCCAGGTATTACATCGACATCACGCCGTCGCGAACAGACACTTGAGATACGCACCTTCCTTGAAGCCTATCGGATGATCGATGGCGTGCCCGGTCTGCACGATGTCGCGCAATACTCTGCCGCTTCGCTTGGCAGCGCGATGCACAGCCTGAAAAAACGCAGCTTCCTCCACACGGCTTGAACACGATGCCATCACGATCTTGCCACCAGTTGAGAGAATGCTCAGGCCCAGATTCGTGAGCTGTTCGTACGCTGCGATCGCGCGATCGACATGTGCCTGCTTCGTCGCAAAAGCGGGCGGATCAATGATGACCACATCGAATCGGCGATGCTCGCTGGCCATCGCTTTCATCGCATCAAACGCATCGCCGCAGATCAGTTCGTGCTGGGCCCCAGCAACGTTTGGGTCGCTCTTGTTGAGCGCGAAATGCCGAGCCGCCGCATCCAGCGCAGGCTGACTGATGTCGAGACTGACCACGCGTTTAGCGCCGCCTCGTGCGGCATAGAGTGAGAAGCCGCCGCTGTAGGCAAACACATTGAGCACCTCTTTTCCTGTGGACAGCGGCTCGACTCTGGCGCGGTTGTCGCGCTGATCGAGGAAGAAGCCGGTCTTGTGGCCGTGGATGGGGTCAGCCTCGAAAGTCAGATGATTTTCCTTGAACAAGATCGGCCCGTGCAAAGGGTCGCCGGTGAGAATCATGCCATCGCATAAGCCATGCAGATGCTGGGTCTGTTCCTGCACGCCACGGCTAAGCCGTAGCACCATGCGTTCGACACGACACGCACTTTCCAACGCGCGAACAATGCTCTGAAGATGAGCCAGCCACGCGGCGGTGTAAATCTTGATGACGAGCGTGGTGTCGTAGCGATCGACAACCAAGCCGGGCATTTGATCGTTCTCGCCGTGTACGAGGCGATAGCCCGATGTACCCGTGGCTGCGATCGAATCGCGTCGCTCAACGGATGTGAGCAAGGCACCATCGAACCAAGCCTGATCAATGGTCACCGGCTTGCCGCGATGAAGAATGCGGACGCGAATGTTGGAGTCGGGATCGAACAGGCCCAGTGCGAGAAAGCGGCGATCGCTGCGGTAGATGACGGCAAGATCACCGGGTTTGCCCGCATGATTCTGATCGGTGATCGCCTGATCAAACACCCACGGATGGCCCTGCGAAATGGCGAGTTCCGCGGCGGGGGTCACACGCAGACTCACCGGCCGCGCGGCGGGCGGGGGAATGTTGATAAGGATGTTGGCATCGCGCTTCATGTCGTCGCCGCAATGGTAACGTCAGGCAAGAATCGCGCATCACGATGTCACGGCAGCAATCTATTTAGCCGTTCGCCTTGGCGAACGAAGATGCAAATCAAGCGTAACCCATCACCGCGCCCAGCGTGCGAAGTCGCCGCTCGCCAGCGCTGGGCCATCCGCCGTCTGCAAATCGAGCCTTCCGCTCTGTGGCCGTTGTCTCGTGTCAGCGCAAACAGTTTCGCTGAGCCAGTCGCTCAGATCGGCACCGCTGACCTCAGGTGTGTGACAACTGAGCAGGACGAACTGAAGTGAACCGGTGGTGAGCTGCTGGCAGAGCTTCAGCAGCGGCAGCAGGTCGCGCTTGATCGACCACTTTTCGCCGCTGGGGCCGTGGCCGTAGGTGGGGGGATCGAGGATGACAGCTTCGTATTGGTTACTGCGTTTGACTTCGCGCTGACAGAACTTGAGAGCATCCTCGATGACATAGCGAATGGGTGCATCGCCCAGGCCTGAGCGATGTGCGTTTTCTTTTGCCCGGCTAACCATGCTTTTGGCAGCATCGACATGCGTTACGTGAGCGCCGCTAACGGCGGCAGCGAGCGTGGAGCCGCCGGTGTAGGCGAAGAGATTGAGCACGCGCATCGCAGATGTTCTCGCCGCCTGCGCAGCGATCCACTGCCAGTTTTCAAATTGCTCGGGGAAGATGCCGATCTGTCCCGAAGGTAGCGGCGAGAGCGCGAGGGTGAATTGTGCGCCCGGCGAGAGCGTGATGGGAAGATCAAGGGTCTCGTCATGCCAAAGGTTTGCTGCGGGTGTCCATGCGCCTTCGGTGGTTCGATTGCCCTGGTAGCGAGCAGTGGCGTTGCTCCAAAGCTGCGGATGCGCGCGCGTTCCTCCTGCGCCCGGTGCAGGACGATCGAGAATCCAATCGCCCAGGCGTTCGAGTTTGCGATCGTTGCCAAAATCCAAGAGTTCGTAATTCATCGGATTGAATCTTCATCAGGACAGCCGGTGAATCGCCAAGGATACCGCCAGCGGACAGCGCATAAAAAAGCCCCGTATTTCTACGGGGCTTTCAATCCAAGTGGAGGTGAGGGGGCTCGAACCCCTGACCTCATCCATGCCATGGATGCGCTCTCCCAACTGAGCTACACCCCCTTGGGTCAAACTGGCGTCCAATCTGGCCCGGCATTCTAAGGTCGGCTCGTCCGACTTTCAAGTTGAACGAATCCAACCTGAAAAACTAGTGCATAATGGCAGCCGCGCAGCGGCCCGCCGCAATAAGCATTAAGTAATAAGCATTGAGTATTAACTATTCGCCTTGTGCCTTTCTGCCGCCGCCGGTCTGCCTTGTTAGACTACGCCCATGCCGATTCGCAAGCTCTCACCGCTGCTCATTAATCAGATCGCCGCCGGCGAAGTGATCGAGCGGCCGGCCAGTGTGGTCAAGGAACTGGTCGAAAACAGTCTCGATGCCGGGGCCACGCGCATTGATGTGCTCGTCGAAGAAGGCGGCCTGTCGCTGATCCGCATCAGCGACAACGGCAGCGGCATCGCCCCCGAAGAATTGCCCCTGGCCATCGCGCCGCACGCCACGAGCAAACTGCAAACCACTGAGCAGCTTGCCGCCATCACCACGCTCGGCTTCCGTGGTGAAGCGCTCGCTTCCATCGCCAGTGTCTCGCGCAGTCGCATCTTCAGCAGGGCAACCGTGGATGGCCAGCTTGCCGAGGCAGGTGCTGCCATTGAAGTGAGTGGTGATCAGGTGAGCGAAGTCATGCCTGCTGCCGGTGCTGCGGGAACGGTCATTGAAATTCGCGATTTGTTTTTCAATACGCCTGCACGTCGCAAGTTCATGCGGGCTGCATCGACGGAGTTCGGGCACATCACCGAAACCATCACCCGCATTGCGATGGTTCATCATCACGCAGCGTTCACGCTGGCGCATGGCTCGCGCAAGACGCTGGATGTCAGCGCGACTTCTTCGCGCCGTCAGCGGTGTGTGGATCTATTGGGCAAGGAGTTGGATGAGGCGCTGTTGGAGTTCAAGGAGAGTTCGGATTTGGGGCTGCGGGTGTCAGATATGACCGATAGCGCAGCAGCAGGGGAGATGAGAAAATCATCTTCCATCTGGGGCCTCGCTGGGTTGCCCGCCATTGCCCGGGCCACGGCGAAGTTTCAATATCTGTGCGTCAACGGCCGGTTTATTCGCGATCGCTCTGTCGCTCATGCGATCAAGGAGGCGTACCGTGGGCTGGTGCCGCCGGATCGTCAGCCGGTGGCGGTGGTGTTTATTGATATGGATCCGTTTTTGGTGGATGTGAACGTGCATCCGACCAAAGCGGAGGTGCGATTTCGCGAGCCTAGTAGGGTTCATGGTCTGGTGCTCAGCGCGATTCGCAGTCGCCTGCTAGGTGCTGACCTGACGCCCACTGCTTCGATTGCGTTTGCCAACAGCCGATTGGAATCGGTGGATGGGCCGGGCGCTGGCGGATCGCAAGGCAGCGCGGGTTCCGATCTTTGGGGTGCACCACGTTCATCGTCTGATGGTGGCATGCCACGTTTTGACGAACTGCGTTCCAGACTTGGAGCATCACCCAGCGAATCATCATCCGTCGTCGATCAGACCAATGTCAATGCCTTCGTCGATTACTTTCGTCAGATGGCACCGGTGCAGCGCGGCTTTGCGTATCAGCAGGTGCGTGATGCGATTGCTCAGGTTGATCCGCAGGTGCTCGCCGATGCGCCTTCGCCAATGCCTGCGCCGGGAGCTACATCCGATGATGGAAGCGAGCCGGGTTCTGTGCCCGCCGCTTTGCGATCGCTGGGTGTGCTTCAGGTGCATAAGAGTTATCTCGTTACCGAAGATGATCACGGCATCCTGATCATCGATCAGCACGCCTTGCACGAACGCGTCATGTTTGAGCAGCTTCGGCAGCGCGTGCTCAGTCGCAACTTAGAAAGTCAACGGCTGCTCATGCCCGCGATCATTTCCGCAGGAGCGCGCAGGCAGTCGCTACTGGAATCGCTCGCGCCGCTCTTAGAAAAAATCGGTATCGAAGCGGAGCCCATGGGCCCCGAGACTGTTGCAGTGCATGCATTCCCGACGTTCCTCTTTGATCGCAAAGTAGAACCAGTGGAGTTCATGACGGAGCTGCTCGACCAGGCCGAGGAAGAGAAACTCGATGCGAGCAATCCCACATCACTGGAAGCAGCGCTGCACGAAGTGCTGGACATGATGTCGTGCAAAGCCGCAGTCAAGGCGGGCGACAAACTCACCACGCAGGAACTGGCGGCTCTGCTCTCGCAGCGCGATGAAATCGAGCGCTCAAGCAACTGTCCGCATGGCAGACCCACGACCATTCGCCTGACCTTGCGCGAGCTCGAGAAACAGTTCAAACGATCGTAGTGCCCCATGATTGAGCAGATATTCAGCGCGATCGCCATGGTGCTGACTTTCGTGGCGTTCTTGCCTTACATCCGATCCATTCGCCGTGGTGAGACGCGGCCTCACGTTTTCTCGTGGATCATCTGGGGGCTGACGACGACCATCGCATGCTTGGCCCAGCTTGCTGATGGTGCCGGAACGGGTGCGTGGTCGGTGGGTGTGTCGGGCATCATCACGTTCTATATCGCGGGGCTTGCTTACGCGCAGCGATCAGATACGCACATTACCAAATCAGACTGGGTGTTTCTGCTAGCGGCACTGGGTTCGCTGCCTTGCTGGTTTCTTACAGCCGATCCACTTTGGGCGGTGGTCATTCTCACGATTGTGGATGTGCTGGGATTTGGTCCGACGCTTAGAAGGGCGGTGAGTCATCCGCATGAAGAACATCTGACCTTCTTCACACTCTATGCCATTCGCAATCTGCTGGTGATCTTTGCATTGGAGAATTTCTCAGTCACCACGGTGCTCTTTCCCGCAGTCGTGGGGATCGCCTGTCTTGCGCTGGTGGTGCTGGTCGCGCTGCGACGCAGGGTTGTGCAAGTCGGCAGCAACAAGACAAGCTGATGGAATAGGAAAACGACTAATACCGAAGATCTCGACCTCCAAGAAATTATCACTCGCTCTTGTATCCGCGCCAGGTCCAGACCAGGGTGTCCGCCAAGGTCAGATCAAAAACTTTGCCATCACAGTGGCCCGTCGCTTTGCTGAAGATGAAGCGGTAGTCATAGCCCTTGGCTTGAAGCGCGGCAGCGGTGCGCTGGCCTGCCATGACCCAGTTGTGATAGGTCTCTTCCGGATCCTTCGAGCGATTGTCGTTCTCTGACACATGCGTGAAAATTCGCAGCGGTTTCTTCTCGCTCTTTTCAATCAGTTTCATGCTCGAGTGATATTCCCATGCACCCAGCGGATACTTCGCCTTCTCCGGTGCATCATCATCCTGCTGATCGACGAATGTGCCCGAGTAGCAGATGAGCCTGCGAAAAAGATCAGGGCGGAACCAGCCCGCAGTCAGCGCTGCGGCTCCGCCGGAGCTGCAACCCATGATCGCTCTGCCCCAAGGATCCTGCGTGATGGCGATCTTGGGGTAGGCCGCTTTGATCTGATCATTGCTCAGCACAGCGGGGAAGACTTCATCATTAATGAAGCGGGCAAAGCGATCGGACATGGTGTCGTATTCGAGGCCGCGCTCGCTGCCTTTGCTGTCGTTGCCGCCGTTCTCGACAGCGATGGCGATGAAGGCGGGCAGATTGCGATGGACATCCTTGGAGATGGTCAGATTGTCCAGCGCGTTTCGCACCTGATTCAAACGACCGGGGCCATCGAGCGTCACCAGCACCGGAGCCTTGGTGCCATCGATGTAGGCAGCGGGAATGTAAACAAAAATCTTTCGCTTCTCGCGCACCGGCTTCTTGGGATCAAGCGTCTTGTCCGTGCCTGAAAAAATCTTGCTGTCCGCCAGATTCATGGTGAACTCGAACAGCTTGCCTTTGGGATTGCCCCGGTCGGTCAGGTCGGGATCGATTTTGTAGGGCGCTTCTACGGTGAAGCTGCCGTTGCCTTTCGTGTCGGCCTTCTCTTTCGCTGCGTCTGCTGCGTTCGCAGGTGTAGTACCAGTCGCCGAAAACAAAGCAACAGCGACAAACAACAATCCGATAGCAGTGGTGAAACCAATGGACTTGAATAGCATTTGCGAGGTCTTTCTAGTTGAGGCTCGGTGCGACTTGCCCGAAGGCATGTGGAGAAAACGCTAGGCTCTGACTTATATATTAAGTAAAAGCTCGAGTCGAAGGTGAAACTCGTCTTGACCACGAAGGCACGAAGGCACGAAGGCACGAAGAAATGCACGTATCAAAAGGAGTGATCCCCACATGAGATCAGAACTTCGTGTCTTCGTGCCTTCGTGGCTAAATCGAATTGACCTTGCGTTGCCGCTTCGTAGCCCAACGCGTAGTGCCGACCGTAGAGCACGAAGGAAATGAAATGAAAAAAGTTACATGCGATTGCCCTGGGTCTGCCAAGGGGTTTTTTGACAGCGCAAGGCAGGCTCATCAAAATGGTCGCCCTTCACGTTTTGCCACCTGTTACCCAAGAATGGAAAGATACCCATGCCGCTGAACATACGTGCCGCTTCTGATACGCAGATCGATCTGGTTTCGCTGGGTGAATGCATGGTGCGATTGAGCCCGCCGGGCCATGGTCGCATCGAGTTTACGAATCTGATGGAAGTCTGTGTCGGCGGCGGCGAGTACAACGTCGCCTACGCGCTCTCCCGTCTGGGCCTGCGCACCGGCTGGGTTGGTGGCCTCGTTGATAATCCCGTTGGCTCTATCGTTCTCAATCATGCGCGCTCAGGAGGCATGGACATTCAGCACGTCGTCAACATGAAGTACGACGGCGTCGGCCGCGAAGCTCGCATCGGCCTCAACTTCACTGAAGTGGGCACCGGCGTTCGCGGCAGCGTCACCCTCTACGATCGCGGCCACTCCGCCACCAGCAAGATGAAGCCCGGCGACGTCGATTGGAACACGCTCTTCAATAAGCGCGGCGTGCGCTGGCTCCACACCGGCGGCATCATGGCATCACTCTCCACTTCCACGCGCGCGGTCGTCGCTGAGGCAGTCAAGGCTGCACATGATGCGGGCACGATTGTTTCTTATGACCTCAACTTTCGCAGCAAGCTTTGGAGCAGCAAGGATGCGATCGCCACGACCAAGCCGATCGTGCCTTTCATCGACTGCCTCATCGGCAACGAAGAGGACTTCCAGAAAGTGCTCGGCTACGAAGTCGAAGGCGTGGACATCGACAAGGGCGAAATCGATACCAAAGCCTTCAAGAAAATGGTCGAAAAAGTCGTTAAGGATTTTCCGAACATCAAAGTCGTCGGCACCACGCTTAGGGCGGTGCGCAGCGGCCTCATCAACGACTGGACCGCCATCCTCTGGCACGAAGGGACCTTCTACGAAGGCATCAAATTCCCCGGACTGGAAATCGAAGATCGCGTGGGCGGCGGCGACGGCTTCGCATCCGGTTTTGCCTACGGCTTCCTCACCGGGCAGGCCCCGCAGCAGTGCGTCGATCTGGGCGTCGCTCACGGCGCTCTGCTCCAGACCACGCGCGGTGACACCTCGCAGATCACCCTCGAAGAACTCATGCACGTCGCCAAGGGCGGCAGCGCACGGATCAAGCGATAAGAGTAAAACAAGATTGGCCCCCGAGACACCGAGGACACCGAGGACACCGAGAAATTCAATGCAGTGAGGAAAGCTCATCGCTTGTCTTCACTCGGTGCTCTCGGTGTTCTCGGTGTCTCGGTGGCAATTGATTCAGGATCGTGATTGCAAATTGTGCCCTGCATCGCGTGTGCGGATAAGATGAGTGCAACATGCGAAACACTCAATCCCATCGGTCGCGTTTTCTCTTTTCATTGCTCTCACTCGTCGTCGTGATGGCGATGAGCACTTCATCACTCGCCGCAGACGCTGTGGCCGATGGCGTGAACCTCGCGCCCAAGTATGTCGCTGATCGCACCACGCGCTACGAGATCTGGTCGCAGCGCAAGCAGAACGTCGAACTCACCTTCATGGGGCAGACGCAGAAGATGGAGATGACGCTCGAGACCAAGGGCGAAGTCACCTGGCGTGTCGATCGCATTGGCAGCGATGGCTCAGCGACCTGCACGATGACGCTCGACTGGCTGACCGCCACCACCACAGGCACCGATACCGATCCGGTGACCGTCGATTCCCGCAAAGCGACGGGCGATGATCGCATGGGACAACTGGTCAAGGCGATGTCGAAGGCGCCCATCACGGTGGAGGTTGCTAAGGATGGCACGGTGACCAAGGTCAAGGGCGTTGAAGCGATTCATGCGAAGCTCGAGGATGCCGAGAGTGCGCCCGATGCAACGGACTTTCAGGAGACCGCGGCAGAACTGGCGACCATTGCCGGTGCGGCGGCGATGACCAAGGTCAACAGCAAGTGGAAATCATCAGCCCAGTGGAATCACGAACTGGGCAAGCTGCATCACGACACGACCTACACGCTTGAGGCCATCGAGCAGTTGTCGGACATTTCCATCGCGACGGTCGATGGTGTGTCCAAGCTTCGCCTTGAGGTCGATGCAAAAAAGCTTCCGGCCGATGGCCCCAAGCTGGATGTGCAAATGAAAAAGGGCGTAGCGAAAACGCAGATCATGTTCGACCTCTCGCGCGGCGAAGCCGTCGGCCGCAACAGCGTGCAGACCACAACCATCGAGGCCAAGCTGACACACAACGGCCAGACAGTCACCCGCATCATGGATGAAACGATTCAGAGCCAGGTGCTGCGCATCGCGGAGAAGTGAGCCGCGACTCAACGAGTCGCGGACGTCCACGGCCTAACAGGAGCGTACGCTTCGCGGTTGAGTGGAATTGCCGTGAGTCATTCGCGCGACGTGTGCCCCACGAGTTCGTTAGCGTCCGCGACTCGTTGAGTCGCGGCTCTGCAATCACTTACCCCGCGAGTCTGTATCACTTGATCGGCTTGCCGACACAGATCAGCTTCGTGCCGTTGCGAAGGATGAAAGCCCCATCCACCGGTGCGACGCCATAGATGCGGCCTTCGATGGGCAGAACATTTTCAGCGATGATTTCCGGCTCATCGCCGGGCTTAACGACGAGCGTCTTGCCTCGCGTCAGGAAAAAATAGATGCGGCCCTCCACACCAATCGGCGAAGCCCAGCAGGAATCGCCCAGGCGTAGATTCCATTTCTGTTTGCCGGTGGTTGCATCCAGCGCGTATGCAATGCCTGCTTTGCTGGTGTAGTAAACGGTGCCATCAAAGACCAGCGGCGATGCGAATGAACTGCTCGCCTCTTCTGCTCGCCAGAGAATCTGATCATCGCTCAGCGGCTCTTTGTCATCGCGTGTGGCGTTGCGTTTGATGGCCATGTTCACATCCGTCTCGCTAGCGCCGATGTAGATCGTGTCCTTGGTCACAGTCGGCGACGCAACCGTGTTGCCCTTGAGGCCATCGCGATGCCAAAGGCGTTTGCCATTGGCGGCGTCGAAGGCTTCGACGATGCCGTTGGAACTGATGAGGATTTCGGTTTTGTCCGCGCGGTGGGCGACGATGGGTGAACTCCAGGAGACGCGCTTTTCGCGCTCGATTTTCCACAGGTTTTTGCCGGTCTTTTTGTCGATGGCGAGAAGATAGCCCGGGCCTGAGTGATCGATGAGCAGGATCGCCGCATCGACAGTCTGCGCCAGCGATGTGCCGATGCCGTGGTTGCCAAGGAACGGGCCATACTCTTTAGTGAGTGATCGTTGCCAGAGCGTGTTGCCTGCGTGATCGAAAGCGATGAGGTCGCCGCTCTCGAAGAAAGTGATCAGGCGCTCCTGATCCACGATCGGCGTCGGCGCTGCTTTGGAAATGTAATCACTCACCTCTACCTGCGTGCTGGTGTCGATTGCCTTGGACCATTGCGTTTTGCCGGTGTGCAGATCGAAGGCCGCGACGATGAGTTTCTCTTTCATCTTGCCTTGCACACTGGTGACGAAAATCGTATCGCCCCAGATGACCGGACTCGATTGGCCGTAGCCGGTGAGCTCGGCTGTCCACGCGACGCTCTCATCTTCGCCCCATTTCAAAGGCAGATCGCGAGCTTCGGTGAGGCTGTTGCCTTCGCCTCGAAAGCCAGGCCAGTTGGGGCCAGCGAAGGAAGTGGCGGCGAGTGTGCAGAGAACAAGTATGAATGAGAGGCGATGCATGACAAGCTCCATCAAGAAAAATCAGTGGGTGAATCAAAAGTGAAATTCACTTTTACCACGAAGACACGAAGGCACGAAGAATGCCAATCAGTATGAATTGAATTGCTTCGTGGATTCTGAACTTCGTGGCTTCGTGCCTTCGTGGTTAATCCGAATCAACTTGGGTGGAGTTGATTTCAGTCTTCTACTACTGTTCTACTTCAGCGGAATAACTTGCCCACTTTCAAACTGGCCAGCTTTGCCTGCGCCGCCGATCATGATCAGTTCCTGTCCGTTGCGTGCGACCAGTCGGTGGAAGAAGCGCTGCTGTTTGAGTTGCACATCGAGCGGTTTCCATGTGTTGGCCTCAACATCATAAGCAAGTAGCGGCGTGGACCAGCCGTTGGCGTAGATCGTGTTGCCGATGCCAAACGCGCTGGAGCCGAAGCCTTTCATACGATCGGTCGATGGCAGCGGAGCGCCTTGCGACCACTTGCCAGAGGCGAGATCGAGAATGCTCACTGCATCGGTGGTGTTGCCTTTGGGTTCGAGGCCGCCGATGACGATGATCTTGCCGTCGGCCGCAGCGCCAGACATCGCGCGTCGCTTGAAAGGTGTCTCGGTAAGCGCACGCCATTTGAGTGGCCACTGCGTAAGGTCAGCAGCCCAAACAGTCGTGAGCCACTCGCCCTTGCTGCCGTCGCCGGTCATGGTCCAACCGCCGATGACGATCACCTCATTGCCGATGACGACTGCATCATGCGATGAGCGTGCTTCAGGCAGCGGGGTGCAATCTTCCCACGCATTGCTCTTGGGATTAAAGCGTGCCACGTCAGCGACAGAGTGCAGATCAGCCGGTGTTTCTTCAGCATTGCGTGGCTCAAGGCCGCCGATGCGATACACGTGCTTACCATGCGCGATTGCTGCGAGGCCTTGCAGTTTGCGTGTGGCGGGCAGCGATTCCCACTTCGCAGGCTTACTCAAATTCAAGCGGTGAAATCCCTCGGAGAGCGAGGCTTTGGAATAGTGATGCGGATCGCCGCTGTGCCCGCCGACGATGTAGAGGTGGTCATCGAGCACCGCAGCGCCGAAGCTGGTGATCGCATGTGGCAAAGGCGCAAGTGCAGGCGCGAGAGCAGCATCGCTTTGAGCGCGAGCATGTGTCGGCGTCAGCAGTACCGCAAGGATCCAACTGATCGACACCGCGAGCCAGCAGATGAATGTCAATACGAGAATGAACCAACTGCGATCAGGCTTGTAAGTAGAAGGAAGAATTTTCATGATGAACTCCAATAATGAGGTTAGTGGGGTCAAGAGCAGCAGTGAAAAAAATTACGGTTTCCAGTTAGGACTTCCCGCTTTTGCTGCATCGTTGGACCAGCGGGTCATGTCGCGAAGCTCGGTGGTATTGAGCGAATCCGCATGAGCATCCATATGACTCACCACAGCCCGGCCATCCCAGCGCGGATGCACAAAGCCAAACAGATGCGCCGAGTCAGATTCCTTGAACTGCGGGAGCCAACCTGCAGGATTGTTGAAGGAAAATGAAGGTGCTTCGATGCGGAAAAAGCCATGGGAGACAATGCCGATGTTCGACCGTGCTGAGGCGAACGTAATCATACGCGATGGGCTGTGAGCCTCGTGTCGCTTTTCGATCCAGAATTTTGGCAGACCGCTGATCAGATCGCCGCCCACGTGATACATGTTCATGCCCAAGGTCGGCGACAGGCTGATGGCGTAAGCGTTAGCGGCGGGATCTTTGAGCAGGTATTCCTGTTCGTTGACGAGGATGCCGCCTTCGAGGTGATGATCCATGTACTGCGCCAGTCGCCAGGGATAGCGCCCGCTGACGGGCCAGTTGACCGCGTTGCCGCTGGTATCACGCGCAGGCTCCTGCGCGTAGCCCGGGATGATTCGGCCAAGCCGTTCGACGGAATAGCGAATGAACCCGATGCCCACTTGCTTGGCGGCGGACAGTTCCTTGATGTGTCTGGCGTGATACCGGGCTTTGCTGAAGGAAGGCAGAAGTATGGCCAGCATAATCGCCATGATCGCGACCACCGCGAGCATCTCTGGCACGGTGAAGGCGCGAGGCTCGTGCGGCGAGCTGCGCTTTGAACGAATGGAAACAGCAAACATAATTAAACTCCCTGAACCGAATGAATGCGTCTAGTTAGGTGCGAAACATGACATGCTGATGAACAGTTGGAAACCGGCCGATCATCCTTCGACGATCAGCCGGCCCTTCGCGGGGAAACTCAGTTGAGCAGCTGGCGATGCCTAGGGCGTGCTAAGAGTGCCAGGGACATGACCAGCATCGAAAGCGTGGTCGGTTCGGGAATGGCATTGCCGTTGCCGCCGCCGCCATTGGACTGGCCGATGGTGAACTCGATGTCGAGCGTGAACGGTTGTCCGGTCAGATGCTCATCGAGATAGATGAAGGGAAAGACCGCCGGGCCGAACTGATCCGCCGGATGCATCGACGAGAGCGCGAAGGCCAGTTGTCCTTCGCTCAGACCCGCGCGCAGGTAAGCCAGGACAAGCGGATCGCTCAGGTCGAGATCGAAGGTGAAGGTGGTATCGACAGGCACATCATCACCGGGAAGCAGCGATGCATTGGTGCCGACGGCGAAGGGGTTGGTGTCGAAGGTTTGCTTGACGTTGTTGGAAATATCACCGAGGACTCCGCCGCCGATGTCACCGAGCGCCAAGGCTGAGCGATCCTGATCGAAGGTGCCCGGGTTGCCGTTGTGACTGCCGAAGGCTTCTGCTTCTTCGAAGCCCGGGCCGGTGGTGGTGTCGGTGTTGCCAAAGTCGAGCTGCGTGTAGTTGCCCCGGAAGCCCACGCCATAAAGTTCGATTGGCCGACCGGCATCATTATCAACGCCACCCGCCTGATAGGTGGTGAAGCTGTCGTAGGTGGGATCGTAAAGGAAGCTTCCGCCGGAGATGGTGGAGGTGACGGTCACTTTGGTAATCTGATATTCGCTTGGAGCCAGGGCGATGGGGATGAGCGAACTGGTGTTAAAGCCCATAAGAACCTGAGCGTCGCGATCATCGAAGCTTGGATTATCGGGCGCACCAAAGAGCGAGGCGACCGAGCGGGTGCCGGGGGTGAAGTTGAAGGGATACATCCACCGGTCCAGATCAGGCTGCGACCACTGCGCAGTGACAGCGTGCGCGGGAGATGCGATCGAAAGAATAGCCGAGGCGATAAGCCCAGCTGCGGGCAAAGTATTTCTCAACATGATGAATTCTCCTGACGGGTAACCGTGAAACATTGGCGACGCCAGGCGCGGAACATCCGCGCAGAGCCATCGCTGGGAAAATTCGCCGAGGTAACGAGCAACCTCCTTTCACAAAGGCAACCAAGGCACGAGGCCCAAGCTGCGAAGCGGGCGAACATCCATCACGGTTTGCCAATCAGGCCAATCAGGCGATAATGAAGGGCGAGGGCATTCCGCAAGGGGTGTCGTCAACACGAGCGGCCAGTCAACCTTCGCGGGGAACGCTGGCCGCTCTTTCTATTTTCAGAACCGATTAATTGATCCTGAGTCTCAAGTACAATCTAACCGATGTTCCGGACCTGTCAACCTCCATGCAAAAAAATCCGGCCCGCAGGGGTCGGATTGCATCGATTAACTGTGATTGGAACGAATTTTCGCCTGTCAATCAGAAGCCAGTGGCGACTTTCCACTTGGCATCTTTGGCGATGGCGAACAGCCGGAGATGGGGACGAAGATCGCGGGTGCGGCCGGGCTTGTAGCGGAACATCACTTCGCCATCCTTGGACTTTTCATCGTCAGCCGTGATCTGATCCTGCCCTGATCCTGCCCACGAGAAAAGAATCAGTTGCTCCTTGGCGAAATCCACTTCCTTGAGCACCGTTTCAATCGCATTTTTGTCGCCCAGCGCCGTCGTCAGTTCCTCCTTGGTCTTGATGACGATGGGTTGCTGGGGCCGACCTTTGGTCAGAAATGAGCCTTTGACTGTCACAATGATCACACGAGCGGGTGCATCAGCGACCTTGTCCTCGGCTGAAGCAGCAAGCGAAAAGCAAAGTATTAGCATGATCGAAGAAAGGCGAGTGAACATGGGGGCCTCATGAGTTTGGAGGACGGGATGCTAGCGGAGTCGCGCAATGCGCTGTGTCTTGATAGTTGTACGTTGGCCGAATGCGATGGTTCCATTTGCGATCAAACATCGCGCATCTCAGCGCACCTTCGCGCATCGTCGCGCATCGTTTCTGAGAGCGAGGCACCGGGGGGAATGTTCACTTCTTCATTTCCAGCGTCGCATAATTGCCTAGCGATTTCTTCATGCCTTCATCGCTTTGCAGCCACTTCCGGGCATCTTTGTTTTCGCGCAGGTAACCATCGAAGAACGCTAGCGAAGTCTGTTTGATGAGTTTGTGAAAGGCTTCATCCTTCGACTCATCCGCACCTTTGCCATTGCCGCGAAGCAGGGCGACACTGCGGGTACGCTTGGCACCGGAAAAGATCATGTGGTCGCCGCCATCGAAAATGATCAGGTAACAGTCGGCTCCGTTCTGTTTAGGACCGGGCGAGTGATCGAATGGAACTCGGCGATCCTTCGCGCTGGTGTCGCTTACAGGACTGTCATCGAGCGTGCCGGTCATGTGCAAGGCGGGAATGGTGATCTTGCCATAAGCATCAGCCTGCTGCGATGCATTTTTCACAGCGGGCGAACTCATCGGAATCATCGCCTTGATGCGTTTATCCTGCCAGGTCTGTCCGAGCGGTCCTGCGGAAAGGCCACCGGAGGCGAGCGTTGTCCACGAACCAAACGAATGCCCCGCCATGCCCAGGCGCGTCAGATCGAGGCGTTTACACAAGGGCGACTTCAAATCCTTATTGAGCGATTCGAGCGTGTCGATGGCGAAGGTGACATCCTTAGGCCGATTGGAGACAGCCTCCATGTCCATGGTGGCCTTCTTCATCGCAGCCATGATTTCGCGTGGGGGGATGCCGCGCCAGACGCTGTCATCGCTGCCTGCGTGTTGGAGGTGAACGCTGATGTAGCCGTGACTGGCCCAGAACTGGCCGTGCATTTCGTAGCCGGTGCGCGTACCGCCCAGGCCATGCGAGAAGATGATCACCGGACAGGCATCGCTGCCAGCGGGGTAATAAATCTTCACCGGCACTTTGCGATCATCGCGCTTCGCATCGACCCAGTCGGCGAGCAATGTTTCAACTTTTCGTGCACCGATTTGATCCTGTGGCTGGTAGTCCGCTTGCGCGCTTTGCGTTGCCACAACGATGAGAAGCAAACCGAGCGACAGGAGGCGAGTGGTTGCCATGATTGATCTCCAAAAAAAAATGGCGACGTCAAGACTTACCGCTGGGCCTCGTATTCGTTGCACTGTTTGCTTGTAGGGTGTGTCGAGGCTTTGCGCTGACACACCATGTTGGATTAGCGATTCACACATGTTCATCGAATCAGCACGAAATAAGCTGCGACACTGAGCACGCCGCCGATGGCGATGAAAGTCAAGCCGATCTTTTTTCGTTTGGGCAACTGAAAGAGAATGATCAAGCCGGTGATGGAGATGAAGACCATCAGCCAGGCTGCGATATCCACGACCAGCGACCAGCCTTGCCCCGCCATGCACCCTGAGCCTGCGGCTGCACGCTCGGAAGATCATCGATCTCATCAAGGCTGGCAATGAAGTAGCTCTCGCCGTCGATGTCAACCGCCGGCAACACATCATCCTGACCGGTCGCATCGCCAGTGATGGCGCAGCCGGTGATGCTCGCGGCAGTGAGGATCAAGGCGAACATCACACGCAATCTGCTCAACATTGAAAAGCTCTCTCAAGGCATTCAAGATTCACCGATGCGACCCAATGGTCAGCAGCATCAGTGCGGCATCGGGAACTGCTTGCAAAGATCAACGACGTCGCTGCGTACTTCATTGCAAACCTTCTCATCGCCCTTGGCGGTGAGGACGCGGTCGATCAGGTCAGCCACGGTGCGCATCTCCGCTTCGCTAAAGCCTCGCGTGGTCAGGGCCGGTGCGCCCAGGCGGATGCCGCTGGTTTTCACCGGCGGGCGCGGGTCCTGCGGGATGCCGTTTTTGTTGGTGATGATGCCTGCGTTTTCCAGCCAGGTGCAGGCATCGGAGCCCGTGAGTTCTGCATCCTTGGCGCGAAGATCAACCAGCAGCAAATGGTTGTCCGTGCCGCCCGAGACCAGGCGATAGCCATTATGGGTGAGTTGGCCGGCCAAGGCCTTGGCGTTCTTGACGACCTGAGCGGCGTAATGTTTGAACGATGGCTCGAGCGCTTCGCCGAAGCAGACAGCTTT